>WNFD01000551.1_pt1 | contig 37232 bp, 38 predicted proteins | sample 5400491 | NCBI WGS metagenome assembly WNFD01 (sample SAMN13153343, study PRJNA577476) | soil metagenome | isolation source: 120 cm saprolite under Douglas fir tree site 2 hole 2 replicate 2 | place: USA:California | collected 2015-04-18 | reverse complement strand
TTGGGAGATCCTCCCGCTGCCCACCCAGCCCAATGCCACTGTGTGGGGCCTTGCCACGCATCCCGCCAACGCCAACCGCATTGTCGCGTTCAGCCTATTCGGTGAAGTGTACGTCACTGAGGATGCCGGCGCGTCCTGGGGCAAGATCGCGCGTGAATTCGGCGAAATCAGGGCCGCAGCCTGGCTGCCAAACTAATTTTATTCGAGCGGGAACGGTCAGACGCTTTTCACCATCAATAAATCCGGGTTGCGCCGCCATCGCCAATCCCCTGCCATCAACAGCACGGAAGCCCGACAGGTCACAGGTTTTTTCGAGGTGTCCGGGCGTCCGTGTAATCGGCGTGACGGCGCAATTGCGCCGAAAAAGGCCCTTTGCCGGACCGTGCCGCACGATCTCGGCGAGTTGCACACACTCGCTGATCGGCGGGCGCTTCACCATCCGAGATCGTTCTGCTGCCAGCGCGGAACCCGGCCGTTATCGCCGATCCAGGTCAAATTTCGACAGAAGATCGATGTGCACCATTCATGCGTCGCTATAGGCCCAGTGCCATAAAAATCAATCCTCTTAAATCCACGCGCCGCAATCGCGTCATATCCGGCATTGTACTGCCACCTCTGTGAATCGTCGAACAATATTATACCATCGTCCTTGACAAAATTGGCGGCAACGAACGCCGACAGGCTGCGGCACATTCCATCGATCACGACGACATCGAAGTAGCCTTTGCCATAACGCGCCAACTCGACGGCATAGGCTATGAATTCCTTATTGAGCATGCCGTTTTCGAGGTCATGCAGCGGATTGCCGCTGGTCGGTAATTCGGGGGCAGAGCGAAAAAACTCCACGGCACATCGGGAAAGCTCCGGGTCGGCAACATCGTTGATCCGCTTCAGCGTTACCGTGAGGTTCGGCGGCGCGTGCCGGCGAATTCGGGATGCCCATAACTCGTTGTGCTCGACTGCCACGATCGACGAGACTTTCTGGCTCCACCACAAAGAAGAATTGCCACAGCCGTACTCGAACGCCCGCTGCGTCGGCAGCATGATCCGTTCGAGCATCATCAGGGCAGGATAGGTAATGTAGGGGATCGGACCCTGGTTGTTCACCGACTGGACGCCGTAGACGGTCTTGTGCCAGCCCTTTTGCTGCAGGTAGTTCCGGGAATACGCCGCTAGGCTCGCACGAAACTTCAACCCTGCGCTAAGCCTGGGTCCGAGGATCTTCTTTGCCGTCGATCGCCACATCGCTGCCGCCTCGCTGCCGTCTGAACGGGCGTTGCCCGGGACGGTCATTCAACCGAGAAACACCCTATGGGCTAAGCTGAAGGTGCGCAACAAAGTGCTGCTGGAGCTTCCGGAGGATCTCGATCCGTGTCGATTAACATCGGATGCGCTGGCCACGCACCACAGGCCGTCGCAATTGTCCAGCCGACAGACCCCTACATGGATTGTGCCGCGACCTCGATCGAGGCGCAGGCGAACAACGCTAAAGCCATCTACCGATTTTGGAGATTCAATGTAGCTCACAATCGTACCGAGCGGCGGCTGAATAAGCACGGGGGCGATCGCAGCACGCGCCTGGTCGGTGACGAGAGGCGCGCGGCGCGCTCGCCAGAACGAGGGAAGGTCAGGAGTGTCCGACTGCCTCTTTGTTCACGAACTGAGCGACGCTCCCGTACTGTCGGTAGCTATGGGTCCGTTCCAGCGGGTTCGAATCAAACGTGTATTCGACGTAGAGCCGGCCAATGTTGCGCGCGATGACAACGGAGATGCGCTCCGTGACCTGCCGCTCTAGGGTCTCGATGTCGACCTTGAGGATGTCGATCCGTCCGTGCCGTGCGATGATTTCCTCCAGTATCCTGTTGGAATCCCGGCAAGTGACGGACACGTAATCGCCCGTCTTGAGGCCGATGCCGCCATAGCGGCCGGTTTCCTCCCAGCCAAACTCGACCTCTCCATCGGCCGGCCCGACTGCGACCTCGCGCAGGGCATAACGGCCCTCAAGCGGGCGGAGGTTGTCGCGCAGGCGGTGGATATTGGACTGGAGCGGTTCATAGAGGTAAACAAAAGAGTCCGGTGCGGATGTCAGAAAATAGGCGGCGGAGATGCCGATATTGGACCCGAAATCGACGATCACCCGGTCCTGCGCCGTCACTAGGTAGTCGAGGCGGCAGAACACCTCGTTCACGGTCAGGATGTCATGATGGCTGTAGACGGTGAGAGTAAGGGGCCCCGCCGGCGTGTTCACCACCACGCAGGCCGGATACTCGCCGCGCCCCAGAAGATAGCGACCGAACGCGTCGGCAGGGTTCCGGTATACTCGCAGCATGTTGCGAGCCGCGAGATAGTGCCGTCGCTCGAATAGCGCGGAGAGCACGACGCCGAGTTCGCGATTGCCAATCTTCATCTGCTTTTCCCTAAGAGGCGCGGCGTATTCGCTATCGATACGACGTTTTCGCTGACACAAATGAAGTCGCGGTCGTGCTGTGCGATCACGCGAAGGAAATTGCTCGCTGATCCCTGGCCCGGCAACAGCCAGTCGTGCAGTTCGATGATGATCACCGGAAACAGTTCGACCCAGTCGGTATTCTTCGAAAACAAGTTGTTCTCAAATCCCTCGATGTCGATCTTGACGATAAAGGGGAGGCTGCCTTGCGGCGCCAGGCGAAGCAGACTTGGCACCGAAAGCGCGGCGATCGCGCCACTGGTTTCGCTGCCGACGACCTCGGTACGCATCTCCCACGCCGGGGCATTCATATCGACGATCTTGACGGCGGCATCCTCCCCCGCCACCGCGGCATGCAGCGGCCGTACATTATCGATCCCGGCGAGATTCTCGCACATCAAACGGTAATTCCGCTCCTCCGGCTCCACGGCGATAATGTTGGCGTTCGGCCAGTTCTTGGCGAAATACAAGGAAGCGAGCCCGACGTTGGCGCCGAGGTCAAGAATCAGCGGAGACCCTTCATTACACAGGGTGTTGTAAACGAAGAAAATATCGTGCCAGCGCTCGAGGCGGCGCAGATTATAGTCGTTGTTTCCGAAGACCTGCATAAACGAACCAAGGTCTGAGGTGCGTCGGCGGAGCGACAGAACGGCGCGAAACGCACTATCTCTGGCGACAACCTGAATCCGGTAGCGGCCGGCGCTGCCGCGGCGGATGCGGTAGGTGAACTCGGGCGCGCTCTGGTAACGCACCCGGTAAAGAAGTCGCTTGGCCAGCAGTTTGGAATAAAACAACAAGAACTCGCTCATCAATGCGACCTCTCTGCTTCCTTCCGAAAATGCAACCCCGCGACGAACGGACGGCCGCGCCATTCGACCACGGCCCCTCCCGGGCTGCGGACCATCGAGGGCGCGACGAGCGGGCCCGTCGGTCGCGAACCGTGTTCGACGCCGCGCGGATCAATCGAGAGCCGGGAACATCTCTTTCGAGGTAATTCTTTAGGACCGCCGCTATCAGTCAAAGGCACCTCCATGGCGCCGGTTTCCGACCGATGGGTAGCCACCATCCAATATTGTGGTGGGCCAACTCCCGACCTGTTCCCGGGCGGTCAACAGGCGATCAAGCTGCGCGGTCATCTCCTTGACAAATCGGGGGACCGAAAAGCGGCCGGCATGAACCACGATCTCCGCCGGGTCGAAATCGGCCGATCGAAACTCCCGTACCGCGGCCACGATCCCTTCGACACTCTGATCGTGGAACAACAATCCCGACAGATTGGGTATTACGGTATCGGTCGCGCCGCCCCGACCATAGGCGATCACCGGCCGGCCGCTGGCCATCGCTTCCACCGGAACGATGCCGAAATCCTCGACGCCGGGGAAGATCAGCGCCCGACAACGCGCATAGTGATGTCGCAGATCAGCGAACGGGCGCGGTCCCATCACCGTCACCGTCGGCCCGGCAATCCGGCGGATCTGGGCGAGCATTTCACCACCGCCGATCACCACCAACTTCGCTCCCATCCGGTTGAACGCTTCGACCGCCAGCTCGGGCCGCTTGTAGGGCACCAGTTCACCGACCATTAAGATGTAGTCTTCGATGGAATTTGCGCCCACTACCTCGAATTCGTCGACCGCGACAGGAGGCCAGACGACTTCCGCATTGCGTGCATAATAGCGGCGGATACGCGCCGCGACCGTTCTGGAATTGGCGATGAAATGATCGACCCGGCTTGCCGAGACGACATCCCACAGGCGAACATAATGAGCCAGAGCGGGGAAGGCGAGACGAGTAATCGGCCCCGCCTGGCTGCGATAGTCGTGCGCCATGTCCCAGATATACCGCATCGGCGAATGGCAATACGAGACATGCAGCGCCGAAGGAGCGGGGATGATCCCCTTAGCCGGTCCCGATTCGCTGCTGATCACCAGGTCGTAGCCGCGCAGATCCAGCTGCTCCAGCGCGAGCGGCATCAACGGCAAATAGCGTTTATAAAGGCGCGCGGCGCGCGGCAGCCGAGCGATGAACGTCGTCTTCACGCGGTGCTGTCGGATCTTGCTCGATACCGCTTCCGGTACATAAACATGCGTGAAGATATCCGCCTGCGGGAACATATCGCACAACGCTTCCAACACCTTCTCGCCGCCGCGCATGCCAACGAGCCAGTAATGAATAATTGCCACGTTCATGGCCATCACCGTTCTCTCCTGCTGAGCCGGCGGGCATGCCCGGTTCCGGCCGCGAGCGGTCAAGCGCGTGGCGCCCGGCGGTATATATCGTAGCGATGATGCTCCGTCTGGATCGCATCGGGCGGGAACTCGACCTGCGGCGGCAATGCGCCGAGGCGGGAAGCCACGAAATTCCGTCTGACGCTTTCGAGCTCGCGGTAACCAACGGATTGCCCGCCAACCACCAGCACGCCGTGTTCCTTCATCGTCGTTGCCACGGCGTTGAGAGCGGCCTCCGTTCTTTGGATGTCGTCGATACCGTAGCCAAAGACGCCGTTGATGATGATGGTGTCAAACGTCTGCGCCGGCATCAGTCGGCCCAGCAGGCACAGGTCGCCGACGATGTGTCGATTGACCGCTCCCCATCGGGCGGCGTTGGGATCGACATCGATCGTCCATAGGATCATGCCGCTGTCCCGGCACTTCCGGAGGCACTTCCGATTGTATCCTCCGACCCCGGCAAACAACGCCGTCTTGCAACCGGCGCCGACAAGCGCAGGAAGGATCGCCTCGTCGAGGAACCGCCGCGACGGCAGCCCCTCGATCCTACGGTTCAAATAGAAATCGTAGAGCCGGGCGCGGACCCGCTTCGGTAGCGCCAGGCGTGCCAAACCGACCGTCGCCCTGTTCATCAGCCGGCACTCCTGATGCCGCGGGTTTCGCCGGCCACGCCAAATCGGGCGAGCGCGCTCAACAGCAGCTCGATTTGGCGGTCGGGATCCAACGCCGGACGCGCGGCGTGGGACAGCGCGGCGCGAGAGAGGTTGCGGTAGAGGTCAGTGTCGTACCATAACTCGCGGATGGTTGCGGCCCAAACGGCAGGCGGGCAATCGTAGCCGACAATGATGCCGCCAAGTCCGACCGACTCTGGCAGCCCACCGCGATCGCTGGCGACGACGGGAATGCCGCTGAATTGCGCCTCGGAGACGACGCGGCCCCATGTTTCCGCCGGGCTCGGAACCAGTAGAATTTTGGTATCCCGGTAGACGGTCCGCATGTCGAAGGTCCGGTTGCGGAGGACGACATTGGGCAGATAGCAGAGCCGACGCCGCAGATTTGCCGCCCCGTAGAGCCCGAGCGGCCAGGCGCAGACGAAGCAGAATGGGATCGCCGGGCATAACGCAGCTATTTCCAGGGCGAGGTGCAGCCCCTTGACAGGGACCGGATTTACAAAGGTGACGGTCTGCCCGGTTCGGCGGGTGGCATAGCGTTCGCGGCGAAAGAACGGCGGCATTACGACGGCATCAATCCCGCATACTCGCTGGAGACGGCTCGCGACGAACTGCGACACCGCCATGTAGCCCCGGAACGGCAGGGGCACCTGCACCGAGCCGCCGAGGTCGTGCCAGTCCTCGAACGGCACTCCATGAAAATACGCAACGGCAGGAATGCCGATCGCCGCAAACGCTCGGCCAAACTCGAGCATACTGCCGTTTTGGATGACAGCGACGTCGCTCCTCGGCAGATCGGCAATGCTCTCCCAGACCCGCCGGCCGCGAAACACCGTATAGCCGAGCCGGTTGTCGGAGGTCAGGCGCCGGCCGGCGACGAACGCAGATGCGCCGTGGATTATCCCGAACCGGTCGCGCCACGACAACTTTGCTACGACCACGGCGTCGTGGCCGCGCCCGCCGAGTTCCGTCACCAGTTCGTGGGTGTTCATTTCTACCCCGCCGACGACTTGCGGGAGGTGCGGATTGCCCGACACGAACAGGATGCGCAATGGACGGCGCCCGGCCCGATCAGCGGTGCTGCCCCGCCGGCCGGCACGTCGTGCCGTGGGGGCCGGCGCGAAGGGAGGAGCACCGGTTTCACCGGGGTTCATGGCGGAAGCCGGGAATGCCCTTAAATCGGCTGCGCTTCAAATCAACCGCTTCAAACCCGGCCGCGCGGGAATAGGCATGGAGCCCGGTGTAGCCGCGCGCCGGTGACAGAGAGGCCACCACATCTTCACGAAATCTGTCGGGCGTCAGTTCCTTGATTTCGCACCAGAGGATCCGTCCCCCGTACCCGTGTGAACAATCCTGCGCCGGGCGCAGCAACCTTGCGCCGAGCTTGACGATCGCCCCGCCGGGGCGCGAAGACCGCGGATCGAATTTGACAGGATTGGCAACATGCGGCTGCCACGGGCCGTCGATCTCGCGGGCGAAAAAGAGCGACAGCGTGTCCCACCCCGCATTGCCGTATTCCCAGGTCGAGACGAACATCCACCAAAGCGATGTTTCGGCGTCAAAATAGATCGTGGCATCGGCTGCGTTGATATTCTCAAGCAATACAGACCGCAGTCGCCATTTTGCCGGGAATTTTACAGCTTCGTAAAGCTCGACCGTGCGGTTGCTGCCGGTTTCCGGAACCATCAGCACGGCGCCGGAATCATCCTGAAAGATAAACGGGTATGAAAGGTGGTAGGGGCGCGTCAGCGCCTCCGCCGGCTCGCCGCATTTCGCGTCATCCCCCAGCACGACAAAGGAAATCCGCGCCCGGTTCGCTTGGTAGTCGAAATGCTCAAAGAAGAGCGCCGTCGTCCCTTGGTAGCGAAAAAGCATGGGATCGGCGTAAAATTCATCCTGGCCCGATGCGATGATCGAAAATTCGGGGTCGTCGAGGGTGATGCCGGTTGGGTCAGCAGCAGCTGCGGCGCGGCGGTAGGCGATGCACCAATCCTCCGGGTAAGCGAACGGTTGCGACAGTTTGCGCATGCCCTTGCGCAGATAGGTCCGCACGACGCGCTGTAGCCGCGGCGCGCGAACCGGCGGCGGGCGACTATCTACAACCGCCGTGCCTAGCGGCGGGAGCGGCTTGCTTTGCAGGACATGCCGACAGGCATCCCGCAAAAGCAGGATCAGACGGGCAAGTACGGCGGCCACCGCGCGCGGGGTCAGTTCGCGGTCCGGAACAGCCACCTCCGCGGCATGCACGAGTCGCGTGCCGGTCGGCGTGGCCAGAGCGATTGCCAAGCCGGGTGATCTGCAGTCGAGCAGCGATCCGAACAAGCCGCCGAGGCCGTAGCAACCGGCGAAGAGCGGTACGAGAATGGTTGCCGCTCGAATGCAAGCGGGAAGGTCGCGTGGATCGCGCTCCAGGGCGCTGATGACAAGGCTCGCGTCCCACTTCGCCGCGGCCCGCGGGAACGCAATGGTTGAGATCCAGTTCGAATATGTCAACGGTTCCGTTCCGAGCAGCCGGCATTCGAGGCCTTCGAGCGGCAACGGGTGCAGATGCGCGCCACCGTCGTCGAGCCGTTGGAGGCCCACAGGCAGGGCCAAAGTGGAACGCAGCGCGTCGGCCAGAGTCAGCACCCAGGCGCGCACACGGTCGGGCGGGAGGAGAATGACTACACCCGTGTCGTTGATGTCAGTCGTTAAACCGTTCGTCATCGGCCGCGCGACCGCGATCACCCGGACGCTCCTTCGGCAACCGGCATCAGATCTCGGCTGTCGAAGCCGCCACTGCCAACCTCCGATTTGGCGGTAAGGAACAGCCAGTGCTGTATCCCCCCTCGCTGCTCATCCATCAGGTCGACCGCAAGGCGCGGAAACCAGCGCCGCAACGCGGGCAGCAACGTCGTCGGGAAATCGGCAAGGATCCGCAATTGGGCCGTATAACATTCGACATTGTGCGTCCGCCAAAATCGGTCGATCAGAGCGTCGGCGAGGTGCCACTCCGGCGCCTCGGCGAGAATGTCGGTGCACCGCAACTCGGGAGCCGATCGCAGGTCGACAAGATCGGTTTCGTCGACGGCATCGACGAGCAAGAGTGCCGGCAGCACCGCGCTTTCGAGGCGATGCCGCAGTGCGTCCGCAGTGCATTTTCCGTTTAGACGGATGCGATCAGAAACCCGATTGCGCCGCACCGCTCGCCGGATCAGCGGATGAAATTCGGGTCGTCCTTCAAATGCCTCGATATGCACGCATCGCGAGCGTAGCGCGAGCCCGACCGCGTAATATCCGTCCGCCGCGCCGAGATTGAGGATTGTGCCGTAGCGCCGGGCGATGATCCGACTCAAAACCGGGCGGAGTTCCAGCTCGTAGGTGCCAAGGAGGTAACTGGCGAGGTGGTGGCGCGACAGGGCGGAAGCGCTCACTTTCATGCCGCAAAACGGTCCCGTCACGACACGATCGCGGGCGGCGGCCCGCACCAGACGGCTCGCTATCAGCAAAGGTAGCGGCAGTTGGCCGCGCAATCGGGCGGCGCGGTCAGCCGGCAGCGCGGGACTTCGGCGATAGATACGACCGGAAGGAGCAGGCGCGAGGCCGAGCGGGATCATCGAGCGGAGCATGAATCCACCAGTGCCGCGTGTTGGCCTATTTCACCAGCCGCCGCTTGCGGAACCGCACGCGGCAGTACGGGCGCGACACCTTGCGGGAGCTTTTGGATGCGGACGAGAAATGGGACGGTGATGATGAAATGCCCTCCCGGCCGCAGCATCGTCATCACGTTCCGCGCCGCGCGGTACGGCCATTTCAGATGCTCGAAGACCTGATCGGCGATGATCAGATCGAAGCGATCGGGCAGGGTCTGAAAGCAGATATCGAAGCCAGGATGAGCGGCTGCCGTGTAGGAGCGAAACTGGAACTCGCGCACCCATTGCGGGCCGCCGGAAATCTCCAGGGCGTCGAGCCTCCCCGGCGCGAGGCTGCGCACGAACGCAAAGCAGCGCCGGTGCATCACGATCCGCATCCAGTCGGCGGTATCGTAGCCGACGGCGTGCAACGCCTGGCGCAGCCGCGCCTTGACGCGCCGCGGAGATCGCGAACAGGTGACGGTGGCTTCGCTGATCATGGCGTCGGCCGTTCGTGTTTCATCATTTGGACGTTTCGCCACCCTGCGGCGGCGCACTCGCTGGCTCCCCGCCGGGCAGACAGGACCCGCTCTCGCCGGCAGCGCGGGGTGCGTAGACGTGGATGTAATCGACCCTCATGATCGACGGGTTTGGCGTCTTGTCGATCGGCCAGCCAGAACCCAGCGCAAGGTTGACCAGCACCATCAGCGGCACCTTCAGTTCCGGCGGGGTTGGCGTTCGCCACGTCTCTCGGCGATCGAGATAGAAGGTGATCCAATCCTTCGAGAGATTGGCGCCGTAGGTGTGGAATTGGCTCGTCAGCGAGCCCGGCGGCACTTTGGTGATGTTGCCTTCTTCCCGGCTCTTCGCGGGGTCGACGTTGTCCCAGACATGCACGACCGAGTTGTAGCCGTCGGCGAATTGACCGTAATACTCGATAACGTCAATCTCGACCCCGGGGTGTTTCGAGCCGCGCGGCAGGTTGCTGCTCAGCCAAAAGCCCGGCCACGTCCCGGGGCCGGGCGGCAATTTTGCGCGCATCTCGAAATAGCCGAATTGCTGGGCGAACCCGGAGGTGCTTGGCGTGGCCGAGGCGAGCAGGCCGGATTGCCAATTGCCGTCCCGACCCTTTCGCGCCTCGATCTCCAGCACGCCGTCATGCACGCGAAACGGAAAGCCCGGGTGGGGATCGGTAAATGCCGCATCGCCGAAATCGCCGCTCCACGGCGTGTGGGCGATCCAGCGGCTGCCGTTTTCGCCGTAGGGAGACACGCTCAGCGTGTCGAAATCCTCGAAAAAGGTCGGGCTGAAGGCGCAGAGGTCGATGCTTGCGGTCGAAGGCGGGCCGGTTTCTGCCGCCGCGAGCGGCTGTGCGAGCACGGCCGTCCCGCCAACAAGGCCGGTCGTCAGCAATGCCCGGACGAGCAATTGCCGCCGTGCCCGGGCCGCGGCCGGCGGAAGGAAGCGGCGGAGCGGGCGCGAGCGGCCGTTGCTGGTGGGGGCCGTTGCGCGAGCGGCGCTGCGAACAGGGGTAACCGGGCCGGCTGGCATTTTGGCGACTCCCAAAGGCGCGTCAACCGGCCGCCGTGGCAAGCGGCGTAGCCGTGGGCGGCGCGGCGTCGAAGAAATTCTCCGGCCAGCGGCCGTCGGTGATCGAGGACGGCAGGGCAGCAGTCGGAACCCAGTCATAGGGCAGCCGCGCCACCTCGTCCGGATATTCCAGAGTGTTCGCATCGGTGTGGGTCGACTTCGCCGCCTTGGCCACGAGCCGCGCGCGATCGCCGATCCAACAGCCGTGATGAAAAACCGCTACATCTTTCGGACATTCAATGAAGCCGAAAAGAGATGCGGAGAAATCCGGTAGCCGCGCCGCACGAAGCAGTCGCGAGACAGCGGTTTCCTTCCAGGTTATGGCCCTTCTTCTCGATTTGAAGCGCAACCCCGCCCGCACGAACCCGAACTGGCAAAATGACACCACATGCATTGGCACGCGACGGTTCCAGGTGCCGACATAGTTGAAACCATGGACGCGCATCCCGCGCGGCCGCCGCCGCTCGAGAAATTCAAGCATCGCCGGGATGCTTGCCGTATCGTAAAACTCGTCGGCGTCGACGATCCAGAAGTAGTCCGGGGCCCGGTGGAACGAGCGAATTTCGGATATCGGCGTGCCGTGGCTGAGGACACCGCTTGCCGCGCGCGAAGACAACGCGCCGATTTCGCAATTCAGCGCGGCAGGCTGGGAACGCCAGCGGCGCAGGGCTAGATGGATCTTCCCTTGCGGATCATCGTGAGTCGCAACCGCCTCCAACGTCCGATCCGGCTCCACTCGCTTGCCGTACCAATCGCGGTCGTACTGCGTCAGCACGCTGATCCCCGAACAGAACGGATAAAGCGTATTGAGCAGGTTGGTAATAAATATTTCCTCGTTCAGCGCCAGAACGAGGGCATGGATGCGCAGGCTCACGACTGCTCTCCCAGGCGATATTGCAGCGATCCGGCCATCGCCGGCGGTACCCGGTAGATCAGCCGGCGCGGAGCCGGGCCGGCACAGGCGAGCCCGGCGAAAACAAAGAACGGCAGGTCGACGTCGGGAAAGCTGCCGGCGACGGACGCCCCAATGAGTTGCGCAAAGCAGCCCCATCGCGCCGCGCTCTGGCAAGCCGCCGGGTAGGGTTCGCTCCAGCGGTTCCTGCGGCCGAACAGTACGCCAAAAAGAAAGGTGCCGTATGTCGCGGCGCCAAATGCGCCGATACTGCCGAGCACCGCGATCGGAAGACTTGATGCACGCACGCTGCCGATGCCGGCGCCCAATCCCTCGGTTTCCGCGAAATTGGTCAGAGCCTGCTCGTTCCATTTAGAGCGCTCTTTTCCGGAGTCGCTTGCGGGCTTGTCGATCACGGTCGCATCGACCATACCCTGCAGCACCGTCCAGGTAGGGCGGTCCAGGCGCGCTCCGACTAGGGACGCAGCCGTCAGCAGCGGCGCAAATACGACGAATGCGACTGTCGATCGCGATACGGGCCGCGTCGTCATCCTGACCATGCCGCTCAGCAGCAGCGCCGCGGCAAACCCGAGGACCCCCGCATATCCGGTGCTCGACGTCGAAAAAATCAGGGCGGTGAGGGACAGCAGCGCGAGCGGACCCGTCACGCGCGCATGCACATTGGCCAGCCACAGCCTGGTGCAGAAGGCAAGCGGTCCGAGCGTGAAATACGCAAAAGCCGAGGCCTCGGGAAACGACCCGACGATCCGCTTGAAACCGAGCACGGACGCGTCGTCCAGCATCCGATAATGGGCATTGCGGATGAAGGACAGCAAGTCTTGCGACGATGTCCAGTAGGTGGCGACGTCGAGCGCGGCGAAGACGACGTTGAGTGCCGTGCAGGCGAGCACCGCCCTGACCGTCGCCTCAAACAATTGAGGCTTGCGGGCATAGTTGTAAAACACCAAGAAGCAGAGCAGGTCGCCGATGAAATAGATGCTCTGCGTGAGGTTTCCTGAGGTCGGCGCCAGCGGCATGGTGACGATGCCAGTCCCGGCTTCCGTACGCGTCACCGCGAAGACATAGGTTGCACCGGCGAACAATCGCGGGAAGAACACTGCTGAAAGCGCGCCAAAGGTGGTGGTCAGCAGCAGCCAGAAGCCGGCTTTGGGAAACGCCAGCGCTTCGGCGGCGAGCTGCAGCCAGCCCCGCTTGGCGAGGACCGGCAGTGCGAGAAACGCCAGTAGCAGATGGGGCGGCTGAATGTTGGCCGATCCGAAGCTCGTTAAAATGATGGCCCCGGCCGCACCGAGCGTATTCGAGATCATAAATGCATAAGCCGAGAACACAGGGCCGGCGAACCAGCCGACGAAACCGACAAGGAGCGTCGCAAACCCGATTGCTTCAATTTGCATTGTCGGACGCCCCGATTTTCGCGAGTACCGCAGCGCTGGTGCCCGGCGTGGGCTCTTGTGACGCAATTTGCGGCGGCCGCGCCATAGCCGCCACCGGGCGGCGAGCCAGCAGCCGGAATCCCAGATCTATCGCAGGGTGCGACCAGGCCGGAAGCCCGCGCGATGCCCGGCGGAGCCAGTCGAGATCACTCGCCGGCAAGGCGTGCATGATCCTGATCGACGTCAGATAGAGCGCCATGCCGGCGATGACTGCGATCGGCAGCGCTGCCGCGCCGGCGATCAGCCCGAGGCAAGCGCGCGCCGTCAGGCCGCACAGTGCCGCCGCTGCGATGATCCTCGCGAGCTCACCGAACGGCAGCGAGATTTGCAGCCGCGCCACGATGAACCAGGCGGTGAAGGCAACCATCAGCAGCTGAATGGCACCACGCAGCCAGGCGGCGCCGATCAGGCCAAAGGCCGGGATCACCGTAAAGCCGCCAGCAACCATCAGCACAGCCGAGGCAGCGCCGCCGAAAAATATCAAGTCGCTGCGGTCCATCGCCATCAGCAGGCTGCCGCCGACCGATGCCGTCGACCCAAAAGCGCTGACGAGCACTAGAATGGTCGCCGCTGGGACTGCCTCGGAGAATGCCTGGCCATAGAGGAAAGGGAGCACTGCGGGCAGCAGCGCCGCCGACCCGAAACAGAGGGGGAACACCAGGAAGGCAAGCACGCGCGTCACCGCCGCATAGGTCTTCTCAATCTCGACGCGCGACCCGTTACCGTAGCTCTGCGCGAAATGGGGCAGCAGAGCCGAGGTCAAGAGCATGGGGCCCTGCGAGGCAACGTTAGCGAGGGTAATGCCGATCGAGAACAGCCCGACGGCGGCGCTGCCGAATGAGCTCTGCAGGAAAAACACCTCCGCCCGCGACCACACGAAAGCCGCGGTCAGCGAGCCGGCCCAGCTGTAAAACGCATAGCGTCTGACCCGCATTCGGATCTTGATCGGGGGGCGACCGACCCTGCGGAAATGGCGAAAGCAGAGGGCGGCGGGCACGGCGCTGCCGAGGCAGTACCCAGCGAGCGCCCCGGCCACTCCGAAGCTCATGCTGCCGAGGGCGATGCCGACGAGCTGAACGGCGAAGGAGATCGCAGTCACGCGTGCGAGTTGGTCGAACCGCTGCATCCCGCGCAAAAAGCCTTGGGCAAATCCGGCCAGCGTGCGCAACATCATCGCGGCACCGACTACTGCCCAAATCGCGCCTTGCTCCGGCGATGCAAGCGCGACCCGCCATTCCCAGGCGGCGTATGCGAGAAAGCCGATTAGCCCGACGCTGGAAGGAACCGCCACGACCCAGAGCAAGAATGTCACCAGGCAGTCGGCGTCGCGCTCAGCACCGGCCGCAGTCAATTCCGGCAAGTAGCGCGCCAGGGTCGATTGAACGCCAAGGTCGGTAACTGTGGACCCGACCATGACCAACAGCAGCGCGAACGCGACGACCCCGGTGCCTTCGACCCCAAGGCTACGCGCGACGATGATACCGCCCAGTACGCTGCCAACGGCGGTGCTGACGCCGGCGATCGTCCCAAAAAGGGAATTCCGCGCGAAGCTGCTGTTACCGGCCGGTCGCAGAGGCGGGTTGCCGATAGGGCGTTCAGCGGGCATCACGATCCGGCTCATCGGGACGCCTGTTGAATGAGCCGGTCGATATAGCCGGCCGGACCGATCCGGCGCAGAAAGCCGAGATGAAACCCGAAGAGCGGTGGGACGCCCTCATGTACCTTATTGACGATCGCGCCGAGGACGCGGACGCGATCGGCCCGCATGAGGTCGACGGCAGCCTGCAGCTCCGGCAAAGAAGCGCGGCCCCACTCGGCGACCAGAATGCAGCCATCGAGCAGCGACCCGAACGCGCGTGCATAGACTGCATGCGCCGACGGCGGCAGATCGATGATCGTCGTCGCAAATCGCTGGCCGAGTTGCGACAGCAATTGTCGCATGTCCTCGGACCCGAAAAGGTCGGCCGGGTGCCGGGCGCCGCTTGCCGCGCCGAAAGGAAGGATGTGGAAGCCCCTGTTCGGTACCGAGACCAGCATGCCGTCGGGGCCGTCGCGCAGCGCATCGATCAGACCGCGCTGCGCGCCGGGTGCAAACCGCCGCGACAACGAGGGTTCGCGAAAGTTGGCATCGATCAGCAGCGTCTCGGTCGCCGATGCTGCGAACGACGTCGCGACGCTGGCAGCGAGCATGCTGGCGCCCTCGCCCGGGAGCAGCGACAGCAAACCGAAGCGGACCGGAGCGCCGTCGGCATCGGCATTCCGTAACGAAATTGTGATACTCCGTATCGCCTCCGCGAAGGGCGAATTTGGGGCGCTGAGCGCCTCGTCGAAGGGCGAAGTGGCGCGGCCGTCGCGCTCCGGTCGGAGGCGGGGCAACGCCGCCAGGCAGTCGAGCCCGAGCGCCCTCTCGATCTGCCGCCCGCCGCGTACGGTAGCATCGAGAATTGACCGCGCGGCGCTGACGGCGGCGCCGACCGCCAGGCCCAGCAGAACAGACAACAGCAAGACCAGCTTGGTTTTTGGCGCGCTTTTTGCCAATGGCGTCGATGCCTCGGTGATGATGCGCGCATTCGGGACCGGATAGGATCCCTGCTCTTGATCGTCGGTCATTTTCCGCAAAAAACCTTCATACAGCTTGCGGTACGCCTCGGCTCGGGCTTCCAACTCGGTCAGCTTGTCGATCAGGCGGGGCTGGCTGCTGACGGTATTGTTGTTGTCGATGATGCCGTTCGCGGCGCGGAACTGTTGCACGGCGCTGGCGGCGGCGTTGAGCTGCACGCCGAGCTTGGTCGCCCGCTCCTGCATCCAGGGGCTTGCCTGGCGCGCCGCGTCGGCCTTCGCCTGGAACTGATCGCGGACATAAGCCGCGGCTATCGCATTGGTGATCCGCGCTGCCTTTTCCGGGTCGCCGGAACGGAGCGAGACTTCGATCACGTAGGATTGGCCGATCCGCCTGACATTCAATGCGTCACGGAGACGTACGAGCGCGACGCGTTTTCGTTCGTAATCGGATCCGACGCGGCTGCCGCGGAATTCGGGGTCGTTGCCCAAGTCCAGGGCGGCTACGACGTCTTTGGCGATCCGCTCCGATCGCAGCACTTCGACCTGGCTTTCAATTTCCGCGGTGTCCACCGTCAGATCGACGACGTTGCTGTCTTGCGACAGCAACTGCAGTTTGGCTGAACCGATTAGCAGCTCCGCACTGGCGGTATAGCTCGGCGGGGTCGCAATCACGTAGGCCGCGCCCAATACCGTCGCGGCCAAGACACAGCCGACGATCAACCACAGTGAGCGCTTCAGCGCGGGGACCGCCTCGGCGAAGTTGATCAACTGCCTGTCGTCTAGGTTCGGAGGCCATGGCGAAGACGAGCGATCCGGCTGCCAACCCCGCGCGGCGCAGCGGCCCTCGCACATGCTCTGTGCGCCTTTCGGCTGCTCCGTTTGAGCCCCGACTGGGCGCGGACTCTGCGACAGCACCGCCGCCGCGGGCGAAGCGGACGGCATTCCGGCGGCGTTCGCCATTTTTGCCTAGGCCCTGTCGTTTCGCGCCGGCTTTCTGCGCGTGACAGCCGCCGCCGCCTTCGGAAGACGTATTTCGACGACCGTCATGCCAGACGACAATCTCACCTCCACAACCTGCAGCACCTCCAGTGAGTCCGTGCAAGTGACGAAAGTGTATTTGCCACCGGGTTCACCGCCGCCGCCTATCTCTTCGGCCCAATTGCCCGGATGTGCCAAGTTCTGCTTCCTCCAGGCTTTCAGTAACAGCCATCCCTGGTGACGATCACCCTGAACGTACGGATGATGATCAGCAGATCGCGCGCAAAGCTCCAGTTCTCGACATAACCTTCGTCAAGCTTGATGCGATCGCGATAGGACACGTCGTTGCGTCCGCTGACCTGCCAAAGGCCGGTCAGACCAGGTCGCGCGCGCAGATACTGCGCGATCGACTCGCCGTATTTCGATATCTCCGCCTCGACGATGGGCCGCGGACCGACGATGCTCATGTCCCCGCGTAACACGTTGAAAAGCTGTGGCAGCTCGTCAAGGCTCGTCATTCGCAGCACGCCGCCCAGCGGTGTTATGCGCGGATCCGTTTTAAGCTTATGGCTTTCCGTCCATTCGCGGGCGGCGTCGCGGTTCGACATCAGGTGTCGGCGCAGCACCTCGTCGCTGTCCGTCACCATCGTCCGGAACTTGAGGCAGTAAAAAGCCCTCCCGTTCCGGCCGATGCGCCGATGACGGAACAGAACCGGTCCCGGATCCAACAGGCTGAGTGCGATCGCGAACAAACAGAATAGCGGCAGCAACAGTAATATTGCGGACAGCGCAGCGGCGATATCAAACCAGCGCTTGATTTGGCCGCCGACCGCAGGAAGGGTATCGAGCCAAACCGCCAAGCCGGCCTGTCCGCCATTGGCGGCGCTGTATATGTCATCTCGGGCCACGCAGTGGGAGGCCAAAGCGCCATTCCATTCTGCGCCCTGGGGCTGCGGCAAATCGGCCGAGATCGCGTTCCGCATCTGCGTCACCACGTGTCGCATTTCCACCGTTCTGCCGAGCATCATCGCGTCGGCGAAGCCGCGCGCTTTACCAACCCCATCACCGGAGTCGTTATGGGTAGTTCTGAAGGTTCTTTTAAAAATAGTGACCAAATTTCCGATTGAAGCCAACGAAAAATTCGGGTTACCGCACCGCTCCAACGAAATAGGGCGGAACGTTTTGCAAAGGAATAATTCAGGACGAAAAAGTATTACTACACTTGGACGACCGATTAAATTTTCGCCTGCATTCTACCTATTTTACCCAAGTTCTGCGGCGCGGCGGCAAAATTGGAGGATATCCCGCTGGGCTTGATCTGGATGAATTTTATGTTTAACATCTGGTTCGATGTACCTTGTCCTCGCACCTTAACGGGAACCCGCTCCCGGGAGCCCCCCAAGGGGGAACGGCAGTGAGGAGAAGGAAAAGGACATGAGTGTCGCGGTGCTTGGCCAGCGCTCGCTGTTCCGGGCCGGCCTCGTAAGTCTCTTAACGGAATTGGGATACGAGCGAGTCGGAGAAGCCGCCTCGCTCGCCGACCTTAAGCAAATCAAGACCGATGCACCGGATATCGAGCTCCTTCTCGTGCATTTATCCGATGAAAACGAGGACATCTTTAGTCGGATGAAAGAGATAAGGGGATGCCTCGTCGATATAAAGGTGGTTTTTCTTTTTTCAAAGCTCGATGTCAAGTTGATGAGCGATTGCTTTGCCGCGGGAGCGAGCGGGTATTTATTGGAAAATCTGTCACGTGATGCCTTGCGGCAAAGCCTGACGCTGGTGCGTACCGGGGAAAAAATCTTCCCATCGGAATTGGCGTCTCTAATAGCGGATTTTACCCCCAAACAGGATGCCGAAATAGGAGCTGGAGATCTGCAGGACCTCGATATCTCGGATCGCGAGATGCAGATTTTGCGCTTACTGGGGCGCGGTTACTCGAACAAGCTGATCGCGGCGGAGCTCGAGATCGCCGAGTCGACGGTGAAGGTGCATATCAAGCACATTCTGCGGAAAACAGGCGCTTCCAACCGAACGCAGGCGGCGCTGTGGGCGGTTCGCCGCGGCATCGTGCTGAACAAGGCGCGGGAGCAGTGGCGCGGCGGCCCGGCGGATGAGCCGCCAGAAGACGTGGCGGACGATGAAGTGTCCGTTACGACGGATCAGGGAAGGTGACGCCGCGGACACGGCCAATGTGATGAACACGGCGGATGCCGTGTGGAAAGCGCTCCACTCCGGGGCCGTTAGGCGGCAGCGGCCGGCCATCGCTACCGATGTCGTAAAATGCTCGGACCAGCTAGGGGGTCGCTGATGGCCACTCCGCATCCGACCGCAAACCAGTTGCATCCGTCCAGCCGGCACGGTAAGGCGGGCTGGTCGCCGCCCCGCCCGCAGCGGATCCGCTACCTGGCCAGGCCGCGTCGCCGGAAGCGAAACGGGCATTCCTTCGGCCGAGCAACATTGGTCCGAGAAAAACGGGGACCGAAGAGGCAAATGACCGGCAGTCATCCTGTCCAATCCTTGCATGCCGGCCGTCGCCGCGCCCTGCGGCGCGCAAGCGTCACGTCATTTCCGGTTGGCTGAAATGTACTGGCTGGCCGCGTTGTGCGTTGCGCTGGGGATGCTTGGCGGAGCGATTTTCCGCCTCCTCGTCTTTGGGGTAATTCTGGTAGCGGCGGTGGCGAGTACACTGGCGATCGGCTTGGTAGGGGTCGCTGGCCTATCACCACTTTCAGCATTGGTCGCGCTTGTCACGCTTCAGATCGGCTACGCCTTGGGAGCCATCCTGCGCGCCGTGATCCGTCCGTTCTTGAGCTGCAGGACTCGGCGCAGTGCTGGCGCCGGGTGCGCCGCCCGGCGATCCGACACAGGCAGCGGTAGGTAGGAGCGGCCCTCTGCAGGCGAGCGGCCAGCCGGCGTGACGATCCGGCGAGTATCCGAGATGGTCGGCCGAGGCTCACAACTCCAAAATCCGCTCGGGATCGAGCTTGCGCTCGATCAAATCCCGCAATCCCATCATGTTTCCGGCCAACCGTCCGCGGCGGTCAATGTATGGTTCGGGTCTCAGCGATCGCAAGCAATTCGCGGCGATGTTGCGGGTCATCGTCCGCAGCGCCCGCGGCCATGGGCAGGTGCCTTTGCGGGCTAAATAAAACGGGTTAGCGATCTGCGAATAGCCCAGCCGAATGCCAGACTGCCGGCCCTGCTTGATCCCAAGATGCACGCCTCGCGCCGCCGACGCCCTGACGATCCGTCCCATGGACGCCAGCCGCAAACTGAAATCCACGTCTTCAAGCCACCCGTACAGCGGCAACTTCTCATCGAAATCGCATTGCGTATCCCGCACGGCGGTAAGCCGGACCGCCATGTTGCAGCCATAACCATTCGCGACCTCGTCAAGCCCGTCGCCGGCATCGCGGATCGGCGGCGCGTCCGCCAGCAACCGGAGCGCCTCGCCGGGCGCAAGGCCCGCGCCGACGACGCCGTCGGCAATAACCGCGCCGGTCATCATCACGACATCCGCATGCGCGCGAAAAACGTCTTCAACGGCCGCCAGATAGGAGGGGGCCGGAAGAAAATCGTCATCGAAGAAGACCAGGATGTCGTACTGCCTGGCGTGCTGGAGGATGGCATTTCGCTGCCGCGTCAGGCCGAGCGGGCCGAGAATGATCTCGGCCGTGGCCCGGCCGATTGCGTCATCGAGATCGGCGACGGTCGGCGCGCATACGAGGACGCAGTCGGCCGGCCGCGATTGCCGCGCGAGCTGTTCGAGCGCAATGCGCAATATGTGCGGGCGTCCGACGGTCGCGATCCCGACGGCGATGCGCAGCGCCGGGATGGCTGCATCGCTGCGAACCGGAGCCTCGCTCGGCGCCGGGCGCAGAAGAAGTGCCGGGCCGCCTGAGCAAGCCGCGGCGGCCGTTGTGTGCAGGGGATCGACCGCCTTACAGCCCATCGACGATTTCCCGGAGCATTTGCGCGCTTGATTGCCAAGTGTACAGCGCAAGCCGACGCTTCCCTTCCTCAACAAGGGCATTGCGGCAAAGGAAGCCGACCAGAACTCGCGCAAAAAGTGCCTCCATTTCGCCGATGTCCAATGGATTGAAATAAGCAGCGGCCCCGGCGCAGACCTCGCGAAGCGGCTCGATGTCCGACGCCAAGACGAGACAGCCATGCGCCATCGCCTCAAGCGGCGGTATGCCAAACCCCTCGTACAGACTAGGAAAGACCAATGCCGTCGCGCCTTGGTAAAGCGCCACCAGTTCTTCGTCGGACACGCGCTCGGCGACCAGCACATGTCGGCCGAGTTCGGGCGCGGTACGCCTGTATACGTTCGGCGCCGACCCGCCTACGATCACCATCTTGGCGCGAAGCCCGCGTACAGCATGAAAGGCTTTCACCGCCCGGATGATGTTCTTGTTGGGCGACAGCGAACCGACGCACAGCAGATATTTACTTCCGGAGATCCCGAGCTGGGACAATATCGATGGATCCGGCCGGTGGCCAAGCACGTGATCCACACCGTTTGGCACTATGGCGATAGTCGCCCGGTGCAAGTTCAGCAGTTCCGCCAGCTCTTGCTGGGAAAAGCGCGATACGGTCGCGAGATGGGCGGTGTGCGCGAGCAGCCGGGCGCAGGCACGGTGGGCGGCGGCGTATCGCCAACTGTAATTCTCCGGCGTGCGAAAGACCGCAGCATCGTGAATGACGACCAGATGTCGGCGATGGCATACTGGGCCGGAGTTGCCGAGGCTGAGCAGAACGCCGTCGCGCGCCGCGTAGGCCAGTGCCCCCTGCTCCCACATATGTCCACCCGGACCGCCGACGGTGAGCGTGTGCATCGCGCGCAGCGGAAGGCTCGATCCCGCCCCTTCCGGCTGCAGCAAAGTCCAGCGTCGTCCGGCGCCGTCTTCCTCCTGCAGAAGGCGGTCCAGCGACCTGACCAACTCGCGACAATAGCGCTGCACGCCAGTCAGCGGCTGCGTTAGAAACCGGCCGTTAATGAACACCGACAGTGCGATCTTCCAATCTCCGCTGGGTCGATCATGACTCGGATTGTCGAAGACGGTTCGGAGCGGCGGAGCGCCGGCTAACGCCTCCGTCTGTGAGTTGCCGGTACCTGCCGCGTCCCCTCGCGTCCCGCGACTTCGTCGGGCGAGCCAGAGAGCTTCGCGACTGGCAGGGGCGGCTCGGCGGGTTTGGCCGAGGCCGAACCATCTTCCGCAACCCGGTTTGGTGGCGATTGTGGGTCGCCGGCAGAACCCGCAACGGACGTGCTTTCGTCGTGCCGGCCGATCTCCGCCACTGCTGCCTGCCTGGCAAATTTCACCTCTATCGTGTCGCCCGGCTCGACTTCGGTCGCGTCAGTCGACGCAACCGCCCGCACCCCCGCGCCGTCACGCCGCAGAACCGAATAGACCGGAGCGCTGGCCTGCTCGCCGACGTTTGCGCCCAGCGCCGGTTCGGCAATTGCATCCCGGTTGGTGATCGCGCTAGCCGCCTTAATGCGCTCTGCCGTCTCGGCGAGCTTCGCTTCCGCCTGCGCCAGCTCGCTCAAGCCCTCGGCGCGGCTCTTGTCCTGCAGTTCGGCAATCGCTTGATTGGCTCTCTCGACATCTTCGCGCGCCCGCAAAATGGCGGCATCGACATCGAGGCGGCGGCTCTCTGCCTGGAACTCGGTCTGCCGCAGCTCGAATTCGCGCGGCGTTACGGCCAATCCCTGCGTCACCAAAGAGGCTATCCGCGTCTTCTCCTTCTTGAGGAGGTCCAACTCCTGATCCATCGTCTGCAGCTTGGACCCGAGCGAGGAGATCTCGCCGTTCAAGAGCTGCTTCAAACGGTTCTGAGCATCGATCTGCGAGCGCAGAGCGTCTCTCCGGCTGTCGAAAATCACCTGCTCCTCCTGGAGCAGCCGGCCGACCATAGGGTCGCCCTTTAGATGCAACAGTTCCGACGGAAAGGCGATGCTGTCGCTGTTGTTCAATTGCGCCTGAAGGCGGGCCCGGCGCGCCAGCAAACGGTCATGTTGCAGGCGGAGCACCCGTAGATCGCCGACCGTGGTCAACGCTTGGCGCTGGAAATCGAGGAAGCTGAGTTCGCTGACGCGGAACAGCCCGCCGGCTATGCTCACCGCTTGCAGCACGGTCAATCCCGGCCGATAGGGGTAGCCGCCGGGATGACTGACCCCGCCCAATATATAAAACGGCCGGGACTCCAGGACCTCGACCGAAGCCTGCGGCCGGGTTGCAAGGTCGAGTGTCGTCTGCAGCCGGTCGCCGATTATCGCGGCGATCGCCTCGACGGTGTGTCCAGCGGCCGGAGTCGTACCGATCAAGGGCAGTGACACGTTGCCGTCGGGGTCGATCCGGTATTTGTCCTTCAGCGCGGACCATTCATGGATCTCGCCAAGCGCCTTGCGCCAGTCGAACACCCTGACGCGGATCGTGTCGCCGGCATCGAGCCGATATCCGGAGCCGGAAGATTGTTCGGCAGCGGCAGACGCGGCGATCATCGTAACAAGCGCCGCCGCCAAAAAGATTTTCCGCATCAGATCCTCGGATCGGAAGCCAGGAAAAAAAGTGCGGCGCAGCAAACCGAAGCAGTTGGCGCGAACACAGTGCCATTGGCGCTGGAATGGAAGAAGGGACTCAGAGTTGGTACTACTTTTTCCTCATTTCGCGATCCACACGGGGGGCATCTAGCCGAAATGGCCAGCGGGTGATGAGATGCCGCAGGTCGGGTGGCGTCCGCAATGGCCGCCGACGCCGCCTGGCAGCCCGCGCCGGCGGCCCTCGGTGACGAGACGCCAGAGGACCTTTTTCAGGACCTGCTCAAAGCCCACGCTCTCCGCTCCCGTTCGCCGCGACTTTCGTCCTTGCTCCCGGACAGTCGTTATCGCACCTAAAGTTCTGTAACCCGCCAGCAATGGAGCAGCCGCGCGAGCGGTCACGTTGAGGTGGATTAATCTCTCTCGTTATGGGCGTGTCGTTAAGCGCGAGCGTTGGAACACCCGCAATCGCCGCGACAACCACACCGATCGGGAATGCCTGAAATCCATCCGACCTCGCCATTGCTCCATTGCACCGGCAAGGGCCGTTTTGGGGGGCATGACCTGCAGCTGTTGTCAAATGAAGCGAGCGACGGTTTTGGGTCGCAGGCGGAGGGTGTCGCCACGCCGAGCGAGTGGCCGCTCCAGCTTCCCAAGCCGTCGATGCGCCACGAGGGACGGACGGGCAAGCCGACCCTAGAACGGATGGACAGCCGGCCTTCCCAATCTCCGTAGCAGTGACGCTTTGCGCTAGGAGGTGGTCGTAAGGCCGACAATCTATCGCGATTGCTTGCACCGGTATCTCCGGCGCCGCCGCAGCCAGCGATGGCACGTCCAGCGGTCCAGTCGATACCGCCGCTTGCCGTCGTCCGGCCCCCACCGCCACCACCGGTGCAACAGCCGGCCGCCGTCCACATCCCGACGACGCCGTCACCGGCGCAACGGCCGGCTATGGCACATCGGGCGCCACCGCACCCGGCTCCGACCGCTCAGCCGGCAAAACCGGCGGTTTCCCCGCCGGGTGGCAAAGCCGCCGCCGCGACCCGATCATAAAGCCATGGGCAAAGAACGCTGAGGTTGGCCCCGGGCTAAACGCGCTAATGCCAGCGGCGGATCGCGTCGCGCTCCGGCGGTGATCCTGACCGCGGCTCTTGCAACCACACGATCAGCCGCACCTTGGCGGCGAGCGCCGGGCGGAGCGTCATAGGCGCCGACTCGCGACAATGGCTGGAGCCCCCAGGACTACCCAGTCCTTGTACCTGCACCTCCAAGGTCCGCTGTTGAAGCAAGGAGCTGACGGCCGAACCCGCGCGGCCTATGTCGCAGTTGGGTCGGGCGCGGTAGGTAGAGATGTCCGGAACGATTGCCGGGAGGGGTGCCGAGACCCGTCGTTCGGAGATTGACCCGCCTGCCAATCGGCGCGTGCCGCGGAGGGTGTGGTCGGCTCGATGGAGGCGATCATGCAGAATGCTCCCTGGAACAAAGGCCGTCTGACCGGGCAGAAGCGTCCGCTCAAACCGGAGGACGTTTGGGCAATCCGGGTCCGGCTCCAGCTCAAGCACTGAGCGCGCGACGTCGCATTGTTCAATCTCGCCATCGACAGCAAGCTGAGAGGATGCGACCTCGTGCGGCTGCAAGTCGACGATGTCTGCGCCGGCGGCCGGGTCCGAGACCGCGCCAGCATCATTCAGAAAAAGACGGGCCGGCCGGTTCAGTTCGAAATCACCGAACAGACCCGAACCTCGATCCGAGCCTGGCTTCCCGAGATCGAGGCGAGGAATGGGCAGTACCTCTTTCCCAGTCGTTTCCGGACGCCGCTGCACCTCTCGACACGGCAGTATGCGCGGATCGTCCATGCCTGGGTCGAGAGCGACGGACTTGACAGCTCCGCCTGTGGCACGCACTCGATGCGGCGGACGAAGGCGGCCCAGATATACAAGAAGACAGGCAACCTGCGGGCGTGCAGCTTCTCCTCGGGCATACTAAGCTCGAAAGCGCCGTCCGCTCCCTTGGCATCGAGGTCGATGATGCGCTTAGCATCTCGGAGCAGGTCGAGCTGTGAACTGATATGAGGTAGGAAGAGGTCGCGGCCCTGCGAGGAGCGGGGCCGCGATGCTTCGGGAGGGACCAATCCCTGCGCCCTCACCGACGACCGTTGCCACCGACGAAAAGCGCCGTTCGCCTTCACGGCCGTAAACCGCGAGGTCGGGTGCGAGCCGCCATTCCCGATCTGCCGCCTGTTGATGCCTCGGGCCGGAAGCAGACCTTCGCCCATGGGTGACACAGGATCGTGGCGAAGCGGCGGATCGCGGTCATTCCCCCGGCACGTCAGCCTCGATCAGCGCGGCGCTTTTGGCGGCATTACTCAAGGCCGCTGGTACTCGGCAACGGCATCCGCGAAATCATGGCGGGCGCCACCAGCTACGAGTTTATATGGCGCGAGAACTTCGTGAAAGAACACATAGGGTCCAGGATCGTTATCGCTGCCGCTAGACGCTGAACAATTTAGTGGCATTTGTGTAATATGCTTACTAAAATTCTTCGAGAAATATCTGATAATTTCATAACGTCGATCGGGGAGTGTCTTCGCCCGTATCCCCAAGACGCTGCAGACCTCGCCGCGATGGCGGCTGGGATCGAAAACCGGCCATGGTCGATGGAGGATGTGGTTGCGCTTGATCGATGCCCGGTCGGCGAAGTGTCAGCGGCGAAACGCTGGTTGGAGCTTGAGATGAACCAGAAATCCCGCGATGTGCTTGAGGCAGCCGAGAGATGGCTAATGGCTGTCCAGGCTAAGACCGCCGCCGACGGAGAACTGCGCCGCGATGAGTCTGAGCAGGCGGAACTTGATGCCGCCGAAGTCGATCTCGCCACAGCGATTATGGTTTGGCGGAATGCCGGGCGGCCAGATTCGCTGTTACATTCAAACTGAGACGCTACCGTCGATCGTGACGTGAAGACAGCCTTTCAGAATGCGGGGGGATGTCCAATGTGCCACTGCATACCCACGATGCTCGTCGTGGATGGTGATGGAGTGCGAAATCTCATCGCGCGCCTGCCGAACCCGGGTTCACCGCGTCAAGCGCACGACAGCATCGCCGCAGAACTCTGTCGCCGGCCTCGCCAACAAGTCACGGCCTACTGCACAGCCGAGGTGACTCGCCACTCTGGTTCGGCGACCGTGCGAGGCGAGCGTTTCTCAGCGAGCAGTCTACACGCAGATCAGGCACAGGAGCAGGTGCATTTGCATTGGCATCATTCAGGTTGCTGAGGAACATGAACGACTTGTATCTTAACGTAATTCAACTTCTACCAAAAATTCATCGCCAGTTTATGGACGTGGTCAAGAAGGATCTCGAAGGTCTTAAAATCCATGATATCAATAACGTCCAAAGCATTATGCTATTCAGCATAGGCGATACCATGCTATCCGTCGGTGATTTGATCTTAAGCGGCGTCTATATCGGCTCGAATGTCTCATATCATGTCAAAAGGATGGTCGAGAATGGTTATCTAACACAGGAGCATTCGCGATACGATCGCCGGGTCAGCCACGTTCGCGTGACTGACAAAGGGCGCAAGCTGCGGGAAGAGTTGACCATGACGCATCAGCGTCGCATCGATCTGCTGTCCGACGTAGCCCTCAGTTCAGACGAACTCCAGGCCGCCATGTCCGTGCTGCGCCTTCTGGATCGTTTCTGGACCGATGTAGCAGGTCCGGGACGGCGATTACCGTAATTCGTGTAGGAGAGGTCCAAGCGATCATCATACGCCTGGTCAATGCGATCAGCCGCCGGCTCGTCAGGTAGGCTTTCGGATTCCGATACGGTCGGTCCTCTTAACAACCCTTTTACGGTCCTGTGCTTAAACCAGGCTCCAGATTCCCGGGGAGCACCTTGCCATGGCTGCAAATCCTTTAGGCGAAGACGACACGCAGACCGCCGAGAATTGGGATGCTTGCTGGAACGCCCTCGAAAGCCTGCCCGGGCGCGATCTCGGCCCTATTGCGATGCATGCAGAAGCAGTTCGGATCATCAATTCATGGCGGGCTGTGACGGAAGGCAGAGGCATCGAGCACATTGAGGAGCGTGCGCTGGTTGCTTACCGCCTAGCGGCGGATCAGCTTGCTGCCGGATCGGACGAGCATCTGAACCGCTTTATGGTGGCGCTACACGGCGCGTTAAGCGCTCTCCGGCAGGTTCGGTGGGAGTCGCCCGACATTCCGCGATGATCTCCTCAGCATTCCAAGATCATTTCGCCCGCCATTCCGGAATGTTTTCGTCCGAGTAGGTGGCGTCTCTGTTGGACATTCCTCGCCTTGTCCAGCGGCCAAGAACCCGCGGAATGTTGGAGACGCTGTAACGGACCCTACCCCAGGCGGCGGTCTGCGAGGGCGGCTGTCCCGAGAATGCGCATGGTACCCACAGGCAGTGTCCCCACCGGATCTTGACGTGACAGGCTCAGCCATCAACCTCAAGACCCCGAAGGCGCTCGGCCTCACCATACCGCAGACGATCCTCGCCAGCGCCGACGAGCTGATCGAGTGAAGTGGCTGGCAAATGACCGGCTTTGGCAAACGAGCGGGGTTAGGTTGAACTTCCGCTCAGGGTCGAACCTCGCGGTTCGATAGTGAGACCGCGAACGGCTGGAGTCGGCGCATCTTCCTCCTTGCCGCCCATCCTGGCGAAGGTCCCTTGACCAAACCGACAGCGGTCGTACAGCGTGCTTGGCACCCCCGGACAAGACGTCAAGGGCCCGCGCGAGAGCCTCTGCTACTTCTTCAGATTGTTGACATTGGTGCTCAGCTTAGCGGTCGGTGATCGGCGGCTTGCCCTCTTCGGCGCGCACTTCGTTGATGATCTGCAGGACGCGCTCGCGGTAGGGGCGGAACTGCATGCCGAATTCCGTGACCACCCGGCTGTTGTCGATCATGAAATTGCCAGACTGCTCGCGGCCGCCCTTTTCGTTGTCAAAGCTGATCTGCGCATCTGGCAGAAATTCGCGCACCATGTCGGCCAGGTCGCTGAGGCTGATCGTGTGGCCGCCGGTGTTGTAGATCGCATGGTCCGGCTTGTCCTTCATCACCACGCGCGCGAAGATTTCGGCGATCTCGTCGACATGGATCGGCGCCCGCATCGTATCCTTGTAGGGGAACTTGACCGGCTTGCCGCGCGCCGGGTTGGTGATGCAGAAAACGTGGTCGACCGAGCCGACGATCTTGTCCGGCCCGGTCACGTTGGCCGGGCGGATCGTCGTGATCTCCATGCCGTGTTTTTCGCGGTAGTCCTGCGCCTGCCATTCGTTGAAGATCTTGTGCATCGCGTATTGCAGGTGGCCGTGCTTGAAGTCGTCCTCATTGACGATGCGCTCGCCGTAGAATTTCTGTTCACCGCTGACCGCCACCGAACTGGCGTAGACGACTCGGTTGCACCCGGCAAGCCGCGCCGCCTCGAAACAATTGTCCATACCGAGGATATTCAGCTTGAACGCGACGCGCGGTGGCAGATCGCTACTGATGTAGTAGGCGAGGTTGACCACTCGGTCGGGCTTGACCGCGGTCATCACCGCCATCACGTCGTCAAACTGACTGACGTCGCCACGCAGCACCTTGACTTTGGCCAGCTCGCTGAAATTCGCGGTTTGCGGGTTGATGTCCATCACCACGGAGTCCTCGCCCTGCTTCGCCAAAAGCGGGATCAGCCGCCGGCCGATAAACCCGGTGCCGCCGATGATCAACGTCGTCATGTGCGCTTCTCCCTTTTGTGAAACGGCGTGGTGGACGTGTTGGCGAAGCGTAATCCCGGCTCGCGCGGCGGCGCAACGGGCAGCGCCGTAATGCAGCGTCCCGCTATCCGCTCGCGCTAACACCGCGCCATGACCTGACGCGAGAAACCTTCGGCGAGGCGCCATTTGGCGCTGTTGCCGGTGGCGCAGGCCGCATGAGAGATCGTCGTAGCCAGGCCGTCACCCGGACAGAGGACATCGCGATTGGCCTTGCGATGGCAAGCCGAACCATTCAACAACGATGACCTGATCGATCTGTCGAGCGGCGGCCGATGCATGTTGACCGCCTTGCCGTTCAGGGAAACGCCGGTGGGCAGCGGCCAAGCGCTACCGCGCCGCGCCGGGAAAGCCTGAATAAATACAGGTGCCTGGGCGCCCGCGAAGCCGGGATTGATCCGCATTCCGACGGAGGAGACGATGACGTTCGCTTATTGGATGCTGATCGCGGCTGCAATGATGCCCTACGTCACCATCGCGCTGGCCAAGTCGGCCGGTGGTATCAATAACCGCGCGCCGCGACCGAGCTTGGAAAGCCTCTCGGGCTGGCGCCAGCGCGCCGATTGGGCGCATCGAAATCACTTCGAGGCGTTCCCCGGTTTTGCCGCCTCGGTGTTCGTGGCGGAGCTGACGCACGCTCCGCAGACCCGGATCGACCAGTTGGCCGGCACTTTCGTGCTTTTGCGCGTGATCTATACGGCACTGTACGTTGCTGATCAGGCCACCTTGCGGTCAATCGCCTGGTCGCTTGGCCTTATCACTATGCTCTGGCTGTTCGTGCTCGGCGTTTGAGGCTCGACAGGTTGGGCGTTTGAAAGGTGTTATCGGCTGTCGGGGTGATCGCGATGATTGACCACGTGAGAGGAGGCGTTGCCATGAAACTTCCGCAAACCGGCGGCTGCCAATGCGGCAAGATTCGGTACGAGATCACGGAGGAGCCGAAGTCGATCTACACGTGCCATTGCACGGCGTGCCAGCGCTTGACGAGCAGCGCGTTCTCATTGGGTCTCGTCGTCGCCGAGAAGGCATTCAAGATGAGTGGGGTCGAGCCGCGTCCGCTGCAACGGCTGGCCGACAGCGGCCGGATGAATACCCGACTCGTTTGCCCCGAGTGCGGCACCTGGATTTCCGGCTTGCCGAGGGATGGGGTCGTGCGAGTCCGTGGGGGCACGCTCGACGACACGTCTTGGCTGCGGCCGACCCGGCACATCTGGACGAGCCGGAAGCAGCAATCGATTACGTTCCCGGAGGGTGACGAGGTGTTCGAGGTGCAGCCTCCGGCTTAGGCGCTGCCTAGGTACGCGGACTCGAACCCTTCGAGCCGACCGGCGGTGGCGGGCTTCTCCCGCAGATCGCGGCCGGTGATCTCGATGTTTTCGCCGAGTCGCGGCACGACCAGCAGAACGCGGATCATGCCGAGGACGAAACCGATGGTGAACACGGCAAGCGTGTAGACGATGCCGGCTCCGGCTGGGGCTACTAGATCCCTCATCGGGCCAGATTCCAGGCTGACCGAGATGCTGGCAAGATTGACATGCCGGCGTCGATTCGAGGCCGGTGCTGCGACAACTCTCCCGTCAGCCAGGGGTGTTCCTCCCGATGACCGACCCCGAAGACATTTACAACTGGCGCCGGCTCGACGAGCCGGATCACGACCTCCGGTCAGCCGACCGAAGCGCAACTCGCCAATATCCAGGCGCTCGGCATCAAACACATCGTCAATCTCGGGCTGCACACCCACGAGAAGGCGCTCGCCGATGAGGCCGCGAGCGTCAGCCGGCTGGGCATGACGTACATCCATCTCCCGGTCGATTTCCAAAATCCGACCGAACAGGACTTCCAGCAATTCTGCGGCGTAATGGAGCGGCTAAAAGAGGTCCCGGTTCACGTGCATTGCATCGCGAACGCTCGGGTCTCGGCATTCTTCTATCGCTATCACCGAGATGTGCTTGGCATGGACGAGACGCGGGCGCGCGCCGAAATGGAGGCGGTCTGGCAGCCGAAGGGTGTCTGGGTTGAGTTCGTGAAGCGGCGCGGCGAGGTAGGCGAGAAATGACTCCCCAACCCGAAAGCTCGGCGTGCCTGCCGCTGGAGCCGCGTTGTCGTGCCGGGCGTCCTCATGAGGGGATGCGGATGTCGGCATTTGCCGGCGATTATTGGTTCGGCGCCAGGAGCTAACTCCGCCCCGAGAGGAATGCTCGCATCGCACAGCTGAACTGTAACGTGGCTTCCGCTGGACAGGATCGAATACGATCAGCTGCTCGGTCCGTTGCCCAGCACGCTGCGCCGATTGAGCACGCCGGTCCCGGCCAGCCGGTCAAGGCTGCGGAGCGGCGCCCGGTTCCGGGTATAAGCTGATCGCTCCATGGGTTGTGCGAGGCCGAGATGACGCAAATGGCGGAGCGCGTTGTGACTGATCGGGCTCCTGCGGCCATGATTGCCGGCGCGATCCCGCTCATCGATGTTGCCGGCCATCTCGGCGGGGATGCCGAGGCCAGCCGTAAGGCAGCGACGCAACTGCGTTGGGCGTTCGAGAATGTCGGCTTCTACTTCCTGTCGGGCCATGGCGTACCGCAATCGCTGATCGACCGAACGTACGAGACGGCGGCTCGGTTTCACGCGCAGCCGATGGCGAAGAAGCTCGCGCTGAAGGTCAACGAGCACAATATCGGCTATCTGCCGATCTCGAACGCGGCATCGCCACAGGCCGCCGCACAGGGCCGCAAGCCGAGCCAGAACGAGGCCTATTTCCTGCGGCGCGAGCGCGCCCCGGACGATCCGGAGGTGATCGCCAATCGGCGCTTTCACGGCCTCAATCAGTGGCCCGACGATCTGCCCGGCTTTCGCGAGACGACGCTCGAATACATGCGCACGCTGGAGGCGCTGTGCCGCCGGCTGGTGCCGCTCTACGCCTTGGCACTCGATCTGCCGGCCGATTTCTTCGACGCGTGTTTCGCCGAGCCGCATATGATTCTGCGCATGTCGCGCTACCCGGTCATCGACGACGGGGACGAGACGGTCGCGAGCCTGGTACCGCACACCGATTCCGGGTTCATGACGCTGCTGCCGCCGAATCCGGTGCCGGGGTTGTCGATCCTGATGCCGAGCGGCTGCTGGATCGACGCGCCCGGTGTCGAGGGCGCGTATGTCGTCAATGGTGGCGACGTCCTGCATCGCTGGACGAACGAGCGGTTTTTGTCGACGCCGCATCGCGTGCACAACGTCTCGGGCCAGGCGCGTTACGCGATCCCGTTCTTCTGCGACCCCGATCACGACACGGTCATCGAATGCCTGCCGAGCTGCCGGTCGGCCGATAACCCCGCAAAATACGCGCCGATCCGCTTTGGCGATTACGCGCTGTGGTTTGCCAGCAAGAGCTATCAGCACATGGCGAACGAGCCGGCCCTGCCGGACGCCGTCGTCGCGCCCAGCGCCCGCGCCACGGCGCGCTGGTGAATTCGACGCGTTCGTCTAGTAAAAATCGTTCTTGGAGCACCCACACTGCTGACTTCAGCCTGAATGGGCCGTGATGAAGACAATTCTTTCTCATGCGAACCTGATCGACTGCGTCGAGCCCAAGGTCCGGCCGGATACTGCCGTGCTGATTGAGGATGGCCGTATCCGCGCCATCCTGCCATGCGGAGAGGCAGGCAGCGCTGGCGACGCACAGGTGATCGATATCAAAGGCGGGTACCTGATGCCCGGCCTCTGGGACGTGCACATCCATCCCGATTACCTGTCGTTCGACGAGATGCCGCTCGCCGATCAGGTGACCCTATTTGGCCATCGGCTTGCCGCCGCGCTTACCGAATCCGGCATTGTCGGAATGCGCTGCGCCGGCACTCATTCCTTCATGGATGTCGCGTGGAAGCGGGCCTTCGACTCCGGACAGCATGTCGGCCCTCGGCTGTTCGCCAGCGGTTATTTCCTCACCACTACGGGCGGGCACTTCCTGACCTCGGGTCATGCGCTGGAGGTCGACGGCCCCTACGGCTGGGTCAAAGCCATCCGCGAGCAGATCAAGAACGGCGTCGACCACATCAAGCTTAACCTATCGGGCGGCATCATGGGGCCGGCGTGGGACCTCCACACCCACTCATTCCTGCTCGACGACGAGATGCGGGCTGCCTTCGAGATCTGCCGGAAGCGCGGTTTCAAGGTCATGGCGCATGCCACCAACCCGGATGCGGTAAAGAATGCAATCCGGCTGGGCGCTCATAGCGTGGAGCATGGCTACATCATGGACGACGAGTGCATCGCGCTCCTTCTCGAGCACGATACCTGGTACGTACCGACCCTTGCCATCAGCCACCTTACGGCCAGCCAGGCCACCAATCCGTTCGAAGCTGCCTGGGTTGCCCAGCGGGGGCTCTCACATGCGTTGTGCTGCCGTGCCGAAGCAGCCTCGGACGTGCACGCCACGTGGTTCCGCAAAGCGCTCGATGCTGGTGTGCGAATGGCGTTGGGTTCCGACATCCGCCCTCTCAAGGAGGCCGCGCTGCTCGAGATGGGGCTGTGGGTTCGCGACGGCGCGACGCCGTGGCAGACGCTGGTAGCGGCCACGCGCCATGGCGCTGAGGTGTGCGGTGTCGGCGCCGAACTGGGCACGGTGGAGGTGGGCAAGCTCGCCGATCTGATTGTGGTCGGGGCCAATCCACTTGAGGACATCACCAATGTGCGGCGTCTGCAGCTGGTCCTGAAAGAAGGCCGAGTAGTATCGGATAAGCGCCCATCTGAGTGGCATTCCACGACCGGAGGAGGTGTCATCTTGACCGACCGTTCGTTGTTGCCAGCGGGTTGAAATACTGTGGCATCGCGGCCACGGCCCGGCCTACGAGCAGGGCGTCGAGGCGTTTCCCGTCACCGACCGCCTGTCCGACAGCGAACAGGCTGCCCTGTGGTTGAGACACTGACGCGGGTATACAACTGGACACTGTCAAAAGCCTGATCGGCGGTCGTTAGTCGACCGGAACTCACCAAAGCAGCAAGCACCAGCAGATGGCGCAAGACAATTCACCTGACCAGGCGCGGCTCGAACGGCTGGAGCGGCGGCTCCAGGCTCTGGAGGACGCCGAGGCGATCCGCAATCTGAAAGCGCGCTATGCCGCCTTGTGCGACAAGCAATACGATGCCGACGGGATCGCCATGTTGTTCACCGAGGACGCGGTATGGGAAAGCCCCGGCCTGGGTCGGTTCGAAGGTCGCGAGGCGATCCGGGGCTTTTTCCGGGGTGCGTCGGGGATTTTCTCCTTCGCGATCCATTACAGCCTGAACGGCCACATCGAGGTGGAAGGCGATCAGGCGCGGGCGCGGTGGTACCTGTTCATGCCGTGCACGCTGGCCGCCGGCAATCAGCGATGTGGCGCGCCGGCATCGATCACGAGACTTACGCACGAATGCATGGCGTTTGGATGTTCCGCCACAAGCGGTCGGAGCCACTGATGAATGTCCCGTTCGACAACGGCTGGGCCCAGACACGTTTCGTGTGAGATAGCGTACCGGTGATGAGTCACCGGTCGGATCGGCTGAGCGCGCTCGCCACCTCAGTACCGCGGCTCGGCCGCTTCGATCTCCTCGCGCAACAACTCCAGTCGCAGCCACTGCTCCTCGGCTGCCGCCAACCCGTCGCGGGCCACCGCGAGCGCCTCTGTTATCGTACCGAACCTTGCCCGATCACGCGCATACAGATCCGGGTCGGCCACAATCGCAGTCAACTCGGCAATCTGTGTCTCCAGTGCCGCGATCCGGGCCGGGAGCAGCTCGAGCGCTCGTTGGTCATTGAAATTCATGCGGCGTGGCGGGGCGGCCGATGAGCCACCGCCCCGCGCCGCCCGGCGGGGCTGCTTGACGCGGCCTGGTTTTGCCGGCGACACAGCGGGCTGTGCCGCTGCCCGCTGCGCCAGCATATCGGTGTAGCCGCCGGCGTACTCGACCCAGCTTCCGTTGCCTTCGTTGGCAACAATCGACGTCACGACGCGATCGAGGAAGTCACGGTCGTGGCTGACCAGCAATACCGTGCCGGCGTATTCCGCCAGTTTCTCCTGCAACAGGTCGAGGGTTTCCAGATCGAGGTCATTGGTCGGCTCGTCGAGCACCAGCAGGTTGGACGGGTGGGCGAAGGCGCGAGCCAGGGTGAGCCTAGCCCGCTCGCCGCCAGACAATACGCCGACCGGGGAGTGAGCTTGCTCGGGGCGGAACAGGAAGTCCTTCATGTAGCCGATCACACGGCGGTTTTGGCCGCCCACCGTCACCGTGTCGCCGCTGCCGCCGGTCAGCGCCTCCGCCAGAGTCCCCACGGGATCGAGGCTCTTCCGCTGCTGATCGAGCGTGACCGGCGCCAGATTGGTGCCGAGCCGTACTTCACCCGCATCCGGGACGAGGGCGCCAGTCAGCAGATTGAGTAACGTGGTCTTGCCGGCGCCGTTCGGGCCGACGATGCCGACCCGATCGCCCCGCATGATCCGGGTCGAGAATTTTCGCACGACGATGTGGTCGCCGAATGCCTTGGAGACGCCCTCCGCGGCGGCGACCAGTCGGCCAGACAGATCGGCCTGCGCCGCATCGAGTCGGGCCATTCCGGTCGCGATGCGGTACTCCCGCCGCTTGCGGCGCAGCGCGTGCAATTCGGCGAGCCGCCGCTGGTTGCGGGTGCGCCGGGCGGTGACGCCATAGCGGAGCCAATCCTCCTCCATCGCGATCTTGCGGCCGAGCTTGTGCTGCTCGTTTTCCTCCTGCTCGAGTATCGTGTCACGCCAACCCTCGAATGACGCGAAACCCTGTTCGAGCACCCGGGTAATGCCGCGGTCGAGCCATACGGTACGGCGCGAGAACCGTTCGAGCAGCCGTCGGTCATGGCTGATCAAGACGATACCGGAGCGCAGCTCGGTCAGTTCGCGCTCCAGCCACTCGATGCCGGGCAGGTCCAGCTGATTGGTCGGCTCGTCGAGCAGCAGGATGTCGGGTGATGGAGCCAGGGCGCGAGCCAGTGCCGCGCGACGTGCTTCGCCGCCGGACAATGATGCGGGGTCTTCGTTACCGGATAGGCCGAATTCCTTCAGCAGATACAGCGCCCGGTGACGGCCGTCCGCCGCTGCAGCATCAAACCCAGCCTCGACATAGGCTAGGGTGGTGGTGAAGCCGGCCAGATCGGGTTCCTGCGACAGGTATTGGATCGTCGTCCCAGGCTGAGCGAAGCGTTCACCGGTATCGGCCTGCACCAGTCCGGCGACGATGCGCAGCAAGGTCGATTTGCCCGAGCCGTTGCGGCCTACGAGGCAGATCCGGTCGCCGGTCGCGACGGCCAGACCCGCGCCGGACAATAGCGGCGCCACCCCGAAGGTAAGGGTGATGTCCTGCAGCAGAAGCAGTGGCGGCATGTCGCAGCCTTTCGCGCTATGCCTTGCGCCAAACCGTCGCGAGCCAGGCTTGCCGCGCTCTCGGCAAGCCTGGCGGGCGATCGTAGTGGTCCAGCTCGACGAAACCCGCCGGAATCACGTAGTCGCACCGAATTTTGCATAGGTCGCGATTAGCCGCCGACATTGGCTTCGGGCGGCAGATGCACAAAAAACACGCGGGCCGGGCCGCCGATCGTGCGAGTGCGGTGGCCGCGACTGCCGACATCGTCGGCGAGGAACACTTCACCGCTGCTGCAAACGGACTCATCGGCGGCAGGTCATTCATGATTGTACAAAGCCTGGATTCGGTTTCAGGCTCCAGGCTGCTGTGCCCGGCCGTCGTAATGAAGTAGTTCAGATCGGTGTTACCAACGGCCCGCATAGCCCGCGCGAGGGCCTCCGATTGCCGCGGCGCACCGAGCCAGGCGGTCGAACGATCGAGGCCCGCCAGAATCTCGGTGGTGTTCGAACCGCGTCCACCGGACTGAGCACTCGGGCCGGACGCCACCAGCCTGACCAGGGTCCTGCATCATCGCCTCAGAGGCAGTTGCGGTTCCACAGTGGAACCGGAGGCGTTCGATCATCAGGCGATCCGCCATCCGCCATTCCCGTCCCGCTCAACCGCTTTGGGAGCCTCCAACTGTCCAAGCGCATGGCGGATCGACGTAAAGGCCAATGACACGCCTTTGTCGCGCTGCAGGGCGGCCCGGATCTCGGCCGGGCGGACTGCCAGCGGCGCGCGCGCTCGCAGCGCCTCCTCGACGAACCTCGCATTCGACCCGCGTTCGAGGCGTTTTGCGGTGGGCTTGCTCTCAGCGCGTGCCCGACGTGCCTGCGCCTTGCTGGGAGCCGGCTGTGGCTGGCGAGCCGGTCGACCGCGTCGGGTCGGTGCCGTCGGAGTAGGCAGGTTCTCGGCTGGAGCCGGGCGAGACGCGAGCAGGTTTATTCGTGATAACATATTGTATCGGGAGTTGATGCCGGGCGAGACCGTGGTCTCAGGCCCGCATCGCCTGCATGAGGAACCCAGGCGGTAAATTGCCTGGGAACTAGCCTTGTGCAGCGCGTATCCAATCCGCGG
>WNFD01000787.1_pt1 | contig 37244 bp, 35 predicted proteins | sample 5400491 | NCBI WGS metagenome assembly WNFD01 (sample SAMN13153343, study PRJNA577476) | soil metagenome | isolation source: 120 cm saprolite under Douglas fir tree site 2 hole 2 replicate 2 | place: USA:California | collected 2015-04-18 | reverse complement strand
CCCAGTGCGGCGAGCGAGAACTTGGTGAGGTCGGCGGCGGCGTCCATGCCGGGCAGCTCGCGGGCGCGCTGCAGGCCGGCGAGCGGGGGGATGCCGACGGCCAGATCGTGGGCGAAGCGGTCGCCGCCGGTGAAGAGCAGCGGCACCAGCACCCGTGAGAGACGCATGAGGAGCCGGTTGGCGGCGGCGGTGTCCCCGGCGGCGCCGGCGGCCAGGCGCGCGAGCCCCGGTGCCGCGGCGTCGAGGGCGGCGGCCAGGCCGCGGGCGGCGTCCACGAGGGGCGAGAGGTCCATGCGGCCGCCCGCCGCCGTGTGCAGCTCGGCGGCGGTGTCCGCCACCGCGCGGGCGGCGCGGGCCGGCCCCAGCGGCAGGATCGGCGCATTAGAGAGCCGGAGCGCGGACGCCACGAAGACCTTGGTGTCTTGCGCCAGCACGGCGCCGTCGAGCTTGTCGATGGTGTCCTCCAAAGTGTGCCACCACCAGGGGAAGCCCGAGGTTCCGAAGAGCCGCTCGGTGGTCCGGCCGAACTCCGAATTCTGGGGAGGGAGCTGGGACATGGACATGAAGGCGCTGGGCAGTCCGATGCCCCAGAAGGACTGGTCGCCCGCGCGCGAGAAATGCCGCGCCCGGCCCGGCTGGCCGGTCACGTCGGCCACCACCGTCTCGGCGAAGTCCGCCGCGTCCTCGGTGGCGTGAAAGACGGTGAAGTCGGTCGCGCCGCGGGCGCCGGTGGAATCGACGTTGAGGTGCAGGACCCCGTGCCGCTCGAGCTCGCGCCACGCGTGGTCCGCGTACCACGCCGAGCCCGCGTAGCGCCCGTGCGAGTGGCCGGACCAGAAGGCCAGGCGCAGCCCCCGGCGCAGGGCGCCCCGATGCCCGCCCAGCAGGCGCGCGACCTCGAGCATGGTCGCGTTGGCGCTGCCATTGTCCATGGCGCCGTGATGCCAGGCATCGACGTGGCCGGAGAAGAGGGTGAAGGCCTCGTCCGCCCCCGCGAGATACCCGGTGAGATGCGGGATGGGCATCCACTCCGTACGCACGCGGGTGACGAGCCGCACGCGGAGCGGGCCGGCCTGCAGCCGCGCGCGCAGGCGCTCCGCGTCCACTCTCTTGATCGAGCAGCACGGGAGCTTCGGGATGCGCCACGCGGTCTCCGGGGTGGGTGTGCCCCAGATGGTGGTGACGATCATGTTGTGGAGATGGTCCAGGTTGGTGAAGACCTGGCCCAGGGTGCCCGCCTCCTGCGCCGCCCACGCCTTCGCCGGGGTCGCGAAGTTGTCCACCAGAGCCAGCTTTCCCCGCGCGCCGACCCGCGCCAACGTCTCCACGGTTCCGTCGCCGCCATCCACCAGTAGGGCTTCGAGGCCCTCCGGCCCGGTGGAGGTGGAGAACGAGTGCGTGAGCGCCGCGAGCACGGTGCCGTCGGGCAAGAGCACGCGGGACTCGAGCGGCAGCGAGATATAGGCCTCGATCTCGCGCCGCTCCACCTCGAGGCCATAGCCCTTGAGACAGCTCTCGATGTAGTCGAAGGCGCGCGCCTCGCCGGGGCTGCCCGACTCGCGCTCCCAGGCGGCGATGGCACGGGCATGGGCCATCAGCGATTCGGCGGACACCGCGGGCAGGAGGGAGGCCTCCAGCGGGTCCTGCCAGCCCCAGTGGGCGCGCCTCATGCGCGGCCTCCGCCCGCGAGGGCGGCGAGCGGCTCGAGGTTGGCCCAGTCCATCTGGCGCCGGCCCTCCTCGAGATCACGGATCAGCTCGCCGAGCCGCCGGGTCAGCGGCATGTCGATGCCGAAGGTTTCGCCCTTCGCCACCAACATGCCGAGCTGGCCGTCCACCTCGGTCTTGCGCTTGCGCACCGCGAGGTCGCGCCAGATGCCGGTCTTGGTCTTGGTGTGGGCGCGGTAGTGCGCCGCGATGGCCGACATGGCGCGCTCTCGCGCGCCCGTGTCGCCGGCCAGCGCGGCGCGGTACCAGGCGGGATCGAACTCGTCGAAGGGCTCGATGCGCACCCCGGCCTTGTCGGCCACCGCCATCCCCTCACCCACGATGCCCACCAGCGCCCGCTGCACGCCGGGGCTCCGCTCCACCACCTCGTACACGTGGGCGTCCACCACCGCGGTCCCGAAGAGGAGCGCGCCGTAGATGAGCTTGGCCCACTTGTAGCCCCAGATATTGTCGGTCACCGGCGTCTCCTCCACCGCGCTCAGCAGCGACGCCAGCTCTCGGACGCGCGGGGTGATGCGGCCGTCGAGCTCGCCCAGCACGAAGGCCCCGTGGCCACCGTGGAGGATGCGCCCCGGCGCCACCCAGTCCGCCGCCCAGTTCACCAGGCAGCCGACGGTGCGCGCCGGGCCCACCGCGCGGGCGATCTGCTCCTCGCTGAGGCCGTTCTGCAGCGACACCACGGTGCTGCCCGCGGCCAGCCGCGGGATCAGGACGCCGAGCGCGTCCCCGGTGTGGTGGCTCTTCACCGCGAGCATCACCAGGTCGAGCCCGTGGCCGAGGTCCCGGGCCAGCACCGCGGGCACGCGGGTGGTGGTGACCTTGCCCTCGCGCTCCACGGTGAGGCCCTGGGCATTGATGGCCTCGACGTGGGGCGCATTGTTGTCCACGAGCAGAACGTCGTGCCCGGCTTCCGCCAGTGCCGCCCCGGTGGTGCCTCCGATCGCGCCAGCGCCGAATATGGTGATGGTCATGGTGCCCTCCGACCTAACACACGCGAGAGAGGCGGGTCAAGCGCCTCCCCCGGCGCGCCTAGAAGAACGGGGAGTAGTACTGGCGGAACGCGCGGAAGTAGGGCACCGAGACGCCGCAGAGCGGGGCGGCGTGAAAGCGCTCGTCGCGCGGGTCGAAGCGGACGGTCCCGGGCGCCTCCGGGTCGTTGGGATCGTAGACGATGAAGTCCACCGCCTCCGAGCCGCCCGCGCGGTAGTCGAAGGCCAGCACCGAGTGATTGAACTTGATCCGCGGGAAATCCGTCACGAAGAGCTGCACCGGCCGCCCCGCGCGCAGCTCGGCCATCGTCTCGCGGGCCACCCGCTCCTGCTGCCCGGGCAACGACGGGAACGTCATCCGCCAGTTCGTCCAGTGCACGAGCGTCCAGAAGCGCCCCCGCAGCCCGTCCTTGACCGCGGCCTGCTCCGCCCGGGAGAAGGCGTGGAGCGACGCGAAGCCGGGAATGACGATGCGCTCGGCGTCCGGCAGCGGGGGTCGCCACGCGGCGCGGCGGGTGACCCGGTGAACGAGCTCGGCATACTCGGCGGGCGGCCGGCGCGGCTCTCCCGGCGCGAAGCGCGCGAAACGCTGGAACTGCCCGATCGCCCGCGCCATCAGGAAGCAGCGGTTGCAGTAGATGTCGGGCAGGTCCCGGTGGTAGATGCGGCTGTCGTTGCGGAAGGCGAAGGTGTCCACGCCGAAGCTCAGCACCGGGCCCGACGACGGACGGGGGAGGGCGAGCATCGCGGCGCTGATTATACGGTATGCTACGGCGCGCCGCCCGGAGGCGGCCACGGGAGGATCCGGACCTGACCGCCGTCCTGCTGCTCTACGCGCTCACGCTCTTCGCGGGCGCGACGCTCCTGTTCGTGATGCAGCCGATGGTGGGCAAGATGATCCTGCCGCTGCTCGGCGGCACCCCCGCGGTGTGGAGCACCTGCCTGGTGTTCTTCCAGGCCGCGCTGCTCGGCGGCTACGCCTACGCGCACGCGAGCACCACGCGCCTGCGGCCCTCGCGCCAGGCGCTCCTGCATCTGATCGTGCTCGCGGTGCCCCTGGCCGTGCTGCCCCTGGCCGTGAACCCGCGCCTGCTACGCGGCGGCGAGGCCAACCCGGTGCTCGACGTGCTCACGCTCCTGTCGGTCTCGGTGGGCCTGCCCTTCCTGGTGGTGAGCGCGACCGCGCCGCTGCTCCAGCAGTGGTTCACCCGGACCGGGCACCCGGCCGCCCGCGATCCGTACTTCCTCTACGCGGCCAGCAACCTCGGCAGCATGCTCGCGCTGCTGGGCTACCCGACCCTGGTCGAGCCGCGCCTGCCCCTGCAGGGCCCGGGCTGGCTCACCCAGACCACGCTGTGGAGCACGGGCTACGGCGTGCTCGCGCTCCTGACCGCCCTCTGCGCGCTGACCCTCTGGTGGAAGCCGGCGGGCGCCACGCCCCCGGCCCCGCCCCAGGGTCCGGACGACGCGGCGGACGCGCCCACCGAGCCGGGGCCCGGCTGGCCGCGCCGGCTCCACTGGATCGCCCTGGCCTTCGTGCCCTCGAGCCTGCTGCTCGGCGCGACCACCTACATCACCACCGACCTGGCCGCGGTGCCGCTCCTGTGGGTGCTGCCGCTCGCCATCTACCTGCTGACCTTCATCCTCGCCTTCGGCCGCTGGCCGCGGGTGCTCCACCGCGTCGTGGTCGCGATCACCCTGCCCCTCGTCCTCCTGCTGATCTTCCTGATGGTGTCCGCACTGCCCGAGCGCATCTGGATCACCGTGCTCTGGCACTTCGGCCTGCTCTTCGTGATCGCGCTCGCCTGTCACGGCGCGCTCGCCCTCGACCGCCCCGCGCCCCGGCACCTGACCGAGTTCTACCTGCTGATCTCGGTGGGCGGCGTGCTCGGCGGCCTCTTCAACGCGCTGCTCGCCCCGCTGGTCTTCTCCTCGCTGATCGAGTACCCGCTGGTGATGGTGCTGGCCTGCGTGCTCCTCCACGCGGGCCGCGGCGGCGCCGGGCTCGGGCTCGGCCCCGGCGCGCTGCGGGCCGCGGTTTCTGTGCTGCTGGTGGCGGCCCTCGCCCTCGTCCTCTACTCGGAGTCGGCCACGCTCCGCGTGGACTTCTCGTTCCTGGCCCGCGTGCTCGAGTGGAGCAGCGCGCGGGTGGGCGACTGGCTCGATCCGATCGAGCGGCCGCTCAACAAGCTCCTGATCTACGGCCCGCCGCTGGGGCTCGCCTGGCTCCTGCGGCGCCGGCCGCTCCACCTGGGGCTGGCGCTGGCCGCGGTGCTGCTGGTGGCCGGCTTCGTGGACGCGCGCAACAGCGACCAGATCCGGCAGAGCCGCTCCTTCTTCGGCGTGCTCCGCATCTCGCGCGACCGCGACGAGAAGGGCTACACCGAGCTGCGCCACGGCACCACGCTCCACGGGCGGCAGAGCCTCGAGCCCTCGCGACGCGCCGAGCCTCTCTCGTACTACCAGCGCAATGGTCCCATCGGCCAGCTCTTCGTCGAGCTCGACCGCCGCCCGGGCGCGGTGCGGATGGCGGTGATCGGGCTCGGCACCGGCACCCTCGCCGCCTACGCGCGGCCCGCCGATCGCGTGACCTTCTACGAGATCGACCGCCTCGTGCGCGACGTGGCCTTCGATCCCCGCTACTTCACCTACGCGGTGGACGCGCGCGACCGCGGGGCCAGCCTGCGGATGGAGCTGGGCGACGCGCGCATCCGCCTGGACGCGGTGCGCCGGGACCGCCCGGAGGAGCGCTACGACGTGATCCTGGTGGACGCCTTCACCTCGGACGCGATCCCGGTGCACCTGCTCACCCGGGAGGCCCTGCGTCTGTACTTCGACATGCTGGGGCCGCGCGGCATCATCGCGCTGCACATCTCCAACCGCTACCTGCGGCTCGAGCCGGTGGTGGCCAACCTGGCCGAGGACGGCCGCTATGCGCGTCTGCTCCAGCACGGCGACACCGGCGACGTCCGGGGCGGCGTGGAGGCGAGCTGGGTCCTGCTGGCCCGGCGGCCGGAGGACTTCGGGGAGATGGCGTCGGATTCGCGGTGGACGGTGGCGACCCTCGACCCGGAGCCCAGGGTCGGCACCTGGACCGACGACTTCCACAACCTGCTCTCGGTCTTCAAGTGGTGAGGAAGCGCCGGCGCCGGCGCAGGATCTCGCGCGCCGCGTTCCACCCGGGGGAGCCCATCACCCCGCCGCCGGGGTGCGCGGCGGCTCCGCAGAGGTAGAGGCCCGCCACCGGCGTGCGGTAGCCCGCGTGGCCCGGCACCGGGCGCAGCGAGAAGAGCTGGCCCGGCGTCATCGCGCCCTGGAAGATATTGCCCCCGGTGAGCCCGAACACCCGCTCGATGTCGAGCGGGGTCAGCACCTGGCGCGCGAGCACCGAGCGACTGAAGTTGGGCGCGTACTCGTCGAGCAGCGCGAAGCACCGGTCGGCGAAGGCTTCCCCGATCCGGTCCCAGCCCGGGCCGCGGAGCGTGTAGGGCGCGTACTGCACGAAGATGGACATCAGGTGCCGGCCGGGCGGCGCCACCGTGGGGTCCACCACCGAGGGGATCGTGCACTCGAGCATCGGCCGCTCCGACGGGCGGCCGTACTTCGCGTCGTCGTACGCGCGCTCGATGTAGTCGAGGTCGGGGCAGATGTGGATCGTGCCCCGGTGCTGGGGGCCGGGGGCTCCGCCGGGACACGCGGTGAAGCTCGGCAGCTCGCTCAAGGCCACGTTGATCTTGAGGGAGGCGCTCTCGTAGGAGATGCGCGACACCGCGTCGCGGAAGCCGGCCGGCAGCGTCTCCGGGGCGAGCAGCCGCAGGAAGGTCACGTTGGCGTCGGCGTTGCTCGCCACGATCCGGGCGCGGCACTCCTCCCCGCTCTCGAGGATCACCCCGTTCACCCGGCCGTCAAGCACCGCGATGCGGGCCACCGGCGCCTCGCAGCGGATCTCCACGCCCAGGTCGCGCGCCGCGCGCGCGAGGGCCTGGGTGAGCCCGCCCATGCCGCCGCGCACGTAGCCCCACACGCCGCGCCGGCCGTCGGTCTCGCCCATGACGTGGTGAAAGAGCACGTAGCCGGTGCCCGGCGTGGACGGGCTCGCCATCGCTCCGATGATCGCGTCGGTGGCCAGCGTAGCCTTCAGCTCGGTGGACTCGAACCAGCGGTCGAGGATCGTCCGCGCGGGCCCGGTGAGCAGCTCGACCGCCTCCGAGGCCCCGTCGCCCAGGCGGGCGAAAGCACGGCCCAGGCCCAGGAGCTGGAGCAGCCCACGCGGGCCGGGGCGGAGCAGATCGGGCGGCGTCATGCCGAGGGTGGGCTCGACGAAGGCGGCCACCCGCTCCAGCATGGTCTCATACGCCGGATACCGGGCCGCGTCGCGCGCGCTGAACTTGGCGATCTCGGCGCGGGTTTGCTCGGCGTCCGGCCCCAGGGTGAGCGAGCGGCCGTCGGGCAGCGGCGTGAACGACGAGGGGCTCCGCGGGAGCACCTCGAAGCCGTAGTCGCCCAGGCGCAGGTCGCGAACGATCTCCTTGCGGAAGAGGCTGTTGACGTAGGCCGCGGTGGATACCTTGAACCCCGGGAAGGTCTCCTCGGTCACGCAGGCGCCGCCCACCAGATGCCGCCGCTCCAGCACGAGCACGCGCAGCCCCGCGCGCGCCAGATAGCAGGCGGTGACGAGCCCATTGTGCCCGGCGCCGACCACGATGGCGTCGTATCCGTTCCGCCGCGCGCCCGTCACTCGATCACCTGGTCCGCTCGCAGCAGGAACGATTGCGGCATCACCAGGCCGAGAGCCTTGGCGGTCTTGAGGTTGACGACCAGCTCGTACTTGGTGGGCTGCTCGATGGGCAAGTCGCCGGGCCGAGCGCCCTTCAAGATGCGATCGACATAGACCGGCACCCGCTGCCCCCACAGCTCGGCGATGTTCGGACCGTAGGCCATGAGGCCCCCCGCCTCCGCCACCTCCCGGAAGGGCGCCACCAGCGGGAGTCGGTGCTTGACCGCGAGGTCGGCGATCCGCCGGCGCTCGGCGAAGAACGCCGAGCTGGACAGCACGAGGAGCGCGTCGGCTCCCTCTCGCTTCAACGCGTCGAGCGCGCCCTCGTACTGGGACGTCTCCTGCACCTCGACCACGTGCGTCTGGAGGCTCAACGAGCGGGCGGCCGCCTCGGCGGCCCGCACCTGGCCCAGGCCGCCGGGACGAGGCCAGGCGAGCACTCCCACGCGTCTCATCCCGGGGAGCACGACCTTGAGGAGCTCGAGGCGCTTGCCGGTCAGCTCGGGCGCATGCAGCGTTACCCCCGTGAGGTTGCCGCCGGGCCGGGCCAGGCTCGCCACCCAGCCCTCCTCGACCGGATCGTCCACCGCGAAGGTCATGACGGTCGGGATCGTGCGGGTGGCCGCCCGGGCCGCCGGGATCGCGACGCTGCTGACCAGGATGACGTCGACCTTGAGGGCGACGAGCTCGGCGGCCAGCGCGGGCAGCCGCGCGAGGTCGCCGCGCGCGTAGCGCTGCTCGATGATCAGGTTCTGCCCCGGCACCCAGCCCAGGCGACGGATTCCGGGCCCGAACGCGGCGATCCCGGTGCTCGGGGCCCCCGGGGAGAGAACGCCCACGCGGTACACCCGGCCCGTCGGCTGCGCGGCGGCGCTGCGCGGCCGCGCCAGGAGGCTGCCAGCCACCGCTCCGATGAAGGCTCGACGGTTCATGACGGGCTCGCGCGCGATCGTGTGGGGAGGAGCCGACGACGCGGTGGCCTGGCCACCGCGGGGCCTAGCGGATCACGCGCCCGGCGCGGGCCACCACCGCGGGCGGGATGGTGATCCCGAGCGCCGCCGCGGTTTTCAGGTTGACCGCCAGCTCGAAGCGGGTGGGCCGCTCGACGGGCAGATCGGCGGGCTTGGCGCCCTTCAGGATCTTGTCCACGTAGGCCGCGACGCGGGTGTTGATCTCGGCCAAGGTCGGGCCGTAGGACAGGAGGCCGCCCGCCTCCACGATCTCCGGCCACTCGTACATGGCGGGCAGCCGGTGGCTGGCCGCGAGCTGCATGATCCGCTCCCGGTTGCTCGACAGGACCGGGTCGGCGGTGACGAAGACGGCGCGGGCCCCGCTCCGTGTCATGCTCGCGAAGGCGTCGGGATACTGCTCGGGCAGGCGTGCGTCGGTCACCTGGATCTCCAGCGCCATCGTCCGCGCGGCGGCCTCGGTCTCCCGCACCTCGGCCGCGCTGCTCGGGTTACGGAGATTGGCGAGCACCGCGACCCGGCGGAGGCCGGGCACGCACTCGCGGAGCACCTCCAGCCGCTTGCCGGCCAGCTCCGGGAGGTAGGTGGTCACGCCGGTCACGTTGCCGCCGGGACGGGCGAGGCTCGCGACGAACAGGCCCACGACCGGGTCGGTGCCGCTGACCATCACGATGGGGATCGTGGACGTCGCGTTCTCGGCCGCCCGGATCGCGGGCGGGGACACCGCGACGATCAGGTCCACCCCGCTGCGCACGAGGTCGGCGGCGAGATCGGGCAGGCGCTCGAAATCCTCGTTGGCCCCGCGGATCTCGAACCGGATGTCGCGGCCTTCCACGTAGCCCAGGTCGCGCAGGTGCCGGCGCAGCTCGACCATCCCCCCGCGGGCCGCCACCGACGACGGGGTCAGGTAGCCGACGCGGGCGACGCGCCCGGCCACCGGCTGGGCGGGCGCCGCCCGCGGGAGCAGCAGGGCCCCCGCGGCCAGCGTCGTGACGAACGCCCGCCGGTCCGCCGCACCCGAGCTCATGGTCATTGGAGTCTCCCGTTCACTCGTCGTAGAATAGCCGGAACTGCGACCAGGTCAACCGTCGCGGGGACCATCATGGGACGAGCGCGTATCCTGGTGATCGACGACGAGCGCGCCGTGCGCGAGCTGATCTCGGACGCCCTGAAGATCGAAGGCCACGACGTCCACACCGCGGAGAACGGCAAGGAAGGCCTCGACCTCATCGGCCAGTACCGCTTCGATCTCGTGTTCTGCGACCTGCGCATGCCCGAGATGGACGGCCAGGCCCTCTACGAGACGGTCCAGCGGGATCATCCCCAGATCCTCAAGCGGATCGTGTTCGTGACCGCGCAGGCGAACTCGGCGGACTACGGACCCTTCCTGCGCAGCACCGGGATCCCGGTCATCGAGAAGCCCTTCACCCTGAGCCAGCTCCGCCAGGCGGTCAGCAAGATGGTGGGGCAAACGCGGTAGGCGGGCGCGCGCGGTCAGTCCTGGCCGAGCGACTTCAGGAAGTCGGCGTTGGTCGCGGTGAGCTTGAGGCGGCCCAGGAGCGCTTCCATCGCCTCCTGCGGCTTGGTGCCGGACAGGGCGCGCCGCAGCAGGTGGATCTTCTTCATGTCGTCCTCGGAGAAGAGCAGCTCCTCGCGCCGCGTCCCGGAGCGCATCAGATCGAACGAGGGGAAGATGCGCCGGTCGGCCAGCTCGCGCGAGAGGTAGAGCTCCATGTTGCCGGTGCCCTTGAACTCCTCGAAGATGATCTGGTCCATCCGCGAGCCGGTGTCCACCAGCACGGTGCCGATGATCGTGAGCGAGCCGCCCTCCTCGATCTTGCGGGCCGCCCCGAAGAACGCGCGCGGCATCTGGAAGGCGCGGCTGTCGATGCCGCCCGACATGGTACGTCCGCGCGAGGAGAGCTCGTTGTTGTAGGCGCGGGTCATCCGGGTCAGCGAGTCGAAGAGGATCAGCACGTCCCGCTTCTCCTCGACGATCCGCTTCGCCTTGTCGATCACCTGCTCCGTGACTTCGATGTGGCGCCGGTAGGGATTGTCGTTGCTGGAGGCGACGATCTCGGCCTGCTTGCCGATCTGCATCTTGAAGTCGGTGACCTCCTCCGGACGCTCGTCCACCAGGAGCACCATCACCACCACCTCGGGATGGTTGGCGAGCACCGACTTGGCGATCTTCTGGAGCAGCATGGTCTTGCCGGTGCGGGGCGGGGCCACGATCAGGCCGCGCTGCCCTCGACCGATCGGCGCGATCATGTCCAGTGCGCGCATGGACAGCTCGTCCCGGGTGAGCTCGAGCTTGAACTTCTCGTACGAATGGACCGCGGTGAGGCCTTCGAAGATCGATGGGGTGGGAGCCCGGGGGGCGGGGCGGGGAGGCATCGGGCCGCGCGGCCCCTGGCCTTGCCCCGGTTGCCCCAGGCCTTGCCCTTGGCCCTGCCCCTGCCCTTGCCCCTGCGGCGGTCGGTTCCCGGAGTGGCGCCGGTGGCGAGATCGCCTACTCAAGTGGGACGCTCATGGGACACAGACCCTTTCCTTTGCAGACAGTAGAGGACGATCGTCGCGCCCGTCAACTTGCGCCAGGGGACGGCGCCGGGGGGACCACCACACACCCGGGCCGCTCTCATGGTACAACAGACGCGCCCCCTGGAGGAGCCGCCTTGTGGCATGCTGTGCCCCGTGAAGGCGGGCCGCCCCCCTGTAAGCGGGTCTCCCCCGCTGAAAGCTGGCATGCAATGACGCCCCGGGCAGACGTGGTGGGCAGTCTTCTCCGCCCCGCCTACCTCCGCGAGGCCCGGCAGGGCGCCCGGGAGGGCCGGGTGGCCCTCGAGGCCCTCCGGGCGGCTGAGGACCGCGCGGTCCGGGAGGCCATTGCCCTGCAGGAGGCGGCGGGCCTCGACGTGATCACCGACGGCGAGCTGCGCCGGTCGTCCTGGGTCATCACGATCCCGCTCCGCGAGGAGGGCGCGGCCCGCGCGCCGCTCGCCGGCTTCGAGTTCCTGCCCGCCGATCCGGGCTGGTGGTCGCTGTGGAAGGAGCCGGACGGCCGCCGGGCCCAGGTGTGGACCAATCCCACCCGGCCCTTCGTCACCCGGCCGATCGAGGTCGTGCGCGACGTGGTCTCGGACGAGTACGCGTTTCTCAAGGCCCACGCGCGGGCCCGCACCAAGTTCACGATCCCCTCCCCGAGCTGGCACCGCATCTTCTGGCACCGTGACTACTCGCGCGCCGCCTACCCGACCCCGGAGGACTTCCTGCGCGCGATCGCTCACTACCTGCGCGAGCAGGTGGTGCCGCGCATCGTCGCGCTCGGCGGCGACTATATCCAGATGGACGCCCCGAACTACGCCCAGTGGCACGTGGACCGGGATAACCGCGCCGCCTTCGAGTCGTGGGGCCACGACATGTCCGCCGAGCTGGTCGCCGACGCGGAGATCGACGACACCGTCTTCGAGGGCGTCCGCGGCGTGACCCGCGCCATCCACATCTGCCGCGGCAACGCGCCGGGCGGGCGTTGGCTGGCCAACGGGGGCTACGAGTCCATCGCCGGCCAGGTCTTCCCGCGGCTCACCCGCTACGACCGGCTGCTGCTCGAGTACGACACGCCCCGCGCCGGTGACTTCGGTCCGCTCCGGCACGCGCGCTCGGAGGCGACCGTGGTGCTCGGGCTCCTGACCACCAAGCAGGGCGCCCTGGAGGACGCGGGCGCGGTGGAGACGCGCCTCCGCGAGGCGACGCGCCATGTCCCGCTGGAGCGCCTGGCGGTGAGTCCGCAGTGCGGGTTCGCCTCCGGCGAGGCCGGCAATCCGCTCACCCCGCAGCAGCAGGAGGCAAAGCTCCGGCGCGTTGCCGAGGTCGCCCGGCGGGTCTGGCCGGGCTAGGCGTGGAGCCCTGGTGAGAACAGTCGTCGCCCGGCGAGTTTGGCCGGGCTAGGCGTGGAGCCCGGTGAGGACAGTCGCCCGGCGGGTCTGGCCCCGGGCTAGCGCCAGCGCCTAGTCGGCGGGCACCCCCGCGGGCGGCGCGTGGCGCACCGGGGCCGGGCTGCTCGCGGTCGCGAACTTCGCGCAGCCGAAGAGCCAGCCCGCCACCAGCACGTAGGCGAGCGCCACCATCGGGGTGCGGCCGATGCCGATCGCCTCGCCGTGCATGAAGCCGAAGAACGTGAGCACCGCGCCCGCCGCCGCGAAGGCGGCCGCCTTCGAGAAGTCGCGGTCCACGATGAACGCGCCCATCGCGCCCAGCACGAGGCCGCCCAGGATGGCGCCGCCGCCCAGGATCGCGAGGCCGTCGTAGAGCACGCCGACCTGGGCCAGCTTGTCGTGGCCGAGCGCGGCCGCGCTGGTGCCCGCCGCGCCGAGCGAGTTGTCGATCAGGAGCTTGCCCCACGCGGCCAGGTTGGGCGTGAGCGCCAGGACGATCGCGGGGGCGTGCGCCTTGGGCGTCTCCTGGAAGGCCTGGGCCCCGATCAGCATGCCGATGTAGAGCAGGATCGGCGAGATCGCGATGACCGGGATCAGCGCCGACATCACCGAGATGATGCCGAACCACGACAGCATGATGACCACGACGCCGGTGGCCGCCGAGTAGCCGATGCGGCCGCCCATCGCCTTCCAGCCCGGGTGGCCGATGTAGACCGCGTTGATGAATGGGTTGCCCATCAGGCAGCCGATCAGGCTCACCACCCCGTCGGCGGTCAGCACGCGGGTGGTCGGGAAGCTGTCGCCCGCCACCGCCGCGCTCTCCACGTTGTCGAGTGCCTCCACCAGGTCGTAGATGCCGAAGGGGATCGCGGTGACCAGGATGACGCCCAGATACTCGAAGCCTCCGAACACGTGGCCCACCGCGGGCAGCGGCACCGAGAAGCCGAAGTTCCCGACCGACGCGGAGAGCTTCTCCACGCTCATGCCGCCCCAGCCGGAGCCGAATGCGGTGGAGACCCACGCCACCGCGGTCCCCACCACGATCGCGACCAGGCCCGCGGGCACGCCGTTGAGGTAGCGCACGCCCCCGAACCAGCTCGCCAGGATCACCGCGAAGCACAGGATGCCGATTACCGGCGTCATGAACATCTCCATCGCCGGCCGCATCGAGATGAAGGCGAGAGAGACGCCCGCGAGGGTACCGAGCAGGGCGGCGCGCGGGGTGATGCGGCGGATGACCGGGCCGATGAAGCCGCCCGCCATCAGCACGAAGCTCTGCACGAACACCCAGGTCAAGCCGGCCTCCCAGCCCTTGACCGGGTCACCGGTCTTGATCGCGATCGGCAGCATGATCACGAAGGTGACCACGAACATGTGCGGCACGCTGATGCCGGAGGGCAGCGCGCATACGTCGTCGCGGCCGGTCTGCTTGGCGAGGCGATGGGCGAGCCACGCGTAGTAGAGCGTGCTCAGGCAGAGCATGAGCCCGGTGGCGGGCAGGATGCGGCCGAACACGATCGAATCCGGCATCTTGAGCACGAAGCGCAGCAGCCCGGTGAGCACCAGGAGGTTCACCAGGATATTGGTCCCGAACCCGAAGAAGGCGTTCCAGTCTCCGGAGGTCCACCAGGCCGGTGTCTTCGTCTTCATCGTCGGTATCATTGGGCGTCCCCCAGGGCCGTCAGCAGCCGGGTCGAATCCGTCACCCACCCGAAGATCCCGCCCTGGGCCTTGATCATCCGCAGGCCCACCTCGTGGAACTCGGGGAAGTACGAGCCGCAGCAGTCCCCGGGCACGATGCACCGGTAGCCGCGGTCGTTCGCCTCACGCACCGTCGTGTGCACGCAGACCTCGGTGGTCACCCCGCACACGATCAGCGTCTCGATGTCGCGGTTCTGGAGGATCCCGTGCAGGTCGGTGGCGTAGAACGCCCCCTTGCCGGGCTTGTCCACCACCGGCTCGCCCGCCTGCGGGTAGAGCGCGGGCACGATGTCGTGGCCGGCCTCGCCGCGGATCAGGATCCGGCCCATCGGCCCCGGATCGCCGATGCGCCGGCTCGGCGCCCCGCGCTCCACCTTGGCCGGCGGAGCGTCGGCCATGTCCGGCCGGTGACCCTCGCGGGTGTGGACCACCAGCATGCCCACGGTGCGGGCACGGTCCAGCACCGCCTTGCAGGGCCCGATGGCGGCGCTGAGCAGGCCGACGTCGTTGCCTAGCGTCTCCCCGAAGCCGCCCGGCTCGAGGAAGTCCTTCTGCATGTCGATGACCACGAGCGCCGTCCGCGCGGGGTCCACCCGGATCGGCTCGGGCTCGGCGTCGATGGTGATCACGCCGGTGGCACTGGCAAGAAGCACACCACCGCGCGCGTGATCGGCAGCGGCAGGGGGAACTAGCGCAGAATCAAGCGCTTGACGGTCGAGGCGGGCGCGGCGTCACCCCGCCCGTGCTGCGGAAAGAATCAGCAGTGCGCGCGGGTGAGTCAGCGCGCGGCGGCGGGCTGGGCGATGCCCCCGCGCACCGCGCCGCCCTTGATGCTGCCCCAGAGCGTTTCGAAGTCCTCGGGGAGCGGGCGGCTGTTCGGCGGGGCCAGCCAGAGGCGCAGGAGCAGCCGGTCGCGGCCGGGCTCGGGAGCATCCTCGTAGGCGGTGCGGCCGTGGTAGATCACGTGGTTGTTCAGGAGCTGGATGTCGCCCGGCTCGAGCTCCATCTCGTAGCCCCACTCGTCGCAGACCTCGGCCAGGAGGTCGAGCGCCTCGTCCTGGGCGGGGGTGATCCGCGGGATCGTGGCGATCTTCTGCGCCGCCTCCACGAAGGTGCGCGAGTACTGGGTGGTGAACTTGCCTTCGCGCATCGCGAAGATGGGCATCGCGTAGATCGAGGCCTCCCCGCCCGCTTCCTCGCCCTGTCGGCTGCGGTAGTAGTCGGAGCGGAGCAGCGCGTGCAGGTCCGGCCGCCGATCGAGGATGGCATTGCTCACCGCGGGGACACTGACCACGTGGCTCGTGCCGCCCCGGCGGGCCGAGCGCACGCAGAGTAGCCCGACCACGTCGGAGCGGTCGGTGTGCCAGCGGAGCGGCCCGCTCGAGCGCGCCTTGGCGCGCGAGGTGACGCCATCGCTCTTGGGCACCGCGGGCTGCACCACCTCACCGTAGAGCCGGACCTCGTCGCGCACCTCGCCGATGAGCTCGCCGTGGGCATTTTGGTGCACGGCCGTCCCCAGGTGGCAGCCGAGCCCCCACCAGATCGCGCGGAGCTCGTCGTCCGAGTAGCGCTCCACCGGCAGCCCGCGCAGGAGCACGAGGCCGCGCCCCCACTCGAGATCGCGATTGGCCTGGGCGAGCTCAGCGGAGACGCCGGGTAGCGGGAAGTCCTTCTTTCTGATGTCCCGCCATTCGAGGCCGCGCGCCTGCACCGCCCGCAGGGCCGCGTGGATCTCCTCCACGGCGCCCGCCGAGAGCCGGCGGATCCAGTCGGTCGAGCCGGCCAGCTCCCGGCCGTGCCAGACCATCGGCCCGGCGATCGGCTTGTCCATCAGGGTGCGCGTCATGGGGATCAAGGCTAGCCGAGGCGCCCTCGCGTCCGCAAGCCCGGCTAGCTTAGAATCGCAGCACCATGGCCACGCCTCGCTGGCGGAAGGGGCTGGTGATCGGACTGCTAGCCGGGCTGCTCGCCGGCTGTGCCAGTCCCGTCTCGGACCGCTCCATCATCACCACCGCGCCTAACGGAGCCCGGGAGGAGATCCCGGCCACGATCACCAAACCCGACGGCCCCGGGCCGTTCCCCGCGGTGGTCATCATGCACGACTGCAGCGGCCTGGGCCTCCGGTCCAGCGGCGCCCCGGGGCGCTGGGCCCGTGAGCTGGGCGCCCGCGGCTACGTCACGGTGATCCCCGACAGCTTCACCACCCGTGGCCATCCGGACGGCGTCTGCACCGACGCCTCGCCCAGCCGGGGCGAGGTGGCGCCGAGCCGGCGGGTGCGCGACGCGTACGCGGCGCTCGCCCATGCCCGCGCGCTGCCGTACGTGGACGGGCGGCGCGTGGGCCTCATGGGCGGCTCGCACGGCGGCTCGACCACGCTCGCCTCGATGGCCGCGCCCCAGAACGCCTGGGACCTGCTCGCCCGCGAGAAGCGCGCGGGCTTCGCCGCGGCGGTGGCGCTCTATCCGAGCTGCGGGGTCACGCTGGGCACCTGGCGCGCCGACGGCGCCGGCACCTACCGGTCGGTCGCGCCGCTGCTGATCCTGATCGGGGAGAAAGATGACTGGACGCCGGCGCCACCGTGCGTCAAGCTCGCCGCGTCCACGCGGGCGACCGAGCATCCTGTCGCGATCACGGTCTATCCGGGCGCGCATCACTCCTTCGACAGCGACCGCCCCGTGCGCTTCGTGGCCGCCCGGGTGAACAGCAATGCCCCCGGCGGGCGCGGCGCCACCACCGGCGGCGACGCCGCCGCCTGGGCCGACAGCATCCGCCGCGTGGGCGAGTTCTTCGGGGAACGCCTCAAGCCGTAGGAGGAAATGCCGGATGTCCACTTCCGGGTCCGCACGCTGGGCATGGCTCGTCGCCTTGACGGTGGCCTATGTCCTTGCCGGCAAGCTCGGCCTCCTCTTCGCCTCCGTCCACGCGAGCGCGACCGCCGTCTGGCCCCCCACCGGCATCGCGCTGGCCGCGCTGCTCGTCCTGGGCGCCCGGATGTGGCCGGCGGTGGCGGCCGGGGCGTTCCTCGTCAACGTGACCACCGCGGGCTCGGTCGCGACCTCGCTCGGCATCGCGCTGGGAAATACGCTCGAGGCCGTGATCGGCTGCTGGCTCGTCGAGCGGCTCGCCCACGGCCGGGCCGCCTTCGAGCGGCCGCGTGGGATCTTCGCCTTCGCGGCCGCCGTCGTGCCGGGCGGGGCGGTCGCGGCGACCGTCGGCGTCGCGAGTCTCCAGCTCGGAGGCTTCGCGCCGCGCGCCGACGCGGCGGCGATCTGGATCACCTGGGCCCTCGGTGACATCACCGGGGCGCTCATCATCGCGCCCCTCCTGATTCTGTGGACGGCGGACCGCCGTTCCCTGGCCCTGCACCGGCAGCCGATCGAGGCCCTGGCGCTGCTCCTGGGCGTGGTCGGCGTCGCCCTGATCGTGTTCGGCGGGCTGGCCCCCGCGGGGTGGCGCCACTACCCGCTGGCGTTCCTGGCGATTCCGCCGCTGCTCTGGGCCGCCGTCCGCTTCGGCCGCCGCGAGGCGGCGACCACCGTGGTCGTGCTCATGGCGATCGCGGTGGGCGGCACGATGCGGGGGTTCGGGCCGTTCGCGGTCCTGCCGCCGACCCACTCGCTGCTCGTGCTGCAGTCGTTCGTGGCCACGATGGCGCTGATGACCCTGGTCGTCGCCGCGCTGGTCCGGAGCCGCGAGCGGGAGGGCGACCTGCTCCAGACCATCATCGACCGCATTCCCGTGATGATCACGATGTTCGAAGCGGACAGCCACGTCCTGCGGCTGAACCGCGAGTTCGAGCGCCTCACCGGCTGGTCCACCGCGGCCGCGCGCGACGTGGACCTGATGGCGCGCTGCTACCCGGACCCGGCGTACCGCGCGGAGGTCCGCGGGTACATGGACTCGCTGCGGGAGGGCTGGCGCGACGTCGCGATCACGACGCGAGACGGGCGCCTCCTGCAGACCTCGTGGTCGAACATCCGGCTCCCGGACAACACCCGCATCGGCATCGGGCTCGACGTGACGGAGCGCAAGCGGACCGAGGGCGAGCGCGAGCGCGCGCGGGCCGAGGCGGAGGAGACGAACCGGATCAAGGACGAGTTCTTCGCCATGCTCGGCCACGAGCTGCGCAATCCGCTCGGCGCCATCACGACCGCGCTGCACGTGATCGACACCGGCGGGCCGGGCGACGAGCGGAGCGCGCAGGCCCGCGACATCGTCACGCGTCAGGTGCGCCATCTCGTCCGACTGGTCGACGACCTGCTCGACGTGACCCGGCTCACCACCGGCAAGATCACGCTCGGCCGGCGCCCGGTGGACCTGGCCGCGGTCGCGCGGCGCGTGGTGGGCGCGCTGGCCGCGACCACGCCGACTTTGAACCTGCGCTCCGAAGCGGGTGCGGCGGTGTGGATCGAGGCCGACGAGACCCGCCTCGAGCAGATCCTCAGTAACCTCCTCGGCAATGCCGTGAAGTTCACGCCGGCGGGCGGCCGGGTGGCGGTCGACGTCGCGGCCCGGAACGACGAGGCCGTGCTCCGCGTGGAGGACACCGGCGCCGGGATCGCCGCCGATCTCCTGCCCCGGATCTTCGACCTGTTCGTGCAGGGCCAGACCGGGCTGCACCGGCCGGCGCAGGGGCTCGGCATCGGACTCACCCTGGTGAAGCGGCTCGTCGACCTGCACGGCGGTCGCATCGAGGTGGCGAGCGACGGGCCCGGCCGGGGCAGCGTGTTCACGGTCCGCTTCCCGCTCCAGCAAGCCCCCCGCGACGCGGCCGCCGCGGCCCCGCTTCCCGGCGGCGCCCGGGTCCGGCGCCGGGTCCTCATCGTCGAGGACAATGACGACGCCCGCGAGATGCTCCGGCACCTGCTGGAGCAGGCCGGCCACGAGGTGCACGAGGCGGTCGACGGCCTCGCCGGGCTCGACCGGACCCTCGCCCTCCGGCCCGACGCGGCGGTGATCGACATCGGCCTGCCCGGGCTCGACGGCTACGAGGTGGCCCGGCGCGTGCGGGCCGCCGGCCACGCGGACGTGCTCCTGGTCGCGGTGACCGGGTACGGACAGTCCGGCGACCGGCAGCGCTCGGGTGAGGCCGGCTTCGACGCGCATCTCACCAAGCCGGTGGATCCGCTCGCGCTCGAGTCCCTGCTGATGAACCTGCCGCTTGACCCGCGCCGGACGGGCCGCTAGGCTCTCCTGGCCATGCTCTCGACCAGCCCGCGCGTGACGATTCCGGACGTGACCATCACCGAGTACGTGCTGCGCCACGCTGCCCGGCTCGGCGACAAGCCGGCTCTCATCGACGGGCCCACCGGCCGCACCCTCAGCTATCGCCAGCTCGCCGACGGGGCGCGGCGCGCGGCGGCGGGCCTGGCCAAGCGGGGCTTCGGCAAGGGCGACGTGCTCGCGATCTACTGCCCGAACCTCCCCGAGTACGCCATCGTCTTCCTCGGGGTGGCGATGGCGGGCGGTATCAACACCACCGTGAACCCGCTCTACACCGCCGACGAGCTGGCCAACCAGCTCCGGGACTCGGGCGCCCGCTTCCTCGTCACGGCGCCCCCGTTCCTCGACAAGGCGAAGGAGGGGGCGGCCAAGAGCGGCGTCGAGGAGATCTTCGTCCTGGGCGCGGCCGACGGCGTCCGGCCCTTCACCGATCTCATGCAGGCGGGCGACCAGCCGCCCGCGCTCACGATGAAGCCGGCCGAGGACCTCGTCGCGCTGCCCTACTCGAGCGGCACCACCGGCCTGCCCAAGGGCGTGATGCTGACGCATCGCAACCTGGTCGCCAATCTCTGCCAGGCCGAGGGCATGCGGAACTTCGAGTGCTTCGGCGAGCGGGACATCACGATGGCGGTACTGCCGTTCTTCCACATCTACGGCATGGTCGTGATCATGATGCTCGGCCTGGCCGGCGGCGGCACCATCCTGGTCATGCCGCGCTTCGACATGATGGAGTTTCTCACCTTCGTGCAGAAGTACCGCGTGACGATCCTGCCGCTGGTGCCGCCCATCGTGCTCGGGCTGGTCAAGCACCCGGCGGTGGCCCAGTTCGACCTCTCGAGCGTGCGCCTGATCTTCTCGGGCGCGGCGCCCCTCGGCGAGGAGATGGCCCGCGCGCTGAGCCAGAAGCTCGGCTGCCCGGTGGTGCAGGGCTACGGCATGACCGAGGCGAGCCCGGTCACCCACCTGAGCCCCACCCACGACGAGCCGTTCAAGCCGGGCTCGGCCGGCAAGATCGTGCCCAACACGGAAGTGAAGATCGTCGAGGTGGGCTCGGGCTCGGACGCCGAGCTGCCGGTCGGCAAGGAAGGCGAGCTGTGGATCCGGGGCCCTCAGATCATGAAGGGGTATCTCAACCGCCCCGAGGAGACCGCGGACTGCCTCGACCGTGACGGCTGGTACCACACCGGCGACGTGGGCTTCGTGGACGACGAGGGCTACTTCTTCATCGTGGATCGCACCAAGGAGCTGATCAAGTACAAGGGCATGCAGGTGGCCCCCGCCGAGCTCGAGGCCCTGCTGCTCACGCATCCCGCCATCCTGGACGCGGCGGTGGTGCGGAAGGCCGACGAGGAGGCCGGCGAGGTGCCGAAGGCCTACGTGGTGCTCAAGACCGACGACGTCTCGAAGGCCACTCCCGCGGACGCCATCATGGGCTGGGTAGCCCAGCGGGTGGCCCCGCACAAGCGCATCCGCCACCTCGAGTTCATCGACCAGATCCCGAAGTCGGCCTCCGGCAAGATTCTGCGCCGGGTGCTGATCGACCGCGAGAAGGCGCGCTAGGCGCGGGCGCGGGCGCGACCGCCGCCGCGTGGTATAACTCCGCCAGGAGGCAACTCATGACGACCCTGCTCCGCTCTCTCGCCTTCGCCGTGCTGCTGGCCGTGGCCATGTCGCCCGGAGGCGGCGCGCCCGCCGCCTGGGCCGCGGACCCGATCCACATCGGGCTCAGCGCGCCGCTCACCGGCAACTTCGCGGAGTACGGCCAGCTCTTTCAGAAGGCGATCGACCTCGCGGTGGAGGGGATCAACGCGAGCGGTGGCGTGAAGGGCCGGCCTCTCGTGATCGTGGTGGGGGACAGCCGCGCCGATCCCAAGGAGGCGGCCGCGCTCGCCCAGAAGTTCACCTCCGACCCGCGGATCGTGGCCGAGATCGGCGACTTCAGCAGCACCGCGTGCCTGGCCGCCCAGCCCATCTACGACCGGGCGGGAATGGTGCAGCTCTCGCCGACCGCCTCGCACCCGAACTTCGCGCCGGGCAGCCCGTGGAGCTTCGGCATCGTGGGCACCCAGGCCGGCGAGGGGCCGTTCATGGCCCGCTACGCGGTGCAGAAGCTCGGCAAGAAGAAGATCGCGGTGCTCCACATCAACAACGACTGGGGCATCGTGAGCAAGGACCTCTTCATCAAGGCGGCCAAGGAGATGGGCGCCGACGTGATCGCGGTCGAGTCCTACTTCGAGACCGACAAGGACTTCACCGGCGTGCTCACCAAACTGCGCGGGCAGAAGCCGGATCTCCTCTACATCCCGGCCTTCTACAACGAGGCCGCGCTCATCAGCAAGCAGCGCGAGAAGCTCGGCTGGACCGACGTGACCATGATGGGGCCGGGCTCGCTCTACTCGCCCAAGCTGCTCGAGATCGGCGGCGACTCGGTCAACGGCCTCTACACGAGCGCCGCGTTCTTCCCCAAGGACCCGCAGCCCGAGGTGCAGAAGTTCGTGAAGGGCTTCGAGGCCAAGTACAAGGCGACGCCGAACACGTTCGCGGCGGTGGCCTACGACGCGATCAACCTGCTCGCCTTCGTCATGGCGAGGGCGGGGACGGACCGCAAGGCCATCCGCGACGAGCTGGTGAAGGTGCGGGACTATCCCGGGGTGACCGGCAAGATCACCTTCACGGAGCGGCGCGACGTGGTGAAGGAGTACCGGCAGCTCGTGATCCGGAACGGCGACTTCACGCTCTACGACAAGTAGCTCGCGGGCTCGTGCTGCTGTCGCAGGTGGTAAACGGGCTCACCCAGGGAAGCCTCTACGCCCTGGTGGCCATCGGGTTCGTGATCATCTTCGGGACCATGAACCTGGTCACCTTCGCCCACGGCGAGGTCTACATGATCGGCGCGTTCGTGGGCTACTTCGCGCTCGGGGTGTACCACCTGCCCTGGCCGGTCGCGCTGCTCTGCGGGATGGCCGCGGCCTGGGGGCTCGGCTCGCTGATCGAGAAGGCCGCCTTCCGCCCGATGCGCGCCACCGGGCACATGCCGCCGCTGCTGATCACGATCGGGTTGTCGGTCATCCTCAAGGACCTGGCCTCGATCGTCTTCGGCGCCGAGAACCGTCCGGTCCCGTCGGTGTACGAGACCACGATCCAGGTGGCGGGCATCCCGGTTTCGGTGCTCCAGCTCGTGATCCTGGGCCTGGCCGGCGCGCTCGTGCTGGCCCTGCGGCTCCTGCTCCAGGGAACAAAGATCGGCCGCGCCATGCGGGCGACCGCGCAGGATCACGAGGCGGCCTACGCGATGGGCGTCAACGTCAACCGCGTGTTCAACATCTCGTTCGCCCTGGCCTCCGCGCTCGGCGGCGCCGCCGGCGTGATGGTCGGCATCTACTACAACACGGTGTACCCGGCCATGGGCGGGACCGCCGGCCTCAAGGGCTTCGCGGCCTGCATCTTCGGCGGGCTCACGAGCATCCCGGGCGCCATCCTGGGCGGCCTCATCATCGGCGTGGTCGAGAACCTCACCGTGCAGTTCGTCGCCTCGGGCTACCGCGACGTGGTGGCCTTCGTGGTGATGGTGCTGGTGCTGCTCCTGCGCCCGCAGGGCCTCCTCGGCAAGCGGCTGCGGACCGTCTAGGCGGTGGCCCTCCACGCGTTCGTGCCGCGGCGGGCGAACCGACTCCTCTGGGGCGGCGCGCTGGCCGCGGCCCTCCTGCTCCCGCTCGCGCTGCGCAGCGAGTACCTGCTGAGCGTCGCGGTGCAGGCCGGCATCTACGTGATCTTGGCATCGAGCCTCAACGTCACCAACGGCTACACCGGCCTGTTCTCGTTCGGCCACGCCGCCTTCTACGGCATCGGTGCCTACACCGCGGCCATCCTGGCCACGCGCCTCGGGTGGGGCTTCGCGCTCACCCTGCCCGCGGCCGGCCTCGTGGCGGGCCTGATCGGCGCGGCCCTCGCCCTGATCACGCTCCGGCTCTCCGGCATCTTCCTGGCGCTCGTGACCATCGGCTTCCAGGAGATCACCTTCCTGGTCACGCTGAACTGGATGGGCCTCACCCGCGGGCCCATGGGCATCCCCGGCGTGCCGCCGCCGGCGCTCGGAGGCTTCGAGCTGCGGGGCAACCTCGGCTACTACTACCTGGTCCTGGCCCTCGACGCGCTCACCCTCTTCGTGATCGCGCGGGTGGTGACCTCGCGGGTGGGCCGCGCCTTCGTGGCCATCCGGGAGGACGAGCTGGCCGCCCAGGCCTCCGGCTTGCCGACATTCAGGTTGAAAGCCCTTGCGTTTTGCATCGCCACCTTCTTCGCGGGGGTGGCCGGCGCCTTCTTCGCCCACCACGCCCGCTTCGTGAGCGCCGACTCCTTCCGGCTCGACGAGACCTTCGTGATCCTGACCATGCTGATCGTGGGCGGCCTCGGCAGCTTCCTCGGCCCGATCATCGGCGCGGTCGCGCTCGTGATCCTGCCCGAGGCCTCGCGCTTCCTCGCCGAGTACCGGGGCGTGGTGTACGGGCTCGTGCTGATCGCGGTCATCCTCTTCCGGCCCGAGGGCGTGGCCGGCGTGCCCGGTATCATTCAACCCCGCGGCCTGCTCGCCCGGGCGCGGCCGGCCGAGGAGCCGGCGGCGTGAGCCTGCTCGAGGTCTCCGGGCTCTCGGTCGCCTTCGGCGGCCTCGCCGCGCTAAAGGGCGTCAGCTTTAATCTGATAGACCGCGAGATCGTCGGGCTCATCGGCCCCAACGGGGCCGGCAAGACCACGCTCTTCAACTGCCTCACCGGCTTCCAGGCACCCGACGAGGGCACGATGCGCTTCCGCGAGACCGCCATCGAGGCGCGCTCGCCCGACCGGATCGCCGCGCTCGGGCTCGCCCGTACCTTCCAGACCAGCCGGGTCTTCAAGCGCATGACCGTGCTCGAGCACGTGCTGATCGGCCGCTACCGCCACCAGCGCGCCGGCTTCTGGGCCGCGGTGACCCGGCCCGGCTGGGTGGCCGACGAGGAGGAGGCGGCGCGGCGGAAGGGGCTCGAGCTGCTCGCGCTCTTCGAGGACCGGCTGCTGCCGCGCGTGGACGACTTCGCGGACAGCCTCTCCTACGCCAACCGCCGCCGGCTCGAGATCGCGCGCGCGCTCGCCACCGAGCCCGCCCTGCTCCTGCTGGACGAGCCCACCGCCGGGATGAATCCGCACGAGTCGGCGGGCATCGTGCGCCTGATCCAGGCCATCCGCGACCGCGGCGTCGCGGTGTTCCTGATCGAGCACGACATGAAGGTGATCATGAACGCCTCCGACCGCATCATCGTGCTCGACCACGGCGAGAAGATCGCGGAGGGAATCCCCGACGCGATCCGCCGGAATGACGACGTGGTGGCCGCCTACATGGGCCGGCGGGGCGCCCGTGCTTGAGCTGCGGGGCGTCTCGGCGGCCTACGGCCAGGTGCAGGTGCTCTGGGACATCTCGCTCACGGTGGGCGACGGCGAGCTGGTGTGCCTCCTGGGCGGCAACGCCTCCGGCAAGTCCACCACCATGAAGACCATCCTGGGCCTGGTGCGCCCGCGCGGGGGCGAGATCCTCTGGGACGGCCGGCCCATCCAGGGCCGGACCCCCGCCGAGGTGGTGCGGGCGGGCATCGCGCCGGTGCTCGAGAGCCGGCGCATCTTCCCCGACCTCACCGTGCACGAGAACCTGCTCATGGGCGCCTACACGCGCGACGACGCGGCGGGGATCCGCGCCGATCTCGAGCGCGTGCTCGCCCAGTTCCCGGTGCTGGCGGAGCGGCGGAGGCAGCCGGGCGGCTCGCTGTCGGGCGGCGAGCAGCAGATGCTGGCGATGGGCCGCGCGCTGCTGGCGCGCCCGCGGCTGCTCGTGATGGACGAGCCCTCGATGGGGCTCTCGCCGCTCTACGTGGACCGGATCTTCGACATCATCCAGGGGCTCAACCGCGACGGCATCGGCATCCTGCTCGTCGAGCAGAACGCGAACATGGCGCTCTCCATCGCCGACCGCGGCTACGTGCTCCAGACCGGACGCGTGGTCCTGCAGGACGCGGCGGCCAACCTGGTCAACCATCCCATGATGCGCGCGGCCTATCTTGAGTTGTGAACCGTGGGAGCTGCGAACCCCGCAAGGAGAAAGTAATGAACAAGATCGAGCGAGTGCGGGCGGCCCTGGCGGGCCGGCCCGTGGACCGGGCCCCCTTCACCGCCTGGTATCACTTCGGCAACCAGCACGCCCCCGCCGAGCGCACCGCCCAGGTGCACCTCGAGTTCTTCGACCACTACGACCTCGACCTGCTCAAGCTGATGAACGACTACGACTACCCCATGCCGCGGGGCATGGAGGTGATCGCGAGCGCGGCGGACCTCGGCAAGCTCGAGCCCTTCGATCCGGCCCAGACTCCGTTCGGCACCCAGCTCCGGACGGTGGAGCTGGTGGCGCGCGCCCTCCGCGACCGGGCGCTCTTCGTCGACACGGTGTTCAACGCCTGGAACACAGCGAAGCGCAACCTGGTGCGCGAGGCGATGCCCGCGCTGATGGCCGAGCAGCCGAAGGCGCTCGAGGCCGCGCTCGCGGTGGTCAACGACAACCTGATCCGCTATGCCCAGGCGAGCCTGGCCCGCGGCGCCGCCGGGATCTTCTTCTCGGTGCCCGCGACCGCCGAGAGCCTGACGCTCGAGCAGTACGAGCGCTTCATGCGGCCCTTCGATCTCGCGTTCTTGAAGGCCATCGGGGGCCGCGGCGAGTGTCACGTGCTGCACGCGCACGGTGAGCGCCTCTACTTCGACCGGCTGGTCGACTATCCCGTCCACGCGCTGTCGTGGGCCGATCTGAACGGCGGCCCCAGCATCGCCGAGGCGCGGCGGCGCACCCGGTTCACGCTGATGTCGGGCCTCGACCACGTGAGGTTCGCCGAGAGCTCCGCCCGGCTGGTGCGCGGGCAGGTGGCGCGGGCTCTGGACGCGGGCGGCGCCACCGGCTTCATCCTCGCGCCGGGCTGCTCGCTGCCGACCTACGCCTACCCGCCCCTGATCCGTGCCGCGCGGGACGAATCGTCCCGGTTCGCTTCCGGCTTGGGTGAAATCCATGCCGACAAGGGGTAAATCCCTACCTCTTGTCTTCCTTGCACACCCGCAAACACTTGGAAAATAGAGCGGTTTCTCCTGGAATGGCCCTTGCTCTCCTTCCGGGACAGGAGGAGGGCCCGATGACCCCGAAGCGCATGACACTGGCAGCCGTCGTCGTCCTGACCGTCGTGTTCCTGAGCCCTGTCGCGTACATGGCGGGGCAGCGCGCCTCAGTGTGGCTCACCGCGCCTGCGGCGGAGCCGACCGGCCCCTGGCCGAGCGTGGACGAGGCGGAGCGCGAAGCCGGCCCGACCGAGCGCTCCAAGCCGCCCGTCCGCCCGGGCTTCGGCGACATCTAGGCCGACTCGCCTACAGGGTGACCACCAGGCCGTCGTAGGCGCACTGCTCCGACACGTCGGCCGCGCGCGCCAGCATCTCGCGGCTCATGTGAGTGAGGATCAGCCGCCGGGCGCCCACCCGGCCGGCGTGAGTGGTGATCGGTATTTTGCGCGGCGCGGGCGACCTCGTCGGTCCAGTCGGTGTCGCCGGTGTAGCAGATGGCCTTGTCCCCCACCTGGATGCGCAGCACGGTGGGATCCAGTCGACCGGGAAGCGGGGCGTCATCACGTGCGAGCCGCGGGGAAGAGCGCCTCGCGGATGGCGTCCATGCGCACGCGCAGCTCCCGCGGGCCCGCGATGGTGAGAGGGCGGGTGCGCCGGGCCGCCAGCATCGCGTCCATGAGGAGGAACCGCACCCCGGCGGCGTGATCGCCGTGGAGATGCGTGAGCAGGACCGCGTCGATCGAGTTGTGCTCGATCCCCGGCTGGGCCAGGGCGATGAGCGACGAGGCGCCGAAGTCGACCGCGAAGCGGCAGCGCGGCCCGTCCACCAGGGTGCAGGTCTGGAAGCGCCCCGTGAAAAAGCTCCCGGTCCTCGGCGCGGCCTGCGAGGATAGGCGCGTGCGGCTCTTCGACCGGAAGTTCGGCGCCCGGTTCCTGGACGAGGTGCCCGCCGCGCCCGGCGTCTACCGCTTCCACGATGCCGCCGGGGTGCTCTTCTACGTCGGCCGAGCCGGGAACCTGCGCCGGCGGCTCGGGCAGTATCGCCTGCCCGGGCGCCGCAAGAAGGAGCGCAAGCGCCGCGCGCTCGTGACGGCGGCGGCGCGGATCACCTGGGAGGTCTGCGAGTCGCCCCTGGCCGCCGCCCTCGCCGAGATCCGTCTCATCCAGACGCTCCGGCCGGAACGGAACGTGGCGAGCGCCTTCCCGTTCCTGTACCCCTACGTCGGCATCGCGACCGAGGGCGGCGAGACGTACTTCTGCCTCACCACCGCGCCCGAGGCCTTCCCGGCCTTCACGTTCCACGGCGCCTTCCGCTCCCGCGAGGTGACCGGCGAGGCGTTCTTCCGCCTCATGGACCTGCTGCGCTACGTCGGCCACCCGGTGCCGCGCCATCGCTGCCGCCGACTCGGCACGGCCCGGCACTCCTACGTGCGCGGGTTCCGGCGCCTGCCCGCCGACAGCGCGGAGGCGTGGAGCACCCTGCTCCGCGGGACCTCGCGGGAGGCGCTGGAGGCGCTCGCCCTGCGCCTGGTAGACCACGCCGGCGCCCGGGCCCGGCGCGAGGAGACGCACCGGGCCCTCCGCGCGGTCGGGCGCTTCTTCAGGCACGAGGCCCGCACGCTGGCCCGGGTGCGGACCGCCACCGGCTACGCACCCTATCCCGTGCCGCAGCAGGAGCGGGACCTGCTCTTCGCCCGCTACCGGGTCGAGGCCCTGACGTGACAGGGCTTGTCAGGAGGCAGGCGCGTTTCGTAACTCGGTAAGAACGCTAGGCTTGTAAGGTCCTGTGCTTACAGGCTCTCCCGGGTGGCACCTCCGGTGCATTCTTCATGAGCATGCCCGCCGAATCCTTGTCCAGGCGCATCCTCGTCGTCGATGACGACGACCAGATCCGTGAGCTCCTGACCACCGCGCTGGGCGGCGACGGGCACACGGTGGACGGGGCCCGGGACGGTGGGGAAGCCCTGGCGCTGCTCGAGCTGCGCCCCTACGACCTCGTGCTGAGCGACCTGCACATGCCCCGGATGGACGGCCCTTCCCTCTACGAGACGCTCCGGACCCGCCATCGTTTCCCCGTCCGTTTCGCCACGAAGCTGCCTCGCGTGATCTTCATGACCGGCAACCCCGCGAAGCACGCCGAGTTCCTCCGCGGCACCACGGATCCGATCCTGGAAAAGCCGTTCGAGCTGCGCATCGTCCGGAAGATGGTCCGCGTGCTCCTGACCGCCACGCCCTAGCCTCGTCCCATGCGCCTCGCCGCCAAGATCTTCCTCGTCTCGGCCCTCGTCATCATCGTCCTCTGCGGCACGGTGGTGTGGAGCCTGCTCACGGTCAAGCGTCTCGTCACCGCGAACCAGGAGATCGCCACCCGCGCGGTACCGGCGCTGCGCCTGGAGGGCACGCTGCGCGAGTCCGTGCACGGGCTGGTGCGCCTGGAGGCCCGGGCCCTCGTGCTCCAGGATCAGGACTACGCCGCGATGTGGAGCGACCGCGCCGCGCGGGCGACCCGCGACCTGGAGGAGCTCGGCGGGTATCTGGAGAGCGCCGAGGAGCGGGTCGCCCACACGCGGGCCCGCGAAGCCTTCACCGCGTACCGTCGCCACGTCGAGCAGGAGCGCCGGCTCGTGGCGCTCGGCCAGGCCAGGGCGGCGTTGCGGATCGCGGAGGGCCCCGCGCGCGAGGCGGCCGAGCGCACGGAGGCGGCCCTCGCCGACGCGGGCACCGCGACGGAGGCGGGACTCGTCGCCAGCCAGGTGCGCGCCCGCGCGCTCGAGGCCCGCACCTGGCGCGCGGTGACCACCGCGCTGGTGGCGAGCCTGGTCCTGGCGCTGGCGGCCAGTGCGCTGCTCGCCTACCGGATGGCGCAATCGCTCGGCCGCCTGTCCGCGGCCACCACGTCGCTCGCCGCCGGGACCTGGACCGGGCCCCTCACCGTCACGGGGCGCGACGAGATCAGCATGCTCGGCCGGGCCTTCAATCAGATGGCCGAGCGGCTCCGCGAGGTGGAGCGCCTCAAGGAGGAGTTCTTCTCGCACATCTCGCACGACCTGCGGAATCCGCTGGCCGCCATCCGCCTCAGCGCCGAGCGCCTGCAGGAGCGGGCCCGGGAAGTGGACGACGCGAAGCAGGCGCGCTTCGCCTACCTCATCGACGCCAGCGCCACCCGCATGCTGGCCATGATCAATCAGATCCTCGACTTCACGCGACTGCGGGCCCGCGCCGTACCACTGGATCGTAAGCCCACCGACCTCCTCAAGGTCGTCGGCCGCGCGCTGGACGAGCTCCGGCCGCTCTCCGAGGAGAAGCGCATCCGGGTGGACCTAGCGGCGGAGGGCCAGGATTTCACGATGCTCGGGGACGAGGGCAGCCTGGTGCGCGTGGTCGTGAACCTGCTCGGCAATGCGCTGCACTTCACGGCGCCCGGGGGCACGGTGCACGCGCGCCTGGCAGAGCTGCCGGACCGGCTCGAGCTCGCCATCGAGGACACCGGCGTCGGCATTCCCGCCGATGCGCTGCCCTGGATCTTCGAGCCCTACCGGCAGGCCCACGGGCCGCGGAAGGGCACCGGCCTCGGCCTGGCGGTGGTGAAGGGCTTGGTGGAGGCCCACGGCGGCACGGTCGGCGTGCGGTCGGAGCTCGGCACGGGGAGCTGCTTCACGGTGACGATCCCGAAGGCCCCCGTGGCCCCCGTGGCCGCGGTCGCCGGAGTCGCAGGAGTCGCCGGATGAGACACCCTGCGCGGCGCCTCCGGTGGGTCGCTCCGCTCCTGCTGCTCGCGGCCACCGCGTGCAGCACGGCCCCGTCGTCCCCGTGGGGCAGCACCGAGCCGCGCGATCCGGGTGGCTTGCGCGCCGCCGGCCAGCTCATCGCCGACGCCGACGACCTCGCGCGGCGTGGCCAGGCGCGGGCCGCGCTCGCCGCCTACGAGCGCGTGCTCCGCGAGCATCCCGGCGACCCAGCGGGCGCCGCCGCGCTCTACGGCCTCGGGCGCCTGCAGGCGGACCCGGCCGGCGGCCTTCGCAACTACCGGGCCGCGCAGCGAACCTTCTCCCGACTCCTGGCCGACTACCCGGAGAGCCCCTGGGAGGCCGAAGCGCGCACGTGGCAGGCGGTGCTCGGCGATCTGCTCGCGCGCGAGGCCGAGGCCGCGCGGCTCAAGGAAGAGGCGGTGCGGCTCAGGACGCAGATCGAGCAGCTGCGGCGCACCGACCTCGATCTCGAGCGGCGCCGCTAGACCACCCTCACCCGAGGTTGCGGCCGTGGCGGTCCTGCTGCATCGGATCGAACGTGCGGCCGCCGTCGCCCCGGCAACCCCCGCCTCCCCACGACCCGCCCGCCGCCCCGCAACTGAGGCGGGTGCCGGAGCACCCGCCCCCGCCGACCACCTGCCTCCCTGCCGGGCTACGCGGCCCGGATCCGGAGGTTGTTCACGACGTCGCGCACGCCCTTGACCTGACGGGCTAGCACGGTCAGCACCGTTCCGCTCTTGCACAGCATGGCGTTCATCACAGCATCTCCTTGCGGGCCTTCTTGGCGCGGGCCGCGCCGATGGCCGTCTTGACCTCCTTCTCCTCCTCGGGCGGCGAGAGGACCGCCGGGAGGCCGAGCGACTCGATCCACAGCTCGCGGCACCAGCCGGTCGAGTGGTAGAGATGCTCGTCCTCCTGATCCTCGACCTCCTCGTAGGCCAGGGTCAGCGCCTTCTTCTGCTCACCCTTGGCCTTCTCGGACGCCTCGTGCAGCAGCTCCCAGTTGAGGTGGTCCTTGGTCTCGGCCTGTACCACCGACTCGCAGGCCACGAGCTGCGCCGCCTCCGCGGGGCCGTTCGTGCGCGCCATCTCCATGGCCTCCACGAGCGACTCGCCGATGTGCCGGACCACGCCGCGCCCGGGGGTCTCCTGCTCCGGGTCGAGGCCCAGCTTCTCCATCAGCCCCACTCCTCTCACTCTTCCTTCAGCTCGTCGTTGACGACGCAGCGGAGGGCGGTCTCGTACACCTGGATGCCCCCCCGCTCGGTCTCCAGCATCTGGTAGATGAGCTCATTGAGCTGCTCGGTTTTCACGTGCTACCTCCCCTCAGTTGAGATTGGTCGATCGAGATTGGTCGATGCGAAGGGGAGAGCAAGGACCGTGCCTCGCTCTGCGGGCGCGAGAGCGCGGTCGAGACGGCGATGCGGGCGATCCCGCGACGCGGGCGGCGGGAAGGGGAACGCGGTTACCGAGTAAGTCTTGACCGGCGCCGGCCCCCGGAGGACCCGGGAGCCGGCGCGGCCGGAGACAATGGTCCTACGGGGCGACCGAGATCTTGTCGAAGAAGAGGTAGAAGGACGGGTGGAGCTTGAACCCGGTCACCTTCTTGGTGCCGGCCGCATTCTGGACCGCGTTGTCCACGAAGATCCACGGCGCGTCGTCCACCACCAGCTTCTGGACCTGGCGGTAAAGGTCGCCCCGCTTCTTGAGATCGACGATGCGGCTCGCCTCGGCCAGCAGCTTGTCCACCTCCGGGTTGGCGTAGGCGCCTCCGCGGAAACCGCCTTTGCCGTCGATGACCAGGCTCAGCATCGGCGCCGGGTCGCCCGGGTCGAGCATGAAGGACATGGCGCCCATGTCCGCCTCCTGGCCGAACCCCTTGCCGTACTTGTTGAGATAGGCGCCCCACTCGAAGGTCTGGATGGAGGCCTGCACGCCCACCGCGGCCAGGTCGGCCTGGATGGCCTGGGCCATGGTCTTGGGTGACTGCATGCCCGAGCCCGACTCCGGGATCCAGAAGACGGCGGGGAAGCCATTCGGGTAGCCTGCCTCGGCCAGGAGCTTCTTGGCCCGCGCCGGGTCATACGGGTACTTCGTGACCTGGTCGGTGAAGGCCCAGGTGATGGAGGGCGGGATGGGCCCGATGGCCGCGGTGGCGGTTTTCTTCAGGAGATCGCCGGCGATCGCCTCACGGTTCACCGCGTAGTTGACCGCCCGTCGCACCCGCACGTCGTTGAACGGCTTCTTCTCGGTGTTGAGCGTGACCCACCAGATGTGGGGGCCGGGCTGCTCGTAGTACGAGAGCGTGGCCGCCTTCTTCACCTGCTCCACGTTGTCGGGCGGCACGTCCACGATGAAGTCCACCCCGCCCGAGAGCAGCTCGGTCACGCGGGTCTGCTCCTCCACCAGCGGGCGGAACACGATGCGCTCGAGCTTGGGCGGCCCCGCCCAGTAGGCCGGGTTGGCCTCCAGCACGATCCGCACGTTCTTGTCCCACGAGACGAACTTGAACGGGCCGGTGCCCACCGGGTGGCTCGCGAACTCCTTGCCGTACTTCTTCACCGCGGCCGGGCTCACGATGCGCCCGGTGTTGAGCGTCAGGTTGTTGAGCAGCGGCGAGAAGGGCTGCTTGAGGGTGAAGCGCACCGTCCCCGGATCCACCACCGTGACCTCCTTGATCGCACCGTAGTAGAACGACGCGAACGGGAACGGCCCGGTCTCGGCGAAGGGGTGCTTGGGGTCGAGCAGCCGGTCGTAGGTGAACTTGACCGCGTCGGCGTCGAACGGAGTGCCGTCGTGGAACTTCACGTTCCGGCGCAGGGTGAAGGTGTAGGTGAGGCCGTCGGGCGACATCTTCCACGCGGTCGCCAGGCCCGGCTCCTGGATGAACGAGCCCTCCTTGAAGCGCACGAGCGTGTCGTAGACGCTCGAGAGCACCCGCATCGAGTTGATGTCGGTGAGCTGCCCCGGGTCCATCGAAGTGGGCTCGGCGACCAGCCCCACCACCAGTGCCTTGCCGGCCGCCATCGCGTCACCGCCGCCCGCCGCTCCCAGGGCCGCCGCAAGCGCCGCCGCCACCACCAGCGTCTTCCGCCATCCTCTCATCGGGTCTCCTCCTCCGGCAGGTCGCTGCCTAGAACGTGATCACCGCAACCTCGGGTCGAGCGCGTCGCGCAGCCCGTCGCCCAGGAGGTTACAACCTAGCACCAGCAGGAAGATCGCGAGCCCGGGAATCGCGGCCACGTGCGCGGCCACCGTGATGAACTGCCGGCCGTCGGCAAGCATGGTGCCCCAGTCCGCGGTGGGCGGCTGGGCGCCCAGGCCGATGAAGCTCAACCCCGCGCTCTCGGTGATCATCACCCCGATGTTCATGGACACGAACACCAGGATGGGCCCCACGATGCCCGGCAGGATGTGCCGCCGCAGGATGCGCCCCTCGGTGGAGCCGATCGCGCGCGCCGCCTCCACGAACTCCTGCTCGCGCAGCAGCAGCACCGCCGCGCGCACCCCCCGGGCGTAGAATGACACGTTCACCACCGCCACCGCGATCATCGCGTTCACCAGCCCGGGGCCGAGCGCGGCCACCAGCAGCATCGCGAGGAGGATGTACGGGAAGGCCATGATGAGATCGATCCCGCGCATCGCGAGATTGTCGGTGAGGCCGCCGTAGAAGCCGGTGACGAGCCCCACCGCGGTCCCCGCGAGCATGGCGAGCACCGTGGCCAGCACCCCCAACACCAGCGACACCCGCGCGCCCCAGATCACCCGGCTCAGCAAATCGCGGCCCAAGTGGTCGGAGCCGAGCGGGTAGCCCGGGGTGAGCGGCGTGGCCAGCCGGCGGCTCGGCTGGGTGCGGTTGGGATCGGCCAAGGGCAGCGCGGGAGCCAGCGCGGCCGCGGCCACCACCGCGAGCACGATGACGAGGCCGGCGGCGCGCCAGCGCCCGCGGCGGCGGGCCGCTTCCGTCCGGGCGCTAGACATGGCGCACCCGCGGGTCCACCACCGCGTAGAGGAGATCGGTGGCGAGGTTGATCGCCACGTAGACGGTGGCGACCAGCAGCACGCCTCCCTGCACCAGCGGGAAGTCGCGGGTGAGGATCGCGTTCACCATCATGAAGCCGATGCCCGGCCACGCGAACACGGTCTCCACGTAGACCGCGCCGGCGAGCAGGTAACCGATCTCGAGGCCGAGCACGGTGACGAGCGGCACCAGCGTGTTGCGGAAGGCGTGCCAGCCGATCACCCGCGGCTCGGAGGCGCCCTTGGCCCGCGCGGTGCGCACGTAGTCCTGCGCGATCACGTCGAGCATGCTGGCGCGCGTGAGCCGGGAGACGATGGCGAGCGGCACCAGCGCCAGGGTGACCGCGGGCAGGATCAGGTGCGTGAGCAGGTCGCGCGCGCCGCCGTCGCCCGCCGGCGAGTACATGCCGGTGCCGGGCAGCCAGCCGAGCCGCACCGAGAAGCCGATGATCAGGAGCAGCCCGACCCAGAACGCGGGCATGCTGATCCCCACGAGCGCGATCACCTGGGAGAGGCGATCGAGGCGCGAGCCGGGCCGCGTGGCCGAGAGCACGCCCAGCAGCACGCCCAGCGGAAAGGCGAGCAGGAGCGCGCCGGTCGCCAGCACCAGCGTGGCCTGGAAGCGCCGCCACAGCTCGGGCAGCACCGGCCGGCGCAGCATGATCGAGCGCCCCAGATCACCCTGCGCCGCGCGCGACGCCCAGCGTCCGTACTGCACCAGCACCGGCCTGTCGAGGCCGAGCTGGCCCCGCAGGGTGGTCAGCTCCGCGGGCGTCGCCATCGGGCCCAGGAGGATCTGGGCCGGATCGCCGGGGGCCAGATGCAGCGCAAGAAAAACCACAAAGGAGACACCGACGAGGACGAACAGCGCGGAGATGAGGCGTTGCGCCAGATATCGTCGCATGCGTCGGCGGGAGTATAGGAGCGGCGGGCCGCGAGGGCAAGGCGTCCGCTGATCCGCTCGACATCGTCTTGACATCACCCGGCTCGACGGAGCACTATCGCGCCGGCCGGGACAGCGCCGTCCGCACCCACAACGTAACCGCACATCTCCCGCGGACACAGGGGGCAATCATGGCGACCCAAACCACCGGCGAGCTCAGGGCCGACGTCCACAGCATCGAACCCATCCCGGAAGCCGACAAGGACTCCACCGGTCTGCAGCAGATGTGGATCTGGGCGGGGGCCAACATCGCCCCGATCAACTGGGCCCTCGGTGCCCTCGGCATCGTACTGAAGCTCGGGTTGTGGGAGACCATCGCGGTCATCGTGCTCGGCAACATCGTGGGCTGCGCGATCTTCGCGTCTTTCACGGTGATGGGCCACAAGACCGGCGTGAATCAGATGGTCCTGAGCCGCTCCGCGTTCGGCCGACGCGGCGCCTACCTGCCGAGCCTGCTGATGTTCCTCATGACGCTCGGCTGGATCGGGGTCAACACCTACTTCCCGGTGAAGATCGCGGTGGCCATCCTCGGGCAGTTCGGCATCGCCGACACCTGGGTCACCAACTTCGTCGTCGTGACCGTCGTCATGGTGGTCCAGGTCCTGATCGGCATCTACGGCTTCTACGCGATCCGCACCTTCGAGAAGTACACGGTGCCGATCACCGCGGTCATCATGGCGCTGATGAGCATCCTCGCCTGGACCCGGCCGGGTGTGGTCAACTGGGGGCTCACCAGCTCGCTGCCGCCCGCCGCCCACTTCGCGATGCTCACCCTGCTCATGACCGCGATCGGGGTCGGCTGGGGCATCTCGTGGGTCACCTGGGCTTCGGACTACTCCCGCTTCGTCCCCCGCCGCGTGTCCTCGTCCTCGGTGTTCTGGTACAGCTACGTCGGCATGTTCGTCCCCACCGTGTGGCTCGCCATCCTCGGCGCCACCGTCGCCAGCACCACGATGGACACCGATCCGGCCAAGATGGTCAGCGCGGTCTTCGGAGGGGTCACGAGCGTCCTGGTGCTCCTGCTCGTGCTGCACGGTCCCATCGCCACCAACATCCTGAACGTCTACTCCGCCGCCCTGGCCGCGCTCAGTATGGGCCTGCGGGTCTCGCGCACGGCGGTGGCGCTGATCGCGGGTGTGGTCGGCTACCTGGTCACCATCTATTTCCTCTACCAGCCCTCGTTCGCCAAGGCGTTCGACAACTGGATGATCAGCCTGCTGCTCTGGATGAGCCCCTGGGCCGGGGTGGTCCTCGCCGACTTCTTCATCGCCCGCAAGGGGCAGATCGACGTCGCCGAGCTCTACCGGGACCCCGAGCGGAGCGCCTACGGCGACGTCAACTGGGGGGCGATCGTGGCGTTCGTCGGGGGCCTCGTCGCGGGCTGGTCGGTCGAGGACGGTCTCGTGCCGGCCCTCCAGGGGCCCATCTCGATCAAGCTGCTGGCCGGCGCGGACCTGAGCTGGCTGGTCGGCATCGTGGTGGCGGGCGGGCTCTACCTGGCCCTCGGCCGGCGCCGCGCGCCCGCCGCGGTCCCCCGCGCGATGCCGGGTGGCCGCTAGATGGACGAGTTCCTGCGGGCCGCGATCGAGGAAGCCGAGCTTGGCTTCTCCGAGGGCGGCATCCCCATCGGCTCGGTGCTCGTGCACGAGGGGCGCGTCCTCGGCCGCGGCCACAACCGCCGCGTGCAGAAGGGCAGCGCGATCCTCCACGGCGAGATGGACGCGCTCGAGAACGCGGGCCGCCAGCCGGCGCGCGTCTACCGTGAGTGCGCGATCTACACGACGCTCTCGCCGTGCGCGATGTGCAGCGGAGCCATTCTCCTCTACGGCATCCCGCGGGTGATCGTCGGCGAGAACCGGACGTTCCTCGGGGAGGAGGATCTCCTGCGCGGCCGCGGCGTCACGGTGGAGGTGCTCGACAACGCGCGGTGCCGGGAGCTGATAGCCCGATTCATCCAGGCCAACCCGGCCCTGTGGGCGGAGGACATCGGCGAGTAGGCTACCAGCCGCTGTATCCGTTGAATGGGCAAATGTCTTACTCTTGAGCGCATGAACAACGTGACCGTGGTCGATCATCCGCTGGTCCAGCACAA
>WNFD01000677.1_pt1 | contig 37255 bp, 30 predicted proteins | sample 5400491 | NCBI WGS metagenome assembly WNFD01 (sample SAMN13153343, study PRJNA577476) | soil metagenome | isolation source: 120 cm saprolite under Douglas fir tree site 2 hole 2 replicate 2 | place: USA:California | collected 2015-04-18 | reverse complement strand
GCTCGGCTTTCCTGACCCCAAGTCGTTTCCTGCCCCCATGAGCAGGCCGCGTCTGTGTTGACGTGAGCCACGTTGCGTACTCAACAGGTCACTTCGCGATGGCGAAAGCAGACCGGCGATCGTGCGTTCTCGCTCTTCGTCCGAGACTGTATCCGTAGCGTGAGCGGATATGCATTAAGAGCCAAGGTGACATCAATCACTTGCTGGCGGATGGGATGATCGCCTGCGCATTGAGCATGCATGGCCCGGCGACCGTCCGGCGGACCCTCAGCGTGAACCGAATGTCCGCAGAGCCTCTTCGAAGATAGCGTGGCTCGCGGTCCGGCCCGCCATAGGCGTCGACACCTGGATCTTGTAGGCCTGCCGGCCAGTCCGCCCGCGCTCCGTGAAGAGAACGTCGAGGACATCCACCCGGCCGATGCCGGGCTCCTGCCAGGTGTACTCCCACGCCGCGCCGAGGCGACCGTGGAACAGCAAGGGGCGGAGCGCGACCCGGCGGTACCCGGGGAGGCTGCCGTCCGTGAGGGCCTGCTCCTCCAGCAGGCTCGCCTCACCCGGGGCAGTGGCCGCTTCGAACGGCGTGAGATCGACCTGCATGGACACGTGCCCCACGGGATCGGCCACATCAGTGATAAGGCCACGAGTGCTCGCCTGCCACCCGTTCGGCACGGCCATGGTGAAGCCGGCCGTGGTACCCGTTCCGGCAGCCGGGGCTGTGTACCAGTGGTAGCCGGATGGCAGCGAGGAGCGTCCGGAGTGTCCGATCGCCAGGCCGCCGGCCACCCCGACGCAGACAACCGCGACCGCACCTAGCCCAGCCAGCAGCCAGCGCCGGTGCCCAGCCGCCTGGACGCCATGCCGCCCGGCCGGGTGCCCGGCCGGGCGGGGAAAGGTGATCCCCGCGCCGAAGAGGCCAGTCCCCGCCGGCGTGTCGCTCCGGGCGGGCGGGTCGGCTGCCCGGTTCAGGTTCATCCGCCACGGCAGGTTCAGCCTCCACGGCGCGTCCGCCCGCCACGGCAGGTTCAGCCTCCACGGCGCGTCCGCCTGCCATGGCAGATTCACCCGCCACAGCGAGTTCACCCGCCCCGGCGAGCCCACACGCCCCGCCATGTTCGCCGCCGGGCCCGGGGCCGCGCCTGGCGGCGGGTCATTCGGCGCGGAACCGGCCTTCGTTGCGGGAGGTCGCATCCCCTCGGGCGGGCTCCCCTCCGGGGGAAAGCTCATCCATGGGGGCAGTTCAGCGGCTGGAGGTTGCGGCGCGGTCGGCCTCGACCCGCGCGGGCTGGCGTCCGGCAGAAATGTGCTGCTAACCGGCAGAGCCGCCGTTCCCGCTGAGCCACCGGCCGGCCGGGCGGCGGAGCCACTGTTCCCGCCGTACCCGGCCCTTGGGCTGGCGTCGCCGTTGTACCGGTCCGCCCGGGAACCCTCCCTGCGGTACACGTCCCCCTGAAAGGGGTCCTCGCGGTACCTGGCCTCCTGAAAGGGGGCCTCGTGGTCCTCGCGGTACCTGGCCTCCTGAAAGGGGGCCTCGTGGTCCTCACGGTACTTGCCACTGGAGGGCCGGTTGTTCGCCGGCGGGCTCACCGCCGCGGCGAGTAGCCTTCCGGCGCTGGTCGCGTCGGGCCGTGCGCTGGGGTCCCGCCGCAGCAGCGCCTCGATCGCCGGGCCCAGCACTCCCGCCGATCGCGGCCGGGGCGCGTCCTCATTCGCGATGCTGGACAGCACCGCGAATGAGCTTCCGCGCTGGTCGAACGGCCCTTGGCCCTCCACTGCCGCATAGAGCGTCGCGCCCAGAGACCACAGATCGGACGCCGGAGTCGCCGGCTCACCTCGGATGCGTTCCGGGGCGGTGAAGCCGGGCGTGCCCATGACCATGCCGACCTGGGTAAGCCCGGGATCTCCCTCCAGGGTCGCTATGCCGAAATCGGTCAGCACCGCCCGGTCGTCGGCGCCGAGCAGCACGTTGCTCGGCTTCACGTCGCGGTGCAGGATCCCCGCCGCATGCGCGGTGGCGAGCGCGCCGAGCAGCCGCTTCCCGACGTCAGCCGCCCGGAGCGGCGGCAGTGGCCCGTCCTGGACCAGGATCTCCTCCAGGGACCGCGCCTGCACAAGCTCCATCACGATCCAGGGCCTGCCGTCCGCCTCGACCACGTCGAAGATGGTGACGACGGCCGGGTGGTTCAGCCGTGCGGCGGTCCTGGCCTCGCGCAACGTGCGTTCATAGCGGACCTGCATGTCCTCAGGGGTGCTGGCCCCCCGCAGGAATACCTCCTTGACTGCGACGTCCCGCGCCAGGAGCGCATCCCTGGCCCGCCAGACGGTGCCCATGGCACCCCGCCCGATCGGGTCCTGAAGGTAATAGCGTCCGGCGACCACCCGCCCCGTCCCGGCCGCAACGTGCATGGCCGGGACGATACACGCCGTAGCCATCAAGATTCCTGTGAAGCGGTTGTGAATAGAGGGAGTGTCGCGGCTATTTTTCGTCCCTGCAGCTACTGGCGTTTCATGATCCCGGGGCGATGGTGAGCAGCGGGGGCTCCGGCGCAGGCGCGAAGAAGTCGTGTCCCTTGTCGTCCACGATGATGAACGCGGGGAAGTCGCGGACCTCGATCTTCCAGACCGCTTCCATGCCGAGCTCGGCGTACTCAAGCACCTCGACCTTGGTGATGCATTCCTGCGCGAGCTTGGCCGCGGCGCCGCCGATCGAGCCCAGGTAGAAGCCCCCATGCGCGGCGCACGCCGCGGTCACCGCGGGAGACCGGTTCCCCTTGGCCAGCATGACCAGCGACCCACCCGCGGCCTGGAACTGGTCCACGTAGGAGTCCATCCGCCCGGCCGTCGTGGGACCGAACGAGCCGGACGCATACCCCTGAGGGGTCTTGGCGGGCCCGGCGTAGTAGACGGCGTGATCGGCCAGGTAGCGCGGCATCGGCTCGCCAGCCGCCAGCCGCTCCGCGATCTTCGCGTGGGCGATGTCGCGCGCGACCACGAGCGGCCCGGTCAGCGACAGCCGGGTGGCCACCGGGTGCTTGGACAGTTCCGCGCGGATCTCGTTCATCGGCCGGGTCAGGTCGATCCGCACCACGTCGTCAACGCCGAGATCGGAGTCTGTGGTCTCCAGCAGGTAGGCCGCGGGATCGGTCTCCAACCGCTCCAGGAACACGCCGTCGCGCGTTATCTTGGCCAGTGCCTGCCGGTCGGCAGAGCAGGACACCGCGATCGCGACCGGGCACGACGCCCCGTGCCGGGGCAGCCTGATCACCCGCACATCGTGGCAGAAGTACTTGCCACCGAACTGCGCGCCGATGCCGATCCGCCGGGTGATGCCCAGCACCTGCTGTTCAAGCTCAGCATCGCGGGTCCAGGTACCGCGCGGACGCGTACTTGGCCGTCTTCAGGGCGTACTCGGCGCTGGTGCCGCCGATCACGATCGCCAGGTGGTAGGGCGGGCATGCGGCTGTCCCCAGCGAGCGGATCTTCTCCTCAAGGAAGGCGAGCATCGAGTCCGGATTCAGCACCGCCTTGGTCTGCTGGTACAGGTACGACTTGTTGGCCGACCCGCCGCCCTTGGCCATGAACAGGAACTTGTACTCCCCGCCTCCAGTGGCGCAGATCTCGATCTGGGCGGGCAGGTTCGTCCCGGTATTGCGCTCCTCCCACATGGTCAGCGGAGCGAGCTGCGAGTACCGCAGGTTCAGCTGCGTGTACGCGTCGTAGACCCCCCGCGCCAAGTGCTCCTCGTCGTGCCCATCGGTGAGCATCTGCCCGCCCCGCTTGCCCATCACGATCGCCGTGCCGGTGTCCTGGCACATCGGCAGCACCCCCCAGGCCGCGATGCACGCGTTCTTGAGCAGGTCGCCCGCGACGAACCGGTCGTTACCGCTGGCCTCAGGGTCGTCCAGGATGGCCCGTAGCTGGCGCAGGTGGGCGGGCCGCAACAGGTGGGCGATATCCCGCATCGCCTCCCGGGCGAGCACGCTGAGCACCCCAGGTTCCACTTCAAGAAATTCCCTGCCGAACGAAACGCGCCTCCTGATCCCGTCCTCCGTCAGGAGCCGGTACTCCGCCGCGTCCGGGCCCAGCGGGAGCAGGTCGGTATAGGTGAACTCGGGCATGGTGGCAAGTCCTCGGGTGCGTGGCTGAGGGATTCTCCCATCGTAGATCGCCTGCGGCCGGTCGGATTCCGGGACGGTCAGGTCCGCATGCCGGCGCCGCACGCGGGTAGTTGTCGCCCCGTCAGGCCTGGCCGAGTGCGCGGGTCCGGGGGCAGGAAAAGGAGGACATCCATGAATATCCCAGGCCGCGACGACCGTGCCATCAGCCTGGACGAGGCTTCGCGTCAGCTGGAGCTGGCCGTGCATGACGCGCAGGTCGCCTACGACTGCATAGCGCTGGGCAACCTCGACCGCGCCCATACCAGCGCGATTACCGCGAGGGCAGAGGTGGACGCGGCGGAGACCGTACTGCGCGCCGCCCTGGGCCGTGACGCCCCCGGGGGTGACCCCTTCGGCGGTGGCCCCCTTGGCGGCGGAGGCGCCCCTGGTAGAGGAGACGCCCCCGGCCGAGACCCGCTTGGTAGAGGTGCCCTTCGCGGGGACCCCCTTCGCGGGGATCCCATTGGCGGGGACCCTCTTCGCGGAGACCCCATTGGCGGGGCCGGGACCTTCGAGGCGCGCTTAGCCTTCGAGGCGCGCTTGCCGGTCAGCGGCCCTCATGACCAGGCCCGCTGACCGGTGAGCGTCACGCGGGGCGGCGGTGCAGCAGCCAGATAGCGGCGCCGAGCGCGGCCGCGGTGAGCGCCACGAACAGGCCGGCCTCGATGAACTGGAAGTGCCAGAACCGGTCGGCTGGCTGGTACAGGTAGCTGACGAGCTGGTTTCCTGACTGGCCGGCGGGCTGGCCCAGCACCCAGTCCCCGATGTGGCCGGTTACCGGTGGCACGGAGCCTATGCCGGCGCCGACGGAGCACCCGCTTGCGCAGTTCTGCCGGAACGTCAGGGGGGCCTGGAAGTTGGGCCGCAGCAGGTACTCGACCGCGAGCCGGATGGCCAGCCACGGGATGAACGCGGCGATCATGGCCGGGATGCTGCGGCGCAGGAGCAGGCCGGCCAGGAGGGCGAACCCGAACGCGCACAGGATGTAGGCGGTGAGGACCAGGCCCTCGAAGTCGTAGACGTTGTTGATGAGATGGCCGGTGAGCCGGTCCATCGGCGCGCGGTACCAGGTGATCACCGCGGTTATCGCCGCGCCCAGCAGCACGAGTCCGCCGGTGACCAGGGCCAGCTTGACAGCCAGCCACCGGGTCCGCGGGACCGTCTGGCTCCAGGCCAGCCGCCAGGTGCCGAATTCCAGTTCCCGGGCGATCAGCGGCGCGCCGACAAGGACCCCGAGCAGCCCGGGGGCGATCAGCAGCACGGACCAGAACGCGATGTTGACCGCAGAGCCGAACTTGTTCATGAAGGCGCTGACGGCGGCTGGGCAGCTGGTCCCCTGGCTGCGGGCCAGGCACGCGGCCAGGCCGTCGTGGCTGAACGCCGTGCGCATCGAACTGCCGACCAGGATCGCGTAGACCGCGAGGGCGGCGAGCACTCCCAGGCAGGCAATGGCCTGGCTGCGGGACTGCCGCCAGCTGACCCAGATCATCGGGTTACCTCCTTGGTGGCCGGCCTGGGCCGCGCCGCGGCCTGAGCGGGATTGTCTGTGCTCGCCCCGGACGGGCGCTGCAGGTAGGCCAGCACGAGCTGCTCGAAACCCACCGGCTCGACCCCCCATTCGCGGCGTTCCTGCGCCGCCAGCCGGGCTGGGTCGATGCGGACCAGCACGGTGGAGTGCCGGTCGCTGTCGGCGCGGTGGATGGCGAGCCCGGGAAGCTCCGCGTCCCGGGTCGCGCGGGGGACCGTGAGCAGCCGGTGCGCCGCGAGCAGGTCGTCGACCGGCCCGGCCAGCTGCATCCGTCCCCCGGTGAGCACGATCAGCCAGTCGCACAGCCGCTCCAGCTCCGAGACCACGTGCGAGGCGACGATGACGGTGACGCCGGTGTCGGCGGCCGCGGCCATTAGCTCCCGCATGAAATCCAGCCGGGCGATCGGGTCGAGGCTGGAGACCGGCTCGTCGAGCGCCAGCAGCGGCGCGCGCTTGGCCAGCGCCATGGCCAGCGAGACCTGCGCCTGCTGGCCGCCGGACAGGCCCTTGATCTTGCGCTTGAGCGGGATGCCGAGGGCGTCCATCCGCGCCGTGGCCACGCCCTGATCCCAGCTCGGGTTCATCGCGCGGCCCAGGTGGAACATGTCCGCGACGGTGAAGTCGCGGTACAGCGGATGGTCCTGGGCGACGTAGCCGACCCGCGCCAGAGCCTTCGCGCTGTTCGCGCGCGTGGTCTCGCCGAAGACCTCCAGCTGCCCTTCCGTCGGCTGGAGCAGCCCGATGATCATCTGCAACAGGGTCGTCTTGCCCGCGCCGTTCGGCCCCACCAGGCCAACCACCGCGCCGGCCGGCACCGTGAGCGTGCAGTCGCGCAGGCCCCACACGTGGCCGTAGCGCCTGCCCAGCCCGGCTGTCCGCAGCGCCGGGGCGTTGCCGACGACGTCATCGTGGATCATCAGACCTTCTCCTTCCTCATGTCATTGCGGGCCACGGCGATCAGCGCCGTCACCTCGTCGTCATTGAGCCCGGCCGCATCAGCGTCGCGGAGCCATCTCTCCAGCGACGCCCGCAGGGCGTGGTGAGTGTCCGGGGTGGCAGGCGACAGGGTGCCGGTGATGAACGTGCCCTGACCGGGCTTGCCGCCCGCCAGCCCCTCGTGCTCGAGCTGCCGGTAGGCCTTGACGACGGTGTTGGGGTTGATCGCCAGGTCGCTGACGACGTCCTTGACCGTCGGCAGGCGGTCGCCCTCCCGCAGATAACCCAGCAGCAGCGACTGCCGTACCTGATGGACAAGCTGCAGGTACGGCGGAACGCCCGACGCGCTGTCCAGGCGGAATCGGAACACCCAGCCTCCCACTACTGCTTTACTATGATGTTAGTAAAACGTTAGAAGACCAAATCCCCAATGTCAACCCCACCGCCGGTCCCCCATGGACGATCGTTATCAGTTAAGATTTTGGCCCCTATAGGGGCCAAAATCCGAACTGTTAATCGATAGGAGGAGCGCGTGGACAGAGATGGGGTGGCGGCCTGGGTGGCTGCATACGAGCGCGCCTGGCGGTCGGCCGGGACAGGGGCGCTCACCGGGCTCTTCACCCCGGATGCGACCTATCAGCAAGGACCCTATGACGAGCCGGTCACCGGGCTACCCGCGATCGCGCGGATGTGGGAGGCCGAGCGGGCCGGCCCCGCCGAGGTGTTCCGCATGACCAGCGAGGTCGTCGCGGTCGACGGGGACACGGCGGTGGTGCGGGTGGAGGTCTGGTACGGAGATCCGGTCCAGCAGGAGTTCCGCGATCTGTGGGTGATCCGGTTCGCCGCCGACGGCCGATGCGCCGCATTCGAGGAGTGGTGGTTCTCACCCAAGCGGCCCAGCTAGCCGTTCTGGCCCGAGAGCCTGGGCTTGCCGGTCTGGGCCGAGGGTCCTGGGCTTGCCGGTCTGGGCCGAGGGTCCTGGGCTTGCCGGTCTGGGCCGAGGGTCCTGGGCTTGCCGTTCTGGGCCGAGGGTCCCGGGCTTGCCGTTCTGGCCCAGAGTTTTGGTTAGCCGCGCTGGTCGGCCTCGTGCTGCGCCTGCTGGCGCGTTTCTTCGCCGCCAATCTCGGCTGCGACCTCCACGGCAAGCTCGGGGCTGGCCCCGATGGCAACCTCGGCGGCCACCTCAGCGGGTCCGGCAGTCCCGGCGGTAGCCCCGGCGACCGCGTGCTCATCGTGGACATACCGGCCGCCGCGTAGCAGCGAGGCACCCGCGGCGATCACCAGCATCGCGATCGCCATGCTGAAGACGATCACCAGGCCGTGATGGAACGGCCCTGAGATCAGGTGCGGGAAGAACTGCTTGCCGGTCAGCGTGGCCACACTGTGGGCCGGCAGCTTGCTGAGCACCCCGGTGGGGGCCAGCAGTTCATGGACCGGGTTGTAACCGAGGAAGGCGGCGAACAGGCTGGCGACCGGCGGGGTCTGCCCGATCTGATGGGCCAGGGCGTACGGCACGCCCTGCGATGTCAGGCCCTTGGTCAGCGTGGTTGGCAGGGTGCTGGCCAGCCCGGCGATCATCAGCGAGAAGAAGATGCCGATGGACAGCACGAAGCCGGAGTTCATGAAGGTGGCCAGCATTCCTGAGGCCGCACCCCGCTGCCGGGCCGGCACGCTGTTCATGATCGCAGCCGCGTTCGGCGCCGAGAACAAGCCCATCCCGGCACCGGATATGAAGATAAGGACCCCGAAGTCCAGGTACTTGAAGTCCGTCGGCAGCACCAGCAGTCCGGCGAAGGCGGCCGCTGACACGAGCAAGCCCCCGGAGGCGAAGGCGCGGGCCCCGTGCCGGTCCGACAGCCAGCCGGATACCGGCCCGGCGACGACGAATCCGAAGGTGAGCGGCAGCAGGTAGATTCCCGACCACAGTGGGGTGTCCTTGTAGTTGTAGCCGTGCAACACGAGCCAGATGCCCTGAAGCCAGATGATCAGCATGAACTGCAGGCCGCCGCGGGCAATCGAGGCCAGCAGGGTGGCCGCATTCCCGGCCGCGAAGGCACGGATCCGAAGCAGTTTCAGGTCAAACATGGGCTGGCTGACCCGCGTCTCGATGAAGCAGAACGCGACCAGCAGCGCGACGCCGCCGATCAGGCCGGTCAGCACCACCGGGCTGGTCCAGCCCATCACGTGGCCGCCGTAGGGCTGGATGCCGTAGGTAATGCCGGTCAGCAGGCCGATCAGGCCGACCGCGAAGGTGATGTTGCCCAGCCAGTCAATCTGCGAACTGGTCCGGATGCCGATCTCACGAAGGCTGAAGTAGGACCAGATGGCCCCCCCGACTCCGATCGGCACCGAGACGATGAACACCAGGCGCCAGTTGATTGCGGCGAGCACGCCACCCAGGATCAGGCCGATGAACGTACCAGAGATGCCCGCGACCTGGTTGATTCCCATGGCCGTGCCGCGCTGGTTCGAAGGGAACGCATCGGTCAGGATCGCGGGGGAGTTGGCCATCAGCATGGCGCCGCCGGTAGCCTGCACGACCCGGAATCCGATCAGCCAGAGTGCCCCGCCCGGCCCGGTCAGCGGGTCGAACGGCAGCGCCAGCGCGCCCAGCGCGAAGACCGTGAATCCCAGGTTGTACATGCGCACGCGGCCAAAGATGTCGCCCAGCCGTCCTAGCGTCACCACCAGCACGGCGGACACCACCAGGTATCCCATCAGCATCCAGAGCAGATAGCTCACGTTGCCGGCGGTCAGCGGATCGAGGTGGATGCCGCGGAAGATCGCGGGCAGGGCAATGATCACGATGGAGGCGTTGACCGTCGCGGCCAGCATGCCGAGCGTGGTATTCGACAAGGCCAGCCACTTGTAGTGATCGCCGGGCCGGCCGCGCTGACCCGGGACCGCGGCGCCCTGAGTCCCTGCGGCGGTGCCTTGAGCTGTTGCGGCCGTATCTTGAGCCCCCGCGGCGCCCCCGTTCAGGCCGGGGTCGGTATGCCCGCCTTGCCCGTTCGCCCGGGGTCCTTGCGGCTGGCCATCCACGGACTCGCCCACCTGGCCGTCTTCCCCTCGTCTCCGCCGATACTTGCTATCAGCAAACTAACAGAGGACGGCGGTCGCCGCCCAACCGCGCCGGTCAGGCTAGGCGGGCACGGGTACGAGTCGCGGCGACTGCCCACCGCACCCGTCAGCCTCGAGTTACCAGCCAGCGCCGACCCGCCGGCCAGGGGGAAAGGCGGATAGTCGCTCGACGGGGCCTTCGGTGCCAACAGCGCCCTCAGAGGTGGTTGACATCCGCCATTCACCAGCCGTTTGGATGCCTTTGGCGTTCCTGGTGACGGTCACCCGTCCGTCCGGCGGTGTCGCGGCGCGGTGGCTGGTTGACCTCGATGCCCGCACTGTAGCCTCCGCCAGCGGGGTCCCGGCCGGCGCCCGACTTGCTGGCGACCACGGCGTGGCCGCCGGCCGCACCCAGTGCGGCCAGCGCCGCCAGCCCCGCCCGGCCGGCCCCGGTGAGCACGCGGGGTCAGGCGGGCGCGGTGCCGGCCTCGGCCTCCGCCGCGGTCCCGGCATCGCCGACGGGGCCCAGCGCGGGCTTCGGATCGAAGCCGCGGGCCAGGGCGACGATGACCGCGGTGAGCACCAGCGGCGCGGCATACGCGGCCCGCCAGCCCGCGGAGCCGCCCACCCCGCCTGCGATCCCCCCCGCGAGCGCGGCGCCGAGCACGAAGCCGGCGTAGTTGAACACGTTGACCCGGGATATGGCGATGCCTGACCCGGTCGGGTCGAGTTTGGACGTGGCCGAGAAGCACTGCGGTGGCACCACGCAGAAGCCGAGCCCGGTCAGCGCGAACGCACCGATCGCGAGGTACGGGGAGGGCGCCAGCACTACGCAGAGCAGCCCCACCGCGGCGACCACGGCGCCGGCCCGCACCACGGCCGCCGCGCCGAACCGCCGCACGGTGTGGTCGCCGATGGCCCGGCCCGCCACCATCATCGTCTGGTACGCGGCGTAGGCGAGGGGGAGCACCGCTTTGCCGCCATGCTGGACCTTGTCCATGTACACCGAGCTGAAGTTCGAGACCGCGGCGTCCCCGACGTACATGCAGCCCATGGCGATGCCGATGAGGATGATCGGCCGCCACGGGATCGTGATGCCCGCCTTCTTGGCGGCGGCCTCGGACACCGGTGCCACATCCTCAGACTTGCCGAACAAGGCCCGCCCGCTGATCAGCGACCCGGCGAGGCCTCCCGCCGCGGCGACGCTGAACGCGACACCCAGTGAGAGCCCGAGCTTGCCCGCGGCCGCATTCCAGAGCCCGCCGAGGATCCCGGCCATGCTCCAGAAGCCGTAGAACGCGGTGATGATGCTGTACCCGTAGCGCTTCTCGGTGACCGCGCCCTGCATGTTCATGGTCGCGTCCACGACCCCGACGACCAGCCCGAACACGGCGACCGCCGCATACAGTTCGCCCAGCCTACTGGCGAACCCGATGGCCGGGAGGGTGAGGCAGACCAGCGGCTGTGCGACGCGCAGCACGATGGCGCTGCCGAACCTGGCCGCCAGCGGGCCGGCCGCCACGCTGCCCACCCCGGCGATCACCGGGACGATCAGCAGCACGATGGTGAGCTGCCCGTTGGACAGGTGGAACTTGTCCTGGAGCACCGATACCCGGGTCACCACCACGGCGAAGCAGAGGCCCTGGACGAAGAACGCCGTGGCGGTGGCCACCCGGCCCCGGCGGTCGCGTTCGCCCCGGGGGCCTGCGCCGTCACGGTTCATTGCCGCTCCCTGGTCTCGCGAGGCCGGCCGCTTCCAGCCGGCGGGAGGCCGGAGGTGTTCCGCGTCAGGCTAGGGATCAGGCCTGCCGGCGTCAAGGCCGGATATCTTCATGGGGTGAGTTCCCGTCCGGCCCCGCGTAACCTCCGAGCTTCCGACGCTGATCGGGAGCGCGTGGTGGTGGCGCTCTCTGAGGCCGCGGGTGACGGCAGGCTCACCCTGGACGAACATGCTGAACGCGTCCAGCGGGCTTATGCCGCCCGCACGCTGGGCGATCTGGTGGTGCTCACCAGCGACCTGGCGGCACCGGCGGCGCAACCGCTGCGCCTGGACAGCTCACGGGCGGTGAGCGCGTTCTTCAGCCGGGAGCGGCGGGACGGGCGGTGGGTGGTTCCCGACCGGCTGGCCGTGACTGCCGTGGGCGGCCAGGTGGTGCTCGACTTCAGGGAAGCGCTGCTCCAGGGCAGCCGCACGATCGTCTACGCGACTGCGATCGGCGGCCAGGTGCACGTGCTCGTCCCGGAGGGGGTCGCCGTGGTCTTCGGCAGCATGACCGGCCGCCGCGCCGCCGACGGAGCCTCGCCGCCGCCCGTACCGCCGGCACCAGGTGTGCCCGTGATCGAGCTGCGCACCTTCGTCGTCGGGGGCCGGGTGCACGTTCGCACGCCCCAGCCTCGCCGCCGCGGCCTGTTCCCGCGCCGCCGTCTATAGCCCGGTCTGGGCAGTAAGCCGCCCAGACTTCACGGCCGCTGCGAAGGCCTCGTAGTCCCGCTCGTTCTGGTCGGCGTAGTGGGAAGAAAAGTCGGCGATCGCTCGGTCGAAAGCATCCCTCTTGCCCAGGTAGGAGGCGATTGCGATCCGGTCGCCCCAGCGGGCGTGGGCGCGGGCGAGCGTCGCACCGCAGATGCGCGCGTAGAGAGTGGCTCCCGGCACGAGCAGGTTGTCGACGTCCGCGCCGCCCTTCCAGTCCTGGAACTGCCGGACATAGTAATCGCGGGTGACGCCGTCGAGCCCTTTTATGCCAACCCAGCCCAGGAAGATGTCGGTCGCCGCCTGCATCAGGCGCTGCCCCGCCACCACCCGCTCGCCGTGATGCCGGTAGGTGCTCGTGCCCACGAACCGCTCGAGCACGGAGGCTTGCGCCTCCTTGATCTGCAGAAAGAGCGGGTCGTTGTGGTCGCGGCCCAGCATCAGCATGATGTAGCAGCGGGTCCCGACACTGCCGACGCCGACCATCTTGTAAGCCGAGTGAACATAGCGGAATTCCTCGATCGGGTGGTGATGGTGCCCGAGCGTACGCCGGTAGGCGCTGAGCCCTTTCTTGATCAGCTCCTCGGTATTCTCCCATTCCGACCCCGGCATGATGATGTCCTCGATCGGCACGATCAGTGGCGGGTCGGCGACGATCCGCAGCTCGCCCTCGACCTCGTCCGCGCGCTTGGCGAACACCCGGGTGCTGTCCCGGGTGTGGGCCTGTTTCACGTCCCGCTCGAAAGCCCTGGCCTCCCTCTTGCTGACCCGTTTGACGCGCGTCTCCTGGCGCACCAGGTTGAGCAGCACCCCGGCCTCGAGCTGGTCATACCACGCGCCCAGGGTCGCCATCCCGGCGGCCTGGCGCATGCGGTCCCGGTACTCAGCGACCCCGGCCATCACGACGGCGCGCCGGTCGGCCGGGGGAAAGCCCCGGTCACGTCCCATGATCTCGAAGCTGGCCGCGAGGCGCTTAACGTCCCATTCCCACGGGCCGGGGAGGGTCTCGTCGAAATCGTTGATGTCGAAAATCATCTGGCGCTCGGGGGTCCCGAACAGGCCGAAGTTCGACAGGTGCGCGTCACCGCACAGCTGGACAGTCACCTCCGACACGGGGGTGGCCGCCAGGTCGGCGGCCATGATCAGCGCGGCGCCCCGGTAGAACGTGAACGGCGAGACCAGCATCCGCTCGTACCGGATCGGGACCAGGTGAGGTACCCGTGATTCCCCCTGCTCCTCAAGCAGGGCAATAGGGTCTGGGCGGTCGGGTGCGGGTGCCCACCGGCCGTGGCTCGACCGTGGCGCCTCACCGCGAGCAGTCCGGCCCCTGGCCACCCGCTCGTCCACAGTCAGGTGCGCTCGCCGCCAGGCCGACGCAAACGGTGGGGTCCGGGCCCCGGTCGTTCCGGCCAGTGTGGTCCCGGCCGGGTGTGCGCTTGCGGCCATGCTGGCCTCCCCTCGTGCCGTCTTCCTTGCGAAACGATGTCCTGACTCAACCCAGCGAACCAGGCCACATGATCCGCGGCAAGACCGTGGCCCGACGTCTGCTGGATGCGTGTCGCTGCGGTGCCGGTGCGCGGAGTTCTGTGAGGCTGGCGAGGATCGCTTGCGCTACCGGGGATGGCGGCGTTTCCACATCAGCCAGGAAGGCACTGAGCTCGTCCGGGCTGAGCACAGCGGTCAGCTGGTGCCGTCGAAGTTGACCGAACTGTAGGCGCGCAGCTTCCAGAGCTGGTGCTCGCTCTGGATGGTCCGGATAGTGCCCGATCGCGCCCTCATGACCAGTGAGTGAGTGGTAGCGCCGCCGGCCCGGTACCGAACGCCGGCCAGCAGTTCGCCGTCGGTGATGCCGGTGGCCGCGAAGAACGCGTCTTCCGAGGTGACCAGGTCGTCCGTGGTGAACACGTGCTTGAGGTCGTGCCCCGCGGCCAGGGCGCGGTTGCGCTCGGCCTCGTCTCGCGGCGCCAGCCGGCCCTGGATGATCCCGCCCAGGCACTTGATCGCACACGCGGTTATGATGCCTTCCGGCGTGCCGCCCACGCCGAGCAGCAGATCGATCCCGGTACCTTCCCTGGCGGCCATGATGGCCCCGGCCACGTCGCCGTCCATGATGAGCTTGATCCGGGCGCCTGCGGCCCTGACTTCGTCGATGAGCTTGGCGTGCCGCGGCCGGTCCAGGATGACGACCGTGACGTCCTGCGGCGAGACCCCCTTGGCCCGGGCGACCGCGGCGACGTTGTCCCCGGGCGGCGCCTCGATGTCCACCACGTCCGCCGCCGCTGGACCGGTGACCAGCTTGGACATGTAGAAGACGGCTGACGGGTCATACATCGAACCGCGTGCGCTGACCGCCAGCACCGAGATTCCGTTAGGCATGCCATTTGCAGTGAGGCGAGTACCGTCGATCGGGTCGACGGCCACATCGCACAGGGCGCCGGTGCCGTCGCCGACCTGCTCGCCGTTGTACAGCATGGGGGCGTGATCCTTCTCGCCCTCGCCGATGACCACGACGCCGTTCATCGACACGGTGTTGATCAGCAAGCGCATGGCGTGCACGGCGGCCGCGTCAGCGCCGTTCTTGTCGCCGCGGCCTACCCAGCGCGCGGCGGCCATCGCGCCGGCCTCGGTGACCCTGGCGAGTTCCAGGGCCAGGTTCCGGTCGGGCGCCCGCCGCCCGGGCTCGGGCGTGACGACCTGGCTGGATTCGGTGCCGTTCGCCAGGTTCTCGGTCATGACAGGAGTACCTTCCCTGGGTGGCCGTACTGCGAACTCGCGTACCTTACGGGCAGGCGTAGCCTTGTCCCCTGGAGCAGCCGACTGTGAGGAGCGCTGCGCAAGCGTATGACGACTGACATCCCTGAGCCTATCGTGCGGGCTTCCGAGCGCGGCGCGGCGACCCGCGCCGCGCTCATCGCCGCCGCCCGTGATGTCTTCACGTCGGTCGGCTACGCCCAGGCTGGGGTGACGGACGTGGTGGCCCGCGCCGGCGCCAGCGTCGGCAGCCTCTACCATCACTTCACCGGCAAGGCCGACCTGTACTTCACCTTGTTCGAGGACTTCCACCAGAGCCAGGCGCAGCGGGCCCGCAGCGCCGTGCGGGGGGCGCGGGACGCCGGCGTGACCGAACCCAAGCAACTGTTCCTCGCCGGGGCCCGGGCCTACCTGGACGGATGCGTCGAGGAGCGCGAACTGGCCAGGCTGTTCGTGCGCGGGGACGGGCCGCCAGGGTTCGACCTGCTGATGCGGCAGCGGCTGCGGGAGTGGGCGGACAAGAACGCCGACTTCTTCGCGCGCAGCGCGGAGCCGCTGGACGAGGCGCTCGCCGTGGTGATGACCGGTGCGCTGATGCTGGCGGTGGCCGAGGTGTCGCTCGGCGAGGATGCCGCGCACGCGGAACGCCTAGCCGACGGGGTGCTGCAGGTCCTGTCCGGGATCGGCCGCCCGCCAACCGACTAACTGTGGATACTCATTACTAGTGAACATTGGTCTTTGATTTCATGCTAGAACGGCGCGGCGGTGTCGCCTTGGTCGGCCTTGCGGTCGGCGACCGCCGCGGCGAGCCGTGCCCGGGCGCCTTCGAGCCACTCCTCGCAGATCGCAGCGAGCCGCTCGCCGCGTTCCCAGAGGTCGAGCGACTGCTCCAGGGTCAGCCCGCCTGCCTCAAGCCGCTTGACCACGTCGGTGAGCTCGTCACGGGCCTTCTCGTACGGAAGCCGGTCGGCCTGGTCGCTGCCCGGCCGGTCTGGCCCGGATGTGTTCCTCGCCCCGTTGGGCCTGGGCGCTGCACCGTGCTCAGCGGTCACGGCCTCAACCTAGCCGGCCAGCCCTACCGGGCGGCGCTGATGGGATGTGGCGCTGGAGGTGGCCGGGGCGTGACCGCCGGCTTCGGGTCCAGGGTGGCCTGGACGGCGGACGCCACCGTCCCGGCATAGAGCGGGGCACCGGACGGGCGGGGATGCACGCTGTCGTCCCACAGCAGGTCGGTGTGGTGCTCGATGGCCGAGTACCAGTTGGCCAGGACAACGTTGGCATCCGCGCGGGCGGCCGCGGCGAGCACCCGGTTGTCAGCTCCCTGCCATGGCCGGGGCACGAAGGTGTTGATGAGCACCAGCGTTCGGTGCGGGCCGATCATCGAGACCAGCTGGCGGACCTGCCCCGTGGTGACGGTGCCGTTGGTGCCGAGGCCGACCACCACCACCGGGCGGAGCGTGCCGCCGTCGGCCAGGCTCTGCACCAGCGCGAGACCTGCGCTCATCTGGCGGCTGACCTGGGCGTTGATGTATATGCCAGGGAGTCTGTCCTGCAGCTGCGACGCAGCCGAGAGCATGACGGAGTCGCCAATGGCGGTGACCATCGAGCCGGGAATCTTCCGCCGGGCAGCGGGGTGCACGCTGCGCCCGGGGCCTCCCCGGGCCGGCTGCCGGGTGCTCGCCCGGGTGGGCGTGGGTGCCGGGCTGCCCGCGGCGGCCCGCGGCGCCGCGACCGTCGCCCCGTGCTTGACCTGCGTGGCGGCGCTGACCTGCGCCCCGTGCGTGATCTGCTGCTGCAAGCCGTCTGAAGCCGGAGCGTTCAGCACCCCGTAACCGGCGGTGCAGGCAACACTGAGCGCCGCGACCACGAACACCGCGGGGAGCGCACGGGAGGGTGACTGCCGCGCGGCGGCGACCGACTCGGCTACGACCCGGTAGCGGGCGAGGACAGTCGCCCGGAAACCGTTATGGATAATGGGCTGTTCTATCCATCGCCAGGAGGCCGCGGCCAGCATGATCGCCACCGCCGTCTCAATCAGCCAGATTCCCACGCTGGCCGAGCCCTGCCCGGTGACCGCTGCCGCCAGCGCAATGACTGGCCAATGCCACAGGTAGATGCCATATGAGCGGACACCCACCCAGCGCAACGGTGCCCAGCTGAGCATCCTGCCGACCGACCCGGGGGTAGCGGCCGCCAGCACCAGGCCCCCCGCGGCCAGTGCCGCGATGAACAGCCCGGCCGGGTAGAGGACCGGGTCCGAACCGGAGAAGTGGCCCATCGCCCAGGCGAGCACGACGATCCCGGCCAGGCCCGCGACGTCAGCGCGCGCCGCGTCCTGGCGCCGCGCCGTCCGCAACTGCCGCAGCGGCCAGGCCAGGGCCAGCGCGGCGCCGATGAGTAGCGCGGACGCGTGGGTGTCCGTGCCGTAGTAGACCCGGGAGGGATCCTGGCCAGCCGCGTAGATGGCGGCCATGGCCACCGCTGATCCTCCCGCCGCCAGCCAGGCCATGCCCACCCGCAGTCGGCGGCTCCGGCAGGCCAGCAGCACCGTGATCAGGATCAGCGGCCACGCCAGGTAGAACTGCTCCTCGATGGCGAGCGACCACAGGTGCTGCAACGGAGGCGGCGGCCCGAAGCCAGCGAAGTACGACTGGTGCTGCGCCGCCTGCCACCAGTTGCTTGAGTACGTCACGGCCGCCAGCAGCGCCGCCCGGAGCGCACCGAGCTGGCCTGGCTCGATCACGGCCACGGCAGCTGTGACGGTAACCAGCACGACGGCCAGGGCGGGGAGCAGCCTGCGGGCCCTCCGGACCCAGAAGCCGCGCAAGTCAAGCCGCCCGCGGCGGTCCCATTGAGCAATGAGCAGATCGGTTATCAGGTATCCACTGAGGACAAAGAAGACATCAACCCCGAGAAACCCGCCAGGAAACGCCGCGAATTGCTCATGAAAAACCAAGACCGAGAGCACCGCAAGGGCCCGGACGCCATCCAGCCCCGGCGCCCGCGCCTGCGCGCGGCCGGACACACGCTGGCCCGTGCGCTTGTTCGTGTGCTTGTTCGCGTGCGCGGCGGCCTTACTAGGTCGTTCCGGCACGATCTGCGCTCGCACTCTGCTGGTCCCCCCCGGCTCACAGCAATGTTCTGTTCTTCGCCACTTAGGTGCGAGAAGAAACACGTGGCTTGTAATGGGGGAAGATATTTTTAAGCGCCCGGAGGAGTAGCTTGGGCCGACTCGGAGCGATCAGTCGCTTCTGTCACCACAGCGAGCTGGTCCTCCGCGAACCGGACGCTCAGCCTCTCGCCCTCCGCTACCTGTGTGGCCGTGCGCACAACCGTACCGTCCGCCCGCTGAACGATCGCGTAGCCACGGCGCAGTGTCGTCGCGGGCGAGAGAGACAGCAGCCGGTCCCGGGTGTGGGTCACGTCGTCATGGGCCCGGTCCAGCCGGGCGGACAGGCAGCGGTGTGCGCGTTCCGCCAGTGCGAGCACCTGCTCCTGACGGCGCTCGACCTCACGGAGCGGGGAGGCGAGCGCGGGCCTGGACCGCAGGCCGGCGAGCCACGACGACTCGCGGTCCAGCCGGCCGGCCAGGCACCTGCGGGCCCGGCCGCGCAACTGGGCGATGAGCGCCAGTTGTTCGGCAACGTCGGGGACAACCCGCCGGGCCGCGTCGGTGGGGGTGGACGCGCGGACGTCGGCGACGTAGTCGAGCAGTGGCGCATCCTGCTCGTGCCCGATGGCACTGACCACGGGAGTCCGGCAGGCCGCGACGGCGCGGACGAGCGATTCATCAGAGAACGGCAGCAGGTCCTCGATCGACCCGCCGCCGCGGGCAATGATGATCACCTCCACCGCCGGGTTCGCGTCGAGACGCTGCAGCGCGTCGATGACCTCCGCCACTGCGTACCCACCCTGGACCGCGACCTGCTCCACCCGGAACCGCACTGCGGGCCAGCGCCGGGCGGCGTTGCGGAGCACGTCCCGTTCCGCGGCCGAATCCCGTCCGCAGATCAGGCCGATCTCTCCGGGCAGGAAGGGCAGCGGGCGCTTGCGCTCGGCGCTGAAAAGACCCTCCGCCGCCAGGGCGCGCCGCAGCCGCTCCAGCCGGGCGAGCAGCTCACCGATGCCAACGGCGCGGATCTCGACCGCGGCCAGAGAAAATGATCCCTTGGCCGCGTTGAAGTCAGGCTTGGCCCAGACCAGGACCCGTGCCCCTTCAGCGGGCGGAGGGTCCGACACGTCGAGGACGGCGCGCGGGCAGATCACCCTGACCGACACCGCGGCGAGAGGGTCGCGGAGGGTGAGGAAAACGGTGCCGCCGCGCCTGGTGAGTTCGGCGATCTGTCCTTCGACCCAGATCCGCCCGAGACGCCCGACCCACTCACCGACCAGGCGCATGACGGTTCGGACGGGGACGGGAGAGTCGGCCGAGGTCTCAAGCGCCATGGTGACGGGTCATCGGCTGACGGTGGTGGATCGTCGTTCAGCTGCCTTCCTGCTCAAGCTTGGCCAGGCGGCGCTCGAACATGGTGATCACCGCAGGCCTGCCCTCGGTGACCTTCTCATATTCGAGCAGGATGCTGATCTGGGAGGGACTCAGGACCCGCAGCCGGGCCCGGAGCGAGGCGATGGTCAGCTCGTCATAGTTGGAGAGCGGCAGCGCGCCCGGTTCCGTTGCCTCCGGAGCGGCTGGGGCCTGCGGGGCCACCGGCGCCTGGTTGGCGGGGGGAGCATCTGAGCCTGGCGCGGTGATGTCCGGGGTCGGCGGGGCGCTCGCCGCGGGTTCGGCCGCCTCGTCATCCGGGGAGATCAGCCTGACGTTCCCCGTTTCGTCCAGCGATCGTCGGCGGGCGCCATCCGGCTCGGCCTGTGGCTCCGCTGGCGTGGTCTTGGCCTGTGGCTCCGCCTGCGTGGTCTTGGCCTGTGGCTCCGCCTGCGTGGTCTTGGCCTGTGGCTCCGCCTGCGTGGTCTCGGCCTGTGGCTCCGCTGGCGCGGTGGAGGGCGCCGCTGCGGGCGCGGTGGGGGGAGCCTCGCGGGGCGGAGCGGTGGCCGCAGTCGTGGTCGTGGCCGCGGTCGTGCCGGAGACCTGCTCGACCGCCCGGTTCCTGATTTTGTCGGCCACCAGCAGCACCTGGCCGATCCCTGCGAAGACGGCCCGCAGCGCCTGTGCCGGGACCTCTTTAATACGCTCGTTGACCTGCGGCAAAGGCATCTGCGATCATTCTCCCTCGGGTATATCCCTGGCGCCATGCGTGGCCGGGGGCCCCAACCGGGGCCCGGGAGCGTGTCCTTGCGGGGGTGCGCAGGCGCCTCTGGGCCATTGTCGTCTCCGGCCATGGTGCCGCAAAACCGGGCCGGGCGGCAGTCGTACCAGAGAGGACAGGTTACCGGTCCGGGGCCAGAGTGCGGTGCCAGAACCAGGCCCGGACCGGCTCAACTACGATGGGGACATGCCCGTGAAGATCCGACGTGTCCTGCTTGCCAAGCCGCGCGGCTACTGCGCGGGCGTTGACCGTGCCGTGCAGTCGGTCGAGATAGCGCTCGAACGCTATGGGGCGCCCGTGTACGTACGCAAGCAAATCGTGCACAACATCCACGTCGTGCAGGACTTGGAAGAGCGCGGGGCGATCTTCGTGGAGGAGGCCGATGAAGTGCCGGAAGGCGCGGTGGTCGTCTTCTCCGCACATGGCGTCGCGCCGCAGGTCCGCGAGGATGCCAAGCGCCGCAGCCTGCGGACCATCGATGCCACCTGCCCGCTCGTCACCAAGGTGCACAACGAAGCCAGGCGTTTCGCCGCCCACGACTACGACATCCTCCTTATCGGACATGAGGGTCATGAGGAAGTAGTCGGTACCACCGGGGAGGCGCCGTCCCGTATCCATCTGGTCGACGGTCCTGAGGGGGTCGCCGACCTCCAGGTCCGCGACCCGTCCCGGGTGGCCTGGCTGTCCCAGACGACGCTGTCCGTCGATGAGACCAATCAGACGGTGGCCGCGCTCCGTGAGCGATTTCCCCTGCTGGCCGACCCGCCGAGCGACGACATCTGCTACGCGACGCAGAACCGCCAGGCGGCCGTGAAGAAGATCGCCAGCGACTCGGACGTGGTCATCGTGGTTGGCTCGCGCAACTCGTCCAACTCGGTGCGCCTGGTCGAGGTGGCCCTGGACGCGGGCGCGGCCGCCGCCTATCTGGTTGACGACGCCATGGCCGTCGAGCCGAGCTGGCTGGATGGCGCGGACACGGTCGGTGTGACAAGCGGTGCCTCAGTCCCCGAGGACCTCGTCTCCGGTGTGCTGGACCGGCTCGCCGACTACGGGTTCGGCAGCGTCGAGGAGGTCGAGGCGGTCGAGGAACACCTCCAGTTCGCCCTCCCGCCGGAACTGCGCCGCGCGGCACCCCGCGAGCCCTAGACAGGACAAGCCTTAGGGCGTCTCTCCGGAGCCTGCGCGAGGACGAGCATTGCCGCTGGGGCGCGTGTTCCCGGCCGGCCGGGCCGGATCTGCCTGCAGATCCCCCCGCGCTTCCCGGCGCAACTCGCTGACGCACCGCGGCAGCCCGCGAAAGCACGCAATGATCAGGGATATGACGACGCCGGCCAACAGCCACGGCGCGACGTTCGCCAGCGTCAGGGTGGTCCCTTCGGCGATCGAGACGAGCGCGTTGCCTGTGGAGGTCAGCGCCTTGACGACGAGCAACGCGAAGAAGAAGAGAATGGGCGGGCTGACCACCACGGTCAGCAGGTCGCGGGGCTTGGTCCGCCCTGCGGCGGCCACACAGCCGAGCACGAAGGCCGCGCCCGCGAGCGGGCTCCAGTGCAGCCACGAGGCGAGCAGGATGCCGAGGAAAAAAACGACGAACATGCCCAGAATCGCGCCGCGTCCGGTGAGCAGCGCTCCCCAACGCTGATCGATGGACGCCTTGTGGTCCCTGTCGGTGCCCGGCTCCCGTACGCGGGGCTCGCTCGGCTCCTCGCCCTGAGGCTGTCCACCGAGCACGATCCGGCGCCGTGACCAGGTGCTTCCCGGGCTACCCGGTGGGCTGGTGTGGCCTCCCCCAGATCCGCGAGTGGGCCATGTTCCTTCCTGCCGTGGCTGGGACACGCTCTGCTTCTCCCTCCCTCCGATCCGGTCGGCGACACCCGCCGCCACGCTACCCGGACCCCTGGGCCGGACGTGCGAGCGGTCGTCCCGCGCGTCGTCGCTGTCGAGGTCTGCTGACCAGTCCGGGCCGGCTGCCCCAGGCGAACGATCGCCTCATCGCGCGGGTGCTTCAGCCCGCGAGTGGCTGCCCTCCCCCCCAACCGCAGAGCGGTTGATGACCAGGCCCAGGACCAAAAGCATGAGCCACAGGTACTCGGCGGCGGTGGGGGAGGCGAACGCGACCGGGACCGACACCAGAAATACGAGCGGGACCCGGAGAGTCCGCAACGTCACTACGCGCTGCCCCTCGGCTGACAGGCCAGGACCGACCATGCCGGGAACCCGTAGCACGTACAACCAGAACACGGCCTCGGCGAGGCCCGCGCCGCCGGCGCACACCGCGAAGAAGACGACCGCAGCGACCTGGCCAGAAGTGGCCCCGGCCGTCCTGGTTCCCGGGGTCGCCCGGGCGGCCCCGGCCGTCCTGGTTCCCAGGGTCGGTGTCGTTGCTGGCCATGGGCGGCAGGCGCCTGGCGAAGCTACCGCGCCGCTACGGCGTGGCTGGGCGCGGGCAGCTCATCGTGTTCCTGGCTGGCCCGGTCCGGGCCGGACCCGCCCGCCGGGCCGGGAGCTGATCCCGTGACGAGTTCCGGACCTGATTCGGCGGCGAGTTCAGGTGCGGACAGCGCCCGCGTGGTCTCCTCGACGAGCCCAGGTGCCTCCAGTTCGCCGTCCACCACGCCGAGCTGGTTCAGCCGCCGCGCGGTGACCAGGACCCTGCTTTCCAGCGAGCCGACGGCCTGGTTGTAGGTGGACACGGCGTTCGTAAGCGCCCGGCCGAGCCGGTCCACGTGCTTACCCATCCCCGCGATCCGGTCATAGAGTTCCCGGCCGAGTTCGAACACGGCACGGGCGTTCTCCGAGAGCGCCGCCTGCTGCCAGGCGTACTGCGCGGTGCGCAGCATCGTCACCAGCGTCGTGGGGGTGGCGATGTGTACCTTGCGCCCCATCGCGTACTCCAGCAGGCCCGGGTCATGCTCCAGGGCGGGGGCCAGAAATGCCTCACCGGGGATGAAGAGCACCACGAACTCCGGTGCTGGGCTGAGCGCCGTCCAGTACGACTTGGCGGCCAACTGGTCCACGTGCTCGCGCAGGTGCCGCGCGTGCGCGCCCAGGCGCGTGTTACGCATGGACTCATCGGCAGCCTCGGCGGCCTCCAGGTACGCGGCCAGCGAGACCTTCGAGTCCACCACGATGTTCTTGCCGCCGGCCAGTCGCACCACCATGTCCGGCCGCACGGCGCCGTCGTCGGTCGTGACGCCTACTTGCTCGTCGAAATCACACCGGGCGCTCATCCCGGCCAGCTCCACTACGCGGCGCAGCTGCATCTCGCCCCAGCGGCCGCGGGCCTCGGGACGCCGCAGCGCGGTCACCAGGGCCTGCGTCTGAGTGCGGAGCTGTTCTGAGCTCTGCCGGGCGATGGCGACCTGCTCGGTGAGTGCCGCGTGCGACGCCTGGCGCGCCGCGTCCGAGTCGCGAAGCTGGGCCTCCACCCGGGCGAGCGTCTCCTTCAGCGGACCGACCAGGTGTTCCACGGCGGCGCGCCGGGTCTCCAGTTCGCCGGCGGCCGTAGCGTTGGCGGCGCCCAGCCGGCCCTCCGCCATATCCATGAACCGGCGGGCACTCGCGTCGAGCGCCTGCACGGAGAGCGCCTGGAAGCGGTCGGCAAGCTGATCGCCGACGAGATCTGCCCGCTCCTCAGCGGCGCGGGCCCGCTCGTCAGCGGCGCGGGCCCGGCCGGTCAGCTCGGCGGCGGCGTCCGCCTGGCGGCCTCGCGCGTACAACAGGCCGATCACGGCGCCCAGGATGAGGCCGAGCACGAGCACTGCCAACAGCAAGATCGCGTTCATGTCTGCCATGGTCGCAGCCTCCGCTGACAGTTCGCGGGTGCCACGCGGGTGCGCCGACCCTGGGGTCACGAGAAGGTCGTCCCGATTTGTGGGCCCAAACTGCTGGCCCTCCAGCACCTGCAGTCCACACATCCCGGGGGCCGACCGGGAGCCCGGCCTGCGCTGAGCCCGCGGTCCTGAGCCCACGCCCGGGAGCATCGGCAGCGACGCCCTAGACTCGCCCGGGTGAGTCTCTCCATCGGCATCGTCGGCCTGCCCAACGTCGGCAAATCCACCCTTTTCAACGCGCTGACCAGGGCCGGGGCGCTGGCGTCCAACTACCCGTTCGCGACCATCGAGCCGAACGTGGGCGTGGTGGGCATCCCGGATCCGCGTCTCAAGGTTCTCGCTCGGCTCCATGACTCGGCCCGCATCGTGCCTGCCACCGCGCGGTTCGTGGACATCGCGGGCCTGGTCCGCGGCGCCGCCCAGGGCCAGGGCCTGGGCAACCAGTTCCTCGCCCACATCCGGGAGACCGACGCGATCTGCCAGGTTGTCCGGGTCTTCGCCGACCCGGACGTGAGCCACGTGGACGGCGACGTGTCACCCGAGCGCGACATCGACACCGTCGCGACCGAGCTCATCCTGGCCGACCTTCAGACGCTGGAGAAGGCCGTCCCGAGACTCGCCAAAGAAGCAAAATTCGCAAAGAATCCCGAACGAACCCGCGCAGCCGATGCCGCAGTAGCCGCGCAGACGTTGCTCGATAGCGGGACCACCCTGTCCGCGGGTGCGGCGTCAGCCGGAATCGACGTAGCCGATCTGCGTGAACTGCACCTGCTGACGGCCAAGCCGTTCCTGTATGTGTTCAACGTGGACGACGCAGGCCTGGGTGACGAGGACCTGCGGGCGCGGCTGGCGGCGCTGGTGGCGCCCGCAGAGGCGATCATCCTCGACGTGAAGACCGAGGCTGAGCTGGCCGAACTCCCCGAAGAGGAGGTTGCCGAGATGGCGGCGGGCCTCGGTATGGGCGAACCCGGGCTCACCCGGCTCGCTCAGGCCGGGTTCCGCGCGCTGGGGCTGACCACGTTCCTCACGGCCGGCCCGAAGGAGACGCGGGCCTGGACGATCCCGGTCGGCGCCACCGCGCCCGAGGCGGCCGGCGTGATCCATACCGATTTCCAGCGCGGCTTCATCAAGGCCGAGGTGGTGGCGTACTCCGATCTCGTCGCGGCCGGGTCACTGGCCGCCGCCCGCGCGGCGGGCAAGGTCCGCATCGAGGGCAAGGACTATGTGATGCACGACGGCGACGTCGTCGAGTTCCGCTTCAACGTTTAGGGCGTGTCTCGTAGATCCCGGCGGACGCGCAGCAGGCTGAAGATCTGCTAGACACGCCCTGGGGCACGCGCCGAGGCCGGAAGACGGCTCTGGCCGAGCCCAATCCCCCGGCAGGGCAGGATGGAGGAGTGAGCGACCGTCCTGTGTTCGTGATTACGGGGATCATGGCCGCTGGCAAGTCCGCGGTGGCTGAGCGGCTCGCCTGCCGGTTCGATCGCGGCGTCCACGTCCGGGGGGATGCGTACCGCCGCATGATCCGGTCCGGGCAGGTCGCGGCGGACCCGGAAGGCGGTAGCGAAGCCCAGCGGCAACTGTGGCTGCGTTACCGGCTCGCCGCGCACGCGGCCGATAGCTTCCAGCAGGAGGATTTCTCGGTGGTGGTCCAGGACGTCATCCTGGGTGGATTCGTGCCCCGCTTCCTGGCGCTGATCAGGGCCCGGCCACTGCACCTGGTGGTGCTAGCCCCCTCACCTGAGGTCGTCGCGGAGCGCGAGGCGGGCCGGGGCAAGAACGGTTACGGCACCTGGACGCCCCATACGCTCGATCTGGTGCTGCGCCAGGAAACTCCCAGGATCGGGCTCTGGCTGGACACCTCGGCCATGACGGTCGAGGAGACCGTGGCGGCCATCCTGGCCCGCGGCAACGAGACGTCCCTGGCCTGATTGGCGGCACCGGGCGCGGTGCCGATCGGGACACGCGGTTTCGGGGACCGCAGGAATCGGCGACTACTGTTACAGTCAAACGCGCCCCACCGGCACAGTCAAAACGCGCCCCGCCGGTACAGTCAAACGCGCCCCACCAGTAACGGCCAGGGCCGTAGGACTCGGGCAATGTCCTATCTTGTGCGCGCTATGGCACTGATCGTCGCGGCACGTAGCGGCGCGGCGTTGTGCGGCAATCACCGCAGGTCAGAGACTATATTATGGCCAATCGCGGTCGCCAACCGCAGCTCGCTCACTGGTTGGTCTACCAGGGTGCTACCGCCGTTACCTGCAGAAGGGACTCCCAGGCCGGCGCGTTATGACGCAGAATAGTCCGCAAGACGGACATGGAGAGCACCGCAACTCATCGCTGCGCGTGCGCAGGAGCGGGCGGAGGTGCGATGGTTCGCAGGTCAACCGTTGATCGCAGTCCGCAGTCGGCCGTGCACGGTGCGGGCTACGAGGCGGAGGCCGAGCACCTGGAGACAGGCGTGGCCGCCCGTGGTCATCCGTCGCGTGGCTGGGGCGGGGCCGGGGGGCGCTGGCTCGTCTGGACCTTCCGTGCCGTCCTCTGGGCGGTGCTGCTCATCATCGTGTACCGGGGTGTGACCGCGATTGTCACCGGCGAGACGCAGCGGTCGGCGGCCACGGGGGCCGGCGTGTCTACGAGCCCGGCCAGCAGATTCCCTGTTACGCTCGCGAATGCCTATGCTCTGCAGTTCGGCGAGGTGTATCTGAATTTCAGCCCGAACACCGCTGGGCAGCGGGCGGCCCAACTCGCCGGCTTCCTGCCCACTGGCGCCGATTCCCAGCTGGGCTGGAATGGGACGGGATCACTACAACTGCAGTCCGAACAGGTCGCCGGCACCGACGTGCGGGACGCCTCGCACGCGGTGGTGACCCTTCTCGCGAAGGTCAACGGTCAGCTGATGGAACTCGGCGTCCCGATCTATGCCACGGCCGCCGGGCTTGTCGTCTCCGGTGAGCCCGCGTGGCTCCCGGCGCCATCGCGAATTCCGGTTCCGTCGCCGACCGCCGTCGGCACCGACTCGGCCACCCAGACTGTCTTGACGAACCAGCTTCCGTCGTTCTTCGAGGCGTACGCCAGCGGAAACCAGGTCACGCTCGGCAGATTCCTCGCCCCCGGCGCGGCAGTGAGCGGCCTGGGCGGGGCAGTGGCGTTCAAGTCCATCACCAACATCAGCGTGCCGACCGGGGGAGCGATCCGGCACATCATCGCGACCGTGCTCTGGAATGTCCCGGCACCAGGTGGCGCGACGAAAAAGGGCGGCGGGGCCCCCGGGGGGCTCGAGATGAGCTACGCGCTGACCATGATGCAGCGCGGCGGAACATGGTATGTCAGGGACATTAGTGCCGCAACACCCTCACCGGGGCCGCCATGACAGAACTCCGATGGCCGCATGAGCCCTCTCAGGCCAGGCGTAATTCCCCATAACCCGGAGTAGATCGATGTCGTTCCAATCGCTCATCATCGCAGCCCCAGCGGCGCTCAGCACAACGGGCCTCGTGACCTATCTGCAGGGGCTTTTCGGGCCGTTGTTCCTCGGGATCGTCGGGATCGTAGCCCTGTTCTTCTTGTTCACGCGCGAAATCATCCGATTTGTGCAATTCGTCGTACTCGCGGTCGCGATCGCTGTGATCTTCTACACCCCGAGCATTGTTCAGACGCTCGCCCAGGGCATCGCGAACGCACTCGGCGTCCACTGAATCTCCGTCCCGGCCTGAAGGAGGAGAGCACCAAGTGGATCTGCCCACCTACACCAGCATCTGGCGGATCGAGAAGCGGCTCTACAAGCTGTACGATTTCCGGCTGCCGATGCCGGTGCCGGTCGGCCAGATCGCTGTGTTCGCGGCTATCACCGTGCCCTATGTGGTGCTGCTCACCATCCTCGGGCTCCCCTTCAACCACACGTTGTTCTGGCTGTATGTGCTGCCACCAGGCGTGCTCACCTGGCTCGCCACCCGGCCTGTGCTGGAGAGCAAGCGGCTCCCCGAACTGATCATTTCGCAGGTGCGTTACCTGGGAGAACCTGCCACGTGGTGCCGCATGACGGCGCTGACGGAGAAAGACGACGTCGTCGTGGTGGGCAGGATCTGGCGTCAGGCCCAGGCATCCGGGCGGCCGGAAGACGACCGCCAGGCCCAGGCAGATCGCCGCAAGGCGAAAGGCCGCCGGACCACCGACCGGCAATCCGCACGCTCCGGGCGCGAGCGCGTGGCGCCGCCGACGCCGGTGCGGGTCCCGCAGCCCGCGGCCGCGCCCGACGTGGCGCCGACGCCCCGCCGGGCCGCTGCGGGCGTGCGGGCCCGCGCCCGGTCACAGGCCGAATTCAGGGCCCGGCCCGGGCTCATCGAAGTCTCACATGACGGCCGGGAGGAGTACCCAACCGCGGCTCATGGCCTGCCGTATGAGCCCACAGCCGCACCTGAGCCGGCGATCCGGCCCGCAGCGGCCGTATGGGAGCACGCGGCGAATCGGGAGACTCCGGGCGTCGTGGCCGCAGCCCGGCCCGGGCTGGCCCCGCAGCCCGGGTCGGCCCGGCAGGCCGGGCCGCCTCAGCAGGCCGGGTCGGCCCCCCGGCCTGGGTCGGCTCAGCAGGCCGGGTCGGCTCAGCAGGCCGGGTCGGCTCAGCAGGCCGGGCCGGCTCAGCAGGCCGGAGCAGCCGAACTGGGCCGGGCCGCCGCCCAGGCCGGCCCGGCTGTGGTTGGTCCGTCAGCCGCCCTTCCGCCGCCCCCCCGGGCGTCCAGCGCTACCCCGGCGGCTACCTACCCGCCCGGCCCCTCGTCGGCCGGTCCTCGGCCGCTCTCTCACCCGCTCCCCGGCATCGCTCCACCGCAGGCGAGCGCGGCGCCCCCGGTCAACGCTCCGCCGGTCACCCCGCCCTCCGTCAACGTGCCCTCAACGGCACCGCCGGCGAGCGCGGCGCCGCCGGTCGCCGCTGCGCCGAGCGCGCCGCCGGTCACCCCGCCGGCCGTCGGCGTGCCGTCCGTGGCGCCTGCGGCCAGCGCCCTGCCGGTCGCCGCTGCGCCGAGCGCGCCGCCGGTCACCCCGCCGGCCGTCGGCGTGCCGTCCGTGGCGCCTGCGGCCAGCGCCCCGCCGGTCACGGCTGCGCCGAGCGCGCCGCCGGTCGTCGGCGTGCCGTCCGCGGCGCCTGCGGCCAGCGCCCCGCCGGTCACGGCTGCGCCGAGCGCGCCGGCCGCCGTGCCCGAGGCACCTTCCCGTGACCCCGTCGTGGTCCTCACCGGCGGCGCTGGCGGCAGGCCGCCACGGGCGGTCGAGCGCGTGCTCGGCGGGCCGGGCGATCACCGGGGCGGAAGCTGGCGCGAACACGTCAGGGTCGTCCCGGGCGGCCACGGCCCAGGACGGCCGGATTTGGCCAAACGCGACCGGGAGCGGGTGCTGCTGCCCATCGGGGGACCCCGCGTGATCGTCGTCCTCGGCTGCACTGTCGGCGCCGGACAGACGGTGACCACGCTGATGATCGCCGACCTGCTGGCCAGCCTGCGCGGTGAGAACGTCGCGGCACTGGACCTGAACCCGGGCCGGCCCTCGCTCATGGACCTGGCCCAGGCGACGCCGGCCGCGACCGTGCCCGCGCTGCTCGCCGGATCTGCACCAGTGAGTGCGGGCGCCCGCGGCCGGGGACGCCTGGATGTGATTACCCATGGCGCCCTCGCGGACAGCCAGGGCCTCGGCGACGCCGAGTACCGCAGGCTATTCGACATCCTTGAGGAACGGTATGCGCTCACCCTGGCGGATCCCGGGGCGTCGGCCGTGGCGCGGGTACTCGCCTCCGCCGACCAGCTCGTGCTCGTCGCCCCGGCCAGCCCGGACGCGGCCCGGGCGGTCGCGATGACCCAGGACTGGCTGGAGGCGCACGGCTACGGCCAGCTGTCAGCGGGTTCGATCACCGTGATCAACGGGGTGAGCAAACGCAGCATGACCCACGTCGAGCAGGCCGAAGTGGTGGTCCGGGGCCGCTGCCGGGCCATAGTGCGAGTGCCTTGGGATGATCATCTTGGCGCGCCGGAAGCAGAACAGGGCATCCGCGACTGCCGTCCCGTCGCCGACCCCCGCGCCCGCCCGGTGGCCGGACCGCATACCCGGCTGGGCCAGCTGCGTGCGCCGGTGCGCGGCGCCTACACGGCGCTCACCGGCGTCCTGGTGGACACCCTCGCAGCCGACCGTGAGCTGCGCAGGAGGGCGTCGCGGTGAGCGCACGGACCAGGGGACGCAGCCGGCTCACTGTCCGCTACTTCGACGACCGGGTCCTGCTCACCGAGACGCACGCGTGGGCCTACTACCGGCTGCCAACCGAGTCGTACGAGTTCATCACCCCCCAGGAGCGGGAGACACTCGCCACCAACATCACTGTGGCGCTCGCCGCCATCAGGATGCCCGACGCCGAGGTGCACCTGCGCATCGCGCACCGGTCCTACCCAGCGGCGGAGTGGGCCGCCGGGCTCGATGCCACCTCGGACGACGGCCCGGGCTGGCGGGACTACCTGGACGAGATGTACCGGCATGTGTGGGCGAAGGACTTCTGGACCAAAGAGGTCTACCTGGGCGTGCGGCTGGGCCAGCGAGGCATGCGCGCCCAGCTCTCCGGCGGGGTCTTCGCCCAGTTCATCAACGCCTATCGGGCGGGCGAGCAGGTGATGGGCCTCGACGACGAGGCGGTGCCGGCCAGCGAGATCGCCCGCTGGACGGATCAGGCCGAGCGGCTCGGCCGCGCCCTGTCCGCCAGCGCGCTCGCCGCGCGGCACGCTGGCTCGGACGAGATCGCGTGGCTGTTCCGGCACACCCTGATGGGCACCGTGGGTGATCCGCGCCCGTCGGCGGTACGCCGCCGCACCTGGGGCGCGGGGGAGATCGAGGCCCTCCTGGAAGGGCAGGTGCACAACGGGCGGACGCTGCTGCGCCTGGAACATCCCGAGGGGGAGTCTTTCGCGGCGTACCTGTCCTTCTCCCGCTTCCCCGATGTCATGGCCTTCCCGGACGGCGAGCCCTGGCTGCACTACGCGGATTCGCTTCCGTTCCCCGTGGAGGTCAGCTCGCGGATGAAGCTGATCCCCCCAGCGAAGGCGAGCAAGGACGTGGGGCGCAAGCTCGCGCACGCCAGGGACATGGATGCGCACATCAGGGAGGCGGGGGCCGATGCGCCCCTCGCGCTGGCCGAGCAACTCGTGGCCGCCCGCATGCTGGAGCACGGCATCACCAAGGAGCGCCTGCCGTTCGTCTACGGCTGGCACCGGCTGATCGTGACCGGGCCGACCAGGGAGTTGTGCGAGCGCCGGGTCGAGGCGGTCGGGGAGCACTACCGGGACATGGGCATCGACGTGGTCAACTCCACCGGTGACCAGTTCTCGCTGCTCTGCGAGTCGTTGCCGGGCGACCGGGTCCGGCTGGGTTCCTACGTGCAGCGCCAGCCGTTGTACACGATCGCCGGTGGCGTGCCGACGGCCACCGTGGGCCTGGGGGACAGGATCAGCCAGGGCGCCGGCTGGGTGGGTCCTTACATCGGCGAGACCCTGGGCCGGGCCAGGTCCGTCGTTCATTTCGACCCGCTGCAGGCCGCCGCGCTCAACCGGCCGACCGCGATCGCCATCACCGGCGAGCCCGGCGGCGGCAAGACCACCCTCGCGCTCCTGCTCATCATGCAACTCGCGTTGCGCGGCGTGACCGTGGCCGTGATCGACCCCAAGGGGGACGCGGAACCACTGGTCGAACTGCTGAAGGAGCGTGGCCGCAGGGCCCGCGTGCTACCCCTGGGCGCCGCTGCGCCCGGCCTGCTCGACCCGTTCTCCTTCGGTGATGACCTGGCGCAGAAGCGGACGATGGCCACCGAGACGCTCCGCCTGCTGCTGCCCAGGATGAGCGAGGAGCGGGAAAGCGCGATGATCCAGGCGGTGGCCAGCGTCGCCGGCCGGGAGCGGCCCAGCCTCGGCAAGGTCATCAGGCACCTGGAGGAATCGGCCGACCCGGCATCCAAGAACCTCGGGGCCGTGTTGCGCTCGATGTCGGAGATGCGGCTCGCCCGGCTCTGCTTCGCGCCGTCCGGCGGCCAGCAGATCGACGCGGCCGGCTGGACAACCGTGTTCACCCTGGCCGGTCTCACCCTGCCTGACGTGGCGATCAGCCGGGATGACTTCTCATATGAGCAGCGCCTGTCCGTAGCCCTGCTGTATCTGGTATCCCAGTTCGCACGCAGGCTGCTCAACGGGATGGACCGCCGCCTGCCGAAGGCAATCTTCCTCGACGAGGCGTGGGCGATCACCTCCACCCCCGAGGGCGCGAAGCTCGTTCCGGAAGTGTCCCGGATGGGCCGGTCCCGGAACACAGCCCTCATCCTGGTCTCGCAGAACGCCGGCGACCTGCTGAGCGAGCAGGTCACCAACTGCATCTCGGGCGTGTTCGCGTTCCGCTCGTCGGAGCGCGTCGAGGTGGCGAACGTAATGGCGCTGCTCGGCGTGGAGGCCTCCGACGAGCACAAGGCGGTGCTGCGCGGGCTCGGCAACGGCGAGTGCATCTTCCGCGACCTGGACGGCCGGGCGGGCCGGATCGGCATCGACCTGATCTCCGATGAACTGCGGCAGTGGCTGGACACCAACCCCACCCGCGCGCGGCGGTCCGAGGAATCCGCGCCGCCGGACGGTCGGGCCGCGCCGCCGGACGGTCAGCCCGCGCCGGGAGGAGATCCTGTCTCAGCCACAGGAAAACACAGCGCCAGCCAGCACAGGGCCAGCCCCCCCGGAACGGGGCCACCGGGGACTGAACCTCCGGCTATCGAATCGCCCGCGAGCGACCCGCCCGTGAGCGAACCGGTGAAGTGAACGGTGGACCCCTTCGGATGAATTTAAACCGCGGATCCCTTCGGACGTACTTATCAGTCCTTTTACCCAAGGCTTCAGGAGCCGTCCCGATGGCCAGATCGTCTCCCCGGGTTCCAGCGGTCCTGCGCAGGGCAGCAGTGCTGCTCGGCGTCCTCGCCGCGGTGCTCGGCGTGCCGAGCGCGGCGGTGGCGGCACCCGCCGGCCACGCTGATAGCGGCGCTGCGGTCACGATCGTGGCCCAGGCCCACAAGCAAGCACCGGCCCCGCAGCAGCAAGCACTGGCCCAGCGGCAGGCACCCGCCGCAACTGTGCCGCAGGCGACCGGCCCCTGCGGCGTGCCCGGCATCGGCGACATCGGCGGGCTGTTCGGACTGTGCCAGGCCGGGTCGAGCGGGCTGATCGGCGACCTCAACAACATCTGCCAGCCGTCCGTGCCGGTCCCGGAACCCGCGACTGGCGGGATCGACTCGCTGGTCGCCACGCCCGCGGCGGCGAAGCAGCCCGCCGCCCAGGTCAGCCTGTACGACCAGTACGGGGTGAACGGGCAGTCCTGGAACGCGTATGACATGCAGTGCTCGGACATGACCGCGCTGATCGGCAACAACGTCGCGGGCATGGTGTTCGACGCCGCGAAGGCGCTCGACCGGGTCACCATCACCGTCTACCAGTCGGCCGCCGGCGAGGGCATCCTGTCCTGGCTGACCGGCGCCGTGGACCGGCTGATCACCAGCCTGGGCAACGCCATCTACTTCCCCTACCTTGCGCCGGTGGTCATCATCGGCGCGATCTGGCTCGCCTGGCAGGGACTGATCCGCAAGCGGGCGACCCGGACCATCGAGGGCACCATCTGGATGGTCGTGGCCTGCGCGGCGGCCATCTGGCTGATCGGCAGGCCCGCCGATTTCACCGGGCTCGGCAAGAGCGTTTCCGACGGCATCACCCAGACACTCAACGTCGCCTTCGCCAGGCTGCCCGCCCCGGCGCAGAGCAGTTGCGTCCCGGTCCAGCACGCCGACCCACAGGTCCAGGTGGCCAGCTACGGGTATTCAGCCGGCAACAACATCGTCGACCAGAACGCGAATGAGCTGTGGACGGTCCTTATCTGCAAGCCGTGGCTGGACGGCGAGTTCGGCACGACGAACTACGCCACCACCCGCGGTGGCCAGCAGACCGTGGTGAACACCTACGCGCGGCAACTGCTCTGGGCCCAGGCGATCGCGGTGAACGAGAACTCGACCCCAGCGGTGATCCAGGCCAAGCAGAACACCTACGCCGGCATCGCGGCCTCGATCAAGCAGAACCATCCTGACGTCTACTCACTCTTCCAGGGCAAGCAGTGGACCACGCGGCTGGAGATCGCGTTCGCGACGATCTTCGCCGCGCTCATCGCGGGTCTCCTCGTGCTGCTGATCGCGATCACATTGATCATCTTGAAGCTCGGTTTCTTGCTCCTTCTCGTGGCCGGGCCGTTCTTCCTCATCGTGGGCACACATCCCGGGTTCGGCCGGGTCGTCGCGATCCGCTGGGTCGAGATGCTCATCGGCGTACTGCTCAAACAGGCGGCCATCGCCCTGGTGCTCAGCGTTCTGCTGTATGCCTATTCGCTGATCATGGGCACCAGCGACGCGGCACTGCCCTGGGCGCTGAAGATCCTCATGATCGCGCTCGTCACCGTGGCCGTTTTCATCTACCGCAAGCCTTTCGTCCACCTGTTCTCCGCCGTCGGGTACGGGGTGGTGGGCTCGCGTGATCGAGCGGAGGCCAGCCTCGGCCAGGCCGGCGGCATCGCCCGCCGGAACACGCTCGACGCGGCGACCGTGGCGGTACCCGGATTCGCGGCTTACCGGGCGGCGCGATGGGCCCGGCGCAATCCCGCGCAGGCGGCGAGCCTGGCGGCGCAGATCGCGGTGGCCGCGGGGGGCGGGGTCGGTGCTGCGGCGGCCGCCTCCGGGGCCGCCGCGGGCGGAGCGCCCGGCGCCGACGGGCATGCAGATTCCGCCGGGCCGCCCGGCGGGCCGGACGACTCGTCCCAGGGCGCAGGTGTCCGGCCGGGAGTGACGGTGCGCGGCCGGGTCAAGGCCCCCGCAGGCCAGGAGGGCAGCCCCCGGTCGGCCCCACCACTCGACCTGCCCTCCCGGACCGGCGGCAACGGGCAGTCGGCGACCGGCTGGTCCCGCAGCGGCGCCGAGGGCACGGCGGCCGGCCGGGCCCATGATCGCGCCGCGTCCGGCCTGACCCGCGATCCGGCGGCCGGCGGCCCCCGTGCTGGCTCGCCGGGTGCGTCGTCGGCCGGGCCGCCAGCCTCCGGGGCGCCTGCTGGCGCCGCGCCAGCACAGTTCGGCGAGGCGGCCCGCCGGCCCTTCTGGCCCGGGGCCGCGCCCGGCTCCTCGCGTGACGGCGGCCCGGCCCGGCCCGGCCCGGGCACGCCCGCCTCGTCGCGGGACAGTGCCCCCGCGGCCCGCCCCGGTCCCGGCCCGAGGTCGTCAGGCGACGGCGGCTGGACCGGTCCCGGACCGCGGACATCCGGCAGCACCGGCCGGGCCGGCCAGGCTCCGCCGCGCGGGTCCGCGCCGTCCGGGCGGACCCCGACGGTTGAGGAAGGTCAGGGATCTGCTGGAACGGGGCAGTCAGCGGCGGGCGGGACCGACCCGGTGGGTCCGTTCTGGCTCCGTCCTGTCCGGCGGAAGAAGTAGCGGGCCTGGTCATGGAGCTGACCCCGGGCCAGCGGCGGCTCGCGTTCCTTGTGACAGTGGTGGTTCTCGCCGGGCTGGGCGCGTACCTGCTGTTCCCGGGCGTGCGAGCACCCGGACACGGGCCTGTGCGGGCCACCCCGCAGGCCCGGGCGGCGCCGCGCACGCCCGCGGGCGCCGCGGGGGCCGCGGGCGCCGCAACCCCGTCCGTCGCGCCCGCCCCCACCGGGTCGGGCGCGGTCGACATCTACCGGTGGCTCCCGTTCAGCCAATCCGACCTGGGCAAAGCGGCCGGCGTGACCCAGCAGTTCGGTGCGGACTACGGCACCTTCTCCTACACCGAGAGTGCCACCGACTATGTGGGCAGGATGCAGAACCTGATCACCAGCCAGTTGAGCGCCACGCTGGCCCGGGGCTATGCCACCGCTGGCGTGGCGCAGCAGCGCATCCAGCAGAAACAGGTCTCCACTGGTTCGGCGGTGATCAATTCACTGCGTGCCTTCGGCACCTCAAGCCTGACCTTCGTCGTGACGATCAAACAGACGATGACCACTAACCACGGCAAAGGTCAGCTAACGGGTCAATACGCCGTCACGGTCAGCACCAGTGGCGCGAATTGGCAGGTGAGCGATATTCAGTTGGCGTCCGCGGGGAACTTTTGAACTGGCAGGCGAGCTTTCCCAGTGCCGGCCGGGTCGTCGCGTCAGTGGCGATCGGCCTGGCCGTCCTGCTCGTGATCGGCCTCGCCCTGATCCCGATGGCAGCAGTGGGCGGCGGCAGCATATTCTTCTCCGCCGGGAACGACTGCCCGGGAAGACCTGCGGGGTCGACCACGCAGTCGGCGGTGAGCACGGCCGCCCGCAACGCCATCCCGGCCAACTACCTGGTCTTCTACAAGCAGGCCGGCAGCCAGTACGGCGTTCCCTGGGCCGTGCTCGCCGGGATCGGTGAGGTCGAGAGCGACCACGGCCGGTCCACCCTGCCGGGCGTGCACGGCGGGTCGAACGCGTTCGGTGCCGCAGGCCCGATGCAGATCGGCATCGGCGGCGCGGCGGGAAACACCTGGGGCGGCGCCCCGGTCCATCAGGCGTCGCTACAGGTCGGCGGGGTGGCGACGGACGCCAACGGCGATGGCGTGGCCAGCGTGTACGAGCCTGCGGACGCCATCGCGGGCGCCGCGAAATACCTGATCGGGCACGGTGTCCAGGGCAATGTCAGTGCCGCGGTCTTCGCCTACAACCACCTGACGTCCTACGTCCAGTCCGTGCTCTACTGGGCCGGCCTCTACAGCACCGGCGGCTTCCTGGTGAGCCAGGTGAACGCGGTGAGCGCACATAATTGCCTGACCAGCGCTGAGCAGGTCCGGGCGCCGAACCAGGCGATCGCCACCATCATCGCCTACGCGCAAGCGCAACTCAGCAAGCCGTACCTGTGGGGCGGCACCGGCCCGGACGCCTTCGACTGCTCCGGCCTGATGATGATGGCCTACCGGGCCGTCGGCGTCAGCATCCCGCGCACCTCGCAGGACCAGTTTGCGTGGGGTCCGCGGATCTCGGCCGGCCAGGCGCAGCCAGGTGACCTGGTCTTCTTCGTGGGCTCTGATGGCACCGTGGCCGCTCCTGGCCATGTGGGCCTGGTGATCGGCAAGGGCATGATGATCGAGGCGTACGCCACCGGCTTCCCCGTCCGCATCGCGCGGTACACGGACCGGGCTCCGGTGGGCTTCACCAGACCCTGGGCGCAC
>WNFD01000548.1_pt1 | contig 37327 bp, 31 predicted proteins | sample 5400491 | NCBI WGS metagenome assembly WNFD01 (sample SAMN13153343, study PRJNA577476) | soil metagenome | isolation source: 120 cm saprolite under Douglas fir tree site 2 hole 2 replicate 2 | place: USA:California | collected 2015-04-18 | reverse complement strand
CGCGTCGCCGTGGATCTCGCGCAGTCGTGCAAGCGCGGTGAGACCGTCGACCCCCGGCATCCGCACGTCGAGGAAGACCAGGTCGAAGGGCTCGGCCTCGAAGGCCCGGAGCGCGCTGCCGCCATCGTTGACGGCAACGACGTCGTAACCCGCCTGGCGCAGGCCCTTCTCCAGCACCCAGCGGAGGCTGTCTTCGTCGTCGGCGATCAGGACGCGCGCCGTCACTTGGCGATCGGAAGGAAGCAGGTCACGATCGTGCCGCGCCCCTCCGCGCTCTCCACCTGAATCGCGCCGCGGTGCTCCTCGAGGATGCGGTGGCAGATCGCGAGGCCGAGCCCGAGGCCCCTGTCCTTGGTCGTGAAGAAGGGATCGAAGATCCTCGCGCGTACGTTGGCGGGGATCCCGGCGCCCTCGTCAGCCACCTGCGCCTCGACCATGCTGCGCTGACCGGCCCCCAGGTCCATCTTGCCGAAGAGCGGGTTGAGGCTCACCCGTGTCGTCAAGGTCAGGCGTCCGCCGCTCCCCATCGCGTCCAGGGCGTTTCGCATGAGGTTGTGGAACACTTGAAGCAGCCGATCCTCGTCGCCCAGGATCGGCGGAAGGCTCGGGTCGTAGCGCCGGATCAGCGCGACGCCGCGCTCGCGCGCGCCTTCCTCGTTCAGCATGGTGACCCGCTCGAGCAGCTGGTGCAGGTTGAGCGGCACCGGGCGAAGCTGAACCGGGCGCGACAGATCGAGGAGCATCTCGATGATGCGGTTCACGCGGTCGACCTCGGTCAGGAGCACGTCGGTGTATTCGCCCAGGCGTGAGTCCGCCCCGAGCTCGCGCTTGAGCAATTGCACGGCCCCGCGGATGGCGCCGAGCGGGTTCCGCACCTCGTGGGCGAGCCCGACGGCCATCCGTCCCGCCGCCGCCAGCGTCTCGCCCCGGCGCACCTCGGCCTCGAGCTGGCGAATCCTCGAGAGGTCGCGGAGCACGACGACGGCGGCCTCGACCTGTCCGTCGCGACCGCAGAGCGGGGCCGTGACGATCGACACGGGCACCCGACGACCCTCGCCGCGCTCCACGAAGCTCTCGGCCTCCGAGCGGCTCTCCCCCGTGGCGAGTGTCTCGCCGAGCCGGCGGACGACGGAGGCGTCGGGCGAAAAGACCTCCTTGACGTAACGCCCCTCCGCGCGGCGCGCCGAGCGCTCGGTGAGCACCTCGGCCGCGGAGTTCCAAAAGACGACCCGGAGGTCGGTATCGACCGCGATCACCGCGTCGGGGAGACCCGCCAGAACCGCTTCGTAGTTCATGGTAGCGGGGTCCGGGAGGCCGGCTCGCTCCGAGGGTGGCCCGAGAAAGATGCGACCCGGCTCCGTTGTAGCGGGGGCCGTGAGGCCGGCTTGAACCGAGGGTGGCCTGAGAAAGATGCGACCCGGCTCCGCATCGCCCGTTTGATTTGTAGCGGGGTCCGTGAGGCCGGCTTGAACCGGGGGTGGCCTGAGAAAGATGCGACCCGGCTCTGCATCGCGTCTTTCATCCCGCGAGCGCCAGATCCGGGGCGGCGTTGAGTGATAATGGCGCGCGTTCCCCGGCCGCGAGGCGTGCCGTCCCCGCCGCGGCGATCATTGCCGCGTTGTCAGTGCAGAGGTGGCGTGGCGGGATGTGCAGATGCAATCCGTGCTCGATCGCCGCCGCCTCGAGCGCCTCGCGCAGGCGGCCGTTGGCGGCGACCCCGCCGGTCAGAACGATGCGCTTGATCCCGTGATGCAGGGCCGCCTTGACGGTCTTGCGCACGAGCATCTTCACGACCGTCGCCTGGAACGACGCGGCGACGTCCGCGATTTCCGGGCGTGCGAGGGGCGCGTGTTGCTTGACGTAGAGCGAGACCGACGTCTTGACGCCGCTGAACGAGAAGTCGGCCGTGCCGTCGCTCATCTGCGCCAGCGGGAAGGTGATCGCCTTCGGATCGCCGCTGGCCGCCACGCGTTCGATCACGGGCCCCCCCGGAAAGCCGAGGCCGAGGAGCTTCGCGACCTTGTCGAACGCCTCGCCGGCGGCGTCGTCGCGCGTCTGGCCCACCAGCGTGTACTCCAGCGGCGCCCGTGCGTGGTAAAGCGCCGTGTGGCCCCCCGAGACAACGAGCGCGAGGAACGGGTGCTCCGGCGGGTCCTCGGTCAGGAACGTAGCGTAGATGTGGCCCTCCAGGTGGTTCACGGCGACCAGCGGCAACCGGTGGACGTAGGCAATGGCTTTCGCCACGGCACAGCCCACGAGCAGAGAGCCGACGAGCCCGGGCCCTTGTGTGACGGCGACCCCATCCAGGTCCGGCAGTCTCATGCTCGCGTCGGCAAGCGCCTTCTCGACGACCGGTACGATGACTTCGAGGTGACGGCGCGAGGCGAGCTCGGGAACGACACCGCCGTACGGCGCGTGAATCGCGTCCTGCGAGGCGACGACGTTCGAGAGCACACGACGGCCATCGGCAAGGACCGCCGCCGCCGTCTCGTCACATGAGCTCTCGATCCCGAGTACGACCATCCGTCGTCCTTTCGCACCAGGTGCAAGGGCCGCACAGATAGCAAGGGCGATGCAGCCGAGTCCCTGGTTCCCGGCCTCGCATCGCCCTTGACGCGCGCGTCGCGACTACTGCGGCCGGGCCTGGGCCTGCGGGTTCTGCCCCGGACGCTGCTGCTCGATGATGCGCATCGTCTTGATCACGTCGAGCGCCCGCTGCACCTGGATGTCCTTCTTGAGCTCCTCCATCGGATCGAGCGTCGCCGGCCGCTCTCTCGGCGCCGACGCCGTCTCTTTCGGGATCTCCACGACGATGTCCGGCGTGATGCCCTTGCCGTGAATCGACCGCCCCTTGGGGGTGAAGTACTTCGCCGTCGTGAGTCGTAGACCCGAGCCGTCCGATAGCGGGATGATCGTTTGCACCGATCCCTTCCCGAACGTCTGGGTCCCGACGACGATCGCGCGACCCCAGTCTTGCAGCGCGCCCGCCACGATCTCGGACGCGGACGCGCTCCCCTGATTGACCAGCACGACCATCGGGAGCGTGGGGTAGGACTTCTTGGCGTGGGCCGAGAAGCGCATGTTCTGGTTGCGGACGCGTCCCTCCGTGTACACGACGAGCTTGCCGTCGTCGATGAATTCCTCGGTGACCTCCACGGCGGCCGTCAGGAGCCCGCCCGGATTGTTGCGCAGGTCGAGGAGAAGCGCCTTCATGCCCCCCTTCGCGGCCTTCTCGAGCGCCGCGGCCATATCCCCGGGCGATTGCTCCTGGAACTGCCGGAGCTTGACGTAGGCGATGCCGCCGCCGAGGTCGTGCGAGCGCACCGATTGCACCCGAATCTGCTCACGCGTGATCTCGAAGTCCTTCGGCTCGGTCCAGCCCTCGCGCACCACGGTGATCATCACCTTGGTGCCGGGCTTCCCGCGCATGCGCTTGACGGCGTCGGGCAGCTGCATGTCCTTCGTCACCAGGCCGTCGATCTTCACGATACGGTCGCCGGTCTGCAGTCCCGCGCGGTAGGCGGGCGTCCCCTCGATGGGTGACACGACGGTGAGGACGTCGTCGCGCAGCGTAATCTCGATTCCGAGGCCGCCGAAGCTTCCAGTCGTCTCGACCTGCATCTCCTTGTAGCTGTCCGGATCGAGGAACGAGCTGTGCGCGTCGAGGCCGCGCAGCGTCCCCTTGATCGCGCTGTAGATGAGATCTTTCGGCGGCACCTCGTCCACGTACTGGTTTTGCACGATGGAGAGGACCTCGGTGAAGAGCTTGAGTTGCTCGTAGGTGGCGCTGCCGTCCGCGCTCTTGCTGGCCACGGACCCCCCGAGGGACAGCGTGAGCACCACCAGGAGCGACCCGATCACGAAGGCCTTCTTCATAAATTTCCCCTCATCCCGCGCTTAGCCACCCTGTCGGAGCCACTGTTCCGGATCCAGGGGCTTGCCCTGATAGCGCACCTCGAAGTAGAGCCGCGGCCCGGCGAGAGAACCCGTTTCGCCCACCGTGCCGATCCGCTGTCCCTGTCGGACGTCCTCGCCCTCCTTCGCCTCGATCTCGGCGACGTGGGCGTAGAGTGTATAGTACTCGTTCCCGTGGTCCACGATGATCAGGTTCCCATACCCTTTGAACCACCCCGTATAAACGACGTGGCCCGCGTGCACCACGGCGACCTCCCGACCCACCGCCGCCTCGATGTCCACGCCATTCCGGAAAGTCCGGGTCCCGAATCGCGGGTGCACCTGCGCGCCGAACCCCGTGACGATCCGCCCCTCGGTCGGCCAGGGCAGGCGCCCCTTGAGGCTCCCGAATCCGACCGTGGGCGCCTCGATCCCACCCTTGGGCGGCGGTACCTTGGCCAGCTTCCGTTGCTTGGCCTGGAGCTCGCGGATGAACGCCTCGAGGCGACGAGCGGCTTCCGTTAGTTCGCCCACGATGCGTTCGTGATACGTGCGCTCGTCGCGTACCTTCACGAGGATCGTCCGCCGCTTTGCGGCCTCGCGATCGACGTCCGCCTGCTCCCGCTTGGCCTCGTCGTGGAGGCTCGCCAGCTCCCGCTGCTGCGCCTCCTCTCGGCCCTTGCGGTCCGCTAACCTCTCAGAAGTACTACGATACTCTTGAATCAGCCGGGCGTCCAGAACGGCCAGACTCGCGAGGTGGCGCACGGCGGCGGCGCGCGTCACGGGGTCGTCCCCGCTCAAGATGACCGGCAACGCGCCGCCCTGAGCGTGCACGCGATACATCGCCCGCAGCCGGCTGGCGAGCGCGTTCACCTGGCCGGCGCGCTGGCGCTCGAGCTTCGAGATGTCGCCGCGGAAAAGCTGGATCTCGGCCTGGGCCCGCTTGATGCGCGTCTCCAGCCGCGTGACCTCTTGCAGCTTGACCGAGAGCCGGCGCTCGATCTCCTCGAGCTCGGCGAGCAGCGATGTTTCGCGGGCCCGCGCCACCGCGACTCGTTCTTTTTCTTCCTTCAACTGCTTCTGCGTCTGCTGGAGCTTCCGCTGCTCCGCCTGCAGGGGATCCTCGCGCTTCGGCTGGGCGGCGACCGGGACGGCGGCTAGCGCTGCGAGCATCACCCCGAGCATCAAGCGCTTCATGGCTCGCGAGCCGCGCGGGCGAGCCAGCCGCCGAGCCCTCCGAGGAGCGTCCCCGCGCCGAGTAGCGCCACGACGCCGACGGGCGTAAAGAACACGAGCTGGGAGAGGCCGAGCGTGAGGCTCACAAGCGGCTCGAGGCGCGGCGCCACCACCGAGTGCGTGACGACGAGCGCCCCCAGGGCCAGGATCGCGCCGGCCAGCCCTTGCATCATTCCCTGGAGAAGCACGGGCAGCCGGATCGTCAACTCGGAGGCGCCGACGAGCCGCATGATCTCGGTCTCGTGTCGCCGCGCGTGGAGGATCAGCGTCGTCGCCGTCGTGACGGTCAGAATGGAGGCGGCCGCGAGCACGAAGCCCACCCCGAGGCCGATCGTCGTCAGGAGCCGCTGCCAGTGCGAGAATCGCTCGACCCAGTCCGCGCTCCCGGCGACCTCGTCCGCCTCGGGCAGCACGGCCAAACGCGCGAGGAGCTCGCGCGCGCCTTCGGGCGTCGCGGCGGCCGCCGACGGCGTCACCTCCAGCGACGCAGGCAGCGGGTTCACCGGAAGCTGGTGGACGACGCCCGCGTCCTTACCGAGGACCTGCTTCAGCGCGCGCAGCGCGTCCGCCTTGCCGATGAAGACCACGCCGGCGACGCCCGGCATCACCCGAACGCGCTCGAGCAACGCGGCGACGTCGCCGCCGGGCGGCTCGCGCTTGAGATAGACGACGATGCGCACCCGGTCACGCCATTTGGCGACGGCGCGGCCGAGATTGGAGGAGACGAGCCAGAAGCCGCCGAGCGCGGCCAGCGACAGCGTGATCAGCACGACGGCGCTGACGGCGACCCGCCCGGCCCTCCGGAGATCGCGCAACGCCTCGCCGACCAGGAAACCGAGCACGCGGCGTCAGCCCTCGTCCTTCACGATGCGGCCGCCCTCGAGCGTGAGGGTACGCCGCCGCAGCGCCACGGCCAGTCGCGCCTGGTGGGTGGCCAGCACGATCGTCGTCCCGCCCGCTCCGATGTCCTTGAGCACGTCGATGATCTCCGCCGCCATCGCCTCGTCGAGATTCCCGGTCGGCTCGTCGGCGAGGAGGAGCGGTGGTCGCCGCACGATGGCCCGGGCCAGCGCCGCTCGCTGGGCCTCTCCCTGCGACAGCTGGGTGGGGTATGCCTGGGCGCGCGCCGACAGCCCGACCGCGCGGAGCGCGTCGAAGGCGCGGGCGGTGATGTCGCGCCGGGGCGTGCCGAGGACACGCAGGACGAAGGCGACGTTCTCATAGACGGTTCGGACGGGGAGGAGCTTGGCGTCCTGGAAGACGACCCCGATCGAGCGTCGGAGCGCCGCCACCTGCGACCGGCGCATCTGCACGAGACCGTAGCCGAGGACCTCGACATCACCCTCGGACGGAAGGTCGTCGCGGTAGAGGAGCCGGAGCAACGTCGTCTTGCCGGCGCCGCTGGCACCGGTCAGGACGACGAACTCACCCTTGCCGATCCGGAATGACACCTCGCGCAGCGCAGGGACCTTCACGGGCCCGACCGAGTACACCTTCGACACACGGTGAAGCTCAATCATGGCGGGCGCTTCCGATTATAGCCGTCACGTTTGGATTTTCGAGAGCTTGTCCTCCAGGAGGCGGTCTACCAGCGCCGGGTTGGCCTTGCCGCCCGTGGCCTTCATCACCTGTCCGACGAGCGCCTTTTTCGCGGCCGTCTTGCCGCGCTTGAAGTCCTCGATCGCCTTCGGGTTGGCAGCCATCACCGAGGCGATGACCTGACTCAGGGCCGCCTCGTCCGCGACCTGCGTGAGCCCGTCGCGCCGGACGATCGTCGGCGCGTCCTCGCCCGTGTCGACCATCGTGCTGAAGACGTCTTTGGCGATCTTGCCGCTGATCGTGCCGTCGGCGATGAGCCGCAGCAGGCCGGCCAGATTGCGCGGCGGCACCTTTATCGAGAGGACACGTTCGTCGCCACCGGCCAGCACCCGCAGGAATTCAGTAAGAATCCAGTTCGACACGGCCTTGGCATCGGGGAAGTCGGTGACCGCAGCCTCAAAGTAGTCCGCGAGGGGCCCATGGTGCGTGAGGATGTCGGACGTCGAGAGGGAAAGGCCGTACTGAGAGACGAATCGCTGCCGCCGGGCGCGCGGCAACTCGGGGAGCTCGGCCCGGATCTCCTCCACCCACCGCTGGTCGATCTGGAGCGGGACGAGATCGGGCTCCGGGAAATACCGGTAGTCGTGCGCGTACTCCTTGGACCGCATCGAGCGGGTCACTTCGCGGTCCGCGTCCCAGAGCCGTGTCTCCTGCACGATGCGCTCGTCCACTGTAAGCGCCGCCGTCTGACGAGCCACCTCGAACTTCAGCGCCCGCTCGACGTTCCTGAACGAGTTCAGGTTCTTGATCTCGACCTTCGTCCCGAGCTCAGCGGTCCCGCGAGGACGCAGCGAGACGTTCGCGTCGCACCTGAGCGAGCCCTCCTCCATGTTGCCGTCACAGACGCCGAGGTACACCACGACCGCGCGGAAGGCTCTCAGATAGGCGGCCGCCTCCTCCGGCGAGCGGAGCTCCGGCCTCGACACGGTCTCCATCAGCGGCACGCCGGACCGGTTGAAGTCCACCAAACTCGCCTGGGCCGTTTCCATCGTGCCCTCGTGGAGGAGCTTGCCGACGTCCTCCTCGAGGTGGAGCCGCTGGATCCCGATCGTACGAGGTGCACCATCGACGTCGATCTCGAGGAACCCGTCTTCGGCGAGCGGTTCTTCGTATTGGCTGATCTGGTAGTTCTTCGGCATGTCCGGGTAGTAGTAGTGCTTTCGCGCGAAGCGGCACACCGCGTTGACCCGGCAGTGAAACGCGAGCGCGGTACGGATCCCGAACTCGACCGCCCGCCGGTTGACGACCGGCAGGACGCCGGGCATACCCTGGCAGACCGGGCAGGTCTGGGAATTGGGCGGCGCGCCGAATCTCGTCGGGCAGCCGCAGAACATCTTGGAGCGCGTGCGGAGCTGGGCGTGGACCTCGAGCCCGATGACGACCTCGTAGTCGGTCATTGTAGCGGGGTCCGTGAGGCCGGCTTGGACCGAGGGTGGCCTGAGACAGGCGCGAGTGGCTCCGACACGCCCGATCTTGCCCGAGGCAGTTGCAACACGCGCCAGCGCTGTTTCACTTCAATTCAGGGCGGCGTGAGCGCCATGGCGTCGCTTGCTCGTAGGCGTACGCGGCGCGCAGCACCCGAGGCTCGTCGAGCGGCCGGCCGAGCACCTGCAGGCCGATCGGGAGGCCGGTCACGCTGAAGCCGCACGGCACGGAGATCCCCGGGATCCCGGCCAGGTTGCCCGGGATCGTGAAGACGTCGTTGAGGTACATGGACAGCGGGTCTTCCTTCTCGCCGTGCTTGAACGCGACGTTGGGCGTCGTCGGCGCGACGATGAGGTCCACGCGCGCGAACGCGGCCGCAAACTCGCGGCGCACGAGCGTCCGGACGCTCTGTGCTTTGCCGTAATAGGCATCGTAGTATCCGGCCGACAGCGCGTAGGTGCCGAGCATGATCCGGCGCTTGACCTCGGCGCCGAAGCCCGCCGCGCGGGTCCGGCTCTCCATCTCGACGAGATCGCGACCCGGCACGCGCAGTCCGAACTTGACGCCGTCGTACCGCGCGAGGTTCGACGACGCCTCGGCGGGGAGGATCAGGTAGTAGGCCGCCAGCGAATGCTTGGTCGTCGGCAGCGACACGCGCTCGAGCCGGGCGCCGAGCTCCTTCAGCACCTCGATCGCCGCGCGGACGGCGCGCTCCACGTCCGGGTCCATGCCGTCGATGAAGTACTCGTCGGGGAGCCCGAGCGTGAGGCCCGCGACGCCTTTCGACAGCTCGGCGACGTACTCGGGCACCGGCGCCTGGATGGACGTCGCATCGCGCCGGTCGTGGCCGGCGACCGCGCCCAGCAGGAGCGCGGCGTCCCTGACGTCTCGGGCGAACGGCCCGATCTGATCGAGCGAGGAGGCCAGGGCGACCAGGCCGTAGCGTGACACGCGGCCGTACGTCGGCTTCATGCCCACCACACCGCAGAAGGCAGCGGGCTGACGGATCGAGCCGCCCGTGTCGCTCCCGAGCCCGCCCGCGGCGAGCCCACCAGCGACCGCCGCGGCCGACCCGCCTGACGACCCCCCGGGCACGCGGGCGAGGTCCCAGGGGTTGCGCGTCGGGTGGAAGGCCGAGTGCTCGGTGGATGAGCCCATCGCGAACTCGTCCATGTTGGTCTTGCCGAGGATCACCGCGCCCGCCGCCCGCAGCCGCTCGACGACCGTCGCGTCGTAGGGCGGTACGAAGCTCTCGAGCATCTTCGAGCCGCACGTCGTCCTCACGCCACGCGTGCACAGCACGTCCTTGAGCGCCACCGGGGCCCCATCGAGCGGGCCGAGTGGCGCGCCGGCGCGCCAGCGCAGCTCGGACTCGCGCGCCGCCGCCAGTGCCTGGTCCCGCACGACCGTGAGGTACGCCCCCACCCGGCCGTCGAGGGCGTCGATGCGCGCCAGGTAGGCCTCCGCGACGGCGGTCGGGGTCAGCTCACCCCGCCGGTAGGCATCGGTCAGCTCGTGGATGGGCTGGTACATCAGTCCTCGAGGATCCGCGGCACGCGGAAGAGCTCGCCGCTGCGGTCCGGCGCATTGGCGAGCATCGCGTCCTGAGGGAAGCACGGCTCGACCTCATCCTCGCGCATGACGTTGACCACGTCCACCGCGTGCGAGGTCGGCTCGACGCCCTCGGTGTCGACCGCGCGCAGCGTGTCCAGGTGCGCGAGGATGGAATTCAGCTGCTCGCGCATCCGCTCGAGCTCCGCGTCGGTCAGGGCCAGACGGGTCAGGCGTGCGACATGCTCGACGTCCGTGCGCTCGATCATGGGCTCAGAGCTCCTCCAGATGGGCGTACTGCAGCGAGAGCCGCTTGCGGCCGACGCTGGCGAAGCCCACCGTGACGACGAAGTCGGCGCCGTCCCGCTCGATCCCGACGACGAGCCCCTCGCCGAAACGCGCGTGACGCACCTTGGCGCCGACGCGGAGCGGCAGGTCTTCGCCGACGGTGTCCGCGGCCGCCGCGTAGGCCACCGCGTCCGACGCCCAGCCGGCCGGGGGCTCACGTCGCGTGTTCAACGAGACGAGCTGATTCTCCGGCATCTCGCGCAGGAAGCGCGAGGGCTCGCCGACTCCATAGCCGTGAATCCGCCGGTGCAACGCATAGGAGAGATAGAGCCGCTCGCGGGCGCGCGTCAATCCCACGTAGCACAAGCGGCGCTCTTCCTCGATCTGCTCGTCATCGCTCATCGACCGGGCGTGCGGAAACACCCCCTCCTCCATACCCGTCATGAACACGGCCGGGAACTCGAGTCCCTTGGCCGAGTGGAGCGTCATCAGCGTCACGCGCGGTCCCTCGTCCTTCAGCTCGTCGATGTCGGCCAGCAGGGCGACGCCGTCGAGGAACCCCTCCAGCGTCGGGGCCGAATCGGCGTGCACGTAGTCCTCAGCGGCGGCGATCAGCTCCTCGAGGTTCTCGAGACGCGCCTCGGCCTCGGGCGAGCGCTCCTCGCGCAGTGCCTCGCGATAGCCCGAGGCGTTGAGCAGGTGGTCGACGAAGGCCGGCGGCGTCATCTCCGCCCGCCGGTCCGCCAGCCCGCGGATCAGCTCCGCGAACTCCCCGAGCGCGCGCCGCGGCTTGCCGGTGATCGCGGCTGGCGGATCCGCGGCGACGGTCAACAGCGCTCGACCGGCCCGGGACGGCGCCTCGTCCAGGCGCGCGAGCGTCGCGGAGCCGATGCCCCGAACCGGCGTCTGGATCGCCCGCCGGAAGGCGACGTCGTCCGCCGGATTGATGGCGAGGCGGACGTACGCGAGCGCGTCCTTGATCTCCTTGCGCTCGTAGAAGCGCACGCCGCCGACGATCCCATAGGGAACGCGTGCGCGGCGCAGCGCGTCCTCCAGTACCCGAGACTGCGCATTGGTGCGGTAGAAGACCGCGACGCCGTCCCAGGGCACGCCGTCACCGCGCAGCCCGAGGATCGTCTGGGCGACGAAGTTCGCCTCCTCATGCTCGTCCCAGCCGCGATAGAGCTTCGGCGGATCGCCCTCGGCGTTCTCGGTCCAGAGCGACTTGTCCTTGCGCTGCACGTTGTGATCGATCACCGCAGTGGCGAGCGAGAGAATGCGCTGGGTCGAGCGATAGTTCTGCTCGAGCTTCACGACGCGGGTGCCGGGATAGTCCTGCTCGAAGTCGAGGATGTTCCGGATGTCGGCGCCGCGCCAACGATAAACGGACTGGTCAGGGTCGCCAACGACACAAATGTTCCGGTGCTCGCCGGTCAGCAGACGGATGATTCGATACTGGGCGCGGTTGGTGTCCTGGTACTCGTCCACGAGGACATGGCGCCAGAGCCCGCGGTACCACGCGAGCGCCTCCGGGACCTCCTCGAAGAGCCGCACGGTCTTCAGGAGCAAGTCGTCGAAGTCCACGGCGCCGACGGCGCGCAGGCGTTCCTCGTAACGCCCGAAGACCAGCGCGATCTTCTCCTCCCACGGTCCCCGCGCCTCCTGCTTTGCGTCGTCAACGCCGAGCATGTGGTTCTTCCAGTAGCTGATACGCTGGGTGACGGCGGCGGGGGTCGTGGTGCGCTCGCCGAGGTCGAGCTCCTTCATGCTCTCCTTGACGAGACTCGCGCGGTCGTCCTCGTCGTAGATGACGAAGTGGGCCGGCAGCCCGATGTGGCGACCGTGCTGGCGGAGGACGCGCACGCACGCCGAGTGGAAGGTCGCGATCAGCGGCGCCCTGATTCCCACCGGGAGCAGCAGCGACTCGACCCGGCGCGCCATCTCGCCCGCCGCCTTGTTGGTAAACGTGACCGCGAGGACGTTCCGCGGTGAGATGTCCCGGGCGCTGATGAGCCAGGTGATCCGGTAGGCGATGACGCGCGTCTTGCCGCTCCCGGCGCCGGCAAGGACCAGGAGCGGTCCGTCTCCCGCGGTGACCGCCTCGCGCTGCGGGGGATTCAGATCGTCGAGAAAGCGCGTGAGCTCCGAGAGCACCCGACGATTGTACCGAGCGATCCGGGCGTCGCCAACCCGAAGCTTCGCTCGGAGTCGGGCGCCCCGGCGCGCGGCGTCGCGCTACTCGACCGTGACGCTCTTCGCGAGGTTCCTGGGCTGGTCCACGTCGCAGCCGAGTCGCACCCCGATGTGGTACGCCAGGAGCTGTAGGGGAATTACCGTGATCAGCGGCGCCAGGAGATCGGCGCAGACCGGCACCTCGATCAGGTGCTGAACCTTCGCCGCGAGGGTTCGGTCGCCGGCGTGCACGACGGCGATGACCTGGCCCTCGCGGGCGAGGACCTCCTCGACGTTGCCGAGCATGCGCTCGTACGAGCCGTCGCGCGGGGCCAACGCGACGACGGGCAGCCGGTCGGCGATGAGCGCGATGGGGCCATGCTTCATCTCGCCGCCGGCGTAGCCCTCGGCGTGGATGTAGGAGATCTCCTTGAGCTTGAGCGCGCCTTCGAGGGCGATCGGAAACTGGAGCCCACGGCCGAGATAGAGGAAGTTACGCGCGCCGGCGAGCTCGCGGGCGATCGTCGCAATCTGGCCGTCGAGCTCGAGCGTCTTCTCGACGAGGCGTGGGATCTCGACGAGGTCGTGGATCCGCTTCTTCACGTCCTCGGCCGTCAGGGCGCCGCGCTGGCGGCCGAGCCAGAGGCCAAGGAGGTAGGTCGCGACGATCATCGTCGAGAATGCCTTCGTCGACGCGACGCCGATCTCCGGTCCGGCGTGCATGTAGAGGATACCCGTCGCCTCCCGCGCCAAGGCCGAGCCCACAACGTTGGTGACCGCGAGGATCGGGCACCCCTTGAGTCGGGCCGCCTTGACGGCCCCGAGGGTGTCGGCGGTCTCGCCGGACTGGGAGATCGCGACCACGAGCGTCTCGGGGCCCACGAGCGCGTCGCGATAACGGAACTCGCTGCCGAGGTCCGCCTCCGCCGGAATGCCGGCGAGCCGCTCGATCATCGAGCGACCCAGCATCGCGGCGTGGAACGCGGTCCCGCAGGCGACGAGGACCACCCGCTCGACGGCGCGCACGGCGTCGGGGGCGAGGTTCACGTCGGGCAGGACGACGTTGCCGGTCTCGGGGGCGATCCGGCCGCGGAACGTGTCGGTGATGGCCCGCGGCTGCTCGTGCATCTCCTTGAGCATGAAATGCCGATAACCGCCCTTCTCGGCCATGATCGGATCCCACAGGATGCGGACCGGGGCACGCCGGACCGGCTCGCCCTCGAGGGTCGACAGCTCGACGGAGTCGGCCGTGACGACCGCCACTTCGTTGTCTTCGAGCACGACGACATCGCGCGTGTGCGCGAGAATCGCGGGAATGTCGGAGGCCACGAACATCTCCCCCTGACCGAGCCCCACGACGACACTGCCCGCGCCCTGCTTGGCGGCGACGAGCCGATCAGGCGCGGCGGTCGAGATGACGCCGACCGCGTACGAGCCCGTGACCTCGCTGAGCGCCGCCTTCACGGCCCGGTCGAGCCGCCCGGTCGCCCTGAGGTGGTGCTCGATGAGGTGGGCGATCACCTCGGTGTCCGTCTCCGACCTGAACTGGTGGCCCGCGGCGAGGAGGCGCTCCTTGATCTCGAGGTAGTTCTCAATGATCCCGTTGTGGACGACGACGAGCGTGCCGTCACAGTCGGTGTGGGGGTGGGCGTTCTCCTCGGACGGCCGGCCATGGGTCGCCCAGCGCGTGTGGCCGATGCCGAGCGCGCCGGTCAGCGGCCGTTCGCCGAGGACCCCCTCGAGCATCTTGATCCGGCCGGCGGCGCGCCGCACATGGAGCGTGCCGTGGTGGAGCACCGCGACGCCCGCGGAGTCGTAGCCCCGATACTCGAGTCGCTTCAGCCCTTCGACGATGATGCCGACCGCGCTCTTGTCGCCGACGTATCCGACGATTCCGCACATGGCTAGCCTCGGTGCTCTTCGCGCTTCTTGGCCTTCCGGGCGGCCCAGCCGTCCTTGACGACCTGGGGGGCGCGTCCCACCGCGAGCGCTCCCGGCGGGACGTCCTTCGTGATCGTCGAGCCCGCGCCGATGTAGGCGCCCTCGCCGACGGTGACCGGCGCCACCAGGCTCGTGTTGGTCCCGATGAAAGCGCGGTCGTCGATCTTCGTCTTGTGCTTGGCGACTCCATCATAGTTGCAGGTGATCGTCCCGGCGCCGACGTTGACATCCTCGCCGACCGTGGCATCGCCGACGTAGGAGAGATGCGGCACCTTCGACCCCCGCCCGATCCTCGACTTTTTCAGCTCGACGAAGTTGCCGATCCTCGCCTTGGGCCCCACGTGCGACAGCGGCCGCAGGTGGCAGAAGGGACCGAGCGTCGCCGCGTCCTCGACCACCGACTCCGTCAACACGCAGTAGGGCTTGAGCGTCACGCGGTCGCCGACCCGGGACGAGCTCACGTGGCAGCCGACGCCGATGACGCACTCGCTGCCGATCGACGACTGCCCCTCGATCATCACCTGGGGATGGATGGTCGTGTCCGGCCCGACCGTGACCGTGTCCTCGATGTAGGTGCTGGCCGGATCGAGGATGGTCACGCCCCCCTCCATCAACCTGTCGAGGATGCGGCGCCGCTGGATCGCGGTGACCGCCGCGAGCTGCTTGCGGTCGTTGACACCGACGGCCTCACTGGGATCGGATGTCACGACCGCGTCCACGCGCGCCCCGGCCCGGGACAGGACGCCGATCACGTCCGTCAGGTAGTACTCACCCTGGTCGTTGTCGGGACGGATCTTGCCGAGTGCCTGCCAGAGCCGCCTCCCGGCGAAGCAATAGACCGACGTGTTGATCTCGGCGATCTTCTTCTCAGCGTCGGTCGCGTCGCGGTCCTCGACGATCCGCTTGACGCGCCCCCCCTGGCGCAGGACGCGCCCGTAGCCCTGGGGTTCCGGGACAACCGCGGTCAGCACGGTGGCGGCGGCGCGGCTCTTCCGATGGTGGGCGACGAGACGCTCGATGGTCTCGACGGACAGAAGCGGCATGTCGCCCGGCAGGACGAGAATGGTGCCGTCGACGCATTCGGGCCTGGCCCGCAGGACGGCGTGACCGCTGCCGAGTCGTTCGCGCTGGACGACCGCGCGGACGTCGGGTCCGGCCAGCTCCACGACGTCGTCCGCGTTCGGCCCGACGACCAGCACGATGCGGTCGGCCAGGGTCCGCGCTGCGCGGAGCGGATAGGCGATCAGCGCGCGGCCGCAGAGAGGGTGGAGCACCTTGGGCTGCCGCGAGCGCATCCGCTTGCCCTCTCCCGCGGCGAGAACGACGGCTGTCAGTCTGTCCATCGGGTAGCCCTCATTTTACATCGTCGCTCGAGGGCGACAATCAGGGTTTGCGGAGGTGAGACAGGAGCCGCTCGATCCTGGCCGGCACGGGGGCGGAGCATTCGATCACTTTCCGAAAAGCCGGATGGACGAAGGCGAGCGCCGCGGCGTGGAGGGCATAGCCGTCGAGCGCAATCGGCGGCTGCGAGTGGGGCTTACCGTACACCTCGTCGCCGACGACCGGGTGGCCGAGCGACGCCAGATGGACACGGATCTGGTGGGTACGCCCCGTCTCGAGGCGAACGTCGAGCAGCGTGAAGTGTGCAAACCGCTCAAGCACCCGATATCGGGTGATGGCCCGCTTGCCACGGCCGACCGGGCGAACCGCCATCTTCACCCGGTCCGTCGGATGGCGCCCGATCGGCGCATCCACGATGCCCTCGTTCGCGAGGACACGTCCATGAACGACCGCGAGATAGCGACGCGTCACCGTGCGGGCAGCGAGTTGCGCGACGAGCGCGTCGTACGCCTGTGCCGTCTTGGCGACGACGAGAAGTCCCGAAGTGTCCTTATCCAGCCGGTGCACGATTCCCGGACGTCGGGGCCCGCCGACGCCCGCGGTGGTCGGCGCGTGGGCGAGAATAGCCGCCGCGAGCGTGCCGCGCGCTCGGCCGGCGCCGGGATGGACAACCATCCCAGCCGGCTTGTCGACCACGAGCACGTGCTCGTCCTCGTGGAGGACGGAAAGCGCGGTCGGCTCGGGCGCCAGTTCCTCCTCCATGGGCGGCGGGACCTCGATCTCGATCCTCTCGCCTCCGCGGAGCCGATGGGCAGCCTTCAACACCGAGCCGTCGACCCGGACGAGGCCGCCGCGGATCAGAGATTGGAGGCGGGCCCGCGAGAGAGCGGTCAGCCGGGCGCTGAGCCAGCGATCGAGCCTGGCGCCGGCCGACACGGGCTCGACCGTGAGCACCGTCACGGGTCAGGCGGGAGCGGAGGGTGATCGAGCAGCGAGCATCCCGAGCGCCAGCACCGCCACGCCCACCGTGATCGCCGAGTCGGCGACGTTGAACGCCGGCCAGTGCCAGCCGCGGAAGTGGACGTCGACGAAGTCCACCACGGCGCCAAGGCGTGTCCGGTCGATCAGATTACCGACGGCCCCGCCGAAGATGAGGCCGATCGCGGACTGCTCGCGCCATCCGCCGCTCGGAAGGATCCGCAGCGCCACCCGGAGCAGGACGACGAGCGCCGCCAGAGAGAGGAGCCCCACGACCCAGCGCCAGCCGGCCGGGATGCCGGAGAGAAGGCCGAAGGCGAGGCCCGGGTTCTTGACGAGCGTCAGGGCGACGAGGCCCTGGACCACGTCGACGGGGACGCCCAGTGTCAGGCGGTCGAGCGCGATCAGCTTGACGATCTGGTCGAGGACGACGACACCACCGGCGATCGCGACGACGCGCCCGACGCGGGGCCGCTCAAGGCGGATCGCCTGCACCATTCGACGACTCGCCTCGCAGCCGCTCAGCTCGCACTGCCACGCGCGAGGACGACCGGGACGCAGCGCTCGCAGAGCGAGGGATGCGCAGGGTGTGCGCCGACGCGCTCACTGCGCATCCAGCAGCGCTCGCACTTCGCACCGGGCGCACGGTCGACGCCGACGACGAGACCCGGGATGTCCTGGCTCTCGTAGGTAACGCTGGCGCGGGCCTGGGAGCGATCGAGGTCGACCCGCGACACGATGAAGAGCGTCGGCAGGAGGTCGCGCTTGGCCCGCAGAAGGGCCGGTAGGTCCTCCGGAGCGTGCGCGATCCGCACCGCGGCCTCGAGCGAGCTGCCGATCAGCTTCTCGGCACGCGCAGTCTCGAGCGCCTTCGCGACCTCGCGGCGCACCTCGAGGAGCCGGTCCCAGTCGCGCTTGAGCGCATCGTCGAGCCGCTCGCGCGGCGCTTCGGGAAAGCGCTCGAGGTGCACGCTCTCGGTGTGGACGCCCGGCAGGTAGCGCCACGCCTCCTCGGACGTGAAGGTGAGGATCGGCGCCAGGAGCCGCGCGAGCGAGGCGAAGATCTCGTAGCAAGCCGTCTGAGCCGCCCGCCGACGCGGGTCGTCGGCCGCCGAGGTGTAGAGTCGGTCCTTGATGACGTCGAGGTAGAGCGCGGAGAGATCGACGGCGCAGAAGTTGTGTACGCTGTGGAAGACGGTGTGGAACTCGTACTCCTCGTAGGCGCGCCGGACCCGGCCGATGAGGCGTGCCAAGCGGTCGAGGATCCAGCGGTCGATCTCGTCCAGTCGCGCGTAGGACTGCCGGTCACGCGCCGGCTCGAAGTCGCCGAGGTTGCCGAGCAAGAATCGAAACGTGTTCCGGATGCGGCGGTAGGCGTCGGCCAACCGGTCGAGGATCTCCGTCGAGACCCGGATATCATCGGTGTAGTCCTCCGCCGCCACCCAGAGCCGTAGCACCTCGGCGCCGTACTTCGGCAAGAGCTCCTCTGGAGCGACGGTATTCCCCACCGATTTCGACATCTTGCGGGCTTCGGTGTCGATCACGAAGCCGCACGTGAGCACGCTCTTGTAGGGGGGCGCCCCGCGCGTGGCCATGGCCTCCAGCAACGAGGAATGGAACCAGCCGCGGTGCTGATCGGAGCCCTCGAGGTACAGCTCGGCCGGCCACCGGAGCTCGGGATGCGTCTCCAGCACCGCCGCGTGACTGCAGCCTGAGTCGAACCACACGTCGAGGGTGTCAGTGCCCTTGCGAAACACCGACCCGCCGCACTGGCGGCACCGTGTGCCCGGCGGCAGCAGTTCTTCCTCGCCGCGGAGGTACCACTCCTCGATCCCGCGGCCGCCACCGAAGATCTGCGCAACATGTTCGATGACCGCCTGCTCGAGCAGCACCGCCTGGCAGCCGGCGCAGTAGAAGGCGGCGATCGGCACACCCCACACGCGCTGGCGGGAGAGCGTCCAGTCGGGCCGGTGCGCGATCATGTTGAAGATGCGCTCCTCGCCCCATGCGGGGATCCAGCGCACGTCGCGTCGGATGGCCTCCAGCGTGCGCGTGCGGAGGCTCTGCTGGTCGAGGGCCACGAACCACTGCTCGGTTGCACGGAAGAGCGTCGGGTTCTTGCAGCGCCAGCAGTGAGGATAGGTATGGTCGAGGGCCACCTCGGCCACCAGAGCACCCCGGGCGCGGAGGAGGTCGACGATCTTGGGGTTCGCCTCCCAGACCGTCAGCCCCGCAAAGTGCTCCACCTCGGCGACGAACCGTCCGTCGTCGTCCACGGGGTTGTAGATCTTGAGGCCGAGGGCCCGTCCGAGCTCGTAGTCCTCCTCGCCGTGGCCGGGAGCGATGTGGACGAGCCCGGTGCCGGTGTCCATGGCGACGAAGTCGGCTCCTGCGATCTGTCCGCGACGATCGATCCAGGGGTGCCGGTAGGTGCTCCCCACATAGTCCGAGCCGGGCAACGCCGACGCGACCGGCCTGACTTGGACGCTACCCTTCGAGGTTCTCTCGAGCACGAGCTGGTAGTCCTCGAGCCGCGCCTTGGCGACGACGTGGACCTCACCGGCCACGTCGAGGGCGACATAGCTCTGTGAGGGCTGCACCGCGATCGCGAGATTCGCCGGCAGGGTCCATGGCGTGGTCGTCCAGATCACGGCAAACGCGTTGCGGCCCTTGAGCTCGGCCGCGAGGGCCGGCGGCATGGTCTCGAGGGGGAATTTCACATACGCTGATGACGTGCGCTGCTCCTCGTACTCAACCTCCGCCTGGGCGAGCGCAGTCTTGCAGTGCATGCACCAGTGAACCGGCTTGAGGCCCTTGTAAACGAGGCCGCGTCCGACGAGGCGGCCGAACTCGCGGGCGATCACCGCCTCGTAGGCGGGCGCCATGGTCAAGTACGGATTGTCCCAGTCGCCGAAGACGCCGAGCCGCCGGAACTCGTCGCGCTGGATGTCGACGAAGCCGCGGGCGTACTCGCGGCACCTGGTGATCTTCTCGACGGGATTCATCGCCTGGCGCACGTCGACACCGGGCCGGTCCAGACCGAGCTCCTTGTCGACCTGATGCTCGATCGGCAGACCGTGACAATCGAAGCCGGGCACGTACACGGCGTTGAAGCCGAGCATCGTGCGCGACTTCACGACGATATCCTTCAGCACCTTGTTGAGGACGTGGCCCATGTGAATGTGGCCGTTCACGTATGGCGGGCCGTCGTGGAGGATCCAGAGGGGCCGGTCTGCGCCCGCCTCGCGCAGGCGCTTGTAGATTCCGAACGAATCCCACCAGGCGAGCATCTCCGGCTCGCTCTTCGGCAGGTTCGCCCTCATCGGGAAGGCGGTTTTCGGCAGATTTAGCGTGGCCTTGTAGTCCATGACCCGGAGCGTCATGGTATCACAGGGCAGGCGAGAGCTACTTGGGCGCGAGCGTCACCACGCCCCGGCTGGAATCGATGTTCACGTTGAACTGGTCGAGGAAATCGCGCCCGAGGAGGCCATCGCCTACATCCGTGGCGGGCAAGTTGTAGGAGCCCACCGGCATCCGTCCGACGCGGGCGTCGCCGATCTCGAGGCTGTCGACGACCACGAACTGGATCTGTTCGCTTCCCGTCGCGCTCACGATCTGGCCCGTGGCCGCTGGCGCCGCGATCCGGACCCCGGCTGCCTGGAGCGCGCGGGGGCTAATGAGCGTCCGGTCGGCGCCGGTGTCGAGCAGCAGCCGAGCCGCTGCGCTGCCATTGATCCTGACGTCCACCATGATCCGCTGGCCGGGGCTGAACCGGATCGTCGTTCCGCCCGATGAGCCGGGCTTGGCACCACCGGCGTCGGGCGCGGACGGGTCGGGCGCCGGCGCGTTCTTGAGACCCAGCGGTACCGCGCGCGCGCGATAGCGGTCGGGGACACTGCCGATTCCCTCGGCGAAGTGGGGCACGCCATTGTCATCGACCCAGCGGTAGATCTGGGCCCCGACGGTCGCCGGTCGCCCGAGCACGAGCAGAACGGTCAGGAAAAGCAACACTACTTGTCGCATGCCGCGATCATACCGCACACCGCGCCAGGCGATACACGACCATTTCCGCTGCACCCGCGACCTCGTTGCGCTCCAGGCGTACGCGGTAGACAGGCTCGAGCGTTTCCGGGCTCGAGGCGAGCTGCGGGAACCACGCCGGGAAGATGATCACGTATTGCGGACACGCTTCCTTCAGGTACCGCATCACTCCCAGCTCTCCCCGCCGTCGAAAGGGAATGATTTCCGGCGTCACGAGTCCCATCAGGTCGATGATCTCACGGCGTGAGAAGTAGGCGATCGCCCCGATGTCGTTCGCCGCGATCCGGGCTGTCCTCGGCAGGTTGGTGTCCACCCAGCGCCCGAGGTGAACCTGCATCGCGTTGATGTTCTGGACCGCCCACCCGTATCGCGTCGCTGCCGGCACGAGACTCACAACCGCAATGCCGAGCCACACCACCGCGACCGTACGCACCCAGCAATTGCGCCGGGGGACCGGGGGCGCGGTGGCCCCCCTTCCGAGACCCGTGTTGTCAGGGTTGACCGCATCGCCGCGCGTAGGAAGTTCATGTGAACCGGTTTTAGCCAGCATGGTCTCGGAAGGGGGGCCACCGCGCTCCCGGCCCCCCAGCGCAACCGCCAGCGTGAGCACCACGAGAGGGAGAAGGTGAATCGAATACCGACCCTCTTGAAACGCCGGGCCGCGGTACGGCGCGAGCAAGGCCATGCCGAACGGGTGCGCGAGGAGCGCGAGCGCAACCGCGCCGAGCGCGCGGCCCGCGCGACGCCATGCTAAGACGAGCCCTGGAACGAGCGCGAGCGGCAGAAGCCAGTGGGTGGCCGTGAGCCAGCCAATCCATGCCGTGAGGAACGTCCACGGGCGCCAGATCCACGTGAGGGCCGCCGGCTCGTTGACGCCGCCGAGCCAACCGACGAGCCCGCCTTCGACCTTGGCCGCGGCCGTGGCGGGATACAACGTGCCCACGGTCCACAAGCTGAACAGCGCGGCGGGCGCCACGGTCATGACCGTCACGAGCGCGAACGCCGCAGCCCGGCGGAGCGTTACCGTACGAGCGAGGACGAAGAGGGGGATGAGAAGGAAGGCCTCCGGCCGCGCCAGGACGGCCAGCGCCGCGCACGCCGACGACGCCAGCAGACGATCGTGCGCGTGCGCGAGGAGAGCGGCGGCTACCAGGAACGCGGCGAGCGCGACCTCCATGCCTGAAAGCGCGCCCCAGGCGACTGGTCCGGTCCACAGGAGCGCGACGGCCGCGACGAGCGCGACGTCGGCTCGAGCCCCCCAGGCGAGCGCCGCCCGGCGGGTGAGAATGGCCGCGCCCAGGGTCGCGGCGACGCCGAACGCCTTGGCCATCCCGAGCGAGGGCGAGGAAGCCGCAGCGCCTGCGGCGAGCAGGAGCGTCCACAGGGGCGCCGTCGAGCCGGCAACCGGTGCACCCGGATTGAAGGAAAAGCCTGCGCCCTCGGCGAGGTTGCGCGCGAACTGGAGATGGATCCACGCATCGTCGAGCGGGAACCCAGACGCTCCGGCGATCTGCTTCTCGCGCGCGGCGAAGAGGGCGAGCGGGAACACCGCCGCCGCGATGACGAAGACGTCGTCGCGCCACCGGCGGGCTCGTGCCGCGGGGCGCTCACCTCGGTCGGGCACGCGCGGCGCTGACGGCGCGGCGAGAGGGCTCCGCGCGGACGAACGTGTAGTCCTCGTAGTCGACGGGCTTCTCGCCCAGCGGCAGCACGTAGAGATAGCGGCCGTGGGGGATTTCGATCTCGACGAGCCCTTCGGGCCGCACGGTCGTCGGGCTCCAGTGGTCGACGAACCAGACGAGGCGCTCCACCGAAGCCGGAAGGGGGATCTCGGTGTCCGGGATCGTCGTCATGGTCGACGAGAGACGCGACGCCCGGAAGCCGGGGACCCGATCGCCCACCTGGAGCTCGTAGACCGCGTACTCGGGCAGGTAGAACATGGCGTGACGGAACCACGGGTACGAGCGCGAATTGCCCTGCTCGGTGATCACAACGGTCTCTTCCGCCGGGTACAGTCCGTGGATCGAGTCGACGAATCCCCGCACCACTTCTTCGTGCTCGCGCAGCGCCCCGGCAGTCCGGCTGAAGATCCAGTCGAACGCCTCGTCTTGCGCCTGACGGACCCAGTTGGGTCGCGGCGTGTCGAAGTCCCGAGGCGCCGGCCGCGCCGACACGAAGAACGAGCCGTTCACGAGGACCACGAGCACGACGACGGCCGCCGTGAGGGCGACCCGCGCCCGCGGATACGGCAGCGACTCGCCGGCGTGCCCGAGCGCCGTCACCAGCACGCGCGAGAGGAAGATCACCAGCGCGGGGAGGAACGTCAGGATGTAGCCCGCCTGACCGAAGTGCACGAGCGTGCAGACAACCACCGACGGGATCGTCCAGCCGAGCAAGAACCACTCCCGCGTGCTCCAGCCGTGGCGGCGTACATACCAGACCGTGAAGAACCCCGCCGCCGCCAGCGGGCCGAGTGCGACGAGCACGGACTCCAGCAGATAGCGCGACATGCGCAGCGTGATCTCGAGGGGGCCGCCGACGATCGAGGTGGGCTTGACGACCGAGTCCGCCAGCTCTACCGAAGCGGCGACGTACCGACCCAGGCCGCCGGTGAGCCAGATCATCGGCAGGAACCAGGTCAGGACCGATGCGCACAGAATGGCGAGCCCGACCGCCACGACGCGAAGTCTTCGGAGGCCGAAGGCCACGCACCCGCACCAAAGGGGAAAGAGCAGGATGAGGAGCGACTGGCGCATCCCGCCCGCGATGCCCAGGTACCACGCGGCCAGGTACGCGTCGCTCCGGCTCCCGTTGAGCGCGCGGAAGGCGCAGTACGCGACCGTGGACGCGAAGAGAGCTTCGCCGGTGTAGGTGAGGCCGACGGAGCCATAGAACCAAAAGAGCGGGCTCACGGCCAGGAGCGCGGCGGCGGCGACCGCCGTCGTCCGGTCGTAGACGGCGCAGGCCAGGTAGTAGACGACGAAGGTCGTCAGCCCGCTGAACGCGACCGCGAGCGCGACATAGGCCGCCGCCGGATCGTCGAACCAGACGTTGACGATCCGGCCGACCACGACGTACAGGATGTAGCCCGGCGGGTGAGGTTGGTGCTTGAGGACGTCGTATTCACGGAGCGCCAGCGCGAACTGCACGGCGTCCCAGTTGTAGAGGAGATGGGCGCGGTACGGGAGACGCGAGGCGATCGTCAGGAGGGAGAGGGCGGCCGCGACGAGGAAATCGGCGCGCGCGGTTACGTCTTGTTCTCCTCTGGCTTCTTCGTCGCGGCGGCGGTGTCCTCGGCCTTGACCTCGTTGACGCCCTTCTTGAACTCCTTGACGCTCGAGCCGAGTGAGCGGGCGAGTTCCGGCAGTCGGTTCGCGCCGAAGAGAATCAGCACGATCACGAGGATGATCAGCAGTTCCTGGTAGCCCAGCCCAAACATGTGCGGCTCCTTTCCAACGACGCCCACACCTTACTCCCCCCCTACCCCGCGCGCAAGATCCGCCTTTCCCCGACGCGCGCCGTGACGCGGCGCTGATCGAAGAACTCCAGGAGCGGAATGGCGTACTTCCGGGAAATGCCGAGCAGGTCCTTGATATCGGCCGGCCCGATCTCTTTGCGCTCGCGCAGCAGCGCGACGAGCTTCGTCTGGATCGCGTCGAGGGCGCGCGTATGGAAGAAGAGCGATTCCTTCACGCGCACGAGCTTCCCGGCCTGCACAAGCACCTGGAAAAGCTCGTGCTCCTCGTCACCGACGAGCCCGGCCCTGCCCAACGCCTCCTCGGCACTCGGCGGGGCGGCCTCCGCCCGGAGAAAGTCTTCTTCCAGGCGATCGACGACGCGCTGCTGCTCGGGCGACAGGCGCACCTCGTGCGTGGCGAGTCGCACCTTGTCGCGTTCGGTCTTGACGGTGCCCCCCGCGACGAGCGACGACAGGAGAAATGCGAATACGCGCTCGTCGGCGCCGCCCGCACGGCCGCGAAGCTCCTCGCGGGACATCCCGGGTTTGAGCGGGTTCGCGCGGTGGAACACCGCGAGCGCGTCCACGACGAGCGTGCGCAGCCGGGCGAAGCTGTCGGGATGGATGAACCAGTCGCGATCCACGGCGACCACCCGGCCGGTCGCCCGGAGGGCGTCGAGGAGACCGCGAAGGCGCTCCGGGCCGAAGGGCACACGGCCGGCGAGGGTCGCGAGCCGTACTCCCGCGGCGCCCACGTGCCGAATGTGCTCTTCCAGGACGGCTTCCGGGCTGCCCGTCTGCAGCAGGGTGAGGTGCGCGACCAGGGTGGGCGCCTTGCGCTTGAAGCGCGGCGGATCGACGTCGAGCAGCGTGCCGCCGCCGATGGTCACGATCGGCGAGTAGGAGCGCACAACGAACCGGTCACCGGGCCGCGCGACCAGCGGCGCTTCGAGACGAAACCTCGCGAAGGCCGTCTCGCCCGGCGCGAGCTCGGGCCGGTCGAGCAGGAGCGCACGCGCCATGATCTCGCTCGTCCCGACGTGGAACCGCACACGCGTGCGCGATCGGATCGCACGTGGGGCGTCCTTCAAGAGCTCGAGAGTGCCGTCGACGAGGAGCGCCGGGACGAGCGTGCCGGGAAGACCGACGACGTCGCCGCGGGCGATCGCGGCCCGCTCGAGCCCCTGGAGGTTGACCGCCGTGCGCTGCCCGGCCTGCGCCGAGGCCACGGCATGGCCATGTGCCTGCAGGCCACGGATCTTGGCTTCGGTGCTTCTCGGATAGACTTCCACGCGGTCGTCCACGGCGAGCGCGCCCGCGGTAAGGGTGCCCGTGACGACGGTGCCAAATCCCTTGACGGTGAACACGCGATCGATGGGCAATCGTGGAAGCTGGTCCGTCCCTCGCGAGGGCACCGACTCCGCGAGGCCGCGGAGCGCGGAGCGCAGGTCGTCGAGCCCGTGGCCCGTCTTGGCGGACACCGGCAGAATCGGCGCGCCCTCGAGAAACGTGGCGCGGACGGCACCGGCCACGTCCTCCCGGACCAGCTCGAGCCAGTCGGGCTCGACCAGATCGGCCTTGGTCAGCGCGATGAGCCCGGCCCTGATGTGCAGCAGGGAGCAGATCGCGAGGTGTTCACGCGTCTGTGGCATCACGCCTTCATCCGCCGCGATCACCAGCATCGCGAGATCGATGCCGCCAACACCGGCCAGCATGTTCTTGACGAAGCGCTCGTGACCGGGGACGTCGACGATCTCGATGGTGAGCCCACCCACCTCCTCGAGGAACGCGAATCCCAGATCGATCGTGATGCCGCGAGCCTTTTCCTCGGGCAGGCGGTCGGTGTCGATCCCGGTGAGCGCCTTCACGAGCGAGGTCTTGCCGTGGTCGATGTGCCCGGCCGTGCCGACAACAACATGCTTCGGGGTCGTCCCCGTCACAGGCGCGCCGCCGCGGCGGTCAGCGCCTGGGCGAGGATGTTCACTTGCGCGGGCAACACCGTCCGGCAGTCGAGGAAGAGACGGTCGTGGGTCATGCGGCCGACGACCGGTGGATCACCAAGACGCAGCGCCTCGTCGAGCCGCATCGCCGCCTCCGCGCTCGTTCCGACGGCGAGCGCCACGGTCGGCAGCTCGACCGTCGGCAAGGCGCCGCCGCCCACTTTGGCGAGATCGTCCACGAGGCTCGCGCCCAGGCGCTCCCGTACGCCTGCGGACAGGCGCCGTACCACGCGGCGCGCGCGGCTCCGCACCGCGGCGAGGGGCTCGGTCAGCATCGCGAGCGTCGGTACCGTCTGGAGCGCCGTTCCCGCTTCGTAGGCATACAGGGTCGCCTCGAGCGCGGCGATAGTGAATTTGTCGATCCGGAGCGCCCGGTTCCACGGGTTCTTCTTGAGCCGCGAGACGATGGCGCGTCGACCGACGACGATGCCGGCCTGGGGACCCCCGAGCAGCTTGTCGCCGGAGAACGACACCAGATCGCCCCCCGCCGCCACGGTCTCCTGCACGGTCGGCTCGTACGGAAAGCCCCAGGGCCGCAGATCGATCAGCGATCCGGAGCCGAGGTCCTCCATCACCGGGATCCCGCGCTCGCGCCCGAGCTCCACGAGCTCGCGGGATGACACGTCGGCGGTGAAGCCGACCACGCGGTAGTTCGAGGTGTGGACTTTGAGGAGCAGCGCCGTGTCGGGCGTGATCGCGTCCGCGTAGTCCCGCATGTGCGTCCGGTTCGTCGCCCCGACCTCCCGCAGCGTCGCGCCACTCCGCAGCATGATGTCGGGGATGCGGAACTCTCCGCCGATCTCGATCAGCTCACCACGCGAGACGATGACTTCCCGACCGTGGGCGAGAGTCTCGAGCGCCAGAAGCACGGCGGCGGCGTTGTTGTTGACCACCAGGGCGTCTTCGGCGCCGGTCAGCCGCTGCAGCAGCGCCTCCACGTGGCTATATCGGGAGCCACGTTCCTTTCGAGCGAGGTCGAGCTCGAGATTCGAGTAGGCCGCGGCGACTGCCCCGAGCCGCTCGAGGGCCAGGGGGCTCATGAGCGCTCGGCCCAGATTGGTGTGCAGCACGACGCCCTGCGCGTTGATGACTGGCCGCAGGGAGAATGGACCGGCCTGTCGCGCGCGCTCCACGACGCGCGCCGCCAGGGTCTCGGCCGCCGCCGGCGCGGCCCGCTCCTCGAGAACACGGGTGCGCTCCTGCTCGAGCGCCTCGCGGACGAGCGCGGTCAGGCGCGCCCGCGTGAGTCCGCGGACCTCCTCCTGATCCGCGAGCCGGCGGAGGAGCTGATCGACCGAGGGCAGGCTCCGGAGCGCGGCGGCGCGGTCAGCGCTCACCGAGCGCGGCCTCGACCTTCTCCCGAACGCGTGCGATGACTTCCTGCGCCTCGTGACGCCATGCTTGGGCCGTCCACTTCCCTTCGCCCGACTGCCGGCCGCGCCGCACGGCGTCCTCGACGAGCCCGGCCCACAGCTCGTCGAGGTCGGTCGGCGAGAGACCTTGTCCGCGGAGCGCGTGAGTCCACTCGGCGGCGAGGTCCTCGATGAGCCGGTCCCGCTCCGCCGCGAGGCGACGTGCCTTCCGAATGAGATCGGCCAGCCGAGACGGCACCGCCTATTCCTTCACCAGCTCGCGCACCGCGTCGAGCAGGTTCGCCTCGAACCGGCCGGTCGACGCGCACTGGTAGACGGGCGCCGGACGCAACTTGCCGCTCGAGCCCTTGCGCTGCATGTGCGTCCGCATCTTCGAATTCACCTGGACCCTGGTCCACGTGCCGTTCGGCTCCGCGAAGAGCGTGAATGCCACCAGCGCCTCGCCCTCGAGACGATCGTCGCCAATCCGGCCGCAGTCGGCGTAGACGCCGATCGGCGCGATGAAGTCGTCGGAAGCGATGACGCCGGAGTCACGCGCAATCGCGCGCAGCGGCACGTTTTCCCTGGCGAGCGCGCGCACGAGCGCGGCCCAGGTCGCGTCGTAGCGCGCCGCGACCTCGGCCTGGTACGGCGGCGGCGCGAGCGGCGACACGTAGAGCCCGGAGCAGCCGCCGAGCAGGAGAGCCATTGTGGCGAGGGCCGTGAAGCCGGCCCACATCGCGGGTGGCCCGACAAAGGCGCGGGCCGGCTCCGTCCGGCTACTTGTGGTGGTCGATGCCACGATAGGTCTCGATGAAACGTGTGACGCGGGCCTCGTCGAACGCCTCCAGCGTGTCGATCCGCGTCCACGCCGTCAGCGCGATCTTGGGTTTCATGCCGTGATACGGCGCGAGAATGACTTGCTTGTCGTACCGCTGCACGATCGCCTTGAGCTTCGCGACGAGATCGGGGCACTCGCAGTTGTACTGCACGAGGACGCCGCCGTCCTCCAGGTTGTGAACCTGGAGCTCGCGGCCGATCGGCCGCGTGTGGACACCCCACGGCGCGATGTATGGAAGGTGCGGCCCCGAGGTCGGTGGATCCGAGTTGTACGGCACGTGGGGCGAGTCGGCGCTCGCGATGTGAAGATTGCCCTGATCCGCCAGCTGCACGCCCGGCAGGTTCGCCTGCGCCCGGTAGGCGAAGTACCCGACGACGATCGACACCAATACTGCGGCCGTGACAACGATGGCAGTCCGCTGTCGCCGCGGAATCCGCCGACGTGCTCGGGCGTGTCGCTCGTCCCTGGCCATCTCGCCGCTCCTGTGGCGGAAGCGTATGGGAGTCGAACCCATCGACCGTTTGTCTAGAACGGTCCACCGGATTTGAAGTCCGGGAGGCCCACCGGGTTCCTAGACGCTTCCGACGCTGCTCCAATGCTTCGGAGAAACCACAAGAGTTTACCACTGACCCGACGGGCCGGTGTCGGGGCCCGACCCAGGCGAGGGCATCAGCAACCGCCCTCCGAGCGCCACCCTGATTTCGGACGGGCTTCAGCCCCTGCTACGATAGGCGGCGAGGTGGCTCCGTTGAAGCGAAAACCCGGCCGAACGGCGGTATCTCCCGGGGCGCTCGGCGGGCTTTCCGTCAGAGAGCTCGGCAGGCGGGTCTATGAGCGGTCCTGGCAGGACGGGATTCTCGACCGGGCGGCAGAGCTCTCGTACTATTTCGCGTTCGCGCTCGTTCCGACGCTCCTGTTCCTGGCCACGCTCCTCGGCCTGCTGCCGACTCCCGACCTGATGCCTCACCTCATGAGCTACGCCGACCGTGTGCTGCCGGGCGACGCCGCTTCGCTGCTCAAGAAGACGCTGGGGGAGGTCGTCAGCGGCGCGAGTGGGGGTCTCCTGTCGGTCGGTGTGCTCGCGGCCCTGCTCGGGGCCTCCAGCGGCATGCTCTCGATCATGAAGGCTCTCAATGCCGCCTATGGCATCGCCGACAGCCGGACCTGGTGGCGGAGGCGGCTCATCGCAATCACGCTGACGATCGGGTTTTCGCTCTTCATCCTCACCGCCATGCTGCTGCTCGTCTTCGGCGGCCGCATCGGCGACGCTGTCGGGGACTGGGTCGGGCTCGGTCCAGTGTCCGCGCTGGCCTGGCAGCTACTCCGGTGGCCCGTGGTGACCCTCCTGGGGCTGACGGGCCTGACGCTCGTATATTACCTGGCCCCTGCGACGGACCGGGGCTGGTCCTGGATCACCCCGGGCTCGGCAGTCGCGCTGGTGTCGTGGCTCTCGATTTCCCTCGGGCTCCGGTTCTATGTGAGTCACTTCGGCTACTACAACGCGGCCTACGGCTCGATCGGCGGCGTGATCTTGCTGATGCTCTGGCTCTACTGGAGCGGTGTTGCGCTGCTCGTGGGCGCGGAGATCGATTCAGCGATCGAGCGGGCCACGGCCGAACGCGCCATGGAGCCTGAGAACGGAATGGCCTCGTTGGCCACGCTGCCGCGCGACGCATAGGAAGCACCGCCCGCGGCCGTCGCTCGGCTCACACTCCACCCGCGAGGGGGGGAAAGATCGTGACGACGTCACGTGCCGCGAGTGAGGCGTCCGATCCGATATCGCAACCATTGACGAGCACGACACGAGCGAGACCGGGTGGAATCCCGAGGTGCTGCGCAACGTCGGCGACGGTGCTTCCTTCGGGAAGCTCGAGTTCGGCGATGCCGTCCCGACCAAGAGGGGGAAGAAATGCTGCGAGGGTGGCGAAGAGTCTGACTTCGACCCTCACCTGAACCCGCCCTGTCCGTCGGGCTCGACGGATGGGCTTCGAGCCGTGACCCGCAACCGATCGCCCGGGCGAATCGAGTCTCGGTCCTCGAGGTTGTTCCACCGGACGACGTTGCCGATCGACACCCCATACAGCTTGGCGATCGAGCTCACCGTGTCACGCGGGCGCACGGTGTGATGGTCGACCTCGCCTGCCGCACGACGGCCCACGCTATTCACCGAGGCGAGCTTCTTCCGAGACGCAAGGGCTGCCAAGATATCCTGCCGGGTGCCGGGCGGTACACGCAGTTCCCAAGTCGTGCCCGGAGGAGTGACACCGCGGATCAAAACGGGATTGAGCGACCTCAGAGTTTGCACCGAGATCCCGGTGCTCGCGGCCAGCTTCCGTAGCTCCGTGCCGGGAGGGACCGCCACTCGTTCGAGGTCGGGAATTGTCACCGCCCCGCCCAACTCGAAGCCATATTGCCCGGGGTCGCGCCCGATCACCACCGCCGCCTGGATCGCCGGAACGAAGTCCTTGGTCTCGCGCTTCAGGAATCGCGTGCGAGCGAGCGTCCAGAAATCCGCTGAGCCAGTGGCGCGTACCGCCCTGTCCACGGTCACTGAGCCGGCATTGTAGGCCGCCTGGGCGAGATGCCACGAGCCGTAACGCAGGCGCAAGTCACGCAGATACGCGGCCGCCGCCGTGGTGGACTTCTCCGGGTCGAGGCGCTCGTCTACCCAGCGGTCGACGCGCAGGCCATAAAGGCGCGCCGTGCCCGCCATGAACTGCCACAGCCCCTTGGCGCCCGCGCGTGACACCGCCAGCGGATTGAATCCGCTCTCGATCATCGCCGTGTAGGCCAGCTCGTCTGGAAGCCCCTTGGATCGGAAGACAGGCCGGATCATCCCGAGATACTGCGGCGATCGTTGGAGCCAGAGCCCGACGACATCGCGGCGGCTCGTCGTGAAGCGGTCGACAAAGAATTGCACCTGGTGGTTCATGACAACGTCGTACGTCGGGGCATCCACCGTGGGTCCGATGGTCTGAAGGCGAGAGGATTCGGCGAACGCGTACGCCCATGGATCGAAATCCAGAGGCACCCAAATCGAAGGGTCATCGGCCGCGTCGAGAGTGTTGCCCTTCGCCTCCACGGATGGACCGGGTCGACCGAAGTCGTCGACCGGCGTGACGACGGAGAATTCAAGAGAGTCCGAGGAGGACAGATGCGGACCGGCATCCTCGGGCCAGGCAGCAGACGGCGGCAAAATCCACATGAAACAGGCCGCGAACGCCACGAAACTGGGTCGAATCGCCATAGGAAGAGGAAACTAAAGTCTTTTGTATCATGCTGGGCCCTATCGGTCAACGTCCCGGTGAAGCCCGTTCGTGGAACGGTCGAGCCTTGTGCCCGAGGGTGACAAAACTTGAGTATCCGCCAAATTTCCTGCACACTTAGGCTAAGAATAAATGGCTGACAGTAGCCGTCCTAAGGCCGTGGTAACTACCCACCAACCCAAACTTCTTGCGGAGGAGTGACGAACGTGAAGAGATCTGTGGTGCTACTTGTCGCAGTGGTATTCGGGATCGGGGCTGCCGGGCTGGCCGTAGCTCAGACACCCTCCCCGGCTCCAGCCCCAGCACCGGCCACGACGCCCGCGCCGGCGCAGAAGCCGGTCGACACGAAGCAGAAGCCTGCCGAGGCGAAGAAGACGAAGAACGCCCAGGGGATCGTCAAGTCGGCGTCCGCCGACAGTCTCGTGGTTGCAGGCAGGGAAAAGGCCCAGGGCTCGAAGGAAATGAAGGACGCCGAGTGGACGTTCGCGGTCGATTCGAAGACCGCCATTAGGAAGTCCCAAAAGGCGATCACCGCCGCGGACCTGAAGCCCGGCGACCAGGTCCAGGTCCGGTACATGGACCAGGCGGGTAAGGCAACCGCCGTTACCATCCAGGTCAAGTCGGGTGCCGCTGCCGCCAAGTCGACCGGTCAGCCCGCCGAGAAGAAGTGAGTTCGCGGATTCAACCGGACGCCGGCCTAGCGGCCGGCGTCCGGTGCTCGCTCTTCAACGACTCCCGAGAACCAGGCGCTTCGCTCTGCCAGATCCACGCTTTCCGAACGCCCGCTCGAGACCGTGACCTCGCGTAGCCAGATTGTGAGGCGCTGGTAGCCCGTCAGGTGGGTTCCCGGCGTATAGACCCCGCGCTGCTGCTTAGAGGGGGTCCCAGCCGGACGCTTGTCGGTCGCGACCGAACGGGTCACGATGAGCAGCCAGGCCCCGGCCGGTAGATTCTCCACCAAGAACCGCCCATCGGCCTCGACGACCGTGCCCATGACTAGATCGACCGCGCCGGATTCCCAGAGCGCCTTCTCGTATGCCCGCCTGAGCGTCAGGATTGCCGAGGCCGCGGCGCGGTAGTCGCTGACTGAGTTCCGCGCCGTCCGCTTGACCTCCTCGAATTTCCAGAGGAACTCCGCCGAGCGAGGCAGCAGGGTCACCGCGGCCCCGGCGAGCGGCTGGTCGACGCCCTCCGGCCGTCGGCGTTCCTCGTACACGCGCCCCGTCACGTTCCCGACGGCCCCCGCCGCGGCGGCGGCGCGGTATGGGTCGGGGAGGACGTCGAAGGCCTCGACCGCTGCGGCGCCCGCGAAGAGCAGCGCGAGGACCAACAACCGGCTGATCACGCGCCCGGCCCCTTCGGTGGCACCGGCTGCGTGCGCCAACGATCATGAATCCACAGCCACTGATCCGGGGCGACGCCGATCGCCGCCTCGACCGCGGCCGTGCAGCGTTGCGTGAGCTCGGTGACAGCCCGCTCGTTGTCGGGCGTTGCGTCCACGGGCAGAGGTGGATGGATCACGACACGATGCCGTCCGACGTCGGTGCGGTAGATAAACATCGGAACCACCGGCGCCCGGGTCCGCATGGCCAGCACCGCCAGGCTCTTCGACGTCGACGCCGGCCGCCCGAAGAAGGAGACAAACACGCCCTCACGCCGGGAGGCATTCTGATCCAGGAGCAGGGCGACGAGCCGGCCACGCTGGAGGGCTCTCAGCACCGGCCTGAGCGCGCCGCGCTTGTCGATCAGCTCGATCCCGGCTTTCCGGCGCAGCCGCTCCGCCACCATGTCGAGCCACGGTGCGTCGAGCGGTCGCACGACGACGGTCGCCGGGAAGCCCATGAGCCGGTGGGCCACAGCCAGAAGCTCCCAATTCCCCAGATGAGCTGTGAGTACGAGTGCTCGACCGTGCGTCTCCATCGTGTTCTTCAGATGATCCAGACCGTCGAGGGCGATGCCATCGAGCGTTCTTTCCGGGGGCTCGCTCAACACCGTGCACAACTCGATGAACATCAGCCCGAGGTGCTGAAACGACGCCCGGCAGACTCGGCGGCGATCGGTCGCCGTGACGCCTGGGAAGGCCAGCGCGATGTTCGCGAGCGCCACACGGCGGCGCCCGGCAAGGGTGAGAAATACAAGATCCCCGAGCCGGCGACCCAGCCATGCCCCAGGCCGCCGAGGCAGCCGCGCGACCGCGCCAGCGAGAGCAAGAGGAATCAGACGGACCGCCGCCGACGCTCCCGGACGATCTCGACCACGATAGGAATGACGGACAAGACGATCACGATGATGACGACGAGGTGAACGTAATCAGCGATATTCGGGATCGCCCGACCGAGGAAATAGCCCGCCCACGTCATGCTGGTCACCCATCCCACGCCGCCGGCCACATTGTAGAAAAGGAACCGGCGATACTCCATCTGGCCCACGCCGGCGACGACCGGCGCGAATGTCCGGATGATCGGCACGAATCGGGCGATGACGATCGTCTTCGCCCCATGCCGCGCGTAGAACGCCCGCGTCCGCTCGATGTGGCGCGGGTTGAACAGGAGCGACTTCGGCCGCGTGAAGAGCCGAGGGCCGAGGCGGACGCCGATCGCGTAGCCGACGCTGTCGCCCGTGACCGCGGCGAGGATGAGGAGGGCGTTGAGCCACCAGACGTTGAGCCCGCCCGCCGCCGCGACAAGGCCCGCCGTGATCAGGAGCGAATCGCCAGGAAGGAAGAAGCCGACGAGGAGACCGGTCTCGGCGAAGACGATCCCGACGAGGACGACATAGCCACCCCAGCGGATCAGGTCGTCGAGCGAGTACACCCCGCTGAGGACGCCGGAGAGGAACTCCACCAGACGCTACTTGCCTCGCGCGACCGCGCCCATGCGCGCCGCCGGTGGATTCGCTTCCGGCCCGCCGGTCCGAATGCGCATAGCATAGAACGAGCGCCAGACGAACACGACCGACAGCGCGAAGAAGACGGCGGCCAGCCCGCGGCTCAGCAAGGGCCCGCTCTCGGCCGTCAGCGTGACCGCGAGCTCGACCGCCAGGAGACCGAACAGCGTCGTGAACTTGATGACCGGGTTCATTGCCACCGATGAGGTGTCCTTGAACGGGTCGCCGACCGTATCGCCGATGACGGTAGCCGCATGGAGCGCCGTGCCCTTTTCCTTCAGGTCCACCTCGACGATTTTCTTGGCGTTGTCCCACGCCCCGCCCGCGTTGGCCATGAATACCGCCTGGTAGAGCCCGAAGAGCGCGATCGACATCAGGTAGCCGATGAAGAAGTATGGCTCCAGAAACGCGAAGGCCAGGGTCGAGAAGAACACGGTGAGGAAGATGTTGAACATGCCCTTCTGCGCGTACTGCGTGCAGATCTCGACGACCCGCTTGCTGTCGGTCACCGAGGCCTTGGTCACGCCCTCGAGCCTGATGTTGGCCTTGATGAACTCCACGGCCCGATAGGCGCCGGTCGTCACCGCCTGCATCGACGCGCCGGTGAACCAGTAGATCACCGCCCCACCGGTGACGAGCCCCAGGAGGAACGGCGGATGGAGGAGTGAGAGTTTGTCGAGGTTCTGCGTCAGGCCGTGCGTGAGCACGACTATGATCGAGAAGATCATCGTGGTGGCCCCGACGACCGCCGTGCCGATCAGCACGGGCTTGGCCGTCGCCTTGAAGGTGTTGCCGGCGCCGTCGTTCTCCTCGAGCAGGTGCTTGGCCGACTCGAAATTCACGTCGATGCCGTGGTCACGCTTGAGCGCCTGCTTCACGTTCGGAATCTGCTCGATGAGGGACAGCTCGAAGATCGACTGGGCGTTATCGGTGACGGGGCCGTAGGAATCCACCGCGATCGTCACCGGCCCCATGCCGAGGAAGCCGAACGCGACCAGGCCGAACGCGAAGACCGCCGGCGCGACCATCAGCGCCCCCAGCCCGAGCGTGCTGACCATGTACGCGATCCCCATCAGCACGACGATGACCATGCCGAGCCAGTACGCGCTGAAGTTCCCGGCCACGAGTCCCGACAGGATGCCGAGCGAGGCGCCGCCTTCCCGCGCCGACGTCACCACTTCACGGACGTGGCCCGACTCGGTCGAGGTGAAGATCTTGACCAGCTCGGGGATGATCGCGCCCGCCAGCGTTCCACAGGTGATCACGGTCGAGAGCTTCCACCAGAGGGTGCCGTCGCCCAGATCGGGGATCAGCTCCCATGACGCGAAGTACGTCATGAGCACGGAGATGATCGACGTGATCCACACGAGCGAGGTGAGCGGGGCTTCGAAGTTCATCCGCGTCGCGGCGCCGTACCTCGCGCGGGCCACCACCGCGTTGAGGAGGTACGACACCCCGCTCGCGAGGATCATGAGAACGCGCATCGTGAAAATCCACACCAGGAGCTGCCCCTGCACGGCCGGCTCCTTCACCGCGAGCAGGATGAACGAGATGAGGGCCACGCCGGTGACGCCGTACGTCTCGAAGCCGTCGGCACTCGGGCCCACCGAGTCGCCCGCGTTGTCGCCGGTGCAGTCGGCGATGACGCCCGGGTTGCGCGCGTCGTCCTCCTTGATGTTGAACACGATCTTCATGAGGTCGGAGCCGATATCGGCGATCTTCGTGAAGATGCCGCCCGCGATCCGGAGCGCGGCCGCGCCGAGCGACTCGCCGATGGCGAAGCCGATGAAGCACGGGCCCGCGTAGTCGCCGGGAATGAAAAGCAGGATACAGAGCATCAGGAACAGCTCGACGCTGATGAGGAGCATCCCCACGCTCATGCCGGCCTTGAGCGGAATCGCGTACACCGGGAACGGCTTGCCGGCGAGGCTCGCGAAGGCGGTGCGCGAGTTCGCGAACGTGTTGATCCGCATCCCGAACCAGGCGACGCCGTAGCTCCCCCCGATGCCGATCAGGCTGAAGGCGAGGATGATCAGCACTTTCGACGCATCGAACTTCAGGAGGACGCCGAAGTAGAGCACGATGATGACGCCGATGAACGCTTCGAGGACGAGCAGGAACTTGCCTTGCGTGATCAGGTAGGTCTTGCAGGTCTCGTAGATCAGCTCCGAGATCTCGCGCATCGCGGGGTGGACGGGTAAGCCCCTCAATTGCTTGAAGATCACGATCCCGAAGAGGAGCCCGAGCGCGCAGACGACCAGGCCGAGCAGGAGCAGTGTGCGGCCGTTCATCCCGCCGACCGCGACCTGCCCGAGATCGGGGACCTTGAGATTCGCTTCGCCCCCGCCCGCGTGCTGGCCCGCGCCGGCCGGCCCCGCCGGCGCCGCGGCCAGGGCCTCGGGAGCGGCCGCGGCAGCGCTCATCGTCAGCGCGAGCAGCAGCACCGGTACGGTCCTGAGGGTCGAGCGAACAGTCGCCGAGTGCATCCGGTTCATGCGGTGGGCTCCTTCGGTGGAGAGATCCCCGCAACTCTACGCGACGCCCTCGACGAGTGTCAACGAAAACCGTCCCCGCGCGGGCGCCAAGTACCCGAGTTGACACGCTTTGCGGGCACTCGTAGGATTCAGGCTGGGATGGACGACGAGTCCGCCGACAGCAATGATGTCGAACGCGGATAGGGCTGATCTCGAGCCGCTCGAGCCGGACGTGACCTGCCCAATATGTGGCGCCTCGGCCCCCTGGCAGCGGAACCCGCACCGACTATTCTGTTCCCTCACGTGCCACCTCGTCGACCTCGGCGTGTGGCTCGACGGCTACCGCGTCCCCGCCGACGAGCGCGATGTTCCGTAAGACGTCGGGGTCGATTCTCTGCCCGTCCTGCGGGAGGTTGACGAACGCCGACGCGCTCGTGTGCCTCGTCTGCGGACGACGCAATCCGGGCATGTGGGGGTTCGCCGGCCCGCTGCGCGCAGTCTTTCGCTCGTGGAACTTCACCAACACCGTGACTGGCGTGTGCGTGGCGCTCTACGTCGCCACCCTCGTCTTCGATCCGTACGCAG
>WNFD01001517.1_pt1 | contig 37334 bp, 34 predicted proteins | sample 5400491 | NCBI WGS metagenome assembly WNFD01 (sample SAMN13153343, study PRJNA577476) | soil metagenome | isolation source: 120 cm saprolite under Douglas fir tree site 2 hole 2 replicate 2 | place: USA:California | collected 2015-04-18 | reverse complement strand
GTCGCCATGCGGCACCCCCTTTGGTTCGTTCCTGCGTACTTCGATAAGGTTATCGGGTCATGCCGGTGAGGTTGGAAAAGCAGGGCGGGGCCGGCATCATCGTGCTCGACCAACCCCCCGCGAACAGCTACGACTACACATTCCTGCGCTCGTTCGCGAGCGCGGTCGACGACATCCGCGCCGACGACGAAATCGGCGCTGTCGTCGTGACCAGTGGGTCGGAGAAGTTCTTTTCGGCCGGCGCAGACGTGGGCTTCTTTGCCAGGTCGAGCGCGCGCTCCCGAATGATGCTCGCGCTCCTGGCCCACGAGACGTTTCGCAAGATGGAGAACACGCCGCTCGTCTTCATCGCCGCGATCGCGGGCCACTGCCTGGGCGGCGGTTTCGAGCTCGCCCTCGCCTGCGACCTCCGGTTCGCCGCCGAGGGCGGCTACCAGATCGGCCTGCCCGAGGTGAACCTCGGACTCTTCCCCGGCTCAGGCGGAACCCAGCGCCTGCCTCGCCTCGTGGGCCTGTCGAAGGGCATCGACCTCATCGCCAACGCGACGACGATGAACCCGGCCCAGGCCAGGGAGTTGGGTCTGGTGGACCGCCTGTTTCCCGACGCCGCCGCATGCCGCGCCGGCGCCATCGAATACGCGGCCAAGCTCGCGGCTGGGCCCCGCGTCGCCATCGGCCATGCCAAGGTGGCGATCACCCAGGGATATGGCGCCCCACTCGACCTGGGGCTGGCCATCGAGCGCGAAGCGATCAGCCGCGTCTTCGTCTCGAAGGATGCGGACGAGGGCATCAAGGCGTTCGGCGAAAAGCGCAAGGCGGAATTCAAAGGCGAATGAGTGCCTGCTCCTCCCCATTCATGGGGAGGTGGCGGCGCAGCCGCCGGAGGGGCTGAGACAAGCTACCCTTTACGCACCAAAAGACAGGAGGTGGCGTTCGATGACTGAGCTTGCGATGAACGTGTCCCGGCCGCCGGCCGCCTCCGGAGCCTCTATCTAGGCACTCCTCCGAGGGCGTGACCGACATGCCCATCCGTTTTCACCGGAGGATTTCGCGTTGTCTGATTTCGACTCCCGGCTCGCCTTGCTGGGTTGGGATCCCTACTTCGAGGAAAAGTTCGCAGCGGTCGCCGCGCCCGGAGACGTGCCCGCGCGCGTGATCGCGGACTTCGCGGCCGAGTACGCCGTCCACGACGGCGCCGTGGCCAGGCGCGCCACCGCGCGCCGCGTCGACCCCGCGGTGGGCGACTGGGTGGCCCTCGACGGCGATTTCATCGGCGGCATCGTCGAGCGCCGCACCGTTTTCTCGCGCAAGTCCGCAGGCGCGGAGACGCGCGAGCAGGTCCTCGCCTCGAACGTCGACGTGGCCTTCGTCGTGGCCGCGGCGACCGACGTCAACGTGCGGAGGATCGAGCGCTACCTGGTCATCGCCTGGCAGAGCGGCGCGGTTCCCGTCGTGGTGCTGACCAAGGCGGACGTGGCGGACGGGCCAGAGGCCATGCGAATCGAGCTCGAGGCGGTGGCGGCGGGCGCGCCGGTGATCGTCACCAGCGCGGTCACCGGCCAGGGCATCGACGAGATCACGTTTGCACTTCAGCCGGCGCGAACCGGCGTGCTGCTCGGCCCTTCCGGCGCAGGCAAGTCCACGCTGATCAACGCGATCCTCGGCAGGGAGGTCATGCGCACGCGCGAGATCCATCGCTCCGGCGAAGGACGGCACATGACGAGCCACCGACAGCTGGTCCAGCTTCCAGGCGGCGGGATGATCATCGACACGCCTGGCCTTCGCGAGGCCCAGCTGTGGGAAGGTGAGGAAGCGCTCGCGGGCGTCTTCGACGGCATCGAGGCGCTGGCGCTGCGCTGCCGCTTCGCCGACTGCTCACACATGACGGAGCCGGGTTGCGCGATCAAGGCCGCCCTTGCGGACGGCACGCTCGATGCCAGGCGTTTCCAGAGCTATCGCAAGCTGCAGCGCGAGCTGCGGGCCGTGGCGGCCAAGAGCGACGCGAGGATCCGGTCCGAAGACCGCAAGAAGTGGAAACTAATCTCGAAAGCGAATCGGTCCCGAGTGCGCCCGTGAAGGAGACGAGGGCCTGGCTTGCGCCAGGCCCTCCGGGAAGCAATGGGTCGTCGTCGTTACTTCTTGCGGTGGATGCCGTCCCAGAAAGGCACGTAGCCCTTCGAGATCCTGTCGAGGGTCTTGTCGGCCTGCGCCTGCGTGATCACCTTATGGTCGACGAGCGTCTCGAGCCGCGGCTTCAGGTTGGCGATCAGCCTGGTCTCGAACTGCTCCTTGGTCATGCCTTTGTCCTTCGCCAGGTCGGCGACCTTCTGGCCGGCCCTCAGGTCGGCGATGAGCGCCTTGGGAGTGATGCCCAGGACGTCGGCTTCTGCCTCGACCTCGGCGCGGCGAATCGCGCGACGGTCGGCGTGCCTGTCAGTCGAGGGTTGCGTGGCGCCCGCGGTCGGTTTCGGGGTTGGCGACGGACTGGCGGCGAATGCGCTGACCGCTCCCACGCTCAGGAGCGCGGCGACGCCCGCGGCTCCAACTGTCTTGACGGCGACTGCTGCAAACGGATTCATCTTCGTTCTCACCTCAGGGTTTGTTATTGGTCGACCCAATGGGGTCAACGGTCAGGATGAGGCGACGCTGTCAGAGCGCAGTTGGAGCGCCGTCAGCTTTGTGTAACTAAGCCCGAGTCCAGAAACCGTCTGGGTCGAAACGTCTGATGGATGTAAGCTCGGCGTCCGTCGGCGCTGACGTTTCGCTTACATCGTCAGACACCTGTAAGGGCCAGCCCGTCTCGCTAAGAGCCTCGTCCACCGTGTGACCGGGATGCACCGTCGCGAGGTACGCCTCGCCTCCTTCTTCGGGAAATCGCAGCACTCCCAGCGTCGTCACGATCGCGGACGGTCCGCCGCCCAGCAGTCCGTTGCGCTTGCGCCACCGATCACTTCCATCGCCGTGACCGGGAGAAGTGATGAACGAAACACGATCGACCAGGCGCCGGCGTTCGTGGCTCATCAACGTCACCCAGCGACGGCTGAGGATCGCGATGTCAGCTCCTCCCCCGCTTCCCGGCAGCTTGACTCTGGGATGCTGGGGATCGCCGACGTAAGACGTGTTGAGGTTGCCGAACCGATCGACCTCCGCGCCGCCGATGAACCCCAGGTCGACGTGCCCCTGCACCATCAGCGAAATCGCGTTCGACATACGCGTGGCCCACAACGCGCCGGAGACGTTTGGCGGGTCGCCCATCGTGCCGAGGAACTTCTCCGCGGGCTGGTCGCGCATCAGGCCGACCTCGAACAGCCCGCGTGCGGTCGGCGCGTGCGAGCTGCGCGCCACGGCGTACGCCAGGACAGGCAGCCGCATGCCGACGAACACCAGGTCGCCGTCGCGGATCTCACGCGAGGCGACCGCGACCATCATCTCCTGCGCGGTGTAGTCACTCATCGCCGAAGTCCGCGGGTGCGGAAGGCCTGGGCGTCTTGATGCGGATCGACTCGACGTCGATGCGACTCAAATAGGAAGCGCGGTCTTTGACGTCGAGGACCCATTCCTTCAGCCACGCCGCGAAGCCTTCGACGCTGCGCGACCGCTCGGCGTAGTCGCGGTAGAACGCGTGGTCGCGCTTGAAGTGCCCCTGCACCGGCGAGGGGTGGGCGCCGCCCGGCTCGTGCACCACCGCGACGACCTTCGTCTCCGGGAACAGGATGCGGTTCGGGTCGCTCAGCGTCACGCTCGGATCGACCAGCTCCTCGCAGCTCACGATCACGCGGTCGGCGGCAAGGCCTGCTTCCTCTGTGATGCCCAGCGGCCCCCACGCGTGCGCCCGGCCGTGCTCGTCCGCGCGCTGCACGTGAACGACCGCCACGTCGGGGCGCACAGCTTCGACGTGGACGAGGTCTCCGGACTGGGTCAGCCCCGGATTCGTGTGGAGGATGTCGCTCCCGAGCAGCGTGCGCGTGGGCAGGCTCGGCACGTACCACGCCGCGGCCCAGAGCGCGAGCGAGATCGAGAAGTTGGAGTGATCGTGCACCTCGACCGCGCGCGGGATCCCCTGCTCGCACGCCCGCCGGTAGCAGTGAGCCAGGCCCTCCGACACGTTGCCGACCCAGGCCGCCGTGACGCGGCGGACGCACCCCGCTCCGATCACCTGGTCGAACAGCGCGTCCGAGATCGGACCGACGAGGTTCAGGTCGCGCCGGCGCTGCCGGATCATCTCGTGGCCCGCGGCAAAGGGAATGAGCGGCTCGAGGGCCGTGCCCATCGCCACGGTGGCGCCGTCGGGCACGAAGCGCTCGATGGCCTGCGCCATCGACATGACTTTGCCGGTCACCGGCTCAAGGTAACGGGAGTCGATCGCTGGGCGTTTACCTGAACGAGGTGAGGTGGACTGGCTTTGTCGTGCCGGGGCTGTTGCTGCTGGTTGCATGCTCTCCGGGCGCCGCGACACGCTCGGAACAGCCTTCAGATCTGCATGGTCGCAGTGACCCTTCACTGCTGGATATGAAGCTGATCGGGCTGGGCGCCGCGACGGGAAATGTCCGGGCGAATATTGAGCTGAGGAACATCTCGAGCAGCGGTTGCGAGATGTATGGATAGCCAGCCTCGAACTGCTCGATGCGGCGTATCGGCCGCTGCCATCTCACATTTCGCAGCGGACCACAGCGTTCTTCCAACACGACCCCGCCGCCGCGGACGTCGTTGTTCTGCCGATTGGCACGGCGAAGATTGTTCCTGGTCGTCCAGTCCAGGGTCATGCATACATACCGCTGGGCTTCGCAGACATGGGCGACCCGTGCGAGTCCGTCGTCAGGCTCCGAGTGATGCCACCCGGAGCATCGAGCTCGGTGGTGATCGGTGCCGCCGACCCTGGCGGCGCCGGCTATGTTTCGATTTGCTCCGGCGGTGCGGTGACTGTCCTTCCTGTCCGCGCGACTCCCTACTGAGCCATCGATTCCATGTACGACCGGTAGTTGCGCTCGAGCTCGGCCATCGAGTCGCCGCCGAACTTTTCGAGGAACGCCTCGACCAGCGTCAGCGCCACGACGGCTTCGCCGATCACACCCGCCGCCGGCACGACGCAAACGTCGCTGCGCTCGTAATGCGCCTCGGTCTTCTCCTTCGTCTTGAGGTCGATCGACTGCATGGGCTTTTTCATGGTCGAGATCGGCTTGATCGCGACCCGGAGGTCGATCGGCTCTCCGTTCGTCACGCCGCCGGTGATGCCGCCCGCGCGGTTGGTCAGGTGGCGGAACCGACCCTCGTCGTAGTCGATCTGGTCGTGGAAGTCGGAGCCGCGTCGCGATGCGCCCTCGAAGCCGGCGCCGAACTCCACCGCCTTGATCGCGTTGATCGACATCACCGCCTGCGCGAGCTTGCCGTCTAGCTTGCGGTCCCAGTGGACGTAGCTGCCCAGACCGGGAGGCACTCCGCGCGCCACGACCCGGAACGTCCCGCCGAGAGTGTCCCCCGCCTCGCCCACCTCGTCGATCGCGGCCACCATGCGCTTCGACGCCTCTGGGTCGGGACAGCGCACGGCCGAGAGCTCGATGTCCTCCTCGGTGAGCAGGTCGGGGTCGACGCCCTCGAAGCCGATGTCGATGGTGCCGATCGACTGGGTGAAGCTGATCACCTCGATGCCAAAGTTGCGCAGCAGCTTGCGCGCCACCCCGCCCGCGGCGACGCGCGTCGCGGTCTCACGCGCCGACGAGCGCTCGAGGACGTTGCGGATGTCGGTGTGCCCGTACTTCAGGGCGCCGGCCAGGTCGGCGTGGCCCGGACGCAGCCGGGTGACGACCTTCGGCTCGTAACCCTCTTTGGCCGCGGTCATTTGCGCGGTCCAGTTGACGTGGTCCTTGTTCTCCAGGACGAGCGTCACCGGGCTCCCGATGGTGAACCCGCCGCGCACGCCGCTGACGATTCGCGCGACGTCGGTCTCGATCTTCTGCCGCCCGCCCCGGCCGTGACCGCCCTGCCTGCGCGCGAGGTCGCGACGAAGGTCCTCCTCGCTGATCTCCAGGCCGGCGGGCACGCCCTCGATCACGACGGTCAGCTGTGGCCCGTGTGACTCGCCTGAGGTGAGAAACCTGAACACTCAGCCGATGATAGAGCCCAGTGCCGAGAGCCCTTGAGGTCGCGCTCGTCGACGTTGGCGGCACTCTGTGGCCAAACTCGTGGCCCATCCGGCAGGCCGACAGCCAGGGCCGTCGCCAGAGGATCGCCGCGGCGATGGACGGCCACGAGGCGAGCGTCGTCGACCGCCTGGCCGACGACCTCCTGAAGAGCAGCAAGCCGGGCGACGAAGCACGGACCGTCACGACGGAGTCGGTGATGGCCGTCGGGGCGGCCGAGCTGATCGCCGGGTGCCTGGCGAGGCAGGGCCTCGCCCAGGACGAGCAGACCGTGTCGCGCATCCGGCGCGCCATGGCCATTCCGATTCACGACGCCTTCAAGCCGCTGCCGGGAGCCCTCGACCTGCTGCGGACGATTCATGAGCTGGGCTTGCGCACCGTGATCGCGAGCAACACCTACTGGCGCGACGCCGACAGCTACTGGGACGATTTCAGGACGCTTGGCATGGCGCAGTACATCGACGGCATCGTCACCTCGGTCGATGCGGGTCACCTGAAGCCGCATCCCGCGATCTTCGAGATGGCCATGCGATGGGCGGGCGTGCCCGCCGATCGATGCGTCGTGATCGGCAACCGCGAAGAGAACGACGTCGATCCGGCGCTGGCCCTCGGCATGCGGGCGATCCTCGTCTACCCGGACGACCCCATGCCCGCGGCCAGTCGCGCGCACGCGCTCGCGCCGGACCTCTGGGCATGCGCGCGGGTGCTCAGGGATATGCTCGACTCGGCATGAGGGATGAGCTCACGCGCGAGGTCGAGCGGGTCGTGATCTCGGTCGACGTCAACGGCGAGCGCCGCGACCTGCTCGTGCCCGTGCACAAGACGCTGCTCGAGGTCCTGCGCGAGGACATGCAGCTCACTGGAACCAAGCACGGATGCGAGCTTGGCGAGTGCGGCACGTGCACGGTCCTGGTCGACGGCAAGCCCGAGCTGAGCTGCCTCGTGCTCCCAATCCAGCTGCAGGGTCGCCACGTGACGACCGTCGAAGGGATGGCAAAGGGATCGGAGCTGCACCCGCTCCAGGCGGCGTTCGCCGAGCTCGGCGCCGCGCAGTGCGGCTACTGCACGCCGGGCATCCTCCTCGCGGCGAAATCGCTGCTCGAGACCAACGCCCAACCAACACGCGATGCCATCCGCGATGCGCTCGCAGGAAACCTGTGCCGCTGCACCGGATACTCCAAGATCCTCGACGCCGTCGAGCTGGCCGCGGAAAGAATGAGATGAAGGTCGTCGGCAAGGCCCTCCCCAAGGTCGACGCGGTGAGCAAGGTCACGGGTCGCGCCATGTACGCCGACGACATGCTGCCGCCGCGCACTCTTCACTGCAGGATCCTCCGCAGCCCGCATCCCCACGCGCGCATCGTGTCGATCGATGCGTCGGCGGCGCGTCGCATCCCTGGCGTGCTTGCGGTCATCACGGGCGAGGACCTCCCTATCAAGTTCGGCATCCTCCCCGTGACCCAGGACGAACGCGCGCTGGAGCACGAGAAGGTGCGCTATGTGGGCGACCCCATAGCGGCGGTGGCCGCGACCGAAGAGGAGATCGCGGCGGCCGCATGCGACGCGATCGACGTCGAGTACGAGGTCCTCGAACCGGTGATGTCGATCGACGCCGCGCTCCAGGAGCCGAAGGACGAGCGCATCCAGGACTACGGCGGCCCGAACAACATCCACAAGCTGGTCGCCCTCGAGTTCGGCGACGTCGACGGAGGTTTCGATCGAGCGACGCACGTGAGGGAGGACGTCTTCTTCTTCCAGGGCAACACGCACCTGCCGATGGAGCAGCACAGCGCCGTCGCGACCTACGTCGACGGCAAGGTCACGCTCTGGTCCTCGACCCAGGTCGTGCATTACGTGCATCGCGCACTCGCCAAGGTGCTCGAGCTTCCGATGCACCGAATCCGCGTCATCGGCGCGGCGCACGGCGGCGGGTTCGGCGGCAAGACCGACCCGTTCGCGCACGAGATCATCGTCTGCAAGCTCGCGATGCTGACCGGCCGTCCGGTCAAGTGCACTCTCACGCGCGAGGAGGTCTTTTACGCGCATCGCGGCCGCCACCCCGTGCTGATGTGGGTGCGGACCGGTGTCGCGTCGGACGGCCGGATCACCGCGATGCACTTCCGGAGCGCGCTGGACGGCGGCGCGTACGGTTCGTACGGGGTCGCGTCCACCTTTTATACAGGCGCCCTTCAGACGGTCACCTACGACATCCCCGCCTACCGCTTCGAGGGCTGCCGCGTGTTCACCAACAAGCCGCCGTGCGGTCCCAAGCGCGGCCACGGAACGCCGCAGCCCCGCTTCGCCCTCGAGCTGCACCTGGAGAAGATCGCCGAGGACCTCGGCCTCGATGCGGTCGAGCTCAAGCGGCGCAACTTCGTCCGGCCGAACACGCGGACCGTCAACTGGCTGCGGGTCACCTCGTGCGGTCTCGAGGAGTGCACCGACAAGGTGATCCGCGCGTCGCGCTACCGCGAGCGCCCGAGCCGGCCAGGACATGGCATGGGCTTCGCGATCTCGAGCTACCTCTCGGGCGCCGGCACCGCGATCTACTGGAACGACATGCCGCACTCCGAGGTCCAGATCAAGGTGGACCGCGGCGGCGTGACGGCGTTCTGCGGGGCCATGGACATCGGCCAGGGGTCGGACTCCGTGCTGGCGACCATCGTCGCCGAGGAGCTGGGCCTGCAGCCCGCCGACGTGCGGCTGGTCACGGCCGACACGGACACCACGCCGATCGACATCGGCTCGTACTCCTCTCGCGTCACCTTCATGGCCGGCAATGCGGCGCTCGAGGCCGCGCGAAAGATGCGCGCCCTGCTGGTGGAAGCCGTCGAGGCAAGCGGGCGCAAGTACGACAGCGTCTCATTCGAAGAAGCCAGCGTGCTGGCGGAAGCTCGCTTCGGCACGCTGACAACCGCCGGCAGCTACACGCCACCGAAGATCGCCGGCCCCTACAAAGGCTCCGGCGTTGGACCGAGCCCTGCGTACAGCTACTCCGCCTGCGTCGTCGACCTCGACGCGGACGCACGCACAGGCCTCGTGCATGTAAACAAGATCTGGATCGCCCACGACGTGGGGCGCGCCATCAACCCGCTCCTCGTCGAGGGCCAGGTCGAAGGCAGCGTGTACATGGGCCTCGGCGAGGCCCTGATGGAAGAGCAGGCGTTTCGCAAGGGCCTGCATAAATGGCCGTCGATGCTCGAGTACAAGTCACCCACCTTCCTCGACACCCCCGAGATCGAGACGTTCATCGTCGAGACCAACGACCCCGAAGGTCCCTACGGGGCCAAGGAGGCCGGGCAGGGTCCGCTGCTTCCTGTGCCGCCCGCGATCTGCTCCGCCGTGCACGACGCGCTCGGCGTCTGGATCGACGAGATCCCGGTCACACCGGAGAAGATCGTCGAAGCGCTGCGACGCAGAGAGAAGGGCGAGCCCGCGCGTTACGGTCCGCCGCGATTCCCATCGATCCCCTATCCGGAAACGATCAAGGTCGCGCCACCGGCGAAAGATGGGCGCTTCGCGCACCAGGAGGTGACTTACTGATTGCTGCGGCTCCCGCGATTTAAGTTCCTTCGGCCGGGGACCGCGCGCGAGGCGGCGAGGATGGCGGCCGACCTCGGCCCGCGCGCGATGTTCGTCGCCGGTGGCACCGACCTGTTCCCCAAGCTCAAGCGCCGCCAGTTCGACGTCGACACGCTGATCGGACTCGACTTCCTGCCTCGCGCCATCCGCAACGGCTCGGACGAGTGCGCGGTCGACGCCTTCGTCACGCTGGCCGACGCCGCGCGCGACCCGCATCTCAACGCGCGATTCGCCGGCTACGCGGAGGCGGCGGGCCTGGTGTCGTCCCCGGCGCTTCGCAATGCCGGCACGATCGGAGGCAACCTCTGCGTCGACACACGCTGCAACTACTACGACATGACGTACGAGTGGCGGAAGGCCGCGGGGTTCTGCATCAAGAAGGACGGAGACATCTGCCTCGTCGCACCGAGCAGCCCTCGGTGCTGGGCCGTCTCGTCGTCCGACACCGCGCCCATGGCGATCGCCCTCGATGGCACCGTCAGCCTCACCGGACCGGACGGCGAGCGCGAGCTGCCCGTCGCCGCTCTTTACCAGGACGACGGGATCGAGTACATGGCGAAGCAGCCGGCCGAGATCGTGACCGGTCTGCACCTGCGCGCAAAGCCGAACACCCGCAGCGCGTACGTGAAGCTGCGCCGCCGCGGCTCGATCGACTTTCCGATCGCCGGCGCGGCGGTCGCCGTCGAGCTGGAAGGCGACATCGTCGCGAATTGCCGGATCGTGCTGTCGGCCGTCGCCTCCCACCCCCTCGAGGCGACAGCTGCTGAAGGCTTCCTGAAAGGCAACCGGCTGAATCCTGAGACGATCCGCGAAACCGCTGAGATCGCGTCCAAACCCGCCAGGCCGCTGGACAACGCCGACCTGAGCCATTTCTGGCGCAAACGAATGGTCAGGGTGGTCGTGGAGCAGGCTTTCCAGCGAGCGAGCGACCAGCCGACGGGGCTCGGTGGTTAAGCTTCTAGGTCAGTTGTATCCCTTGATTCATTTTCGATTCATACAAAGAGGCCAGGGAATGGTTGAGTACGCGCTCATCCTTGCCCTGATCGCGCTGATCGTGATCATCGCGTTGATTGCGACTGGCGGTACGTTGAAGAACCTCTACTCGAACATCACCGCCACGATGTGCAACTACCACGTAGGGTGTTGACGGACTAGTCGCCAACCGCCTGGGCTGCCGCCTTGGCCGCGCGCTCCGCGTTCGCCCTGATCGTGTCCATGTCCCGCCTGGCGAGCGCGTCCGCCGGGAACAGCGCGCCGGTAAGACCCACCACCTTCACCCCGAGCTGCAGGTACGCGCCGATATCCTCGATCGACACCCCGCCGGACACCCAGAAAGGCACGCCGCCGAGCGGGCCGTTCAGCGTCTCGATGTAGCGAGGGCCGCCGACAGGCGCGATCGGGAACACCTTGACGAGGGCCGCTCCGTGGAGGCGCGCCTGGTAGATCTCGGTCGGGGTCAGGGCGCCGAGCACACAGAGGATGTCGTGCTCCCGGCAGGCCTCCGCCACCTCGGGCAGGACGACGGGTGTGACCACGAACGACGCGCCTGCGTCCTTTGCCTCGCGCACGGCACCCGGATCCCAGACCGTCCCGACGCCGACCGGGTAGCGCCCCATCGTGGTCGCGATCAGGCCGCGGATCAGCTCTAAGCACGATGGCACGGTCTTGGTCACCTCGATGGTCCCGACGCCGGCATCGAGGGCGGTGAGGCATGCCTGAAAGCCCGCCTCGGCGTTTTCCGTCCGCAGCACGCCGCACACGCGGTTGGGGAAGGCTTCGGCGATCGACTTCATCGGCAGGGTTGAGATTAGTCGAAGGCGGCTGGTATCCCCCGGCGGCCCCCCACATTCGTGAACCGGCTCTCATTATGCTGGTACATACGTATGACCGGGGCGACCGCCACCGAGAGCACCCGAGACCAGATCATCCACGCGGCGGCTGACTCGCTCCTCGAAAACGGCTACTCCGGCACCAGCGTCCGGGCCATCGCCACCAAGGCCGGCGTCGCCATCGGCAACCTCCAGTACTGGTTCCCGACCAAGTCCGAGCTGCTGGTGGAGGCCTGGCGGTACCTGACGGCCAAGTCGGTCGAGGAGCTTCGCCGAACCCTCAACCAGCTGACCGACCCGCTGGAAGTCCTCGAAGTCGGCGTCGAGTCGCTCTGGGACTCGCTGCGGCGGCTGGGCGACGTCCAGCTCGCCGCCTTCGACCTCCTGGTCCAGGCACCGCGAACCGAGCGCCTGCGGGCGTACCTGCCCGAGCTCTTCACCCGCTACCGCGAGGTCATCCAGGAGCAGCTCGACCGCCTCGAGGAGGACGGGCGGATCCGCCTCACGGTGCCGCGCGACGTGCTCGTGCCACTCGTCCTGAATACCGTGCTCGGATTCGGGTTGTACTACGTCGTGACCCGCGACGACGAGTCCTGCCTGCGCGCCCTGTCGGCCTTCCGCCAGCTGGCCGGGAGCGTGGTGGAAGCCGTATGAGCGTCCAACTGCTCGACCGCGAGCTCGACCGTCTCGAGGGCCTGTGGTCAGATGGGCTGTCCGACGCCTACCGCGACTACCTCGACGCGGTAGAGCGCTTTGAGCCGGACCTGCAGCCCAAGCTCGCGCTCGCCGCGGCGCTGATCGAGCTCGGCATCCGGCTGCAGGGCCTGGGCGGCCGTGCCGCGCCGCCGACGACGCTCCTGGTCGGCGACCTGTGCCTGGCTCGCGGCTCCCGCATCCTGGCCGACAACGCGCCGCTCGCGGTCCAGGTCGCGTTTGCAAAAGCGGTCGAGTCCATGTCGTCGGCCGCCGCTTCCGAGCAGCCGGCGCCTCCGGTCCGAAGCCTGCTTCGGCTTTCGCTCGGGGCCGAGGGTTGAGCGCCACCCGGCTCGATTTCGCGACTGATAAGTCCACCCAGTTCGTCGACCTCACGGATCGCATCCGGGACGAGGTCGAGCGGGCGGGGCTGCGCACCGGACGTGTCCACCTCCAATCGCTGCACACGACCGTCGGCCTCGCGGTCAACGAGAACGAGCCGCTCCTGCATCGCGACTTCGAGACCATGCTCCAGCGCATCGCCCCGGCGGGCGCAGGTTACGAGCACGACGACTTCACGCGCCGGTTCGACATCGCCGCCGACGAGCCCGTCAACGGGCACGCGCACTGCCGCCAGCTGCTGCTGAGCGCGTTCCTCACCCTGCTCGTCGAGGACGGACGACTCGTGCTGGGGCGCTGGCAGTCCGTGTTCGCGGTCGAGCTCGACGGACCCCGGCATCGCGAGCTGGCTCTCCAGCTCGAGGGCGAGTTTGCGCGGCCGCGCAGGAAGGAGATGCCCGAGTCGCTCGTCGAGGTCGAGCTCACACGGCAGCTGATGGTCGATCCGGACCCGATCGCCGCGCCTATGCGCCGCCTTGTCGAAGCCGGCGGCAAGCGGCTGCGGCCGAAGCTGGTGCAGCTCACGGCCGGCATCGGACCCCGCAACGATCCGCTGCGGGCGGCGGAGCTGGCGGCGGCGGTCGAGCTGCTGCACAACGCGACGCTCATACACGACGACTACGTCGACGAGAGCACGCACCGCCGGGGCCGGCCGACAGTCGCCGCCGCCGAGGGAGCGGAGCGCGCCATCGCGGTCGGCGACTACTACTTCGCGAAGGCGACGCGGCTCATCGCCGAGATGGGCAACCCCGCCGTGACCTCGCAGGTGGCGCAAGCGCTGGAGGCGATCTGCGCCTCGCAGATCGACGACGTCGCGCTGCGCGGAGCTTTTCCGGGAGACCGGGAGTCATATCTCCGCGTGATCCGGGGCAAGACGGCGTCGCTCTTCGCCGCCGCCTGCGCGTCCGGGGCGCTCCTTTCCGAGGCCACCCCGGAGGTGGTCAGCGCGCTCCGCCGTTACGGGGACCTGCTCGGCACCGCTTTCCAGATGGCGGACGACATGGTCGACTTCAGCCCGAGCTCGGGCAAGCCCGTCGGCCTGGACATCCGCCAGCGCGTGCTGTCGCTGCCCTTGATCTACGCTGCGGAGGACCGCGAGGTGGGGCCCGAGGTCAGGCGGCTGCTCGAGGGCGCGCTCGGCGACGCCGAGGTCGGCCGTGTAACCGAGCTCGTCACCTCGAGCGGCGCTCTGCCGCGCGTGCGCAAGGAGGCCGATGCCCTGATCGAGGAGGCTGTGCGCGAGCTCGAGTCGGTGGAGCTCGACGGCCTGCGGCCCGTGCTGGTCGGCCTCGCTCGTTCGGCGGTAGACCGAACCTCCTAGGGGAGCGCTGAAGCGGTTACTGGCGCTTGCCGGAAAGGATCCCCACCGTTCCCATCGCCAGCCCGTGGAAGCGGACGTCGGACCAGCCGCCCTGCATCGCCATGTCCCCAAGCTCTCCGGGCGTGCGATAGGAGTCGATCGTGTCGCTCAGGTAGCGATAGGCGGCTGCGTCCCCCGAGATCAGACCGCCGACCACCGGCAGAAGCGTTCGTAGATACAGGCGATAAGCGCCCCCGACGATGCCGCGCGGCGGGCGGACGAACTCGAGGACGACGGCGCGTCCTGACGGCTTGATGATGCGGAGCATCTCGCGCAGGCCGCGCACCGGGTCCGCCAGGTTGCGCAAACCGAAGGCAATAGTCGACGCGTCGAAACTCGCATCGTCAAAGGGAAGGTTGAGCGCGTCGCCTTCGAGAAACTCGAGCCCGGGATGTTCGCGGCGCGCGACCTCGAGCATCTGCGGACTGAAGTCGATGCCCACCACACGACCGCTTGAACCGGCGAGTTTGGCGAGCTCTGCCGTCAGCTTGCCCGAGCCGCACGCGACGTCGACCGCGGAACCGCCCGCGGCCAGGCCCGTTTCGCGTGCCGCGCGGCGCCGCCAACCGGAGTCGGTGCCCCCGGACAGGACGGTGTTGATCGTGTCGTAGCGGCGGGCGATCCGGTCGAACATCGACCGGACCTCCTGCGGGTTGCGTTCGCTCAGAGCCTCAAATTCTCTGCCAGATCGACGCGATCCCCTGGCCCACGCCGATGCACATGGTGGCGAGACCGTACTCCGCGTCGCGGTGCACCATCTCGCGCACCAGCGTGCCGACGAGTCGCGCTCCGCTGCTGCCGAGCGGGTGGCCCAACGCGATCGCGCCGCCATTGACGTTGACCTTCTCTTCGTCGAGGCCCAGCAGCCGGATGCACGCCAGCGACTGCGACGCGAACGCCTCGTTGAGCTCGACGACCTGCATGTCGGACGGCTGCAGCCCTGCTTTCTCCAGCGCCTTGAGCGAAGACGGCACCGGGCCGATGCCCATGTAGTCGGGGTGCACGCCTGCGGAGGCCGCGGCGACGAGGCGGGCCAGCGGCTTCAGACCGCGCTCGCTGGCCTTTGCCTCCGACATCAGGACCAGCGCCGTAGCGCCGTCGTTGAGCGGCGACGCGTTGCCCGCGGTGACGGAGCCATTCTCCGCGAAGGCAGGCTTGAGCCTGGCCAGCGCTTCGAGCGAAGAATCCGGCCGTGGGCCTTCGTCCTCGGCCAGCGAGAGCGGGTCGCCCTTGCGCTGCGGGACGAGCACCGGCACGATCTCCTCCGCGAGCCGGCCCGACTTCTGCGCGGCCACCGCGCGCTGATGGCTGCGCAGCGCGAACGCGTCCTGGTCTTCGCGCGACACCTCGTACTTCTGGGCGACGCGCTCCGCCGTCTCCCCCATCTGCAGCGTGCCGTACATGGCGGCCATCTTCGGGTTGACGAGCCGCCATCCGAGGGCCGTGTCGAAAACCGTCTGCGGGCCGCGCGGGTATCCAGAGTCCGGCTTGGGCATCACCCATGGCGCGCGGGTCATGCTCTCCACGCCGCCCGCCACCATGATGTCGGCCGCGCCTGCCTGGATCTCACGCGCCGCGGCGATGGTGGCTTGCATGCCTGAACCGCACAGGCGGTTCACGGTCTGGCCCGGGACCTCGACCGGAAAGCCCGCCAGCAGCAACGCCATGCGCGCGACGTTGCGGTTGTCCTCGCCGGCCTGGTTCGCGCAGCCGAGGATGACGTCCTCCACCTCGGCCGGCTTGACGTGCGCTCGCTCGCACACCTCTTTGAGGACCACGGCGGCGAGATCGTCGGGGCGAACGTCCTTGAGCTGGCCCCCGTAGCGGCCCATCGGCGTGCGCGCCGTCGCGACGATCACCGCCTCAGGGGATTTCACCTCCCCGCTCGCCGGGGAGGTCGGCGGCGAAGCCGCCGGGTGGGGGCGATCAAGCTTTCTTGGCGGCGCGGCGGGCCAGGAAGCTCTGCACGCCCTCGGCGAACTCCGGGCTCGCGGCCTGGGCTTCCTGCAGGTACGACTCGAACTCCAGCGCCTGCTCGAAGCTCGACTCCAGGGCGTGCGTCACGGCGCGCTTGGCGCCCGCCAGGGCACCCCGCGGCTGCGCCGCAAGCTGCGCGGCCAGATCGCGTACCTCTTCCTCGAGGCGGTCCGCGGGAACGATGCGATTGATCACCCCGACGCGATGCGCGTCCGCAGCGGACAGAGGTTTGCCCGTGAAGAACATCTCGTACGCGATCCCTGTCCCGGCCAGGCGCGGCAGCAGCCAGCTCACCCCGCCGTCGGGCGCGAGGCCGATGTTCACGAAGGCCTCGAGCAGGTACGACTCGGGCGTTCCGATACGGATGTCGCACGCGAGGGCAAAGCTCGCGCCGATGCCGATCGCCGGGCCGTTCAGCGCAGCGATCACCGGCTTGGGCATCGTACGAAGCCGCGCCAGCATCGGCATGTACTCGTTGCGCAGGACGTTGCCGACGTCCTCGGGAGTGCGCATGCCTGCGCCTTGCGCCATCTCGGTGACGTCAGCGCCCGAGCAGAATGCGCGGCCGGAGCCGGTCAGAACCACGACCCGGACCGCGTCGTCGCGTTCCGCCTGCTTGATCGCCTCGGCGAGCTGCTGACGCGTCAGGGCGCCGATCGCGTTCATCTTCTCCGGCCGGTTGAAACGGATCAGGCCGATTCCGTCGTGCGTGTGTGCCTGAACGTGCTCTTCGACTTCAGTTGCCACTTTTGTCTCTCCTACTGGCCGTGGAATACGCCTTTTCGCTTTTCGAGGAACGCGTGCATGCCTTCCTTCTGATCCTCGGTCGCAAAGAGGAAGTAGAAGCTCTTGCGCTCGGACGCCAGGCCCTCCGCGAGTGGCGCCTCGAACGCTTTGAGCACCGCCTCCTTCGCCAGGCGCGCCGCGAGCGGCGGCTTCTCGGCGATCTGCCGCGCCAAGCGCTTCGCGAGCGGGATCGTCATCTCGGCCGGCACGACCTTGTTGACGATGCCCAGCTCGTACGCGCGCTGCGCGGTTACCGGCGCGCCCGTGAGCATGACCTCCATCGCCGCGTACTTCCCGGCCGTGCGAGGCCACCTCTGCGTGCCGCCGGCGCCCGGGATGATGCCGAGGTTGATCTCCGGCTGGCCAAATCGTGCCGTCTCGCCCGCAACGATCATGTCGCACATCAGGGCGACCTCGCAGCCTCCGCCCAGCGCGTAGCCGTTCACCGCGGCGATGAGAGGCTTGGTGAACCCGGCAAGCGGGCCCCACCGCCCGGTCTGGTCGCGGGTCAGCTGCTCGACCGCCGACCGGTCCGCCATGTCACCGATGTCGGCCCCGGCAGCGAAAACCTTCGGCCCGCCCGTGAGCACCACCGCCCGGACCGTTTCGTCGCCGTCAAGGTTCGCCAGGGCGCCGGTCATCTCCTGCATCAGGGCCGGGCTCAGGGCGTTGAGAACCTTCGGCCGGTTGAGCGTGACGGTCGCAATCGGGGGCTCGATCTCGACCTGGATGTGCTCGTACGCCATCGCGGCTATCATCGGCTAAATGCCGAACCGCAGGCTCGTCGACAGCTACGGTCGGATCGCCGACGACCTAAGGATCTCGGTCACGGACCGCTGCAACTTTCGGTGCATCTACTGCATGCCGGCCGAGGGCCTGAAGTGGCTCAAGCGGGACGACATCCTCCGCTATGAGGAGATCGTGCGCCTGGCGCGCATCTTCGTCGAGCGCTATGGCGTGCGCACGATCCGGATCACCGGTGGCGAGCCGCTCGTTCGGGTGAAGCTCGAGGAGCTCATCGACATGATCAACGCGATCGACCCGACGCTCGACATCACGATGACCACCAACGGCGTGCTGCTGCGCCAGAAGGCCCAGGCGCTCAAGGACGCGGGGCTGAAGCGCATCAACATCTCGCTCGACACGCTGCACATGGACCGCTTCCACGAGATGGCGCGCAGCGACGCGTTCGAGCGTGTGATGGACGGAATCACTGCCGCGCGGGAGGCGGGCCTGGGGCCGATCAAGCTGAACATGGTGGTCATGAAGGACCGCAACGACGACGAGGTCGTGGACTTCGCGCGCCTTGCCCGCTCCGAGGGCTACGAGGTGCGGTTCATCGAGTTCATGCCCCTCGACGGCGACAACATATGGACGAACGAGCAGGTCGTGCCGAGCCTGCGGATCCAGGAGCAGATCGAGGACCAGTTCCCGTTGGTGCCTTTCCACGACCCGCGACCCGGCCCCGCGACGCGCTTCACCTTCGCCGACGGCGCCCCAGGCGGGATCGGCTTCATCTCCTCGGTCAGCCAGGCCTTCTGCACGACGTGCAACCGGGTCCGGCTCACCGCCGAGGGCGGCCTTCGCACGTGCCTGTTCTCGCTGCACGAAACGCCCCTGCGCGACCTGATGCGCTCAGGAGCGTCCGACGACCACCTCGGATCCGTGATCGAGACGGCGATCTGGCGCAAGGAGGAGGGTCACCTGATCAACAAGCCCGGCTTCATCAAGCCGGCCAAGAACATGTCGCAGATCGGGGGCTGAGCGGCCACTTCCAGAGGGTCGAGTGCTGCTCACCAAGACCTTCACGCCGGAGATTTACGCGAGGGCGCTGGACTCGTGGGCGTGGCTTCCCGTGCGGAAGAAGGTCCCAGTGCTCTCATCGCTGTTCGGCGACGTGTTCATGCAGGACTCGAAGGGCTACTGGTTTCTCGACTCGATGGAGGGCAGCCTGAACAAGGTCGCCAAGACGAGAGACGAGGTTCAGGCGATCCTCGACTCAGAGGATGGTCAAGACCGTTTTTTGCTCGGCGGGCTTGCCTGGGCGGCCGACCGCAGCGGGCTCACCCTCAAGAGCAGCGAGATCTACGTCTTCAAGATCCCGCCAGTGCTGGGCGGGAAGACCGTGGTCGACAACATCATGGTGATGGACTTCGTCGTCTGGGTGTACATGGCCGGCCAGCTCCACGACCAGGTCCGCAAAATGAAGCCCGGGACCAGGATCACCGGCTTCGAGATTTCTGAGTAGAGCCAACGCCCCTAAGCTAAACCGAGTGCTGAAACCCGAAGAGGCGCAGCGGCCATATACCGTCACCGAGCTCGCCAACGAGATCCGGCGCGAGCTGCGCCCCCTCACCGCGCTGCTGGTCAAGGGCGAGGTCAGCGGGATGAAGCGAGGAGCGGCGGGCCACTACAACTTCTCGATCCAGGACGGATACAGCCGGCTCGACGCGGTCCTTTTCGCCGATGACTCGCGGCGCGTCACCACGCTGCCGGAGGACGGCCAGGTCTTCATCTTCCGCGGCCGCGTCGACTTCTTCGCCAAGACCGGGAAGTTGAGCTTCATCGTCGACCAGGTCGAGTTCGACGACGTCGGCAAGCTCCGCGCCCGGCTCGAGGAGCTGAAGCGCCGGCTCGAGATGGAAGGTGCCTTCGACCCGAAGCGCAAGCGGCGTCTCCCCTTCCTGCCCCAGACCGTCGCGCTGCTCACCTCGCCGACCGGCGCGGTCATCAACGACCTGCAGGAGACGATCTGGGACCGCTATCCGAACATGGGAATCGTCGTGTACCCCGTGCAGGTCCAGGGGGGCGGCGCGCCGATGAGCATCGCGCGCGCGCTTCGCCGCTGCAACCAGGAGCGAGCGGCCGACGTGATCGTGCTGGCACGCGGGGGCGGCAGCTTCGAGGAGATGTACGCGTTCAACACCGAGCTGGTGGCGCGCGCGATCCTCGACTCCAGGCTCCCGGTCGTCACCGCCCTCGGCCACACCTCGGACCGCACGGTCGCCGACCTGGTGGGCGACGCCGAGTGCCGCACCCCGACCGAGGCCGGCGCGCGGGTCGTGCCGAAGAAGGCGGACCTGCTCACCTCGCTTCGCGAGCGAAGGCGGCGGCTCGAACGCGAGGTCGAGCGCAGGTTCGGCCAGGAGGGCGACCGGCTGGCGTCGCTGCGCATGCGCCTGGTCCGGCTCCTGGCCACCGTCGTCCAGCGACCGGCGGACCGCCTGGCGCGCGCCCAGGCCGACCTCGCGAAGCTGAGCCCGGTGCATCAGATCGAGCGGCGCGAGCTGGCGCTTCGCGAGCAGCAGCGGCGCCTCCACGCGGCGGTGACGTTGAAGATGCAGTCGAGTCGCTCGCGGCTTGCCGCGACAGGCGGCAAGGAACGGATCGAGCGCGCTATCGCGAATCGGCTGGCCGAGAGCGCGCGCAAGCTCGAAAGCCAGCGCCAGCGCCTGGTCGCGCTGAGCCCGGAGTCGGTGCTGACGCGCGGTTACAGCATCACCCGAGACGCGGCCAGCGGCACGATCCTGCGGTCAGCGTCCGAGGCCGCGGTGGAGCAGCTGGTCACGATCCAGCTTGGATCGGGGAAGCTCGCGGGCCGCATCGAGCAGGTGAGTCCTTGAGCGAAGAGCTCACTTACGAGCAGGCGCTGGACAAGCTCGAGGAGACCCTGAAACGAATGGAGTCGGACAAGCTCTCGCTCGACGACGCCGTCAAGGCGGCGGAAGACGCGCAGCGCTACTTCCGGATCTGCGTCCAGCGGCTCGAGGAAGCCCGCAAGAAGATAGAGGTGCGGCCCGAACCTACGGAGTAGGACCTGTCCTCCCCATTCATGGGGAGGTGGCCCGGAGGGCCGGAGGGGCCGACTCCAGCTTTTCATCCATGGCGCGAAGCCGCTGGCTGAGGTTCTTGATGAACTCCAGCAGCACCTCGGGGTGCTCGTTGACGATCGCGTGGAGCCGGTCGCGCCGCAGCACACGCACGGTGGTTTCCGTGATCGCCTGAGCGCTCGCCGAACGCGGCTCCTCGTCGAAGACCGACATCTCACCCACGACACCGCCAGGGCCATGCTTCGCGAGCGTCACGTCGGTGCCGGCATGATCGAGGTAGATCCGCATCTCGCCGTCGACGATCACGTACAGCTCGGCGCCGACGTCACCCTGGCGAAAGACGAGCTCACCTTTCACGTAATGACGGGTGACCATCAGCCGGTCGATGCTGGCCAGCTGCTCGAGAGTCAGAGTGCTGAAGAGCGGGACCTTCTTCAGCGCGATCAGCTCTTTCATCTGTTCATTGATTCCGTGCCGGGCGGCTTCCGCTGTTTCACGCACCCATTTGTCGGGGTGGTTGGCGAGGGCTTCGAGCTCCGCATGCGTCAGGGGCCGCGCGAGAACCGGGTCGAAGTCGCCCGGGTCGAGCAGGCGCGCCAGCGGCGCGGCAAGCCAACCCGGGCCGAAGTTTATCAACGTTTCCAGCGCCTCAACCCGCGTCTGGACATGCAGCGAGACAAGACCGCGTTCGACCGTCGCGAAGCCACGCTTGCCATGCAGCGCGCGCATCGCCGCCAGCCCCGACTCCGCTGCGTCGTGGATGTAGTCCTCGAGCCCGATGCGGAGCAGCGCGTAGCCGGCGGCTTCGTCTCCATCCATGTGCCGCAACGCCCCGGCGATTCTCGCCGAGAGCCGCGCCAGCTGTGCGCCATTCGTGAACTGGGCGCCGAGGTGCTCGCGCACCCGTTGATACAGCTCCGGCCGGCCGCTGCGGACCAGCGCCTCCACCGCCGCCGCCGCCGTCTGGTCGCGCATGAGCAGCAGCGGCAGCACGAGCGTCAGCGCCTCGGGGGCCTGCGAAGCCATCGCCTCCGCGGCCAGCCGCCTTACGTCGCGGTCGCCGCTGGCCAGGCAGTCGGCCAGGGCTTCGGCAAACGCCTGCTGAGACTCAGGAGGCGGCGTCCAGCGCACGGCCTGCCGGAGCGCTTCGCGCCGAACTCCGACGTCGGGGTCGCGTAGGCACGCGATCAACGGCGCGGCGACGCCCGCGACCTGGCCCTTCATCCTGGCGAAGCTGCGAATCGCCTCGAGGCGCACGCCTGGATCCTCGTCGGACATCGCGCCGACGATCCTCGTACCGTCCGCCACGAAAGCGGCCGCCCACGCGGCCGCGGCGCGGTCGACCGGCGCCGTCGAATCTCCGAGCGCGCGGAGGAGGTCTGCTGAACCCTCCCACCGGTCCTTCCTCATGACGCCCGCGACTGCCCCGGCCGCCTGCACCCATCCGTCCTCGTCGTCCCGTGCGGCCTCCAGCTGACGGATCGTGAGGCGGTCCGGCGGCGCCATCTGAAACGCAAGGCGCCGCACCACCGCGTCGCGCGACCCGAGCAGCTCGTGCAGCATCGAGGTGAACGTCTCAGGCGAGACCTTGGCCAGCGCCGCCGCGGCGAACTCACGCGTCCGGTCGTCCGCGCCGCGAACGTAGCCCTGCAGCTCGGCGATCTGGTCCGGGGTCGGGCGGCCGACGGCTTGCTGAAAGTCGGCGAGGCTCAGCGCGTGAGTCCGAAGCCGGGCGTAGATCGCATCCACGTAGAGGCTCCTCACGCGCCAGGCCGCGACGATGAACAGCGCGCCGATCGCGATGCCGATCACGGCCAGCACCTCGACGCTGGCGGCGATCGCAGGCTGGACGAGGAACAGACCGACCCCGCTCAACACCGCGGCCCCCGGCAAGACGAGGTTGTTGAGGAGGAATCGCAGCCGCGGCACCACCTGCGAAGGAAGGGCGCCGCCGAGGACGTTCTGCGCCGGGTCGTCGAGCCCCGTCTGCAGGCCGTTGCGCACGATGAAGAGGAAGAGCGCCGTGGCGAGGACGGGGTTGAGCGCGACGGCCGCGAATCCGATCAGGGTGAAGGCCGGCAGGATCATGATCGCGTTCTTCACGCCGAGGCGGCTCAGCACCCACGGCGCGACGAAGAGGCTCACGACCAGCTGGACGACGTAGGTCGCAAGCCAGGCGTTGCCGATGAGGATCGTCAGCGCCTGCAGGTTGTTGTGGGTGGCGGACACGAACAGAACGGCCACCAGGTAGTCGCCGACGCGGCTTGCCACCTGGAGCACCAGAGCGAGCAGGACGAGCGCGAGCACCAGGCGGCTGCCCGTCACGTAGTCGACGGCGCGCCTGAGAACGGCGACAGCGCCATGGCGCTTGCGCTCGGCCTCGTGCTCGACGAGCAGCTGGTCGGCGTCGTCGATGAATGCCGGCCGGAAGAGCGTGCGCTCCAGGCCCACCGACATCATCGCGGCCGCGAGCGAGCCGAAGGCCCAGACGAACATCAGGGGCTCCGTCGCGAACACGGCGACGATCGTCGTGGTCAGTCCCGAGAGGATGTAGCCCACGCTCGAGCCCGCGGCGATGACCGGGAAGATGCGCTTTCCCTCGAGCACGTTGAAGTGCTGCGTGGCGAAGCTCCAGAAGTTGAGCATGACCAGCTCGAAGGCGACCGAGTACACGACGTAGGCGGCGAACGACACGGTGGCGTCCTCGCGGATCGTGTACGCCGTGAAGACTCCGATGGCCGCGACCGCGTTCGCGACCAGGACGATCCGAAAAGCGCGCCCCACGCCGAAGCGGCGCGCCAGCGCCCCCGTGTACATCGCCCACCCGACCACGATCGCGAACCCCGCGAGCTGGAGCGTGCGCCTCAGCTCGGTGCGGCGGACGTGGAGGATCTTCGCGAGGAGAGGCGATACCGCCTCCGGCTGCTGGAACCTAGTGGCCACTACGTTTGCTGGACGCTGGCGATCCTCTGCAGCGCGGCGATGCGCTCCGCGATCGGCGGATGCGTGTCGAAGAGGCGGCTGTAGAAGCTGCCGTGATGCTCCGACGGGTTGTCGATCATCATGGCGGCGACCGCGTGGTTGAACCGCTCGGGCGGCTTGTCGTTCTGCGCGATCTTCTGCAGCGCCGAGATCAGGCCGGCGGGATTTCGCGTCAGCTCGACGCCGCTGACGTCGGCGAGCGACTCGCGCTGGCGCGACAGCGCCAGCTGCATCAGCGGTCCGACGACGAACGCGACGAGGGTGAACAGGATGCCGATCGCCAGGACGACCAACGCGCCCTGCCCGCGCAGGCGCATCCGGCCGATGCTGTTCCAGAAAGCGCTCGCGATGAGCGCCGCCATGCCGATCATGGTCGTGACGACCAGCAGCAGGCGTACGTCGAAGTTCTTGACGTGGCTCATCTCGTGCGCCAGCACGCCCTCCAGCTCCTCGCGATTCATCATCTGGAGCAGCCCGGTCGTCACGGTCACCGACGCGTGGTTCGGGTCGCGGCCCGTGGCAAACGCGTTCGGGCTCGGGTCGTTGATGACGTACACCTTCGGCAGCGGTAGGCCGTCGCCGATGGCCAGCGCCTGGACGACGTTGTAGAGCTGCTGGTACTGGCTCGGGTCGGCAGGCTGAGCACCCATCGCGGCGAGAACGGTGGAAGAGCCGAAGAAGTACGCGTACAGCGCGGCGGCCACGCCGAGCAGGCCGAGGACGACCGCACCTGCGATTGCGCCCCCCTGGCCGTAGGCGATCGCGCCGACGAGCAATCCGACGGCGATCCACACGATCAGGAAGCCGGCGATCACGAAGATGCTGTTTCGCTTGTTGCGCGCGATCTGGTGATACATCTACGTCGGTTGTTCCCTGTTGCCCCGCGCGAACAGGCTGCGCGCGCGGTCCGCCACGTAGCGGCCCCATATCTGTACCCAGACCAGGCCGTTGCCGAACGCCGACACGTCCTCCGAGTGGTGCTTGAAGTGATAGGTCCACATCGCCCGGTGGCGTTCGTACGAAATCTTCCGCTGGCGGTCGCGCGGCGCGGGCCGGACGCTGTGGACAGCCGTTGCCGAAGGCACGTAGAAGATCTTCCAGCCGCCCAGCTTCAGCCGGTAGCAGAGGTCGAGGTCCTCGCCGAACATGAAGTAGCGAGGGTCGAAGAAACCGACGCGGTCCAGCGCTGACCGGCGCAGCATCAAGCAGGCGGCCGTGCCGGCGTCCATCTCGTGCATCTCCGATTCCACGACGTGGCCCATGTTGTGCCGGCCGAAGCGAGGACTCTTGGGAAAGATCTTGCTGAGTCCGACTGTCTGGTAGAACAGCGTGCTCGGCAGGGGAAACGCGCGCCGGGCGTCGGGGTCGATGCGGCCGTCCGGCAGAAGCAGCCGTGGGCCGACAGCTCCCGCGTCGGGCCGCGTGAGCAACAGGTCAGCGAGACGCCCGACGCACTGCGCGTCGAGCGCAACGTCCGGGCTCAACAGCAGGACGAAACGGCCCTGGCAGCGCTCGAGCCCGATGTTCGCGGCGCGGCCATAGCCAAGGTTTTTCGACTGCACCAGCACGGTCGCCTGCGGAAACTCGTCGGTGACCGCGGCCGGCGATCCGTCCGAGGAGTCGTTGTCGACGACGATCGCCTCGACCGGGACGTCGGCGCTCGCGAAAAACGCCTTGAGGCACTGCAGCAGCTCCTCTTTGGCGTTGCGGCTCACGATCAGTGCTGATACGAGTGGCTTGGATGATTCGGGCATCGGCCAAGAATTATCGCGTTCGTGCCACTAGAATCGGCGGACGTGCAGCGACTGGGCCTCGGCCAGCGCCTGGCCCAGATCCGGCGCAACCGGTTGGTCCGGCAGAATCTGGTCCTCTTTTTCGGCGGCCTCATCGCCGGGATCGGCGGGTTTGTCTACCACGCGATAGCCGGCCGCATCCTGGGCCCGGAGACCTACGGCCAGGTCGCCTTCCTGATCGCGGTCTACGCCGTCGGAACGGGTCCCGCGCTGATCCTGATCGTGGTCCTGGCCCGCTACACGGCGATGCTGAGCGCCCGCGTCGACCCTGGCGTGCGGTCGCTGTTCGGGCGGACGGTTCGACTGATCGCGATCCCATGCCTGTTTTTCATCCTGCTCACCGCTTTGTTCGCGCGACCGATCGCCCTCTATGCGCACGTCGGTTCGACGATCCCGATTCTCATCCTCGGATTTTCGATCGCGCTCATCTGGCAGGTGGCGATTCCGCGCGGCATCCTCCAGGGCCTGCAGCGTTTCACCGCGCTGTCACTGAACCTGTCGCTCGAGCTCGTCATCCGGACGACGGTCGTATTCGCCCTGCTGCGAGCCGGCTACGCGGTTTCAGGCGCGATGGCCGCGGTCTTCGTCGGCCTTGCGTTCGTGTTCTGCCTCGGCATCTTCTCGCTGCGCGACCACTTCCGAGGCAGCCCGACCCGGGTCCGGCTTCGCGTCATGGCGAGCTTTTCGCTGACCGCGACTGCTGGGATCATCGGGGTGCTCGTCCTCTACAACCTCGACGTGATCCTGGCCAAGCACTATCTGAGCGACCACGACGCCGGAATCTACGGCGGCCTCAACAAGATCGGAACCATCCTTTACTTCCTGACCCTGAGCGTCAGCCAGGTCCTCTTTCCCCGCGTGGTCGAGGCAGTCGCCAAAGAGCAGAACCCGGGCCGGATCCTGCTCTCATCGGCCGGCATCCTGACCGCGCTCGGCGCCGGCGCGCTTCTCGTTTTCGCGGTGGTCCCGGGCCTCGTCGTGGGCATCCTGTTCGGTCCGAGCTTCAGGGACGCAACGCCACTCGTGTTCCCCGTCGGCGTGATCGGGCTCGCGCTGTCGCTCGACAACTTGCTCGTGCAGTTCTTCATGGCCGTGTACGACAGGCTGTTCGTGCCGATCCTTGCGCTCGGAGTCGTGACCGAGGGGGTGCTGATCTTTCTCTTCCACGCGCGCGTCGGGCAGATCGTGCTCGACGTCCTGGTTGCGCTGCTGGGGCTGCTGCTCCTCCTGTCGATCAGGTGCTACATGCTTCTGCCGAGCCTGCGTGCCGAGAGCGTCGCCGAGCCCGAGCTGGCGGTGGAAAATTTAAGTCCCGCCACCCTGGAGGGCCGCGGGACTTAAAAAACGCTCGGCAACGACCTACTCTCCCGCCGGGTTACCCCGGCAGTACCATCGGCGCTGGAGGGCTTAACTTCCGTGTTCGGAATGGGAACGGGTGTCTCCCCTCCGCCATGGTCACCGAACACGCGGAATTATACCGGGACGAGAGGAGGCCGAATTTCCTAGCGGGTTCGGCGGCGCCGGGCACGAAGGCTCTTGATCTTGCGGGCCTCCGCCGGCGGGACGTAGTGCGATCGACGTCGCATCTCGCGCACGAGCCCCTGTTCCTGCACCTTGCGGCGGAACTCGCGCAGCGCCTGCTCGAACTCCTCGGGGTCCTTGACGACTATTCGCACAACCTGACAAGGATACAGGCCTCCCGGCGGGGCCTGCTGCGTTAACCGCCACTCGAGCGATATGCCGCAAATGCGTATTGAGCCGTTACGGGTTGACTCCAGCGAGAGTCACGGTCGCGGTGTGCGTCCCGCCCTGGTCGACCCAGGTCACCGACACCTTCTCGCCGGGCTGGTGCGACTTGATCGCCGTGCCCAGGGTGTCGGTAGAGGTGACCGCGGTCCCGCCGACACTCGTGATGACCGAGGCGCGGGTGATCCCCGCGGACTGCGCGGGCGATCCGCTGTTGACGGCGACCACGAGTGCGCCGGAGCTCACGTTGAGCCCGAGCTGCGCAGCGCTCGCCGAGTCGAGGTTCTGGACCTGAACGCCGAGGAATCCGACCTGCCCGTACGTCAGGTCGGACGCCTGCTCGTGCGCGCGAATCCGGTTGGCGACGCCGAGCGCGGTGTTGGACGCGATCGCGAAGCCGACGCTGGAGGCCGAAGAGCGGAAGCCCTGCGCCTGGCCGGCCGTGATCATCCCCACCACCTGGCCCGACGCGTTCACCAGCGCGCCGCCCGAGTCACCCTCCCAGATGACCGCGTCGCTCTGGATCATCCCGTTCAGCGTCTCAGACTGCCCGCCGCCTTCGCTGGCGGTGATGGTCTGGTCGAGAGCCGTGACCTGGCCCAGCGTCGCGCGGGGCGAACCGCCATGCCCGAGCGCGTTGCCGACGGCCGCGACGGTGTCACCGACCTGGAGCGATGACGAGTTGGCGAACGTCACGGTCGGCAGTCTCGAGACGTTCGAGTCGATCTGGATCACCGCCACGTCTTGCGAGGCGTCCACGCCCACGACGTGCGCGGAGTAAGCCTGGGAGCGGCCCTGAACCGTGACGGTGATGCTCGTCGACTGGCTGACGACGTGGTGATTGGTCAGGATCTCGCCGGTCGAGCTGATGATCATCCCGGTGCCCGCGGCCTGGCTTGATCCGACGACCGTGTTGATGTCGACGATCGCCGGGTCGACCTTGGCCGCGACGGCATCGGCGCTGGTGCCGCCTGTTGAAGGATTCGTGCTCGGGGTGGCAGGCGTGATAGGCGATTCGGCCGGGGGCGTCGTGGCCGAGGCCACTGGCCGGTTGTTCACGACACGAGCGAGGCTCCAGCCGATGCCGGCGCCCGCGACGGCCGCGACCACGGCGATCAGCACGACAAACGCGGCGATGCGCTGCCAGACCGAGGTCTGAGGCGGCGGCGGCGCGGGCATCCACACCGGGGGCGGCCCCATGCTCGCGGCCCCGGGCGGCGGAAGCAACGTCTGCTCTGAGGGGTCGGGCGGCGCTTGCCCTGCCTCGTCTGGATTCTGTTCTGACATCAGGCTGTACCTCCGGAATCTCCCTCTGACGGACTTGATGCCTTCTAAGGTGACCCGGCCGGCTGGGAGGCGACTATACGGATCCTTAGCGTTCGCTGAGAGGTCCCGTCAGTGCTTGGGTGAAGGCGATGGGGATGGCGACGCCGAAGGCGAGGAGCTTGGAGACGCGCTCGGCGACGGCGACGGCGAGGGCGAGGGTGACGGTGATGGTGAAGGCGACGTGTTCGCCTGTGCCGCCTGCACCTCTCCGGGTGCGGGCGATTGAGGCTCCGGCGGCGGCGGAGGTGCGGCGAGCGAGATCAGCAGCATGAGGACGATCGCGACCGCGCCGAGCGCGGCGGGGATCGCGAGCCGCTCGGAGCCAGGCCGCTCGCCTGTGTTCTGGGCCGAGTTCCGGTAGGCGCGGCGCAGCGGTGTCAGGTGGATGCCCTCCGCCGAAGCTCCGGCCCACGCGGCGTTGGCGTAGACGCCGGCCTGGAACACCAGGAGCAGCGCCAGCGCGATCGTCGGGATCGAGGGCGCACGCACGAGCATCACGACGGCCGCGGCCAGGCCGGTCCCGGCGAGCAGGGTCTCCATCTGCGCCGACCGGATCGCGTTGATCAGCGACGCCTGGCCTTCCTTCAGCTTGGGGGTGCGGAGGAACGCCGTGTGGAAGCGCAGCAGGCCGCGCAGGCACGCGAGCGCGACCACCCAGCTCAGGGCAAACCAGACCTGGAGCGCAGCGATCGCGTCGCGCCACGTGCACCGGGTCCGCAGCTTCATCGCCCATACCGCGCGAAGCACGCCCGTCACGAGGAAGGCGATCGGAAGACCGAGCGCCACCCCGGTCATCCTCCGAACCGGGAGCTGATGGTGCATCGCCGTGGACAGCGCCGTGAGGAGCAGCACCGCTGTGAAGACGAACATCAGGACGTCGCCGAACCACTGCACGTTGCCGAGCAGGTAGTGAATTCGCTGCGCGACGGTCAGCCGCTCACCGTGTCCCGGCAGGATCAGCCGGCGCCAGTGCAGGCGGAGGATCTGCACGCCGCCGAGCGCCCAGCGGAAGCGCTGCTTTTTGAGCCCGTCGAAGCTCAGCGGCATGAGTCCGTGTCCGTACGCACGAGGCACGTAAATTCCCGCATGGCCGCGGGCGAGCATGCGCAGGCTCGCCTCCGCGTCCTCCGTCACGATGTCGGGGTTCCATCCCCCGATCTCCTCCAGCGCCCGTCGCCGGATCAGGCCCATCGTGCCGGCGAAGATGATCGCGTTGCGGCGCGCCCGCGACGGCATCGTGATCTCGAAGAAGTAGCGGTAGCTGTAGTAGAGGCCGCGCAGGTACTGGTCGTCCTCCCAATCGCGGTAGTTCTGCGGGGTCTGGACGAAGGCGACGCCGGGGTCGGCGAAGTGGCCCACGGTGGCACGCAGCCAGTCGGGCCTCACGACATAGTCGGAGTCGACGACCGCGACGATCTCGACGTCTTTGGGCAGGCGCCGCGTCGCTTCGTTCAGCGCGCCTGCCTTGTAGCCGGGCCAGTTCTCGAGGTGCATGAACTGGAACCGCGCGCCCAGCTGCTCGCATTTCGCCTGCAGCGCGGTCCATGTCTCGCGGTCGGGCGTGTTGTTGTCGACGACCTGCACGATCAGGTCGGGGTAGTCGACCACGGCCAGAGCGTCAAGCGTCTCGCCGACCACCTCGAGGGGCTCGTTGTACGCGGGGATCTGCACGGCGACCTTCGGCAGGTAGCTCGGATCGGTGGGATGCAGCCGCTCCGACCTGCGGCTGAGCGTGTCGACGATCTCGAACAGGTAGGAAAGCGCCAGCGCGAGCGCGGCGATCTCGAGCACCAGGAGCAGGCTGGACGCGACCAGGTAGACCGCGTCGCGCGCCACCACGTACGTGATGGACGCCGCGTACAGGAGATAGAAAACTGAGGCGAGGGTCGCGGCGGCAAACAGCTGCGCGCCCACCCAGCTCCACCTGCGCATGGCGGCCCGCACCACGGCGGTCGCGATGAAGGCCGCGCCCGCCAGCCCGACCTCGTAATTCGGATCCTGGCCGAGGATTGACGCGTTCCAGGTCAGAAGCGCGATGAGAATCACGCCGACGGGCAGGGCGAACCAGACGCGGGCCTGGATCAGCCCGGGCCAGAACGCGGCGATGGTGGTGGCCGCGCTGAGCGCGCCGAAGAAGAGCGCGGCGTGAAGCAGCACGAAAAGAGAACGCCCTTTAACAGTTTTTGACCTGACTTTCGGCGCCGGCCGAGGTCAGGCCGTGGCTTCCTTCGCCGCGGCGGCTTCCATGTGCTCGGCCAGTCGGTTGAGCAGCCTGCAAAGCTGGGCGCGGTCCCGGGGCACGAGCTGGGTGATCGCCGACGCGAGCCGGCCCGCCCCCATCCCGCGCAGCCGCAGGAAGAGCCGGTCGGCCTTGGGCGTGAGCTCGAGCCAGGTGAGGCGGCGATCATCCTGGTCGGGGACTCGGCGCACGTATCCCTGCTCCTCGAGGCGATCGACCAGCGGGACCAGAGTGCCCGGCGTCACGCCGAGCCGGCCTGCAAGCTCCCGGCCGCTCTGGCGGCCCCTGCGGCGGATCGTGGCCAGGGCGCGAAACTGGGGCATGGTCAGCTCGACGTCCATCACGAACCGCAGGAAGTCGTCGGAGAACGCCGCCTGCTGGCGGCCGAAGGCCGTCATCACCGAGCGGAGCTCGACGCTATCCGGTGGCGCAGCTTTCACCGATTTGAATTTACCAAATGGCTTGACTCATGTCAATCATTTGATATTATCAAACGGTTAGGAATGGGGTTCGATCAATGCTGATTCGGCTGCTGCGCACTTACATCCGGCCGTACATACGAGAGGTCGCGGTCGTCGTCGTGCTCGTTTTGATCCAGTCGATCGCCAACCTCTACCTGCCGAACCTCAACGCCGACATCATCAACAACGGCGTCGCGAAGGGCGACATCCCCTACATCTGGCGAACTGGCGCAGTGATGCTCGCCATCACCCTGGGGCTCGGGGTCATCGCGGTCGGGGGCGTGTACTGGGCGTCGCGCGCCTCGATGGGTGTCGGGCGGGACCTCCGCGCCGCGGTCTTCGGCCGCGTGCAGAGCTTTTCGGCGCGCGAGGTCAACCGCTTCGGGACGGCTTCCCTCATCACACGCAACACCAACGACGTGCAGCAGATCCAGCTCTTCATGCAGATCGCCCTAACGCTGATGGTGAGCGCGCCGATCATGTTGGTCGGCGGGGTGATCATGGCCCTGCGGACAGACGTGACCCTGTCCGGGCTGCTGATCGTCGTGGTGCCGCTCCTGGCGGCGATCGTCGGTTTCATGCTCGTCAAGGCGGTGCCCCTGTTCCGTTCCATGCAGGCGAAGATCGACCGGATCAACCAGGTCATGCGCGAGCAGATCATGGGCGTCCGCGTGATCCGCGCCTTCAGGCGAACTCCGTACGAGGAGCGCCGGTTTGAGGAAGCGAACTACGACCTGACGTCGACCGCTCTCCGCGTCAACAGGATCTTCGTCGTCGCCTTCCCGGCGCTGCTGGTCGTGATGAACGGAACCACGATCGCGGTGCTGTGGTTCGGTGGACATCTTGTCGACAGCGGACAGCTCTCGATCGGGAACATGACCGCGTTCCTCATGTACATCATGCAGATCCTGTTCTCACTGATGATGGCCGTCGCGATGGTCATCCTCGTGCCTCGCGCGGAGGCCAGCGCCGCCCGGATCCAGGAGGTCGTGACCACCAGGCCATCAATCGAAGAGCCCGCTCACCCGCTGGAGCGCCGCGGTGTGTCGGGCACGGTCGAGTTCAAAGAGGTCAGCTTCGGCTACCCCGGCGGCGAGAAGCCTGTGCTGCAGGACCTCACTTTCGGGCTGAGGCCCGGTGAGACCACCGCCATCATCGGCGGGACGGGCTCGGGCAAGACCACGATGCTCAACCTCATCCCGCGCTTCTTCGACGTCAGCAACGGCGTGGTCCTCGTCGACGGTGTCGACGTTCGCCGGCAGTCGCTGGACGGCCTGTGGGGCAGGATCGGCCTCGTGCCGCAGCGCGCCTACCTGTTCGGCGGCACCGTCGCCGACAACCTGCGTTTCGGCAACGAGCGGGCCACCGACGAAGAGTTGTGGCGCGCCCTCGAGGTGGCGCAGGCGAAGGACTTCGTCGAGACGATGCCCGGCGGCCTCGCCGCGCCGATCGACCAGGGCGGGACGAACCTCTCGGGCGGTCAGCGGCAGCGCCTGGCGATCGCCCGCGCCGTGGTCAAGCGCCCGGCCGTCTACCTCTTCGACGACTGCTTCTCCGCGCTCGACGCCGGCACGGACGCCAGGGTGCGCACCGCGCTGCGACCCGAGACGAGAGAGTCCACCGTCCTGATTGTTGCCCAGCGAGTCAGCACGATCATGCACGCGGACCGGATCATCGTCCTGGACGACGGACGCATCGTCGGCATGGGCACCCACGGCGAGCTCATGGCGACGTGCGAGCCCTACCGCGAGATCGTCGACTCGCAGCTCGGCGAGGCGGCGGTCGCATGATCAACCGCCCTGCAGGAGGTGGCCCGAGCCAGGCCACCCAGAGACGTCAACCCGGTGGCTGGATGGGCTCCATGGGGGGACCCCCGCCGGCCAAGCTCAGCAACCCGCGCAAGACGCTCGGCAACCTCCTCGCCCGGCTCAGGCCCGAGCTGCCGCTGATCGTCTTCGTCGCGCTGCTCGGCATCGGCAGCGTCGCGTTTTCTGTGATCGGGCCGAAGATCATCGGCAGCGCGACCGACATCATCTTCAACGGCATCGTCGGCAAGCTGCTGCCGGCCGGCCTGACCAAGGCCCAGGCCATCGCGCTGCTGCAGGCCCACGGGCAGAGCCAGGTCGCCCAGATGGTCTCGGGCATGAACGTGACTCCAGGCAAGGGCATCGACTTCAACGCGCTCGGCATGATCCTGCTGCTCGCGGTGGCGGTCTATCTCCTTTCCTCTCTGCTGGCGTGGGCCCAGGGCTACATCCTGGCCGGGGTCGCCCAGCGCACCGTGTACGCGCTGCGCCGCGACGTCGACGCCAAGCTGGCCAGGCTGCCTCTGAAGTATTTCGACAGCCACCCCCACGGCGACATCCTGAGCCGGGTCACCAACGACATCGACAACATCAGCACCACCCTCCAGCAGGGCATGAGCCAGATCCTGACCTCGGTCCTGACGGTGGTCGGCGTCCTCGTGATGATGGTCTGGATCAGCCCACTGCTCGCGTTGATCGCGCTGGTCACGGTTCCGGTCTCGGTCGTCGTGACCCTGCTCATCGCACGGCGCTCGCAGAAACAGTTCGCGGCGCAGTGGAAGTGGACGGGCACCCTGAACGGCCATGTCGAGGAGATGCACACCGGCCACGCGCTGGTGCAGGTCTTCGGCCAGAGTGCCAGGGCGCAGCAGATTTTCGACGAGCACAACCGGCGGCTCTACGAGGCGAGCTTCATGGCCCAGTTCCTGTCGGGTCTCATCCAGCCGGCCATCCAGTTCCTCTCCAACATGAACTACGTCGCGGTCGCGGTGATCGGCGGCTATCGCGTCGCGACGGGAACGATGACTCTCGGCGACGTGCAGGCTTTCATCCAGTACTCGCGGCAGTTCGCGATGCCGATCATGCAGCTCGCCGGGCAGATGAACTTGCTCCAGTCCGGCCTGGCCTCCACGGAGCGTGTGTTCGAGCTGCTCGACGCGGAGGAAGAAGAGCCGGACGTCGACAAGGGCATCGTCTTAGGCGAGCTGAACGGCGAGGTCGCGCTCGAGCATGTGGACTTCCGCTACGAGCCCGAAAAGCCGCTCATCACCGACTTCAACCTCCGGGTCCGCCCAGGCCAGACCATCGCGATCGTCGGACCGACCGGCGCCGGCAAGACGACGATCGTCAACCTTCTGATGCGGTTCTACGAGATCGACTCAGGGCGGATCTTCATCGACGGCGTGAACACCCGCGACGTGTCTCGCGACCAGGTGCGCAAGGCATTCGGCATGGTCCTGCAGGACACGTGGCTGTTTGCCGGCACGATCCGCGACAACATCGCGTACGGCAAGGAAGGCGCCACCGATGAGGAGATCGTCGCGGCCGCCCAGGCCGCGCATGTCGATTCTTTCGTGCGGACGCTGCCGAAGGGCTACGACACTGTGCTCGACGAGGACGCGTCCGATCTGTCGTCGGGCCAGCGTCAGCTGCTGACCATCGCCCGCGCGTTCCTCGCCGACCCGAGCATCCTCATCCTCGACGAGGCGACGAGCAACGTCGACACGCGGACCGAGGTCCTCATCCAGAAGGCGATGGCGCAGCTGCGCAGCGGCCGGACGAGCTTTGTGATCGCGCACCGCCTCTCGACGATTCGCAACGCCGACTCGATCGTTGTCATGGACGGTGGCAAGATCGTCGAGCAGGGCAGCCACGCCGAGCTGCTGCAGCGCGAGGGCTTCTACTACCGCCTCTACAACAGCCAGTTCGCCGAGGCGTGGTCAGGCAACGGCGAGGCGCAGCTTCAGCGGACGGGCGCCGCGGTCTCCACGAAGACCTCGTCCGCGTAACACCACATCCATGCCTCGCCTCGCTCGTACGAGGCGATCACCGGATGGCCCGTCTGGTGGAAGTGCTTGGTGGCGTGGCGATTGGGTGAATCGTCGCAACAGCCCACGTGGCCGCACTGGATGCAAAGCCGAAGGTGGACCCAGCGCGCGCCCATCTTGAGGCATTCCTCGCAGCCCTCGGGCGTGTTCGGCTCGGGAATGACCATGTCGTCGGTTATATGAGCGCACGCAGCAGCAGCCACAGCCACACCACTTATACGACGCGCTTGCCGCGAGGGTGCGAGCATGGTCTTGACGGGGATGACATCGACGCTGTGGCTCGCCGGCGAGTCGGCTCTTCTGCCGAGCCGGATCCAGATGGCCTTCACCCTGGCGACTCACGTCCTCCTGGTGCCGATGGGCGTGGCGCTGCCGGCGCTGACCCTCTTGATGGAGGGCATCGGCCTCGCCAGGAAGGATCCGGTCGCGCTCAAGATCGCGCGCCGGTGGTCGGTGGTGATGGCGGTGCAGTTCGCGGTCGGAGCCGTGACGGGGACAATCCTCTCCTTCGAGTTCGGCATCCTGTGGCCGCGCCTCATGGGCCGCTTCGGCAGCGCGCTGGGTCTCGGCTTCGCGATCGAGGGGCTTGCCTTCTTTCTCGAGGCGATCTTCATCGGCATCTACCTCTACGGATGGGGGCGTCTCCGCCCGAGGACGCACTTCCTGCTCGGTCTCGCCCTGCCGCCGGCAGGCGTGCTGGGCACGTTCTCTGTCCTCGCCTCCAACGCCTTCATGAACACTCCGGCCGGCGTGACGATCACCAACGGGAGGGTGACCGACGTCAACGTCTGGGCGGCGCTGTTCACCCCCGCGGAGGGCTACGAGTTCTGGCACTTCCTGATCGCCCTGTACATGACCGCCGGATTCGTCGTGGCGTCCGTGTACGCCGTGGCCTGGCTAAGAGGCAGGCGCGACCACTACCAGCGGCTGGCCTTTGCGATCCCCTTCACCGTCGCGGCAGCGCTGACGCCGGTCCAGCTTGTGGTCGGAGATCTGTCTGCCCGCGCGCTCGTCCAGGACCAGCCCGCGAAGTTCGCGGCGATCGAGCTCACCTGGAAGGCTCGCGACCACAACCCTGAGGTGATCGGCGGGCTGATCGACCCCTCGGGCGCCGTCCACCTGGGAATCTCGATCCCGTCCCTCGACTCGTTCCTGGTTGGATATTCGGCGAACGCCGTCGTGCCCGGGCTGACCACCTTTGCGGCAGATGCCCGGCCGAGCATCGTCGAGGCGAACATCGCGCACCTCGCCTTCGACGTCATGGTGGGCCTCGGCACCGCCGGAGCGCTGCTCGCCGTCTGGTACTTCTGGGTCCTGCTGCGCCGCCGCCGTCTGCCCGATTCGGTGTGGTTCTACCGGCTGGCCGCGCTCGCCGGCGTGGGCTGCTACGTCGCAGTGGAGGCAGGCTGGGTCACCACAGAGGTCGGCCGCCAGCCGTGGATCGTGTACAACCTGATGCGCGTCGCCGACGCGGTCACCACCGCCCCCGCCTCGTTCGTCTGGACGATGCTCGCCACGCTTGTCGTGATCTACGCGCTGATCGCCTACTTCTTCATCCATCTGTTGAGGAGGCTCGCGGCGCGCTGGAAGCGGGACGATGCGATCGGCCCCTCGGCGCCTGAGGAGGGCGCGCCTTACGGACCGCGACCGGCCTTCCGCAGGGTGGGCCCATGAACGACCTCTTGCCGAACCTGGTCGCGTTTGTGCTGCTGCTGGCGATCACGGCCTACAGCACCGCCGGCGGCGCCGACTTCGGCGCCGGGATCTGGGACCTGCTCGCAGGCAACAGCGAGCGTGGCCGGGAGGCTCGGCGGCTGATCGACCACGCGATGGCGCCGGTCTGGGAGGTCAACAACGTGTGGCTGGTCCTGGCGATCGTGCTGTGCTGGACGGGGTTTCCGCGGCTCTTCGAGGCGACTTTCACAAGCCTCTATCCCCTCTTCGCGCTGGCTCTTGTCGGACTCGTCTTGCGGGGTGCTTTCTTTGCATTCCGACATGTGGCCGACGATCCACGAGCCCACCGCGCCGCCGACCTCGTGTTCGGCCTGTCCTCTGTGCTGACCCCGTTCTTCTTCGCCGCATCGCTCGGCGCGATCGCGTCCGGGCGCGTGGGAAGCGCGTCCGTGCTCGAAGCCTCGTTCAACCCCATGTCCATCGCGTTCGGCCTGGTTTCGGTGGCTGCGACCGCCTTCACCGGCGCTTCTTTCCTGGTCGGCGACGCGCGGCGTTATGGCGCGACCGAGCTGGTCGATTACTTCAGCCGCCGCGCCTCGACGGCTGGCGTGGCGCTGATCGCGGTCGGCACAGCGGCACTGATCACGATCGGACTCCAGGCTCCCGGC
>WNFD01004365.1_pt1 | contig 37351 bp, 31 predicted proteins | sample 5400491 | NCBI WGS metagenome assembly WNFD01 (sample SAMN13153343, study PRJNA577476) | soil metagenome | isolation source: 120 cm saprolite under Douglas fir tree site 2 hole 2 replicate 2 | place: USA:California | collected 2015-04-18 | reverse complement strand
AAGCCTTTGACCGGGACCTTGGGGTCGACGGTGAAGTGGGGTCCGAGAGCAGCTCAGGGGTGGCGAGGTCCTTCGCATTGAGCACGGGCTCCTGCTCGTAGCCCGACTCGGCGCGCGCTGGCATCGCCGTGCCCCCACAGGATCAAGACGATCGCTCAAGCTCGAGCTATGGCCATGGCCGTTGGTGACTTCATCATTCGGCTCCTGTTCTCATTAAGAGAGGCGGGCGCGCCCTTCCCTTCCGGGAGAGGGCGCCCCGCCCGGGACCATCCCTTATTGGCCGCGCTGGGTCCTGATCGCTTCTTCGATCTTCACCGTTTTTCTCTTTTCCTCGTATTGCCGCATGTACGTCACTGCCCAAACTCGCAGTAGTCCACCACCGGCTCGTAGGCGCCACCCTCAGCCGCGCAAGACTGCGCGGCAGTCATCGTCGAGGCCTTGTAGGTGCAGCTCTTCGCCGTCGAGTCATAGGTGCCGCCGTGCGCGGCGCACCTCTTGGCCGAGCTGACGCGAACCTTACCGGTGCTGGCGCATCCGGTCATCCCGAGCGCGATGGCAAGCGACACCACCATGATCCACTGCCCCCTTCTCGTGCTTCCCATGTCGAATCCCTCCTTCGTGTGTAGTGAGTTGCACCAGGCAGCCCCCATCGGAGTAGGCTACCGATCCTCCGAGAACCTCAATGCCGGCCGCCCGGAGACACGTACCGTTCGCCCCGCATGGCGGCACGCACCGCCGGCACCAGCTCGTGTCCGCGCTGTGCTTCGAGATGTGGGCGAGTGCCCCGGCCCTCGAACAGATTGAGGTCCAGGAACTCTGTGTAGAAATGAACGGGCCTAGGCGAGTGGGCTTGGAGCGTAGACCGCAAGGCCCGGTCCGCGCTAACGACCGACGGCGTCAAGCGTGCTTCTGAGTACAAAAGCAGCACGCGGTAGCCCAGATCCTTAGCGCCCGGTGCGTCCCGAAGAGCCGGATCCTCCGTTCCTCCGGTCGCAGGCGAGGGCGACGGAGCGCCGGCATTGTTACCTCCGGTCAGGTTCGGCCAAATATATTGCCGCGCCTCAACGCCGACCGTCCCAGGAGCAGTAGTAATAGCGTAACAATTGCCTCCTTCCGAGGCACCAGTCCCCGGGTCTCCTGAGCGGCATCGTAGTCACGTAGTGCACCGCCGTCAAGCGGCAGGCAAGCCAGCAGGACTTCCGGCGAGGATCACGCCTCGTAGACGCGCTTGAGCTCGCCCTCCGCCCAGCGGACGGCGTCCTCGGGCGTCATGCCCTGCACCGCCTTGGCGTACATGTCGGTGATGATGTACTTGGTGTACACGAGCGTGGCCTTGGCGCTGGGCGGCCCTGCGAAGCCGAGAGCGCGCGAGCCTCGCGCGGCCGTCTTGAAGGCGCGCATCGCCTCGTCCACCTGGCCCCACATCGGGCTCGCCTCCCAGAAGGGATTGGCGCCGGTCGCGTAGCCGCCTTCGAGCTCGAACCACCTTGCGTACTGTTCCTTCGAATGGAGCCACTTGAGCAGCTCCTTGGCGACCGCCACGTTCTTCGACTGCTTCATGATCGCGCTTGAGTACGTCACGTGGTAGGTCGGCGTGGGCCCGGTGGGGCCGTCGGGATAGCGAAAGTGGCCGATGTCGGGCCAGAGCGGCTGACCCTTTTCGTCCTTGATGTCGGGGCGCCGCCTGGCCAGGATGAAGATGCTGCCGCCGTTGAGCGTGGCCGCGATCTCGCCCGAGTGGAAAGCGCGGTTGTTGGTGGTGTCGTCCCACGCGAGCCCGCCCTCGTCACAGGCCTCTTTCCAGAACGCCGTCATCCACTTGACCGCCTCGATGGTGTTCCGGGAGTTCAGCACCACCTTCTTGCCGGTCTTATCCGTCTCGGCGCCGCCGAAGGTCCACGTGAGCGGATAGGACCAGGTCGGCGCGTCGTTGACGGTGTGGCCCAGCGTCTGGCCGAAGGGCTTGCCCTTCTTCTTGAGCGCGGCGCCGATCTTCCGGTACTCGTCGAGCGTCTTCGGCGGCTCCGCAGCTCCAACTTCGGCGAACCAGGACTTGCGATAATTGACGAGGGCCTGGGTGATGCAGTGGGGCAGCGCGAGCCACCGGCTGCCGTCGCGCGCGGCGGCTTCCGACTGCGTGTAGAACTTGCCCTGGTCGTGCTCCTTCCAGTCCGCCAGGTCCGACACATCGGCGAGCGCGCCGCCGTAGAGGTGAGGCCAGTTGTGGAGCATCTGCACGATGTCGGGCCCGGAGCCCGACTGGATCGTGGCGGTGATGCGCGTCTGCAGGTCGTTTTCGTTGATGGTCTCGAGCACGACCTCCATCTTCATCTGCTTCCCGTACTCCGCCAGCTGGCGCTTGAGCTCCGCCTCACCCTGCGGAATGAAGTCCACGCGGTAGAGCAGCTGCAGGCGCGTGCCCTGGGCGAAGGCGGGCGCGCGGCGGGATGCCAATACTCCGGCCAGCCCCGCGGCGCCACTCGTGAGAAAGCATCTGCGATCCATCATGCCACTCCCTCTCGCTCGGCAAACTCGGCACCATCTTACGCCAGGACCTCCCAAACCGGCGATTTCCTGGGTTGTTGTCTTGCGGGCTCTTATGGTAGCGTTCCCGTCGATTGGCTGCGCTCTCTAACTTCACGAGTTTCCGAGGAGGCTGGACATGATGAATCGTGGACGGTTGTTCCTGGGCATCGCGCTGGCCGCTTCGCTGGCGCTGACCGGGTGCGCGGGCAAGGTGCGCCTGGCATCGGCCAAGACCTGCGCGGCGCACGGCGGGACGTACGACGCAGCGGCGAGGGCGTGTACGACCCAGGTCTCGACGAAGAACGCCCAGCAGATTTGCCAGGCGGGAGGCGGCTACTACGATACGGGTGCGGACGTGTGCGAGTACGGGGGCGACTAGCAACGACACCGCGCCGCACGAGAGGGGCTGTCCTCTCGTGCGGCGTACCGCTCTTGATCAGCGTCGCGGCGGGCCGGACGCCAGGCCCTGTCGAATTGCCTCCAGGAGCTGGCGCGGCCGCGGGTCGCCCGGGGAGATGGCCGCCAGCTGCTCCGCGATGAGCCGGGCGCGCTTCCACTGCTGGCGCTGGACGTAAAAGGCGGCCGTCGCGTAGACGATGTCGGGGTCGCGCGGGTCGAGCTGGAAGGCCTGGAGGAGGGCAGCCTCGGCCTCACGGTCGCGGCTCAGGCGGTCGAGAGCCAGCCCGAGATTGTAGCGCACGCGCGCACGCCGGGGCATGAGCCGCGCCGCCGCGCCGAGCGCTTCGGCCGCCTCGCCCAGCCGCTTCTCTTCCGCGAGCAAGAGCCCGAGCGAGTAGTAGAGCTCGCCCTCGTTGGGCGTGCGCTTGATCCCCTCGCGCAGCACCCCCTCGGCATCGGAGTTGCGTCCCATCGCGTTGTAGAGCGCGACGAGATTGGCGCGCGCCGGAACGAAATACGGATCCATGCGGAGCACCGTCAGGTACTCACGCTCCGCGAGCTCGCGATTCCCCTGAGCGGCAAAGAGTATGGCCAGGTTGAGGTGGCTCGCGGGCATGTCGGCCATCGCCATCTGCGCCTCGATGAACTCAGCGATCGCCGCGTCCAGCGCCTTGCGCTGCGAGGCGTCGAGGTGCTCCGCGGGTACCGGCGCCAGTACCCGCGCCGCTTCGATCCGCACGGCGCGCATGGGGTCGCTCAAGAGCGGCGCCGCCGCGGCCACGCGCTCAGGCGGCGGCACCGCCTCGAGCCCGGCGACGGCGGCGAGGCGGATGGCTGGGTCGCCGTCACGCACGAGGGCGGCCATGGCGCCGGTGCCCTGGGGGCCGTAGCCACGAAGAAGGCCGAGGGCGCTGGCGCGGACGATGGCGGGCAGCTGACGATCGAGGGCGACGGCGATGAGGGCCGGAGCGCCGTCCCGCGCTCCCGCGCGTCCCGCGGCCACGGCCAGCGCCCAGTCCGCGCCCTTCGGGCGCGCGGGCCCGTACCACTTGACCACGGCCGCGGCGGCCCACTCGGCCGTGCGGTCGCGGTGACAGGCGATGCACGCGTTGGGAGTCCCGATCTTCACCGAGAGGTCCGGGCGCGGCGGGCGCAGCGTGTGGTCGCGCCGCGGGTCCACGATCATGTAGTCCTTGGTAGGCATGTGGCAGTTGACGCACTGGGCGCCGGGCGAGGCCGCCTTGTGGAAGTGATGCGTCGGCGTGTCATAGGACCTGGGCGCGAGCGTCGGGAAGCGCGGGTTCGCCTCGGGCCGGTGACATTGGGTGCAGACGGCATTGCCCTCGGCCCTGGTCTTGCCGCTGTGCGGGTTGTGGCAATCGGTGCAGCGGACATCGCGCTGGTACATCTTGCTCTGACGGAACGACCCGTACTCGTAGACCTCGTCGAGCTGCTGGCCGTCGGCGTGGTAGAGGCCCGCGCGCAGCGGCTCGGGTCTCAGCGTGTCGTAGAGTGGCCGGCCCGGATGCTCGCCGGCGGCGATGCGGCTCCGGCGCGAATGGCACGTTGCGCAGGCGTCCACCTCGTAGGCCGCACCGCTGGAAAGCGAACCGCCGGGCTTGAAGCCGACCGCGAGCCCGCTCGCCGCGCCCCGACCCCCCTTGCGCGCCCACGCGACGTGGTCGCCGCCGGGGCCGTGGCAGGCCTGGCAGCCGACGTGGAGCTCGCTCCAGGTCGTGTCGTACGTGTCGGTCTTCGGGTCGTAGCCCTTCTTGAGGTTCGTCGTGTGGCATTCGGCGCACATCAGGTTCCAGTTCTGGTAGCGCCCCGTCCAGTGCAGCGGATCGTCGGGCGCGATCTTCTCGCCCGGGTAGAGCGAGAACCAGTGCTTCCTGCCGGTATCCCACGCGATGGTCAGGCTCTGCAGCCGCCCGCCGGGGAACTCGACCAGGTACTGCTGGAGCGGGGCCACGCCGAAGGTGTACTTGATCTCGAAGTCGGCGGGCATGCCGTCCGCGCCTTCGGTGTGGACGAAGTACTTGTCCTCTCGCTTGAAGAAGCGTGACACGGCACCGGTCTGGCTGAAAGCAACGTCCCTGAAATCGCCGAGGACGGTCTCGTCCGTGGCGGGCTGCATGGCGCGCTGGTGATGCGAGCCGAGCCATTCCCGCGACTCCTTTGCATGGCACTCGGCGCACGAGCGGTCGCCGACGTAGGCGAGCACCTGGGTCTTGGCCGGCGCGTACAGCTGCGTACCCGAGAGCAGCTTCCAGGTCAGGCCGGCGGCCGCCGCCAGGACGACCACGGCCGTGACGCCAACCAGGAGGCGCCGCCTGCGTGGCGGCGACGCGGCCGCTGGGCTCAGCCTACCTGCTCCTCTTCGGCGAAGCGGAAGAGGGCGAGCGCCAGGGCAATCGCCACGGGACCCAGGATGATACCGATGGCGCCGAAGGTGGCGAGCCCGCCGATGAGGCCGAGGAGCACGGGCAGGGTCGAGATCTGGGCGCGGCCCGAGACGACGAGCGGCCGGACGATGTTGTCTACCAGCGACACGACCACCAGGCCCCAGAAGGCGAGGAAGAGGGCGGCGCCCACGCGGTCGTGCGCGACGTGCACGAACGCCGCGGGAACCCAGACGAGGGACGAGCCCACCACCGGCACCAGCGCCGCCAGCGAGGCCAGGACGCCGAAGACCACGGGGGACGGCAGACCCGTGAACGCAAAGCTGAGACCCACCAAGATCCCCTGCACCACGGCCGTCAGGAGCGTACCCAGGGCGACCGCGCGGATCACTGCCGAGAGGTGCCCGACCAGGTCAGCCTTGCGGGCGGCGGTCAGCGGGACGAGGGCGAGCGCGCGCGTGATCATCTCCCCGCCGTCGCGCAGGAAGAAGAACAGCAGGAAGAGCGTCAGGCCCACCTCGACAACAACACCCAGCACGCCGGCGAAGAAGGCGCCGCTGGAGGCGACGAGGAGCGCGAGCATCGTCCGGCCGCCGTCGAGGGCCCATGCCTGGATCTGCTCGGGCGGCACGGGTACGAATTTCCCGATCCATGTGAAGAGCTGGTCGAAGGCGGGCACCTGGAAGACGTCGGCCGCGTGGGTAATCCGGTAGCGGTCGGCCAGCTCCTGCAGTCTTCCGACGAGCACCGTGGCCTGACCGGCGAAGACCACCGCCGTGGCCACGGCCGGGATCAGGACGAAGAGCGCGCCGGCGACGGTGAGCAAGAGAGCCGCGAGTGCGGGCCGGCCGCCCAGCTTGCGCGTGAGGAAGCCGAAGACCGGCGCAAGGAGAAAAGCCAAAAGTCCCGCCCACAGGATGGATTCGAAGAAGGGCTTGAGGATGTTCAGGAGGAGCAGCCCCAGCAGGGCGATCGCGATCAACCCGAACACCCTTGCGTAAAAGCGGCGGCTGTCCTCCGTCCGAGCCATGGTGCCTTACTTCAGCTTGACCTCGATCCCCTCCCCGGCCAGCGTGAGCTTGACGCCTGTCTGGGTGCTCGTCAGCTCCAGCACGACGCCGTTCTGGTTCCGGAGGACGACGGCGCTCATGCCTCCGCCGACGGCCGCGCCCGCCTGGGCGGCGGCGTAGGTGCCCGCGAATTCGTCGACCTTCTTGAGATTGGAGACCTTGCCGCGGGCGCTCACCTTCGCCACGCCGAGGTCCACCACGCTGAGTCCCCTGACCGAGAAGTGGCGCGTCGTGCCTCCGCAACTGAGCACGCCGTCGCCCCAGCTGACGCCCACGCCGAGCGCGACCGAGGTGCTCTCTATCGTCACAGTACAGGACGGCTGGTCTTGGGCCGCCGCCGCCCCGCCGAGGCACACGAGCGCTGCCGTCATGATCCAGATCCATGCACGCGCCATCATCAGCCTCCTTGGCCGCCCGCGAAGTTCACTGCCCGGTGGAGTGTAGCACGAGCCGAGGTATAGTACCGGGCATGGCCACCTTCCCTCTCGCGCTCGACGGCGTCCGCGTGCTCGACCTCTCCCGCGTCATTGCCGGCCCCTGGTGCGGCGCTCTCCTGGGCGACCTGGGAGCGCGGTGGACGTGGTCAAGACGCTTGTCAGGTCGTCCGACGTCCTCATCGAGAACTTCCGCACGGGCACCATGGAGGGGTTCGGCCTCGGCTACGAGGCGCTGGCCGCGATCAACCCGCGGCTCATCTACTGTTCGGTTTCGGCCTTCGGCCGCACGGGGCCGCGCAAGGACGCGCCCGGCTACGAAGCGCTCATGCAGGCCTTCTCCGGCATCATGTCCATCACCGGCGAGCCGGGAGGCCAGCCGGTGCGCGCGGGCGTGTCCTTCCTCGATCTCTCGACCGGCATGCTCTGCGCCATGGGTGTCTGCGCGGCCCTGATCCAGCGCGAAAAGACCGGGCTCGGCCAGCGCGTGGACGGCTCGCTGCTCGAGACGGCGGTGAGCCTGCTCGCCTTCCACGCCGAGGGCTATCTCCTGACCGGGCTCGTGCCGAAGGCGCTCGGGTCGAGCCATCCGTCGCTGTCGCCCTACCGCAACTTCAAGTGCAAGGACGGTCAGTGGATCTTCATCGCTGCGGCCAACGACCGCTTCTGGCAGAAGCTGGCGCGGGCGCTCGGCCTCGCCGACCTGGCGACCGATCCGCGCTTCTCCGACAATCAACAGCGGGTCAAACACCGTGCCGAGCTCGAAGGGCTACTCGAGCGCGTGATCGGCGAGCGGGAGCGCGAGGGGCTCTTGAAGCTCCTGGCCGAGGCCGATGTCCCCGCCACGCCCGTCAATACCGTGGCCCAGGTGATGACGGACCCGCAAACACTCGAGCGCGGCATCATCCAGAAGGTCGCGCACCCCACGCTCGGAGAGATTCCCGTGGTCGGCACGCCGCTCAGATTCTCGCGGATGGCGCCTGGCGTACGCCGCGCCGCGCCGCGGAGCGGCGAGCACACCGACCAGATCCTGGCCGAGTGCGGGCTGGCCCCGGACAAGATCCGCGAGCTGCGCGACAAGAAGGTCGTTCTCTAGACCACCCGTCCCCTCTCCCCCGCGGCGGGGGAGAGGGTCAGGGGTGAGGGGGAGGTCGTGATGTTCGGTCTTCGCAAGCTCTCGATGATCACGAAGGACGATTCCCTTCCCGGCCGCGGTGCGTCCATGCCGGTGCCCGCGGCGCATTTCGTGAGCGGCGCGCGCCTCGAGCCGCCCTTTCCCGCCGGGACGGAGCTGGCGCTGTTCGGCATGGGCTGCTTCTGGGGCGCGGAGCGTATCTTCTGGCAGGCCGGAGGTGTCTACTCGACCTCGGTCGGCTATGCGGGCGGCTACACGCCCAATCCGACATACGAAGAAGTCTGCAGCGGCATGACGGGACACACCGAGGCAGTGGGGGTGGTCTTCGACCCGGCGGCCATCACCTACGAGTCGCTGCTGCGCCTCTTCTGGGAGGGCCACGACCCGACCCAGGGCATGCGCCAGGGCAATGACACGGGCACCCAGTACCGCTCCGCCATCTACACCTACGGTGACGCGCAGCTGAAGGCCGCGCTCGCGTCGAAGGACGCCTACCAGCGGGCGCTGAACAAAGCCGGCCACAAGGCGATCACGACCGAGATCCGCGAGGCGCCCGAGTTCTACTACGCGGAGGACTACCACCAGCAGTACCTCGCCAAGAATCCCTCGGGTTACTGCGGCATCGGAGGCACGGGCGTGAGCTGTCCGACCGGGCTCGCCGCAGGCAGAGGATGACGCGCGGGCGGAGATACGCGCCCGCGCTCGTCACCTGGGCGCTGGTGGTCTCGATCGTGGGCGGGTGCGCGTCGCTCGGCTCCGAGTCACCAGACTCCCTGATGAAGGACGGGCAGCAGCTCTACGCCGACAAGAAGTATGACGAGGCCATCGCGAAGTTCGAGCGGGTCATCGAGCTCGACAAGACCCGCTGGCTCGCCTACCTCTACCTCGCGCGCTGCTACATGGCCAAGGGCACCTGGACGAAGGCGCTCTCCAACGCCCGTCTCGCCTACGAGGCCGCACCGGGAGGCGAGGACGTCCTTCCCACGTTCACGAAGGCACTCTGGGGCGGCGGCATCGAAGCGTTCAACAACGGGCAATTCCGCGACGCGATCTCCGCTCTGACCGAGTACCTGCGCCTCCAGCCCGCGGACGCCTCGGGCTATCTGGCGCTCGGGAAAGCGTACCTGCAGTCGGGCGACCGCTCCGACGCGCTGGGCGCCCTCCTCAAGGCCCTCGAGCTCAATCCGAGCATGTCCGAAGTCCAGGAGCTCCTCCGCAGCCTCCGCTAGCCGCGTCACTCGCATCGCGTATGCGCGAGGCGGGCGGGGCTAGCCGGCAGCGACGGCGTTCGCGCTGCGGCCGAGTGACCACTTCAGCGCGATGGGCGTCATCATGGTGGTGACCATGACCATGATGACGACGGCGGAGAAGAGGGCGTCGTCGATGACGCCGAGGCCTTTGCCCACGCTCGCGAAGATCAGGCCGACCTCGCCGCGCGGCACCATGCCGAGGCCGACCGAGAGCCTATCGGTCTTCCCGGCCGCGAACCCGCACACGAGCTTGCCCGCGACGGCGGCCGCCGTCAGCGCGGCGGCGATGGCGAGCGTGCCGGGGCGGGCGAATGTCGAGAGGTTGACCTGCATGCCCATCAGCAGGAAGAACACCGGCGCGAAGATTTGCTCGAGTGGCGTGACGAGAGCGTGCACCGTCTCTGCGTGACCCGGCTCCCCGTCCGCGCGGGCCGGAAAATGCGTGTCGCTCACGATGAGCCCGGCCGCGAACGCGCCCACGATGGTCGCGAGGCCAATGCGGTTGGCCAGCCAGCCCATCAGGAAGGCCAGGGTCAGCGCGAAAAGGAGCCGCGTTTGGGTCGGCTCGAGCCGGCGGAAGGCATCCGCGAGGCGCCGTGCGATGCGGTCGCCCAGGAAGACCACGGCCGCCATGAACGCCGCGGACAGGAGGGCGATTCGCGCGACCTCACCCAGGTGGATCCCGCCCGTGGCGATGACTCCCGCCACCACGGCCAGGACGATCAGGCCGAGCACGTCGTCGATCACCGCGGCGCTCAGGATGAGCCTGGCCTCGTCGGACTGGAGCCGTCGCAGGTCCTGGAACACGCGCGCGGTGATGCCGACGCTCGTGGCCGACAGCGTCGCGCCGACGAAGAGATGCACCGCGGTCGGCGCCTCGGGTAGCAGGAGCGAGGTCGTCATGAACCCGGCGGCGAACGGCGCGACGATACCGATCACGGCGACCGCGAGCGCCCGGGGGCCGACCCCGACCAGCTCGTCGACGCTCGATTCCATGCCCACCATGAACAGGAGGAGCGTCACGCCGAGGTTGGACAGCAACCAGACGACGATCGTCATCATGACCCAGCTGCCCGCCTCGCGTCCGCTCAACGCCTGCACCACGCGCTCGCCGATGGAGCCGGGGCCGAGCTGGCCGGCCGGAAAGACCTTGGGGGCGGCCTCGGCCACCGTGAGCGGCGAATTCCACACCATCGCCACGATCTTGCTGACGTCGTCGAAGTGCATGAGCAGGACGAAGAGCGGCGCGCCCAGCCAGTAGCCAACGTTGCCGATCACCACTCCGATCACGAGCTCGCCCAGGACCGCCGGCTGCCCCACGAGGCCGGCGGCCCGCCGGCCCAGGGCCGCCGCGAGGACGACGACGGCCAGCTCCAGCAGGATGGGCGCGAAGGGATCGGCGTGCCCGCCCTGGTCGGCCGCAGCGTGGGCGGCGCCCGGCGCGAGCAGCGCGATGATCGCGCCGCCGAGCCAGGCGGGCGAGCGGGTGCCCGTCACGCGCCGCCGGGAGGGTCGGGTTCGATGTCCGCGGCGCCCGCCGTGCGCGCCAGGAAATCCTTGGGCACCGGCCGCCCGGCGTCCGTGAACGCCTTGCGGATCGCCTCGACGTTGGGACCGAAGATGGTCTTGCGCTTGGAGCGGGCCCACTCGTTCGAGGCGGCGACGCTGTCGAGCGAGCCCTGGAAGCGCGGCATGACGTAGCGCGCGAAAAGCTCGTAGCTCCGCAGCGTCTGCTCGCGGTCCGCCCACTCGTTGGCGCGGAAGAGGAGACCGCCGAAGCCGCCGCTGGAGAACTCCACCAGCCGCTCGATGCCTCGTATCACGGTCTCGGGCGTGCCCACGAGCGTGGTGCCCGCCTTGACGCCATCGCGGAGCGGATCGTCGGACCGGCCGGGCGGCCGCCCAAGCGTCTCCTCGAAGTACGTCACGGTCTCGTGGCGCTCCCGGGCATGGACCTGCTTGAGCGCCAGCTCGTCGTCCTCGGCCACGTGGACGTTGACGACGAGGCGCCACTGGCGGCGGTCCATGCTCTTGCCGTGCTGGGCCGCGGTCTCCTCGGCGATCTTCCAGTGAGCCGCGATGGCCTCGGGCCCGCCCGGTAGCCCCGCGCCGAGCGAGAGGACGCCGAGGCCGTGCTTGCCCGCGCTGACCATGCCCGAGGGCGTCATGACGCTCGCCACCGCGATGGGGAAGTGCGGGTCGGTGTAGGGCGTGAGATGCAGGCGCGCCTCGCGAAGCTCGAACCAGTCGGTCTTCATGCTCACGGGCTCGTCGCCGCGCAGGAGCGCCATGATCGCGTCGAGCGCATCCTCCATCCGCTGGCGCTGCGTGACGGCTTCGATACCCATCATGTACGCGTCGGAGACGAGGGCGCCCGGCCCGCAGCCGAGCATCGCTCGCCCGCGCGTCATGTGGTCGAGCTGGACGAAGCGCTCCGCGACCAGGAAGGGGTGATGGTAGGGCAGGCTCGTGACGCCCGAGCCCAGCATGATGTGGCGCGTGCGCTCGGCGGCGGCCGCGATCATGATCTCGGGCGAGGCGATCAGCTCCCACCCCGCCGAGTGGTGCTCGCCGATCCAGACCTCGTCGTAGCCCAGGTGGTCGAGCCACTCGATCAGCTCCATGTCGCGATCGATGGCGAGCGTCGGGTTTTCGCCCACCCGGTGGAAGGGAGCGAGGAAGATGCCGAATTTCATCCCGCGGTGGGCCATGGTTTCTCCGTGAATGGGTGCGATGCGGTCGGCGCTTAGCGGGCCAGCGTCATCTCCGACACGATCAGCCGGAAGTCGGCGCGCGGCTTGAACGAGACACGCCGGCTCGTGCCGTAGACGACCACCTCCTGGAAGAGCTCGACCGACGGCTTCTCGTCCTGGAAGATCGCCGTCGCTTCCATGTAGAGCGCCTTGCGCTTCTTGGGGTCGAGGGTGTAGCGCGCCTGCTCCATCAGGTCGTGGAAGCGCTGCCCCGGCTGGCTCCCCACCCAGTACTTCCCGTTGAATCCCGTCGGGTGGAAGATGCGCCAGAGGCTGCCGTCGGCGTCGAGCAGCGTGGACTGCGGGTTGCCGAGGAAGAGCCCGGACGGCGGCACCGCGCGCTCGTCGTTCATGCGCTGGCGGGCGCCCATCTCCATCATCTCGAGGCGCGCGCGGATGCCCGCCTTGCTCCACATGTCGGCGATGGCCTCCATGAGCGCCTTGTCGTTGACCATGGTGCCGTTGCCGAAATAGATCGTCACGTCGATGCCGCCCGGATAACCGGCCTGCGCGAGAAGCGCCTTGGCCTTGGCGGGGTCGTAGGGGTACGGCTTGAGCGCGGGATTGTGACCGAAGTCCGTGTCCGCCAAGCCGCCGCTATACGGCTTGCCCGTGCCCGCGTAGAGGTTCTTGATGAGGGCGGGCACGTCGAGGGCATAGGCGAGGGCCTGGCGCACGCGCTTGTCGGACAGCGGAGGCTGGGTCGAGTTGGTCGACAGCGCCACCACGCGCGTGGACGGCGCCGTGAGGAGACGCGTGGCGCGGCCCTCCGCGATGCCCTTCATGCGGTCCGGCGGCACGTTGGTGATGATGTCAACGTCACCCTTTTCGAGGGCGACGATGCGCGGGAACTCGTCGGGGATGGGCTTCCAGATCACCCGCTCCACTCCCGGCGTCTTGCCCTCCCATCCCCACCACTCGTGGTTCGCCTGCATGACCAGGCGCTCGTCCTTCACCCACTCGACGAAGCGGTAGGCGCCGGTCCCGACCGGGCGGCGCGCGAGCTCCTTGACGCCCTCGTCGGTCGTCAGGCGCGCGGGGAGGATCTGGGATCCCATCTGCGCCATGCGCACCGCGATGAGCGGATCCGGCTTCTTGGTGAGGATGCGGATGACGGAGGGGCTCACGATCTGGACCGCCTCGATGGTCGTGAAACCCGGCGTGACCACGGTCTTGCCCGGCACCATGTTGCGGTCGAGCGTCGCCTTGACGTCCTCGGCCGTGAAGGGCGCGCCGTCGTGGAACTTGACGCCTGGCCGCAGCGTGAACTCCCACGTCGTCTCGTTGACCGTCTTCCACGACGTCGCCAATCCCGGCTGGAGCTGAAGCGCCGTATCCCAGCGCGTCAGCGTGTCGTACATATTGACGAAGTAGTTGACCGTCAGGACCTGGGTCGAGCGTCCCGGGTCCATCGTGGTCGCCTCCGCGGGCTGGGAGATGACGATCTGGGCGGGCTGGGTCGCGCCGGCGGAAGCGGTGGCGAGGAGGAAGACGGCTGCGAAGCACGGGACGAGACGGGAGGCACGCATCAAGCGGCAGTGTACAGCCGCGGATGGGTGGCTGGCAACGGTCCGGCCCGGTGCGTCACGCCCCCTTGCCCAGAGCGTCCGGGTCGTCTATCCTCATGTTCCATTCATCATGGTCGGTACCCGCCGGGCCCAGCCGACCGCTCACCCATGGAGGCTCTCATGAGCAATGCGCCGGTAGCCAGCTACAGCCTCATCGTCCGGATCCGCATCGTCAACAAGCCCGGCATGCTCGGCAAGGTGACGTCCGCCATCGGCGCCGAGGGCGGCGACATCGGCGCTATCGACATCGTCGAGGTGGGGCGGGAGATCACCCGCGACATCAGCTTCAAGGCGAGCGACGCGCACCTTCCTCATGCACCTGGGCGGCAAGATCCAGGTCAACGGGCGCGTGGTCGTGAAGACCCGCGACGATCTGTCCATGGCCTACACGCCGGGCGTGGCGCGGGTCTGCATGGCTATACACGACGACCCGGAGAAGGCCTATACGCTGACCATCAAGCAGAACACGGTCGCGGTCGTCTCCGACGGATCGGCGGTCCTGGGGCTCGGCGACATCGGGCCCAACGGGGCGCAGCCGGTCATGGAGGGCAAGGCCCTCATCTTCAAGGAGTTCGCCGGCGTGGACGCCTTCCCACTCTGCCTCAATACAAAGAACGTGGACGAGATCGTGATGATCGTGAAGGCCATCGCGCCTGTCTTCGGCGGCATCAATCTGGAGGACATCTCGGCGCCCCGCTGCTTCGAGATCGAGGAGCGGCTCCAGCGCGAGCTGGACATTCCCGTCTTCCACGACGATCAGCACGGCACGGCCGTCGTCGTCCTCGCCGCGCTCATCAACGCGCTCAAGGTCGTCGGCAAGAAGCTCTCGGACGTGCGCATCGTCTTCACGGGCGCCGGGGCCTCCGGCATTGCGACGGCCAAGCTGCTGATGCTGGAAGGCGCGCGCCACATCATCGGGTGCGACCGTGCCGGCGCGATCTACCGCGGGCGCACGGACAACATGAATTCGATGAAGCAGTGGTTCGCCGAGCACACGAACCCCGAGGGCATGCGGGGCTCGGCCGGCGACGCACTCAAGGGCGCCGACATCTTCATCGGGCTCTCCGGACCCGGCGTCGTCTCGCTCAAGGACATCCAGGCGATGAACCGAGACCCGATCGTGTTCGCCATGGCCAACCCGACACCCGAGATCATGCCCGAGGAAGCCGGCCCGCACGTGCGGGTCATGGCCACGGGCCGCTCCGACTACCCGAACCAGATCAACAACTCCTGCTGCTTCCCAGGCTTCTTCCGCGGCATGCTCGACGTGCGCGCCCGGAGCGTCAACGACGAGATGAAGCTGGCGGCCGCGCACGCGCTGGCCGGCATCGTGGGAGACGGCGAGGTCAGTGAGGAATACATCACGCCGTCCATGTTCGACGCGCGCGTGGTGCCCACGGTGGCGGCCGCGGTGGCGGAGGCCGCGGTGCGGACGGGCGTGGCGCGGAAGACCGGGCGGAAGTAACGCGGGGAGACTTTCCGCGACACGTGAAGTGGTCGTGGCGCGCCTTCCTCTGCCCGACCCGCTCGCTCTTGCTCTGCCTGCTCGGGGGCGCGGCCGGCTACGGGCTCGGAACGCTGCTCACCTAGGAGGAACGCTCCCCGGTCTCGGCAGCCGGGGTCGCGAGGATCCGCAGCGGTGGGAAGTGGGTCCTCAGATTCGCGGCCACGACCTGGAAGAGCGCCTGCGGCTCGCGCAAGCCGCGCAACCGATGCGAGCTCAGGCTCTTGAAGCGTACGCCGGTAGGCCGCGATCGGCCCACGGCATCCCGTGTCGCCGCCGAGAGCAGGATCTGCCCGCCGTGAGCAGCCGAGCAGATTCGGGCGACCGTGTTCACCGCCAGTCCGACGTAGCCGGTATCGGTCAGCGTGGGACGCCCGCTGTGGAGACCGGTTCGGAGCCGGACATCGACACCGTCGGGCCAGGTTCGCCCCTGCACGGTCCGCTCGATGGCAACGGCGGTCTCCAGCGCCGCAGGGGCGCGATCGAAGACCGCGAAAAACTCATCCGCGCGAGCGTCGACTTCGCGGCCCCCCGAGCGGTGCACGGAGCTCCGGATGATGGCGCGGACGTCAGCGAGGAGGGCGACGTACCGATCGCCCAATCGCTGGAGGAGGTTGGTCGACCCTTCGATATCGGTCAAGAGAAACGTGACGTACCCGGTGGGCAGGGTGCGCACCTCGCTGGTCCTGGCTTCGACCTGGCCGCGAAGCCGCTCGTTCTCGACGGCCAGCCTGACCGCTGCGGTCACGGTCTTCACGAGGTCCGGATTCTCCAGGACGGCGCGGTCGTGCACGAGCGCGGTCATCGGCCGGCCCTGCCGTTCGAGCAGGGTCACGGCCCGGCCTTCTTCGTCGCCCGGCAGCACGGCCGGCTTGCCGGCCCCGTCGAGGTACATGCCGGCCGAATCGGACCAGTGCAGGACCGACAGCGTGGGGTCACGGAGCGCATCGCGCAGCCGCCGCTCGAACTCACCTGGCGTGCCGACTTGCCCCAGCTCGATCACCAGCCGGCCCGCCGTCGCCTCGCTCATCTGAGATTGCAGCTGGCCGGTCATGAAGCCGATGGGTACGATCCCGTACTTCTTGGCGGCGGTGAGGAGTCGCTTGCGCGCCTGCTCTCTGGCCGCTTCGCTCTCGAACGTCACCTGATTGAAGCGCGCCAGCGCGTTTCGGACGTGTGACTCGTCGTTGATCGGCAGTCGTCGTCGACCCCGCGAATCCACGTACGCGAAGGCGCTCTTGGGCAACTGCGCCCGCTTCTTGGAGTTGAGCTGGCTCATAACCGTCCGGGTTTGACGATACCCCACGCGAAGGCCCGGCGCCACGGGGCACGCTCGCCGGGTCGAGGCTCACCCGCGTCTCTGGCCCTGCCATTCCCCATCGGCTACCATGGTCCCGCCGTGGCATCCATCAGCCCAGGCGCGAAGCCGTCGGATCCTCCGGTCGAGCAGACCACCAGGTTCGAACTCGTGATCAACCTCACGACCGCGAAAGCCCTCGGCTTGGCGATCCCGCACTTGCTGCTGGTGCGGGCGGATGAGGTGATCCGGTAGCAATCACTTTCAGGACACAGAAAGCCTGGTCGGGAGCGGCGGTGAGGCGGCCGCCGGCGTGTCGATGTGGTAGAGACGGGCGCAATTGTCCCAGAGGATCTTGCGGCGGACCTCATCGGGGAACGGCAGTCCGAGAAACTGCTCCATCGCCTCGGGGAACGCGCCGTCGGAATGAGGATAGTCGGTCGAGACCACGAAGAAGTCGGCCCCCATCTTGTTGACGACGTCGACCGCCGGCTCCTCGTCGACATCGAGCGCGATGTAGCATTGGCGCTTGAAGTATTCGCTCGGCAGCAGCGGCAGCTGGTGCTCGCAGCCGGGGCCGAACTTTTCCCACTGGTCATCGAGCCGCCATAACCACCAGTAGAGCCATCCGGCGGTGCCTTCGAGGAAAGCGCAGCGGAGCCGGGGGTGTCGCTCGAGGATTCCCCCGGTGGTCATGCTGGCGATGGCCCCCATCAGCTCGACCGGATTGCGGATGGCGTGGGCAATCGGGTGGAAGTTGGCGTGGCCGACGAAACGTCGCCCCGCATCGTCCTTGAGGGAGGTGTTGCCGGTCGGATGAAATCCGATCGGCACGTCGAGCTCCTCCAGCGCGCTCCACAGAGGCTCGCACGCCTCGTCGTGCAAATGCTGGCCGTTGACCGGGTTCGGGGTGCCGATGATGCCCACGGCGCCGAGCTCCCTCACGCATCGTCGCGCCTCTTCGATGGCCGCGGGGATGCTGTGCATCGCGACCTGGGCGGCGAACTTCAGCCGCTCCGGTTGGCTCTGACAATAGTCATGCGCCCAGTTGTTGTAGGCGCGCGCCAGCGCCGCTGCGTAGTCCGGCGCGAGCTCGTCGTGCATCAATACCTGCCGCCCGCGGGTGCCGTACATGACGGCGACGTCGACGCCCTCGATATCCATGGCGGTCAGGGTCGAGGCTGGGTCGAAGCCGCGCCCGCGCGCGACCTGGAAGTGTGGGTGCCGCGCGCGGCTCCGGCGCCGCAGCTCGCGGCTGGACGCGGTGGCGGCAGTCGCCCTGCCGTGCGCGGGAATCGCCAGCCCCTGGACTTCCATCCCCATGATGCTATCGGCGTTGCCTTTGTCCTCGGAGCTGTCGCTGAGTTTTTGTTGCTGCCCGCCGAAGAACCGCGGCGGGCTCGCTCGATGTGGACCTTCGAGGTAGCGGGCCCAGAGATCGTCCGGCTCCATCATGTGAAGGTCGCTGTCGAGGATCAGATAACCGTCACGTGCCATATCGCACCTCCATCGGTTTCAAGAGACTGCACCGCCGAACGTCCCAGCGTGCGCCACGAGCAGACTACTCCAGAGAGTAGGCGACATAAAGGCCTCTCGTTTTAGGTATGGTATGTGGGCCTCCCGGTTCGGATTCGGCGGCGGCGTGCAGTCGGGTAGTCTATCAGCGTGCGGCGTTGTCGGTAGCGGGTGCACAGGCGAGAAAGGAACGGCCACCATGCCAGCTCGCAGCGGACAGGCGTATGTCGAGTCGCTCAAGAAGAACGCCCCGTGCGTGTACCTCGGCGGGCGGCGGATACCCGACGTGACGGCCGAGCCCATTTTCCAGGAGCCGATCCGTGCCATTGCCGAGCAGTACGACATGCAGCTCGACCCGGCGTACAGAGACATCATGACCTACACCTCGCCGAGCACGGGCGAGCCCGTGTCGACATCGTTTCTCGTGCCTCGCACGCGCGAAGATCTCGTGAAGAAGCGCAAGCACTTCAAGCTGCGCGCCGATCACAACTTCGGCTTCTTGGGCCGGGCGCCCGACTTCATGAACCAGTTCGTCACGGGCTGGCACCTCATGGCCGACCGGTTCGCGCGCGCCGGCGCCCGCTTCGGAGAGAACGCCACCCGCTACTATGAGCACGTACGGGAGCACGACCTCTTCCTCACGCACATGCTGATCAATCCGCAGATCGACCGGTCCAAGACCTCCGCCCAGCAGGAGGATCCGTTCCTTCACCTGGGCCGGGTTCGCGAGACCAGCGAAGGCATCATCGTGCGCGGGGCGAAGATGCTGGGGACCATGGCGCCCATCACCGAGGAGGTGGCCGTCATTCCGTTCGGCGGGGTGCCCCCGGGCGACGATGCCTATGCTCTGGTGTTCGGCATCCCCACCGCCACCCCGGGTCTCACCTTCATCTGTCGCGAGACGGTCGCGCCACCGCCACGGTCGCGCTTCGACCATCCCCTGTCGAGCCGCTTCGAGGAGATGGACTGCATCGCGGTCTTCGACGACGTCCTCGTTCCGTGGGACCGGATCATGGTCGATGGCAGCGCGGGCAGCGGCGACATCGTCAATGCCCTGGGCGCGGACTTCGGCGCGCTTCTGAACGTCCAGACCTCCGCCCGCATGCTGAGCCAGCTCGAGTTCTTCTGCGGGCTCGCCATGAAGGTGGCGGACGCCATCGGCATCACGGGCTTCCTGCACGTCCAGGAAAAGCTGGGCGAGATGCTGAGCCACATGGAAGTGGCCCGCGCGGTGTTCTACGGGTCCGAGGCCATGGCCCAGCAGCTCCCGAACGGGGTATGGGTGCCGGGCGGGCCGGGTCTCCGTGCCTTCCATCTCCAGACCGGCAAGATCTACAGCCGGTTCGTCGAGATCGTCCAGACGCTGGCCGCCGGGGGATTCTTCTACGCGCCGAGCGAGGCCGATCTCGGCAGCGCGGAGATCAGGCCCTACATCGACCGCTACGTGCGCGGGCGCGCGGGCGTCGCGGCCGAGGATCGCATCGCGCTCTTCAAGCTGGCGTGGGACGCGACGGGCGAGTCGTTTGCCCAGCGGATGGCACAATACGTGCGCTTCTACTCCGGCGATCCGATCCGGCTCACCGCCGGATTCTATACGCAGTACGACAAGGCCCCGCTCTTCGAAATGGTCGAGCGGGCGCTCGGGCGACGCGACGGCGAGCCCATCCCGGTCTCCCCGGACAATCCGGGAGCGCTCATTCCGTATCAGCCCGACACGCGCGGCATGGCGGGGACGTACGCGGCCACCTCGTTGCCGGCCAATCGCGACGAGCGGAAGTGAGTCAGCGCCTCGCGATCAGGCGCCGGAACACCGCTCCGTACTCGAAGTCGTAGCCCGTGGCATGGTCGGCGGCGTTCCGCTTCACCCGCTGGCCGATGGTCTCGCCCGGTGGCACGTTGAAGCCGAGCATCTGGCTCTCGTGGCGCACGAGGGCGGCGATCTGCCGGTCGATCGAACCGGTGACGTCGACGATGATCTCCGGCTCGTCCACGCCCCAGTACCACAGCTCCCGGACCTTGTGCGGCTCGAGGCCTTCCCGGGTGATCTGCTCGGGGAAGTGGAGATGGTCGCGCGCGAAGGGATAGACGGCGTCCGTGGTCACCATCCCCGCCTTGCGATGGTCGCGATGCTGAAAGCCCTTCATCCGGTACGGGTCGTGCACGAACACCGTGTGGGGCCGGTACCGACGGAGCGCGCGCACGACGTCGCTCAGGAAGGCGCGCGTGTCCTCGAGCTCGCCGTCGGGATAGCCGAGCATGACCACGTGCTTGACGCCCATGAAGTCCGCGGCCGCGCGCTGCTCGACCGCCCGCCGCTCCGCGAGGTCGGCGGGAGACAGCGACCGATCGGCCGTGCCGGAGTCGCCGTTGGTGCACAGCACGTACGTGACCTCGCAGCCCGCGGCGACCCACTTCGCGATGACGCCGCCCGACCCGATCTCCGCGTCGTCCGGGTGGGCAAAGATCACCATGGCCTTGTCCGGGACTTCGGTGACGATCTCGAGCTTCTTCCGGTCTTCCGTGTTGGGTGACATGCGGGCTATTCTACAAGACACCCGCGTCTTGACAGGGCCTCCTTGTCGCGGTACCAAGGGCGCCGGGAGGACACAATCATGAAAATCAAAGCGGCGAATGGCTTCGCGCGAATCCTCAAGTCCGAGGGCATTCCCTGGGTCAGCTGTTACCCGACCAACCATGTGAACAATGCCCTGGGCGAGGAAGGCGTGCCCATCCTCATGATGGGCGAGGAGCGCTTCGCGGTGGCGGTCGCCGACGGCTTCTCTCGTGTCACCAGCGGGAAGCAGATCGGCGTGTGCACCGTCATGGCCAATCTGAATGCCGCGGGCATCCAGATGGCCTATGGCGCCATCGCTCAGGCGTGGGAGGATTCCTCTCCGCTCCTCGTCATCGCCGAGGGCGTGGGACAGGGCGCGAGCCGGCACACGCACTACGACATGGCCGAGGCGTTCAAGTCCGTGACCAAGTGGGTGGGCAAGGTCGACCGCGCCGATCTGGTGCCGGACTATGTGCGCCGCGCCTTCACCCAGCTCAGGTCGGGCCGGCCCGGTCCTGTGCTGCTGATCATTCCGCGCGATCTCGGCGAATACGACGAGGACGAGCACCCCTACACACCGGTGAAGGGCTCCTGCACGTGGGCGAGGGCGTGCTCTACGCCGATGCCACGAGCGAGCTCTTGCGCTTCGCCGAGCTGGCGCAGCTGCCGGTGCTGACGACGCTCAAAGCCAAGGGCGCCTTCCCGGAAAATCACCCGCTGTCGGTGGGCGTGAGAGGCTCGCTGGCCGAGCACTTCCTCAACAAGTCGGATGTGCTCTTCTCGGTCGGCTCGAGTCTCTTCCCCAACCGCTTCAGCCACGCGGTTCCCGGCGCCGACAAGAAGACCATCGTCCAGTGCACGGTCGACACGCTCGACATCAATCGCAGCTACGAGACGCGCCACGCCGTGATCGGCGACGCCAAGCTCACGCTGCAGGCCCTGATCGATGAGCTGTCGGCGCGTGCCGGCGGCATACCGAAGAACGCCGGTCTCGTCGAAGAGATCCGCGCGGGAAAGGAGGCCTTCCTCGCCAAGTTCCGCCCGTGGATGGAGTCGAGCGAGACACCGATCAACCCCTACCGCGTCTTCGGCGATCTGATGAAGGTGCTCGACCCGAAGAAATCATTCGTGACCGCCGATTCCGGTAATACGCGCGATCAGACCAGCACGGTCTACGAGACGCACATCCCGCGGGGCTATCTGGGATGGGGCAATGTCTCCACCCTGGGCTTCAGCCTCGCCGGGGCAATCGCCGCCAAGCTGGCGTATCCCGACCGGCAGTGTGTCCACGTCACCGGCGACGCCGGCGTCTGCTACATGATGGGCAATTTCGAGGCGGTGGCGCGCTACAAGATCGGCATCACGACCATTCACATCAACAACGGCGGCTACTCCGGCTACGGCCCGGGCTTCTGGGGCGCCGGCCACGATCCGTACACCTGGCAGGTGTCCGATCACGCCTCGGCATGCATGGCGACCATGGCGAAGGCCGTCGGCTTCTACGGAGAGGACGTGACCGAGCCGTCAGAGGTGATTCCCGCGCTCCGCCGTGCCTTCGACGAGAACGCCAAGGGCCGCCCTGCGTTCCTCGAGTTCATCTGCTCGCATCACCCGGTACACGGCGGGTGGGTGAGGCCGGCAGCAGGCGGACACTAGACGAAGGGCTGACCGTAGCGCTCACGGTGGGCAACGGCTCCGAGCGGCTTCCGGGCCTTCTTGCCTCGCCCGATCTTGTCGGCGGGAAAGCCGAAGGGCAAGATGGCGAGCACATCGAGCTTGGGCGGAATTCCCAGCAGCGCGTTGACCTTTTCCAGGCCGCCGAAACCGACCCAGTTCGAGCCGACTCCTTCCGACCACGCGGCCAGCAGCATCGAGTGAATCGCCCGGCTCGCGTCTGATACGGCGTAGCCGGTCTTCTCGACCGCGACCACGATGGCAAACGGCGCCTCGGCAGTATACGACCCCGAGCGTGCGATGGCACCCAGCCGGCGCAGCATGTCGCGATCCTGGATGACGATGAAGTGCCAGGGCTGGAGATTCATCGCGCTCCCCGTCAGGCGCCCCGCCTCGACGATCTTGCGAACGATCGTATCGGGCACGGCCCGATCCTGGTAGCGACGAACGGCGAGCAGCGTACGGATACCGTCGAAGACTTCCATCATCACCCGCCGCCGTGTCAGACGGCGACGGGTAGCTGGGCCGGCGCCTGCCTGGCCGCGGCGGCGTCCGCCCGGGCAAAGTGGGCGTCGGTGAAGGCGTAGAGGCCGGCGCCTCCCCGCAGGATTTCCGCCGCCGTCTTCCGCGAGACGGTTCGCAGCAGATTGTTCGACACCTCGGGGAAGTTCGAATCGAAGTGCGGGTAATCGGTGGAGATGCACATGCGGTCGGCCCCGATGAGTCCGGCCGTCGCCTCGATCTCCGGCTCGCTCCCCTCCACCGCGGCCCAGCAGTTGCGTCGGAAGTACTCCTTGGGGGTCAGCGTCAGGTACGGCGCGTGGGTGTCGCGGTATTGCGGGTAGTCCCACTCGATGCGGGAGAGGAGGCCCGGCGCCCAGGAATTCTGCGCCTCGAGGAAGCCCACGCGCAGGCGGGGGTGGAATTCGAACACGCCACCCACGATGAGGGCGATCAGGGCCTGCTGCATCTCGATCCAGTGGCTGGCCACGTGGCGATAGAACCGGTTCTCCCCGTAGAGCACGTTCATGTGTGAGTACCACGCACCGGTCCCCTCGTGAAATCCCAGCGCCACGTCCAGGCTCTCGTGCAGGCTGTAGAGCGGATCCCAGTAGTTCGAGTGCCAGTAGTGGCCGTTGACGAGGTTGGGACGGAGGAATGATCCGACCGCGCCCATTTCCTTGACGCAGCGGAGGAGCTCGCGACAGGCGAGGTGGACGTCGTGGGGCGGCAGCATGGCCACGAACTTGAGCTGGTCGGGACTGTGCTGGCAGAACTCGTGGATCCAGTTGTTGTAGGCTTGGCAGAGGGCCAGGGAGAGATGCGGGTCCATATCGTCCCGGGCGAGGAGGCTGAGCCCGGTGGTGGGGAAGAGGACGGCGATGTCGACACCCTCGATGCCCATGCCCATGACCTGCGCCACCGCGTCGTAGTTGCGCTCGATGGCGAAATCGAGGCGGCCCGTATCGGCGAGCCGGGATCCGGACAGGGGCTGGGTGCTCTGGGTCCCTCCCGGCTTGCGGCGCTTGCGATACTGCTGCAACTCCGCGTCCATGGTGGTGGGCAGGCCGTCGATGACGATGGTGCCGCGCTGCGGGCGTCCATCGGCGCCGATGGGAAGGCTCACGCGGCTCCTGAACCGGGGCTCGAGATACTTTTCGAACAGGTCCGGTGGTTCCATGATGTGCATGTCGCAGTCGACGAACCGGAGCCCATCTTTCATGACGCCCTCCTGGAATGGCTGTCCACTTCCCCCGCGCCCGTCATGGACGCCTGCCTTGCGCGGATTCTACTCGGATCGTGGCAGGTCCGCCATGGGCTCGTGCCTCCCCCTTGCCGGGGAGATACGAGAGGAGCCTGGCCGAACCCGATACCGGGCGAGGTGATACTGTAGCCGGAGCACTCGAGAGAGCGGGCGCAGATCAGCTCGCGATCAACAGGGAGGACATGATGCCGGTCATTCTTGGCACGGGCGCCTATCGCTACGAGGTCGTGGACACTTGGGCGAAGCTGCCGCCCGGCCAGGAGTTCGACGCCGACGTCGCCGCCGTCGGCGTCGACGCGCAGGACCGCGTCTACGCGTTCAATCGGGGCCGGCATCCGATGGCGGTGTTCGATCGAGACGGGAACTTCCTGCGATCCTGGGGCGAGGGAGTCTTCCGCCGTGCCCACGGTGTCCACATGGCGCCCGACGACACTCTCTGGCTCACCGACGACGGCGACCACACGGTCAGGCATTGCACGCTCGACGGCGCGGTGCTGCTGACCATCGGCATCCCCGGGACGCCCTCGCCCTACATGAGTGGCGCGCCCTTTCACCGCTGCACGCACACCGCGCTGTCGCCGCAGGGCGATCTCTATGTCTCGGACGGCTACGGGAACTCGCGCGTCCACAAGTACTCGCCCAACGGCACCCTGCTTCGCTCGTGGGGAGCGCCCGGCACCGACCCGGGCCAGTTCAACATTCCACACAACATCTGCTGCGACGCCGACGGCTGGGTGTATGTCGCCGACCGCGAGAACCATCGCGTCCAGGTGTTCGACGGCAACGGCAAGTATGAGACCCAGTGGAACAACATGCATCGTCCATCGGGCCTCCATCTGGAGCGCGCTCCTCAGGGGCGATTCTACGTCGGCGAGATCGGTGGCGGCCTGGGCGTGAACTACGACATGCCCAATATCGGCCCGAGAGTGAGCATCTACAGCGCCAAGGGCGAGATGCTGGCACGCCTCGGCGATCGCCCGGCCGGACTCGAACCCGGCCAGTTCATGTCGCCGCACGGGCTTGCCGTCGACTCACGCGGCGACATCTACGTCGGCGAGGTCTCGTACACGAACTGGGGCAATCGCTACAAGGGCCAGGCGCCACCGCCGGGGCTGCGCAGCCTGCAGAAGCTCGTCAAGGCGCGCTGACGCGCAGCCGGGTTCTCGGCGCGGCCGTCTAGGTCTGGATTAGAATCCGTGTCATGAGCACGAGAGCCACGCCCGACCGCATCGATGCCTCGCGCTCCGCGCTCATCGTCTACGACGCCTGCCGCCGTGCCCTGACTCCCGCCGATCCCGCGCGGCGCGCGGCGATGCGACCCGTCCTCGACGCCTGGGTCGCCTTGATCGGCGCGTGCCGCGCGCGCGCCATGCCCATCATCTACACGACCCCGGTCAGCCGGACGGACGGCGCCGACGTCGTGCTGCTGCCCACCGACCTCAGCGTCGAGACGGGGGTGCCGTCGCTCACCAACTGCGTCGAGGGCACGCCGGAGGCCGGCTTCCCGGAGGAGATCGCGCCCCGGCCCGAGGACTACGTGTATCTCAAGCGCCGCCCGAGCGCGTTCTACGGCACCGGGGTGGCCGAGCTGTTGCGAGCCCTCCGCCGCACCGCGCTGGTGATCGGCGGCGGGGCGACCAATCGGGGCGTCGAGACCAGCGTGCGCGAGGCCTTCAGCATGGACCTCGACACCGTCGTCGTCCGCGAGTGCTGCTGGGGCGGCGATGCCGCGGCCCACACCTACAGCCTCGACAAGTCCATGAAGATGTACGCGCGCGTCCGCGCCCTGAGCCAAACCCTGGCCATGCTTACGTGAGGAGTCCAACGCATGTACCCCGCGCGAGGTGGATCGCGACCACCGCGGATCGGGCGTGCCGCGTCGCGTTGCCGGCCATTGACAACCGCCCAAGCTACACCCCATGGTTTGCCAGCCTGGACGGCTCTACCGCGGTGAGGGCCCAAGAACCCGGACCCACGACGAATTTCAAGGAGTGACTATGGCCACAGCCGACCCTCTCACCTTGCCGCTCTACTGTCCCCTGATCGTCAACGGTGAAGAAGGCAAGTCCACGAACGGCAGGCGATTCAAGAGAGAGAACCCGGCGGACGTCCGCCAGGTCGCCACCATCGCCGAGCAAGGGACGCAGGAAGACTCGCGCGCCGCCATAGACGCCGCCCGCGCCGCGTTCGACAGCAATGTCGGCAACTGGATCTACAACTATAAGCTCAGGGAGCAGGTGCTGTTTCGCGCGGCCGGTCTGATCCGCGACCATGCTGACCGCCTGGCCCGGGTGGTGAGCCTGGAAGTGGGAATGCCGATGCGACAAGCGGTGCCCCACATCGCGGCCGCGGCGGACATCTTCGATTTCTACGCCGGGCTGGCGGGCAAGCTGTACGGAGAGAGCTTCACCTTGCCCAGTGGCTCCATGATCAATCTGGTCAAGGAGCCAGTGGGCGTGGTGGGGATGATAACTCCCTGGAACTTCCCGTTGACTCAGACCGCCCGGAAGGTAGCCCCCGCCCTCGCCGCGGGCTGCACCATCGTGATCAAGCCGGCGAGCTATACCCCGGCCGCCACCTACGAGCTCGTCAAGCTGATTCAACAAACCGGTCTCCCGAAGGGTGTGCTCAATCTGGTCCCGGGCCCGGGGAATGTCGTCGGCGCGGAAATCATCGCCAGCAAGAAGGTGGACAAGATCTCCTTCACCGGCGAGACGGGCACCGGCAAGATGATCGGGGCGCAGGCGGGACTGGAAGTGAAACGGATGAGCCTGGAGCTGGGGGGCAAGGCCCCCTACCTGATCTTCGACGATGCGGATGTGGACGCGGCCGCCCGCGCCGCCGTCTTCGGGATGTTCCGCAACGCCGGCCAGGCCTGTGGCGCCACCACGCGGCTGCTGATCCAGGAGGGGATCCACGACCGGTTCCTGGGCCGCGTGGTGGAATTGACCAAGAAGATCGAAGTCGGACATCCCTCGAAGTCATCCACCGACATGGGGCCGCTGATCTCCGGCAACCAGGAGCGGGTGGTCCAGGACTACATCAAGATCGGACTGGACGCGGGATTCGATCTGATCACGGGCGGCCACAAGCTCTCCGGCGACGACTACGACCATGGCTACTACATGGAGCCCACCATCTTCGATCGAGTGGACAACGCGTCCAAGCTAAGCCAGGAGGAGGTCTTCGGTCCGCTGGTGACGGTGACCACCTTCAGCGACGAAGCGGAAGCGATCGAGCTGGCGAACGCCGTGGATTTCGGCCTAGTTGCTGGTGTGTGGAGCGCGGACTACCCGCGCGCCATGCGGGTGGCTCGGCGGATCCGCGCCGGCACGGTCTGGATCTGGGACAACTATGCCCAGCCGGTAGAGGGCATCTGGGGGGGATACAAGCAGAGTGGTATGGGGCGAGAGCTCGGCTACCACGGGCTCAACGACTTTCTGGAGGTCAAGCAGATCTTCACCGATGGCACCGGCCTCGCGATGAAGCCGCCGTACGGCCAGGTGATCAAGGAGTAGGCGTCGCTCACGTTCGCGGCTCGCTTCTGGGAGGTATGGGGTTGACCAAGGAAGGCACCTGGGCTGACGAGGTCGCGAAGCGGTTGGAGTCGATGGTGGCGTTGCGCCGGGACTTCCACCGCCATCCCGAGTTATCGTTCCAGGAGAAGCGAACGGCGCAGATCATCGCGGAGCGGCTTTCCGCCGCGCGGCTCGAGGTGAAGACCGGTATCGCGAGCACGGGTGTCGTCGGGATCCTGCGTGGCGACAAGCCGGGCAAGACTATCGCGTGGCGCGCCGACATCGACGCGCTGCCCCTCACCGAGATCCTCCAGGCGCCGTTCACGTCGGGCACGCCCGGCGTGATGCACGCCTGCGGTCACGATGGGCACACCGCGATCGCCATCACGGCCGCCGAGATCCTGGCCGCGCGGCGGGCCGAGCTGCCGGGCACCGCCGTCTTCATCTTCCAACCCGCGGAAGAGCTGCTCTCGGGCGCGAAGCCGATGATCGAGGCGGGCGTGCTGGAGAATCCACACGTCGACGAGATCTACGGCCTGCACCTCACCACGCAGGATCCCGCGGGCAAGGTCAACATCCGGCGTGGCCCCACCATGGCGTCGGGCGACGGCTTCTCCATCGAGGTGACCGGCACGGGTGGACACGGCGCATATCCGCATCTCTCCATCGATCCGATGACGGCGGCCGCGCACATCCTCATCGGCATGCAGAACCTCGTCACGAAGGAAGTGGCCGCGAAGGAGACGGTGGTGCTCTCCGTGGGACAGATCCTCGCCGGGACGAAGAACAACATCATCCCGGACAAGGCGGTCATGCGCGGCACCCTGCGGACGTTCGACATGGGCGTGCGCGAGCAGATGCTCGGGCGGCTGCAGTCGTTCGCCTCCGACATGGCGCGCGCCTATCGGGCGGAGGCGCGGATGGACCTGACGATGGGCTGCCCGCCCGTCGTGAATCCCGAGCGTGAAACGGAGCTCGTGCACCGCTGCGCCGCCGATGAGCTGGGCGAGGACGCCGTCTTCAGTGGCAACGCAGTGATGGCGAGCGACGACATGAGCCTCTTCCTCCGCGAGCGGCCCGGCTGCTACTTTCGTGTGGGGATCGCGCCGACGCACAGCCGGACGGTGCCGCACCACGCGCCCGAGTTCGAGATGAACGAAGCCGGGTTGCCCGTCGGCCTGCGCGTCGCGCTCGGGGTCCTGCGAAGTCGCCTCGGCGGCTGAGGAATAGGGCCATGCCCATCGTGGACGCGCAGGTACACATCTGGTCCGGCGGCAAGCCGGCGAACCTCCGCCACCGGCAGGTCCCCGCCTTCACCAAGGACGAGCTGCTGAACGAGATGCGGGAAGCGGGCGTGGACGCGGCCATCATCCATCCGCCGACCTCGTGGGATCCCAACGCCAACGCTCTGGCCATCGAGGCGGCTTACCTGCACCCCGATCGCTTCGCGATCCTCGGCAACTTCCCGGTCGAGAGGCCGGAGAGCCGCGCGCTGATCGACGGCTGGACGAAGCAGCCCGGCATGCTCGGCCTGCGCTTCACGTTTCTCCAGCCGCATCAGCAGGCGTGGCCGACGGACGGGACGATCGACTGGCTCTGGCCCGCCGCCGAGCGCGCCGGGCTGCCCGTCGCGCTCCTCGCTGCGAACTTCCTGTCAAAGGTCGGAGAGGTCGCCGAGCGGCATCCGGCACTGAAGCTGATCATCGATCACCTCGGCCGGCGCTCGCCGGCGGAGACGGGCGAGGCGGCCTGGGACAACCTTCCGCAGATGCTCGCGCTGGCGAAGCACCCGAACATCGCGATCAAGGCCACCGGCGCGCCCAGCTACTCAGCCGGGCCCTATCCGTTCCGCGACATCCACGACAAGCTGAAGCGGATCTTCGACGCGTTCGGCCCGACCCGGATGTTCTGGGGCACCGACATCACGCGCATGCCGTGCTCGTACCGGCAGTGCGTGACGATGTTCACGGAGGAGCTGCCGTGGCTCTCCGGCCGGGCCCAAGAGCTGGTGATGGGCCGCGCGGTGCGCGACTGGCTCGGGTGGACGCCGCCGCGCTGAGCAACCTCCCGGGCGCGGGAGAATCGACATAGCCCTCGGCTAGACCTGGCCGCGCAATCGCGGGTCCAGCGCATCGCGCAGGCCGTCGCCGAGGAGATTGAAGCCCAGCACGGCGACCATGATGGCGAGGCCCGGGATGGTCGCGATGTGCGGCGCGACGAGAAGGAAATCCCGGCCGCTCGAGACCATCAGCCCCCAGGACGGAGTGGGAGGCGGGACACCGAGCCCGAGAAAAGACAGGGCCGCCTCGACGAGGATGGCGTTGGCCATGAAGAGCGTCGAGTAGACGATGACGGTGGGCAGGATGTTCCTCAGCACGTGACACGTCAGCACCCGGCTGGCGGTGGCGCCGAGCGCCCGCGCGGCGCTGACGTACTCGCTCTCTCTCGCCGTCAGGACGGCGCCGCGCACGAGGCGGATCACGGTGGGCGTGCCCCAGATGCCGACCGCGATGGTGGTGTTGAGCACGCCGGGGCCGAGCGCGGAGACCACCGCGATCGCCAGCAGCAAGTAGGGAAAGGCCAGCAGCACCTCCACCCCGCGCATGATCAGCACGTCGAGCCAGCCCCCGGCGAAGCCGGCGAGGCAGCCGAGGACGAGGCCCAGGCCCAGCGCTATCGCCACCGAGAGCAGCCCGACCAGCAGCGCCACCCGGCTGCCGTAGATGATGCGCGAGAGGATATCGCGACCGAACTCGTCTGCCCCGAGCAGGAACTTCTCTCCGGGACGCGCGCGCTTCTCGATGAGGCTCTGCTTGGCGGGATCGGCGGGGGCCAGCCACGGCGCGCCCGCGGCCGCCACCGCGAGCAACACCACCACGCACAGCCCGGCCAGCGCCAGGCGATTGCGCCGAAAGCGCTGCCACGTATCGGCCGACAGTGTCGCGGGCGCCACCGCCGGCACCGACATCGCGCTCACCGTCGACGTCACGGCCACTACCCTTGGCGCGCGATGCGCGGGTCCAGCGCACCGTAGGCGAGGTCCACCGCGAGGTTGATCACGACGAAGGCAAGGGCGAAGACGAGCACCGCCCCCTGCAGGAGCACGTAGTCGCGGGCGAAGATCGCTTTGACCATCAGGCGCCCGAGCCCCGGCCACGAGAACACGGTCTCGGTGAGCACGGCGCCGCCCATGAGCTGACCGGCCTGGAGGCCCAGGAGGGTCAGGATGGGGATGGCCGCATTGCGCAGCGCGTGCTTGGCGACCACCAGCCGCTCGGCCACGCCCTTGGCGCGGGCGGTGCGCACGTAGTCCTCGCGAAGCACGTCCAGCACGCTCGAGCGCGTCATGCGCGCCACCATAGCGAGCGACGGCAGCGCCAGCGTCACCGCGGGGAGCACGAGGTGGGAGGGCGAGCCCATTCCGCCGACGGGCAGCCAGGGCAGCCAGAGCGCGAAGACGACGATGAGAACAAGGCCCGTCCAGAAGACCGGCATCGAGAGCCCGAAGAGCGAGCCCACGCGGGCAATGGCGTCGAAGAGCGAGTTCGGCCATACCGCGGAGACGACGCCCGCGGCAATGCCGACCGCCGCCGCGATCGCGAGGGCAGCCACGGTCAGCTCGAGTGTGGCCGGCCAGACGTCGGCGAGCTCGTCGACCACAGGCCGGTTCTGCTGGATGGAGCGGCCAAGATCCCCGCGGACCACTCGCCCGACATAGCTCACGTAGCGGACCAGAAGCGGCTTGTCGAGACCGAGGTAGTCTCGGAGCCTGGCCACGGCTTCGGGGGTGGCGTGCTCGCCGAGCATGAGGGCGACGGCGTCGCCGGGGATGAGCTCGACCGTCAGCATCACCACGAACACCACGCCCAGCAAGACGGGAACGGCCAGCAGCAGGCGGCGCGCGATGAAGGTCAGCACGTCCGCCACCCGGAAGCCATCACGCCCCCGACACTACTTCCAGACACTACTTGTCGAGCCAGACCTTTCCGAGCCAGAGATTGTACTCGACCGGATGCACCGTGAATCCCTTCACCTGGGAGCGGGTGACCACGATCTCCTTGGTGTTGTACACGGGGATCCACACCATCTCCCGGGCGAGGATGTCCTGCGTCTCGCCGTAGAGCTTCTCGCGCTCGGTCTGGTTCATGCTCCGGCGCGCCTGCTCGACCAGCACGTCCACCTTGGGGTTGGCGTAGCGCGAGGTGTTCCAGCCCGTCGGCGGTACCTGCTTGGAGTGGAAGAGCGCGTAGAGCGAGTAGTCCGCGTCGGCGTTCGAGGTCACCCACCCCAGGGTGAACATCTGGTGGTTGAAGCTCGCTGAGCGGAACTGGGTGAAGACGGTCGCCCACTCGAGGAACTGCACCTTGGCCTCCACGCCGACGTCCTTGAACATGGCCTGGATGGCCTCGGTGATCTCGCCGTCCTTGGGGTAGCGTCCGCGCGCGGCCAGCCACGAGAGCGAGAGCCGCTGCCCGCCCTTCTGCAAGATTCCGTCGGGCCCGGGCGTCCAGCCCGCCTGGGCGAGGAGGGCCTTGGCCCTGACGCGATCGAAGGGATAGAGGCGGTCGAGCTGCATGTCCTTGAAGCCGAAGACGCTCGGCGCCAGCACGCCGCGCGCAGGCACCGCCGAGCCCTCGAGGATATTGTCCAGGATGGCCTTGCGGTCCACGGCATGGAGGAGCGCCGTGCGCACCCGAACGTCATCAAGCGGCGGCATGGCCGCGTTCATGCCCGCGAAGACCACGCGCCCGCCGATCACCTCGTGAATCACGTACTTGGGATCGCGGCTCAGGGCCGGCAGCTGGGCCGGCGCGGGCAGCAACACCATGTCCGCGTCGCCGGTCTGGAGCGCGATCATGCGCGCGCCCTCCTCCGGCACGACCTTGAAGATGACGCGGTCGAGGGGGGCCTTGTCGCCCCAGTAGTCGTTGTTCCGCTCGAGGATCACGTGGGTGTTGGTCTTCCACTCGACGAACTTGAACGGGCCGGTTCCGACGGGCGCCCGGCTGAAGCCCTCTCCCATCTTCTGCACCGCCGTCGGCGACACGATGCCCGTGCAGTACATCGCCAGCGTGCGGAGAATGGGTCCGTAGGGCTCGCGCGTGGTGACGTCCACGGTGAGATCGTCGACCACCTCCGCGCCGCTCAGCGAGCCCGCGAGGCTGGCCCAGCGGGCCGGCGGCGTGCCCCGCAGCGCGCGGTCGAAGGTGAACTTCACCGCGGCCGCGTTGAGCGGCGTGCCGTCGTGGAACTTGACGCCGGGCCGCAGCTTGAACCGCACCTTGGTCGGCGAAAGTACCTCGTAGCCCGTGGCGAGGGCGGGACGGATCTGCATCTTCTCGTCCATGGTCAGGAGCGGCTCGAGCATGTTGAAGTAGACCCACGCCCCGGGCGCCGTCGTCTCGAGCTGCGGATCCAGCGACACGGGATCGGTGGGCCTCACGATGGTGAGGGTGCCGCCCCGCTTCTGAGCGTCAGCGGGTGCGGTCGAGCCGAGGACCATCGCCGCCGCCAAAGCAGCCGCGAGCATCGAGCAGAGCGCCGTGCGATCTCGTGTCATGGACGGTTCTCCTTTGGGGTCACGGCTTCACCAGCGCCACGAGCGGATCGAAGTTCTTCCAGTCCATCTGACGGCGGCCGTCTTCCAGGTCACGGATGATCCCGATGAGCCCGCGCGTCAGCGGCATGGCCACGCCGAGCGACTCGCCCTTGCGCGCCAGCACGCCGAGCTGGCCGTCGACTTCGGTCTTCCGCTTGCGCACGGCGAGGTCACGCCAGATGCCCGTCTTCGTCTTGGTGTGCGCCCGGTAGTGGACCGCGATCGCGTCCATGGCGCGCTGACGCGCGGTTGCGTCGCTCCCGAGCGCGGCGCGATACCAGGCGGGATCGAATTCGTCGAAAGGCTCGACGCGGATGCCCGCCTTGTCGGCGACCGCCAGGCCCTCACCGACGATTCCCACCAGCACGCGCTGCACCGCCTCGCTGCGCTCCACCACTTCGTACACGTGCGCGTCAACCACGGCCGTGCCGAAGAGCAGCGCGCCGTAGATCAGCTTCGCCCACTTGTAGCCCCAGATATTGTCGGTGACCGGCGTCTCCACGAAGGCGCTGAGAAGCCCGGCCAGCTCTCGCGCGCGCGGCGTGATGCGGCCGTCGAGCTCACCCACCACAAAGGCGCCGTGACCGCCGTGCAGGATGCGACCCGGTCCGATCCAGTCGGCCGCCCAGTTGACCAGACAGCCGACCGTCCGCTCGGGGCCTATCGCCTGCGCGATCAGCTCCTCGCTGAGTCCATTCTGGAGGGATACGATGGTACGGCCCCGGGCGAGCCGCGGCGTGATCTCGTCGAGCGCCTCCGCCGTATGGTGGCTCTTGACGGCGAGGAGGATCAGCGAGACGTCCTTGCCGAGGCCTGCGGGCATGACTGCCCGCACTCGGGTGGTCGTCGCCTTGCCCTCGCTCTCGATCGTGAGCCCGTGAGCATTGATGGCCTCGACGTGGGGCGCGTGGCTGTCGACGAGGAGCACCTCGTGGCCGGCGCGCGCGAGGGCGGCGCCGGTAGTGCCTCCGATCGCGCCAGCGCCGTAGACGGTGACCATCATGGCGCCCCTCAAGTACCACAGGCCACGGGGGCGGTCAACGCTCGACCGGTGCACGACCATCCCCGGTGGACGACATAGCCCTTGCCCTCGGGTCGGAGTCCGTCTATGGTCTCGTCCGTGGCACGCGGGCAAGGCATGTCGCACCGCAGCAACCGCGCGCGGCCGCTGACGTTCAACCTACCCTGCCCTGCGCCGTGGAGGCGCGCGGCGGACCCGAACCCTGGGAGGCGTTATGGCGGCCACCACCGCGAAGCTTCTCCACGTCAACCTCTCGACTCGCGAGACCCGCGCCGAGATCCTGCCCGAGACTGTCGTGCGCAAGTACCTGGGCGGCGGCGCGCTGGCGAGCTACATCCTCCTCCGCGATATGCCGGCCGGCGTGGACCCGCTCGGCCCGGACAATGTCCTGGTCTTCACGACCAGCGTGATCAACGGGCTCTCGCTGTCCGGCACGAACCGCTACACGGCGGCGGCCAAGTCGCCGCTCACGGGCGGCTACGGCGAGTCGGAGGCGGGAGGCTGGTGGGGACCGGAGCTGCGCGCGGCCGGCTGGGACGGCGTCGTCATCCGCGGCAAGTCGGCCTCGCCCGTCTATCTCTTCATCAAGGACGACACGGTCGAGTTCCGCGACGCCGCGCCCTACTGGGGCCAGCTCTCGGGCGAGGTCCAGGACGGCATCGAGGCGGAGCTGGGCGACAAGCGGGTGCGCGTGCTTCAGTGCGGCGTCTCCGGCGAGCGGGGTGTCCGCTTCGCGGCCCTCGTGAACCAGCTCAAGCACTTCCACGGCCGCAGCGGAATGGGCGCTGTCATGGGATCGAAGAACCTCAAGGCCGTCGTCGTGCGCGGCAGCAAGCCTCCCGTCGCCAACGACAAGGCGGAGGCCAAGGGCCAGCTGGTCTGGTTCAAGGACCACTACGACCGCGCCACCGATCGCTTCCACCAGGTCGGCTCGTCGGGCGGGGTCCTCGCACTCGAGGCCAGCGGCATCCTCCCGACACGCAATTTCCGTGACGGCTCCTTCGAGGGCGCCAAGGCCATCAGCGGCCAGACCATGCGCGATACCATCCTGGTCAACCGCGGCACCTGCTATGCGTGCGCCGTCGCCTGCAAGCGCGAGGTCGAGGTCAAGGAGCTGGGCGTGACGCCGAAGTACGGCGGGCCCGAGTACGAAACCCTCGCCGCCGCCGGCTCGCTCTGCGGCGTCGCGCTCGCCAACCAGCTCTTCGCGCAGTACGTGCTCGATTCGATCTCGACGGGCGCCGTCATCGCCTTCGCCATGGAGTGCTACGAGCACGGCATCATCACCAGTGAGATGACGGGCGGCATCGAGCTCACGTGGGGCAATGCCGACGCGGTCATCGAGATGATCCACCTGATCGGCAAGCGCGAGGGCATCGGCAAGGTCCTCGGCGAGGGCGTCAAGCGCGCCGCGACTCAGCTCGGCAAGGGCGCCGACCGCTTCGCGCTCCACGTCAAGGGGCAGGAGCTGCCGATGCACGACCCGCGTGGCAAGAAGGGCCTGTCGCTGGCGTATGCGCTGTCGCCGACGGGGGCCGACCACATGGAGGCGCCCCACGATCCGCTGTACGCGGGCTTTCACCCGCAGGGGCATCCGCTGGGGGCGCTCGGGCTCATCGAGCCGCTCGAGCCGCTCACCCTCGACAGCAAGAAGGTGCGCGCGTTCTTCGAGACCCAGAAGGTCTGGAGCGCGTACAACTCGGTCGGCATGTGCGACTTCGTGGGGGCGCCCCTGAACGCGCTGGGGCTTCAGCCCATGATGGACTACATCAACGCCGTCACCGGTTGGAACATGAGCCTCTACGAGCTCATGAAGGTAGGCGAGCGCAATAACACGCTGGCGCGGGTCTTCAACAGCTTCACGCCGGAGGACGACATCCTGCCCCAGCGCCTGCACGAGGGTATCGGCAACGGGGTGATCCAGGGCTCGAAGATCGACCCCGACGAGTTCTTCGCCGCGCGGCGGACGTACTACGAGATGGCGGGCTGGGATCCCAGCACCGGCAGGCCCACCGCCTCCAAGCTGGCCGAGCTGGGCGTGGAGGAGGCCGCGGCCGGGCAGAAGTAGGCGCGCAGCGCACTCGCTTCCGAGTAGCGGAGGGGCCTCGTGGCCGCCACGACCTGCTGTCTCGTCCGGCCTGACACGTACCGCGACTCGGTCGAGCTGATGCGCGTGGCCGCCCTGATCGAGAAGCTCCCCGGCGTCAGCCGCGCCGCGCTCATGATGGCGACGCCGGCGAACCGCGAGCTGCTCTCCGGCGCGCGCCTCCTCGACGCCAAGGGCGCCGCCGCTGGGCCGAACGATCTCGTGGTGGCCGTCGCCGCCGCCGATCCCGCGGCGGCCGACCGGGCCTTGGTCGAGGCGGCCCGCCTCCTCGACGAGCAGGCCGCCGTCTCGGCGCCCGCGGGCAACCAGCCCCTCCCGCTGAGCATCGGCCAGGGCGTGGCGGAATTGCCGCGCGCGAACCTCGCCATCATCTCGACACCGGGCGCCTACGCGACGGCGGAAGCCCTCAAGGCGATCAAGCGCGGGCTCCACGTCTTCCTCTTCAGCGACAATGTCCCGGTCGCCGACGAGGTCCTGCTCAAGCGACTCGCCGCGAAGAAGAACCTCCTCGTCATGGGTCCGGACTGCGGCACCGCCATTCTCGACGGCGTGCCGCTGGGCTTCGCCAATGCCGTACGGCGCGGGCGCATCGGCCTCGTCGGCGCTTCCGGCACGGGCCTCCAGCAGGTCAGCTGTCTCATCGACCAGCTCGGCGAGGGCTGCTCACAGGTGATAGGCGTGGGTGGCCACGACCTGGACGAGCGCGTGGGCGGCATCATGATGCAGGCAGCCATCGAGCGCCTCGCCGCGGATCCCGGCACCCGCGTCATCGTCCTCATCTCCAAGCCCCCCGCCCCCACCGTCGCCCGCCGCGTCCTCGAGGTCGCGCGCAAGTCCGGCAAGCCCATCGTCGTCAATTTCCTGGGCGGCGACCCGGCCGCCATCCGCGAGGCCGGCGCGACCCCCGCGGCCACGCTCGAAGACGCGGCACGCGCGGCCGTGGCGCTCTGCCGTGGCAAGAGCGCCGGACCCAAGACGCCCGCAGTGACCCCGAAGCTCGCGGCCGCCGGGCGAGCGAAGGCGCGGCGATTCTCGAAGAGCCAGCGCCTGGTCCGCGGCCTCTACAGCGGCGGAACGCTTTGCCAGGAGGCGGCGCTTATCCTGGGCAGCGGCGCGAAGCACACGACGATCGATCTGGGCGACGACGAGTTCACCGTCGGCCGCCCCCATCCGATGATCGACTTCAGACTGCGCAACGAGCGCATCGTGGCGGCGGCGAAGGACGGCGCGACGGCGGTCATCCTGCTCGACGTCGTCCTG
>WNFD01000965.1_pt1 | contig 37370 bp, 30 predicted proteins | sample 5400491 | NCBI WGS metagenome assembly WNFD01 (sample SAMN13153343, study PRJNA577476) | soil metagenome | isolation source: 120 cm saprolite under Douglas fir tree site 2 hole 2 replicate 2 | place: USA:California | collected 2015-04-18 | reverse complement strand
TCTTCAGCGCGTGAGTAGGACGGAGGGACCTTGTGCTTCGATGCACAAGAGAAACGCAAGGTCCCTCACCCCTATTTCCACCCCTGCGCACGAAGCGCGCGCCGGGGGCCCCTATTCGGCAGCTGAAGAAAGCCCTGCCTCATGAACGGGGATTCGGGATGACGTGACTTTTATTGCTTCGAAGTAATTCCCTGAATCAGCAGGGTCTGGTAAGCATCCTCGGGGAACTCCGCCTCGCTCGGAATGACACCGTGAAAATGAATCGCCAATACAAGCGGCTTTTCTAACTGATAGCCTAAACATAAAAAAAGGGCAGCCATGTTGGCTGCCCTTTAAGCTCTTGCAAACGACCTATCCCTTTTTCTTGATCGCACCTTTGCGGGCCGGAGTCTTCCGCGCCGGAGTAGCCTTTGCCGCAGGCAGGTCACCTTTAGTCATGGTGAACATGAACGGGTCAGGAGTGTAATCAGAGATCACGCCAATAATGTCCATGGAAGTGCCCGGAGCCGGTGGCTTGGTCATGGGCTTTTCCATCTGGACACGCATGTCTGCTTTATTGGCGGCCTGGTTGTCTTCGCTGATGGCTACCTCAAGCGTGCTTGGATCAGGGGAAGCAATGACCTTGATTGGCATCTTGAGCTTGGCTTCGCCTTTTTCCGTCCTCTGCTTGCTCTGGATGTTCTGCCAGACTTTATCAGCCGCTTCCTTGTTGGCGGGCGATTTATCGCGGCAGGAAAGAACCAGTTCCCAGTCGCTGAAGGAAAGCTGGTCCACACCGCTCTGCGTAACGGCGTTGGCCGCCAGTTCGCAGGTGGTGGGCGCAGGCTTCACCGTAAATCCAGCCGGAGGCGCGCTGCCCTGCGCAGCCGACGCCACAATCTGGTCCCATCCATCCGTTCCGCCGTGGAACTTCTTATAGCGTGAAGTGAGGTAAGGAGCCATGCTGTTGATGGCGGCCTGGTTGTTCTGCGCCTGCGCGATCGAAATCGCATGCGCGCCATACCAGAAGCCATTCAGGTCCTGGGGATTGCTTTCCAGATCGGCTACCGCCAGGCGATAGGCATCCACCCAGTTATTGGGTTCAGCCTGAAGCGACTGCGCGTAGAAGCCCTTGGCCGCCGCGTAGTCTTTGGTCTGAAGAGCGCCAAAACCGGCAGCACCGGCAAAGATCACCTGCATCTGCGTTTTGAACTTTGCATAATCAGCGTCGGCCATGCCATCTGGCTTCTGCCAGGTGGGCAGGGCCTGCAAGCCTTTTTCACCGAGCTGCCGTAACTCGGCGAACTGCTGCGGATTCTGTGCCTGACCCTGCTTGATGGCCGTGACAATGGCCAGTGCGCGTACGTTGGTCGGGTCAACCTGCAGAATCTGGTTGGCAATGGCTTCCACTTTGGCAGGATTGTTGGTTTGCTGGTAGGCAGCCATGGCCTGTTCCAGCGCTTCCTGCTTCACAATGCTTTGCGGATACTGTGTAACAAACGCTTCCATGGCCTGCGCTTTTGCCGCCGGATCCGTGGTGTTAAGAGCAGTGATGTAGGCGTTATATTCGGCCGGGTCTTTAATCACCTTCTGACTGGTGGGCGTGTTGGCCTGTGAACCGCCGGCTGGCGGTTTGGCTGCTGGCGGCTGCTGTGCGGCTGGGGGCTGTTGCGTGGCGGGGGGTTGCTGGGCTGGCGGCTGCTGCATGGTTCCTTGAGCCAGGGCGCCCGTGGTTAGCGCAAGCACAATCGTGACAAGCACTCTTTTCATTTTCAAATCGCTCCTTCAGTCCATCAATGCCAAAATTAGAAGAGACCAGACGCACCTGCCCGTTAGGGCCATTTGCCAAGCCTGCCTCTAGATCAAAAACCTGAGCATCGGATTATAAAAGACTGCCCCCTCTGGTAGGCAAGCTGCTTCATAAGAGGGGCAGTTAAGAATCAGATGCCAGGCTGGTCAGAACTGTTATCTGAAAGAACCCCGCGCCCCCGAAATGGTTGCAGAATGGCCGTCATCCCGCCGCGGCATCTGACTGTCATAGTATGGTTGGTCGCGTGGAACGAAAGCGTTTCAGGAGCACAATCACTGATCAGAAACAGCTTTGATCACAAGCGGGTTTGATTGATTTGCCGGTTTGATTGACTTAAAGATGGGGAGGAAAGCATGTCCGCCAAAGAGCTAAGCCAGAAAGTAGCCGTTGTGACCGGAGGAGGCCGCGGTATCGGAGCGGCAATCGCCATGAAGCTGGCCCAGATGGGCGCGAGCGTAGTTGTCTGCGGCCGGACGAGGAAGGTTATCGACGCTTCAGCCGAGAATATTCGCAAAGCCGGCGGCATGGCTGAGGCCATTGCCTGTGACGTATCCGACTGGAACTCCGTCGCGGCGCTGGCGCAGCAGGTCCAACAAAAGTTCTCGCGGCTGGATATTCTGGTCAACAACGCCGGTATTGGCGGCTTTAGTTCACCTTTGCAGTCGTTGCCCATTGAAACCTGGGACGCGATCCTCAACACCAATCTGCGCGGCGTGTTCTACACCATCCGGGCTTTTGCGCCCTTGCTGATTGCCACCGGCCGTGGTGACATTGTGAATATATCGTCGCTTGCCGGTAAGAATGCGCTGCCAAATGGCGCAGCCTATGCTGCGTCAAAGTGGGGATTGAACGGACTTTCTTATTCCGTGGCCGAAGAGCTGCGCCAGCATAAAATTCGAGTGTCCGTGGTCTGCCCGGGATCCACGCATACAGAACTCTCTCCGCATGAGGGCAAGAGCCCGGACAAGATGCTTCATTCTGAGGACATCGCCCATGCCGTGGCCATGCTGGTTACGCAGCGACCCAATGCGTTTGTTAGCGAAGTGCTGATAAGGCCGACGCAGAAACCGTGATTCTTTGTTTCAATCCCGAGCGGGCGCGAGGGATGGTGTTTACATCCCGAGGGACGAGGGATCCCTACAATCTTGAACGCATTTTCCTTGAGGCTAGGCTTCTTCGACGCACTTTTCTGAGATTTGCCCTGAGAACTTTTACCAGCCGGTAGGGATCCCTCGCTAACGCTCGGGATGAAAACGACGCGCTCACTCAATCGTATCGTCGGCCATTAGCCGGACCGGAATCGTCGTCAACAGCTGTTCTTTCCGATAAACCAGGTTGCTGGCGTTGAAGGTAGCCAGCTCAAAGCCGTGGCCGTGGGTGATGGCGTCCGTGGGGCAGGCTTCCACGCAATAACCGCAGAAGATGCAACGGTTGTAATCGATGTTGTAGACCTTGGCGTAACGCTCAGCGCCGCTGATGCGGTTCTCCGCCGTGTTCTCCGCGGCCTCAATATAAATGCAGTTGGAAGGGCAGGCGGCCGCGCATAGAAAACAGGCCACGCATTTTTCCAGACCGTTTTCATCCCGCTGGAGGACGTGGAGTCCGCGATAGCGCTCCTGGAATTTAGCTCCGCGCATGGGACCTTTGCCGTCAGGGTAATTCTCCACCACGGTAGGTTGGAACATCTCCCGCAGCGTTACGGACATTCCTTTGGCTATCCCGGCAAAATCGCGAATGATCGACATGCGAACAGTATAATGGCTCCCCCTGAGAGACACAAAATAGCGAGATGGATACTGCTCGCTAGTTGAATCAGGTTTCTAATGTCTCCCTGGACGTCGTTCCTGGTTTCGTCGGCAATGATCGCAACATCTTATTCTTTGCCATTCCTCAGCAGCTCACTCACATACTGCTTCCACAGCACAGCCTGCGTTAGCGATTGATGCCCGCGCGTTTTGTCGCTGGCCGGGACAAGTACAAAGCGTCCATTCTTTGTTTTGGGCACTTCCTTTTCCATTACGCCCAGTTCCGGCGGGTTCAGTTCATCGTCGGCGAAATTCACCGCCAGCAATCTGGCTTTGATCTTGTCTAGCTGCGGCGCGGGATTGTAATCCGCCGAAGATTCAAACCAATAAAGAAAATCGTTGGCATCCACTTTGCCAAAGTTCGCCACGTAGCCATCGTAAAGTTCGTTGGCTTTAGCACGAGTCGGCGCCTGCTCCTGCAATCGCACCGGGCTCTCCGTCATGATATTGAAGACCGGAAGAAAATGTTCAAAGTGCGTGGGCTGTTTCGGGTATTCACCGTTATTCCAGTCCGGATCGTTGCGGATGGCCTCGATCACCAGTCGTCGCCACAGCATGTTGCGTCCGCTCACCTCTACCGGCTGGCTTGCGATTGGCATGATGGCATCCATAGCATCCGGATACTTCTCGCCCCACAGCCACCCCTGCATTCCGCCCATGGAAGTGCCCAACACCAGCTTCAGGTGCTTGATGCCCAGACCTTCGGTGACCAGCCGGTATTGCCCTTCCACCACATCGAGATATCCATAGTGCGGAAATTTCGCGTGCAGCCCATCCGACGGTTTGCTGGAGCCGCCGCGGCCGATGCCATCAGGCATGATGAGGTAATACTTGGTTGCGTCCAGCGGCTGGCCTGGACCAAAGAGCTGTCCACCGAGCGATGGTGACAGAAAGTTTTTGCCGGTGCCGGTGGTGCCGTGGAGCAGCAGGACGGCATTGTCAATCTCGCCCTGCGCGTTCTTGTGCGGCGTTCCCACCGTGGTGTAATGCAGCTTGAGTTCAGGCAGCGTCTCACCACTCTGGAATTTGAAATTCTTAACGATGAAGGTGTCTTCCTTCTGGTTGGGATAGCTGGGCGGATTCGCCTGCGCCACAGTCAACGCGTTAAACGACAACAAAGTGATGACCAATGCAATTGCATCAATGTTTCGTTTCATCGGAACCGTCTCCTGTTAATGGGCCTTTGTACCGTAAGAGGTCTCGAATTTCTTACCCAGTATCTGGTTCAAGTGATGCTTTAAGTGTTCGACGTAGTCCTGCGCAATCCATTCCAGCGTCGCTGGCGGATTGTTGCCGACATAGCACATGATCTTACCCGCATCGGCGGGCAGCACGGAAAGCACATGGGCAATGAATCGGTTGTAGCTGGCCCACAGGTCCACCAGAAAGCTCCAGTCCATCTCGCTGAATTTTTGCAGATCAACCAGCGGTTCCTGGTCGTATCCGGGAAACGTGAGACTGCCCTGCAGCGTGGCGCGGACAAAGCGCTGGTGGTTGTTGGTGGCCGAGTCCATCAGGTGGCCAAGAATTTCTTTCTTCGACCATTTCTTCGGACTGGGACGTGCCGTGCTATCGGCATTCGTCAATTTGGCAAGAAGCGGCTTGGCCTGCGCGACGGTGCGGCCGAGATCGGTGGCAACGGGAGCAAATGGATTGGCCAACATTCCTCCTTGTTTCTTGCGGTTTTAACTCTGATCCGCGATCATCCGCGTTTATCCGCGGTAGGGTGAGCCTTATTCGCGTTTATTCGCGGCAATCTTGCTGCTACTCAATCCCAAATTCTTTCCACCTCTTACTTACCGCCGCCTTGGTCTTTTCGTCCATCAATATCTCATCCGGCCACGGACGCGTGAATCCCTCCGTCGGCCATTTGCGGGTGGCGTCAATTCCCATCTTCGACCCGAAGTTCGGCAAGCGCGACGCATGGTCCAGCGAATCCACCGGCCCCATTGTGAACTGTATGTCGCGCTCAGGATCAATGTTGTTGAACACTTTGAGCACCACGTCGCCGATGTCCTGCACGTTCACGTCTTCATCCACCACCACCACGCACTTGGTAAACATGGCCTGGCCCAGTGACCAGATTCCGTTCATCACCTTGCGCGCGTGTCCGGGATAGGACTTGCGGATGGATACGATCATCAGGTTATGAAACACGCCCTCCACCGGCAGGTTCACGTCCACAATTTCCGGCAGCGTCAGCCGCATCAGCGGCAGGAAGATGCGTTCCACAGCCTTGCCCATCCAGGCATCTTCCATGGGCGGCTTGCCGACGATTGTGGTTGCGTAGATGGGATTTTTGCGATGAGTAATGCAGGTCACGTGAAAGACCGGGTATTCGTCTTCCAGCGAGTAGAAGCCGGTATGGTCGCCGAACGGGCCTTCCGTGCGCAGTTCATCCAGCTTCACGTAGCCTTCCAGCACAATCTCCGCCGACGCCGGCACTTCCAGATCCACGGTCTCGCACTTCACCAGCTCAACCGGTTTCTGCCGCAGGAAGCCCGCCACAATGAACTCTTCCACCTCCGGCGGTGCAGGCACAATCGCTGAAAACGTAAGCGCCGGATCGGTGCCGATCGCCACTGCCACATCCATCGTGCCCTTAGGCCGCGTACCGGTGGCAAGCATGGCGCCTCCGCCGGAGCGTGCCATCATGTCCACGGCGGCGCGTCTTTTACCAGCGTCTTCACTTTCGGCAGTTCCCTGAGCCGTGCGCAGCACCTCACGGTAATGTTCAGCCGCCACCTTTTGCCGTTGCCAGTGCATGCCCGCCGTGGTGGCGTCGTAGATCTGTACGCGATACATCCCCACATTGCGCTTCCCTGTTTTAGGATCTCGGGTGATTACGCAAGGTAACGTAATAAACCTGCCGCCATCTTTGGGCCAGCATTGCAGCACGGGGAAATCCAGCAGAGAGAAGTTTTCCTTCTTAATCACTTCCTTGCATGGCCCGGTCGACACTACCTTGGGAAAGAACTTGCCCATATCCGCCAGCATAGGCAGCATCTTCAGTTTTTCCAGAAAGCCTTCCGGGGATTTCATATTCAGCAACTGCCGTATGCGATCGGCAATTTCGTCCAGGCTATCCACGCCCAAGGCAAGCTGCATGCGGCTTTCTGAGCCAAATTGATTGATCAGGACAGGAACACCTTTGGCGCCACGCACATTCTCAAACAGCAGCGCCGGGCCGCCGGGCTTGCCATACTTCTTCGCCGCGCCCTTGGAAACGCGGTCTGCGATCTCAGTGATCTCCAGCACCGGATCCACTTCTGCCCGAATGCGTTTGAGTTCGCCCGCACGGTCCAGCGCGGAAATCCACTCTCTCAGGTCGTTAAAGGCCAAGTTGGCCCTCCTCAAGTCTGATTCGTACGGAACTGCCGATTATAAATACTCTCAGAGGCTGCTCCGCCAACCTGTTTCCGGCAGCTCACATCATATTGCTCAAGTTACTATCCGCGTTCGGGAGCGCCCTTCACCAACATGGCCAACGTCATCCAGGGAGAAAAGCAATATATTGACGCTTTTCTGCGCCTCACCCTTAAACCCACCAGCGCCGCTGACGTCTTTCCCCTGCTCAAATCACTCACGCTGCAGCAACGGCAGGAGTTTGTGGAACTGGCTGACGCCAACCACGTCGTGGTGCGCGCTTTTGAGGCCATCAATCGCATTGCCGGAAATCTTGGCAACCATGATATTCAGGCCTGGGCGGTCTCCGTCCTGACCGGCGAACGTGAGCGCATTACAACTGCGCTCAGTCGCCTGGAGCAGGTGTGCGACGCATTGGAAGACGCGCAGTGCGCAACCGTGGTGATGAAGACTCTGGACCACTTACCTGATCTGGGCAACGACCTTGATGTGGTGGTGGTGGGCGACCGCAAAAATGTGTTGCAGGTTTTCACCCGGACATTCAATGCCAAGGTGGAAGCGCGTAGCTGGGGAGACCGTTTGGCCAACAAATGGAACTTCGTTCTGCCCGGCCTCCGCGAATCCATTGAGGCGCATATCGGGCGGCTCGGCCAGATGGGTGAACATAAGCGTCTGGCGCAACGCTTCATCGGCCGCCGCGTGCGCGTGAACATCAACGGCAACCGGTTCTTCATGCCCGCTCACGAAGAGCGCATTTACGCCGCCACGCTGCAGCGCATGTATCGCCATTTTTATTTCCGGGTTTGTGACATTGTGAATGCCGCCGCCGTGGTGAATTCCGGCAAACTGGATTTTGCGGAATTGCAACGGGGTGCGCAGCTTTCCGGCATATGGACCGGCGTCGCCAGCTTCCTCAGCATCGTTTCCGGCTACGTGCAACAGTACCGCGGAACCGCACTCAGGCTTCCGGCAGAAGTTCTCTCTGCGGCCTCCGTTGGTGCGGACAAAATTTATACCCGCGCTCGCTTCCTGCGCATACCCCTGCTGCCGTACGCCGCAAAGTTATACACACGCCAGCTCAAAGAAACGGCTTTCCGTGGCGACGTTCCGGCAACTCTGCGGCTCAGCCTGCTTCCACCTCTCGCCTCGGCTGCGGCTGTGGCTTTCAAGATCACCGGTAGCGACAAAGGAATTTGGTAAGAAACATCCTGGCTGTCCAAATTATGTTGAATATCGGTTCAGCTCTCAATCTTTAACGCTTTTTCACTCAGGTCTTGAATGGTAAGGTCGTTGATCCTGCATTCCCGGATTGTGATCTCGCGCTCGCGAAACAACTGGATTGCATCTTGCGCCACGGGAAGATCGTTTGGGATATCGGGCGCTACTCGCGGAGAATTGAATTCTTCTTTCGGGTTGGCTTTACGATATTTCATCGCGGCTGAGTCGTCTGGGCAGTAAGTCTTGAGGCTAACCTCTTCTCTACTAATCTATCCGCCGCCTCTTGTGTCATGATCTTCTCGCGCTCCGCCGTCGCAAAAATATTCAGCAGCGTGTCATAGATGGCGTCGATCTTGGCCAGCGTTTGCTGCTCATCCCAGCCCAGCAATTCCCGACAGCTCCCGTTGATGACCCCGCCGGCGTTCACCGCATAATCTGGTGCATACAGAATTCCGCGCTCTTGCAGCATCCCGCCATGCCGCTGTTGGTCCAACAACTGATTGTTTGCTCCACCCACCACCATTTCGGCCCGCAATTTTGGGATGCTTGCAGCATTCAGGATTCCTCCCAACGCGCATGGCGCAAACACGTCCGCCTTGGCAGCCAGAATCGCATCTGCTTGGACTGGACTTGCCCCAAACTCTTTCACCACGCGGGCCACCTTTTCCTGATCCACGTCGGCAACCGTGATCGTGGCACCCACTCTGGCCAATTCGAACGCCAGGTAATAACCCACATGTCCGCAGCCCTGAATGGCCACGGTCTTTCCGGCGAGATCGTCACTTCCCCACCTGAACCTGGCGGCAGCCTGCATGGCCCGGAACACACCACGGGCAGTCTTGGGAGAAGGATCGCCCGACCTGCCCTGTAAGCCAGCCACGTGCTGCGTTTCTTGCAGAATGAATTCCATATCCGAGGGGCTTGTGCCAACATCTTCAGCCGTGATGTATTTCCTACCCAGCGTGTTTACCAGCCGTCCATGCGCCCGAAATAACTTTTCCCGGTCCGGCTCGCCCGGTTGCCGCAGGATGATCGACTTCCCTCCGCCACACGGCAGGCCTGCCAGTGCGTTCTTATAGGTCATCCCCTTGGACAGGCGAAGACCATCAGTAATAGCTTCGTCGTCACTCGAATATTTCCAGAACCTTGTTCCACCCACGGCCGGACCCAACACGGTGCTGTGGACAAAGACGATACCGTGGTAGCCAGCCGTTTCATCCACTCCCTGAACAACTCGCTCATATCCGGGCACACTGAGTTCTTTGATCTGCATGGTGGAGCCCCTTCTAAAGCTGCGGATGGTGTACTCACGACTCTATCAAATGGTTTTGCGAAATAGAAGGAATGCGGTGGTCTGCAATTGCATGGCTATTGCTAAACCAACATGAGCGGGGATTTATTCCTGTGCTTAATCAGGCTCTCCGACGACTTTGGAAATCGCCTCAATCAGCGGCTGGGCAAAACCGTGAACGGACGGGACTAATTCATCCGCCAGCCTTCGCAAGTGACCATCCTCGCCATCCGCGTAGAGAATGATGAGGGGCAGTGCTGGTTTCACTTTTTTGATGGTCCGGGCCAATTCAGCCCTCAGGTCAACGGGAATTGAATTACAAAGGACGGCACCGTCAAAATCTTTCTTAGCCAGCAGATCCATAAGTACCGAGCTTTCCTTGCAACTGACCACGGCACACCCTGCCTGTTCGAGCACAGAATTGCGTACCCGCAACAGAGCGTTGTTATACCCGCTGGAAATGATTATTTTAGGCATCTGGTGCGGTTTGCCGTTAGCGCGATCCCTCTTTCATCGCACGCGGATCACCCGCAAGGGAGCGGACCAGTCCAACCAGCTCTTCTGGGTCATGGCTTGAGAGCGTGTAATCGGCAGCATCACATTTCTCCGCAACCCGGGGAGTCAGGGCGATGATAGGAATGTGGGTTGCCACTTTCTTAATTTCAGAGGCCACCAGGTCGAGGTCTATAGTGCCATCTTTCACCAGAATGGCCAGCGTAATCTTGGGAAAAAGTTGAAAGGTGTCCAGACATTCGCGTGTGCTATGTGCGGTCAAAACATTGAACTTTGCCGATTCCAGCACCAACTTCCGCACTGAAAGGGCATCGTTGGGTTCTGACTCCGCCACAAGGATCGTCGGCCGGGGCATAAACCCTTCTGATGCGAACGCCGCGAAAAAGCAGGAGCGCCAAATAACGTCAGCCAAAATTTCGAATCGTTGCTTAAAAAAGCAGTAGCTTCGTCCAGAGCTTTGCGCTTTGCCTTCAGCCAGCCCTTTTCCATCCAGAAATTCCAGTCGTATACAATTTCCCTGCTTATGCACACAACTTTATTCTCCAGGTCAGGATTCTCCAGGTCAGGCTCCCGCAGCTTCCTGCTCGCGTTGCTGCTTTGTGTATCAACCGTTTTCGGACTGGCTCCGCTTTATGCCTCTGATTCGCAACCTGCTTCTCCGACAGGAACCGCGCCTACTGACGGTCTGCGCTGGCGCATGATTGGGCCATTCCGCGGCGGACGCACCATTGCTGTAAGCGGCGTGGAAGGCCAGCCCACGGTGTTTTATTTGGGCGGTGTGGGTGGAGGTGTGTGGAAGACCACCAATATTGGCGAAACCTGGGAGCCGATTTTTGATAAGCAGCCCATTGCGTCCATTGGCGCACTCGTTGTGGCACCCTCTGATCCCAACATCATCTATGTGGGTACTGGTGAAGCCGACTTCCGCTCCAACCTCACCTACGGCATGGGCATTTTCAAGTCAATGGACGCGGGCAAGACATGGTCGAACATCGGATTGCAGGCGTCGCGGCATATCTCGCGCATTGCTGTGGATCCCAGAAATCCGCGGCACGTTCTGGTGGCAGCCATGGGCAGCGCTTACGGAGCCGGCCCGGAACGCGGCGTGTTCCTTTCCAACGACGCCGGTGCAACCTGGCAGAAAACGCTGTACAAGGATCCTGACACCGGAGCGGTTGACGTGCAGATGGACGCGGACAATCCGCAAATAGTTCTGGCTTCGCTGGTGAGAGATCGCCGTCCGCCGTGGAGCACCTATGCTCCCGCGACCGGGGGAGGCGCCGTTTATAAGTCGGTGGATGGCGGAGCGACATGGAGCCAGATCACTGGCGGAGGACTTCCCTCCGGCGAAATTGGACGCATTGGGCTGGCCATTGCTCGAGGAACTGGTGGTAAACGCATTTACGCACTGATCGACACGAAGGAAGATAAAGATCGCGGGCTTTATCGCTCAGATGATGCCGGCCAGAGCTGGCAAAAGGTAAGCTCTGATGCGCGCATCAGCAGCCGTGGCTGGTACTTTGGCGAAGTGGATGTCGATCCCAAAAACCCGGATGTGGTTTATACGCCCAACGTCTCCATCTATCGCTCCGCTGATGGTGGCAGGAACTTTGAAGCCATTAAAGGCGCTCCCGGCGGCGATGACTATCACGCTCTCTGGATTGATCCAGCGAACCCTGCGCGCATGATTTTTGGCAGTGATCAGGGAGCAGGCGTGAGTGTGGACAACGGCGCCACCTGGAGCAACTGGTACAACCAGCCCACGGCGCAGTTCTACCATGTGGCCGTTGATAATCAGTTCCCGTATCACGTGTACGGTGCGCAGCAGGACTCCGGCTCCATTGACACTGTCAGCCGCAGCAATGACGGATCGATTACTTTCCGTGACTGGCATCCCACGGCGGCCGGAGAAAGCGGATATATTGCTCCGGATCCGGTTGATCCCAACATCGTTTATGGCGGCAGCACCTTCGGTGAACTTTTTCGCTATGACAAGCGCACTGGGCAGGCCCAGAACATCTCCCCTGAAGCGGTTCGGACATTTAACGCTGATCCTTCCGAAGTTGAGTTCCGCTTCAGCTGGACATCGCCTCTGGTCTTCTCCCCACAGGACCCGCATACGCTCTACTTCGGATCGCAAAACGTTTTACGGTCAACAAACCAGGGAAACAGTTGGGAAAAAATCAGTCCCGATCTGACCGGCACGGATCCGAAAGCGTCCCATGAGGGCCCAACCACCGTTGAGAATGCCATGCAACGCGGCCACGGTGTGGTTTATACCATTGCGCCTTCACCACTTAAAGCCGGCGCGATCTGGGCCGGGAGTGACACGGGCCTCATTCAGCTGACGCGTGACGGCGGCAAAACCTGGTCGAATGTTACTCCGCATGACCTCAGTGTCTGGAGCAAGATCAGTTTGGTCGACGCGGGGCACTTTGATGCTGGAACGGCCTATGCGGCCGCTGATCGCCACCGCATGGACAATATTGCGCCATATATTTACCGCACCCACGACTACGGCAAGACATGGACGCGGATTAATTCCGGCATACCTGAAGGCGCTTACGTCCGCGCTGTGCGTGAAGATCCTGTCCGAAAAGGACTGCTATTCGCGGGTACGGAGCTGGGCGTGTTCTTCTCGCTGAATGATGGCGATTCATGGCAGCCGCTGCAACTCAATATGCCTGTATCGCCCGTACATGATCTTGTCATTAAGGGAAATGATCTGGTGATTGCCACGCATGGGCGTTCGTTCTGGATATTGGATGACATTTCACCCTTGCGCCAGATCAGCGCCGACATTGCCGCGCAACCGACCGCGCTGTTCAAACCGGCCGACGCCATCCGTATGCGGGCCAATACCAATCATGACACTCCGCTGAGCCCAGAGCTCCCGGCCGGAGAAAATCCACCAACTGGAGCCATTTTTTACTACTCGTTGAAAGCTCCTGCGCAGGGCGAAGTGAAGCTGGAAGTGCTGGACTCCGCCAGCCATGTGATTCGTACTTATTCCAGCAATGACAAACCGTGGTCGCCGCCTGCGGCCCCAGCGTTTCCGTCTTACTGGTTCCGTCCGACGGACGCAGTTTCAACGCAGCCTGGAATGCATCGGCTGGTGTGGAATATGCATTACCAGACGCCGAATTTAGCGTCGCTTGGCAATAATGTGGAGTACAGCATGGCAACGGTTTTCGGCCAGAACGTTGGTCATGAGCCTGAAGGCGCGCAGGCTCTCCCGGGCAACTATCAGGTCCGGCTTACAGCGGATGGCCACAGCTACACGCAGACATTCAAGCTCACCATGGATCCGCGCGTGAAGGTGGCGCCGCTTGATCTGCAGAAACAATTTGCGCTTGAAACCAAATTGCTCGAAGCGCTGCAACGCGGAGATCAGGCACTGGCGGAGATTCGCCGGGTACGTGCCCAGAAGCAGGCTATCACTCCCGAACTCGAACCTGCCGTGTCAGAAATTGAGGCTGCCGGCCCAACGCCGCGTCGCCCACGAGGCAAAACTTCGCTTAGTGCCGTGAATGGCGCGCTGCTGCAACTGTCGACTGGCATTGCCAGTGCTGATGCAGCGCCAACTTCGCAGCAAGCCGCCGCGGCACAGAAGGCGCTGACTCAAGTGGAGGGCCTCATCAAGCAATGGGAGGCCCTTAAATCCAAAATGGCCACGCCAGCTAAATCCACGCCAGCTGAACAACGATGAGATAACACTATGCAGACAGCGGACGTAGTGATTGTTGGCGGGGGCATTGTGGGATCGAGTATCGCCTGGCACCTGACGGACGCAGGATGCAAGAGTGTTCTCGTCATTGAACGGGAAAGCGCGCAAGGCAAGGGATCAACCGGCAAGAGCATGGGCGGAGTACGCGCGCAGTTCTCCACGCCGATCAATATTGAAATGTCGCTGTATTCAATTCCTTTTTACGCGACCTTTGACGAGCGTCTTGGGTACCCGGCGGGCTATCGACCGCAAGGCTACCTATTTTTAGCCACCAAGCAATCGCATCTCGACTACCTGCGCGCGAATTTCGCAAAACAGACTGCGCTTGGTCTCAAGACGGTGCGCATTCTCAGCGCTGAAGAGATCAAAAGCATGCTGCCGCAACTTCGCTCGGATGACATTCTGGGCGGGAGCTTCTGCTCAACTGACGGCTTTGTTGATCCCTATAGCGCCATGAACGGCTTCATGGCGTGCGCGATAGAAAAGGGCGCCACTCTGTGGAAAAAGAGCGAGGTTACGGGGCTGGTGACGGATGCTCACGGGATTGCCGCGGTGGATACCACACGTGGTCGGGTCCTTACCCGCAAGGTGGTGAATGCCGCGGGCGCCTGGGCTGCTCAGCTCGCCACCATGGCTGGGGTTGACCTTCCTGTATATCCTTTGCGGCGCATGCTGGTTCCGTCTGAACCCTTTGACGATTTTCCACATTCTTCCCCCATGGTCATTGATATGTCCACAGGCTTCCATTTCCGCCCCGAAGGGCGGGGCTTTCTTCTCGCCTGGAACGATCCTGAGGAGATGCCTGGATATAAGGCTGATTTTGAGCCCGCGTTCATTGAGAAGATACTGGTTCATGCCGCGGACCGTGTGCCCGTGTTTGAGAATCTGGCGATTAACCCCAAACGGGCCTGGGCGGGCCTTTATGAAATGTCCCCCGACCACCACGCCATCCTCGGCCCGGTCGCCGCTGTTCCGGGCTTGTATCTGGCCAATGGTTTCAGCGGTCACGGAGTCATGCACGCCCCGTCAACCGGCAAGATTCTTAGCGACCTGATCATGGAAGGACGAACAAGGGTGGTCAGCAACGTTGAACTCTTGTCTTTTGAGCGGTTTGCGAAGCATGAGCTCTTGCACGAGACCGCCATTCTTTAACTTAAGAAGAACTTAGGAAGCCAACGGCTGGAAAATATTCCTACAAAATTCAGGCCCCCATATATTTTGGAGAGCGGATCAGACTCTACTGTTTTAGAAGCAGGCTCATCCGTCGACTGCTATTAAGGGCCAGAGACCCGGAAGCTCTGGCCCTTAAATATTTTTTACCCTCCCGCCGTTCGCAACCCCTATCACCAAAGACTTTTGGCTCTATTTCTGGAAGAAGTTATATTTTTGGACTGATTGCCAACTCTACTGTTTTAGAAGCAGGCTCATCCGTCGACTGCTATTGAGGGCCAGAGACCCGGAAGCTCTGGCCCTTAACTATTTATAGGGCTCGCCTCGCGACAAACCGTACAGCCTGTCTTAACTCCATAGATTTATACTCCTGAGATTTATGCTCCTTGGAACGCGCGGCTCGGCGCGTGGCCAGCTTCCCCGCTTTTTCGTCGTTTAGTGAGAACCGCCTGGATGTGCGTCTCGATCACAAGAGAATTGCTGAAACCATCCAGGACGCTTAGTACATTAAGACCCGCTTTGGACAGTCCCAAGCCAGTTTTCCTCCCAAAAAAATTATGATCCCCATATTTTTTTGCCAAAAACCCACTCTACTGTTTTAGAAGCAGGCTCATCCGTCGACTGCTATTAAGGGCCAGAGACCCGGAAGCTCTGGCCCTTAACTATTTATAGGGGTCGCTTCGCGACAAACCGCTTTACAGCCTTTCTCCATTCCAGAGATTTATGCTCCTGGAACGCGCGGCTCGGCGCGTGCCCGGCCTCTCCGCTTTTTTCCGTTTTCAGGGGTCGCTTCGCGACAAACCGCTTTACAGCCTTTCTCCACTCCCAGAGATTTATGCTCCTGGAACGCGCGGCTCGGCACGTGGTCGGCCTCTCCGCTTCTTTCCGCTTTTCAGGGGTCGCTTTCGCGACAAACCGCTTTACAGCCTTTCTCCACTCCCAGAGACTTATGCTCCTGGAACGCGCGGCTCGGCACGTGGTCGGCCTCTCCGCTTTTTTCCGCTTTCAGGGGTCGCTTCGCGACAAACCGCTGTGCAGCCTGTCTTGATTCCAGAGGATTTATACTCCTGGAACGCGCGGCTCGGCGCGTGCCCGGCCTCTCCGCTTTTTGTCGTTCCTGCGAACTGCCTACGATGGGTTTACATCCCCTGCGATAAAACGCTTCGGGCGCCGATTTGAATCCCATTTAAGAACCTGGAAATAAAACCTGAAAAAATATTTCGGTTTATTTCTGAAACGGTCTCACCACCACGTTCACTAATAAACAGGATGAACGGAGAAGCACCTAAGCTGGCGGTGGTTGCCAAGGGGGTGTCACCGCCGGCTTGGCATTCTCTTTGAATTCCTTTGCCTCTTCAGAAAGGGCGCGGCTCACCTGGCCGCGCCCCTATTTTTTGCCACTCTCAGCCTTGTTTTCTGAGTTCGGTCCTTAATCCAAGACTAAGGGTGCAAAAAAATGATCTATTCTCATCAAACACCTTGGCCACTTCTCTCATCTAGAGAAACCACTGGCAGGTTCACTTGCCGTCCGCCACGTTTGTCTGGACTCGTCTAGAGGGATGTTCAAGGAGAGATTAATGGAGCCAGTTCGCCTTACGAAAGCGGCCGGTCCGGCGTTTGCCGCTAGTGCAGCACACCGTCAACAACCACGTGCCAGGGAGCCGTTTACCCGCAGCACTCGCTTTCGTCAATTCGCTTCCGCTGCTTTTCGTATGTTTCAGAGGCTCGGTGTCAATATCACTCCTCGCCATTTTTATTGGCCCATTCCCGACCTGAATGCCCTTTCGACCAAAAAATGGACGGAGTGCTCCGTCTCTGAAGGCGTTGACCTACAGCTTAACCGCCAGTTGCAATTGTTGAGTTCCGGATTTCTTGCTCCCCAGGCCGAACTAAACTTCGGCGACACGCAGACCGAGTGTGAGCACGAGTTTCATTTCAATAACGGATATTTTGAAAGGGTGGACGCTGAGGTAGCCTACTCCGTGGTTCGCCAGTTTCGGCCCCACAAAATCATTGAAATCGGAAGCGGACACAGTACGCGGCTGATGGCTGCTGCTCTATGCCGCAACCATGAGGAAGGGTCGCCGGGCGAATTGATTGGCATTGAACCACATCCTTCTCCGGTCCTGAAACGTGGCTTCCCGGGATTCACCGAACTGATCTTGAAACGCGTGCAGGATGTCCCGCTGGATTTGTTCCGTTCCCTGGACGCAGGAGACATTCTCTTTATCGATTCCAGCCACGTGGTGGCAGTGGGCAGTGACGTTGTTCATGAAATCCTGCATATTCTGCCCAAGTTGAAACCAGGCGTTATCGTGCACGTCCATGACATATTCATTCCTGCCGATTATCCGGAAAAGTTTGTGATGACCAACCTATGCTTCTGGGGCGAACAGTACATGCTGGAAGCGTTTCTATCCTTCAATCGCGCATTTGAAGTCTTGTGGGCCAGCAGCGCAATGCAGTTTTACCACCGGGATGTTCTGGAACAATACTTTCCCCGCTGGGCCGGCAGCTTTGAACGCATGTCTCCCGCGATGAAAGTCTTTACTCCAACGCTGGACGGCAAGAACGTATGGCCGTGTAGCCTGTGGATGCAAAAGACCGGCGATTGATCGCCACCCGCAACAATCTCAACCCTCAATTACCGGTTCCTGCCCCAGCAACATGAAAGCCGTGTTGCTGGAAAACGTTGCTGGAAACAGATACAGGAAGGACCCTGCCGGCAGCGTCAAGCCCGTCCCAGCCCAGTGTTAAAATTCCTAGCGGGTCATTAAACTTTGGAACTCTGTGCGCGGTACGGAATCTCTTCAACTCTTTGAGGCAATAGAGCTCAAACAATTCAGAGCCGCCGAATGGCCGCGCTTTTTATCGAATGTTTAACGCGCGGGTTTCCCAGTGCTCAGGCTGACGTGGTTCAACACGGGACCCGTTTTTAGTTGTAGGCTAATAGCAAGGCGTTGGGAACGCCCTGCTGTTGATTTCCCCAGCAAGGAGCAGCACACCTATGGCGGCGCCATTAACCCAGGTAGCGGAGCAAACCAAAGATCTCAAGAACGCTGGTGATATCGATCAGCTCACCATCAACACCATCCGAACGCTTTCGATGGATGCCGTGCAGGCGGCCAATTCCGGGCATCCTGGAACGCCCATGGCACTGGCGCCGGTGGCTTATTGCCTGTGGCAGCGTTTTCTTCGCTACGATCCTGAAGATCCCATCTGGCCCAACCGTGACCGCTTCATCCTTTCCAATGGTCATGCCTCCATGCTGCTTTACTCGCTTCTGTTCCTGACGGGAGTGAAGTCAGTGAATTCTGACTACGAAATTCTGGGCGCACCGTCGATTACGCTCGACGAAATCAAACGTTTCCGCCAGATTGACAGCAAAACTCCAGGGCATCCCGAGTACCGCATGATTTCCGGCGTTGAGACAACCACGGGGCCGCTTGGCCAGGGTGTGTCCAACTCGGTTGGCATGGCCATCGCGGAGCAGTGGCTGGCCAAATACTTCAACAAGCCCAATTACGAACTCTTCACGTACAACGTCTTCGCCATCTGCGGTGATGGTGACATGATGGAAGGCGTGTCCGGCGAGGCAGCGTCGATCGCCAGCCATCTTAAGCTTTCCCATCTCTGCTGGATCTATGACAACAATCGCATCACCATTGAAGGCAAGACCGATCTGGCTTTCAGCGAGGATGTAGGTACCCGCTTCCTAGGCTATGGCTGGAACGTGCTGCGTGTGAGTGATGCCAACGATCTGCGCATGCTCGAACGTGCCATCAGGACTTTTACCGAAACAAAAGATCGCCCGACGCTCATCATCGTGGACAGCCACATTGGCTTTGGAGCACCGAACAAGCAGGACAGCAAGGAAGCTCATGGCGAGCCCCTGGGAGAGGAGGAAGTCCGCGGCGCCAAGCGCGCTTATGGATGGCCCGAGGATGCGAAGTTTCTGGTGCCCGATGGAGTTCAGAAGAATTTTGCGGATGGATTCGGCAAGCGCGGCAAAGAGCTGCATGCCGCCTGGAAGCAGTTATTCGAGAAATATACAAAGGAATTCCCAGCACTAGCCGAACAGCTCAACCTTATGCAGCGCCGCCGGCTGCCCGAAGGATGGGACAAGAATCTACCTGTGTTCCCCGCCGACGCAAAGGGCGTAGCATCACGCGACTCTTCCGCCAAGGTCCTCAATGTTCTGGCGCAGAATATTCCCTGGCTGATGGGTGGCGCCGCAGATCTTGCACCCTCCACCAAGACGCGCCTTACGTTTGACGGCGCGGGAGACTTTGAAGCGGGGCATTACGACGGTCGCAACTTTCATTTCGGAATTCGCGAGCACTCCATGTGCTCCATTCTGAATGGCATGTCACTGAGCAAGCTGCGTGCGTACGGCTCCGGCTTCCTGATCTTCAGTGATTATTCCAAGCCTCCGATGCGTCTGGCTTCGATCATGGAGATCCCGGTGATTTACGTCTTCACCCATGATTCGATCGGTGTGGGAGAGGACGGCCCTACGCACCAACCAATTGAGCAGCTTGCGACGTTGCGGTCTATTCCTGGATTCATCGTACTGCGTCCGGGGGACGCGAACGAAGTTACGGAAGCCTGGAAGATCATCATGCAGCTTCGGCACGAGCCCGCGGCGATTATCCTGACTCGCCAGGCGATTCCAACGTTTGATCGCACAAAGTACGCTGCGGCCTCGGGAGTGGCAAAAGGAGCGTATGTCCTTGCTGATGCCAGGGATGGCAAGCCGGATCTGATCCTGATCGGGACCGGAAGTGAGGTTTCACTCTGCGTTTCCTCTTATGAGGAACTCACCGCGGAAGGCAAGAAGGTGCGCGTGGTCAGTATGCCCTCATGGGAGATTTTCGAAAAACAAAGCGTTGAATATCGCGACAGCGTTCTGCCGCCTTCGGTGACAAAGCGCATATCGGTGGAGCAGGCTTCAATGATGGGATGGTCGCAGTACGTTGGCCGCGAAGGACGCATGATCGGCATGAAGACGTTCGGGGCGTCGGCGCCTTTGAAAGAGTTGCTCAAGAAGTTTGGGTTTACGCCGGAAGCTGTGATTAAGACAGCACGTGAGTTGCTGGGTGGGAAGTAGAAACTATTGTTTAGTTGTTTCAATGGCTCACATAGAGCATAGTTGTTTAACCACAGAGGAACACGGAGCACAAAAGACATTTTGCCGCTGATGAACGCAGAGAAACGCTGATTAAAACAGAACTGCTTCATTTCAAGTGAGGAAGGCAGTGATGTTTAGCGATCGAACAAATTTCTGTAAGAAGGACCTCAGGGTCTGAAGCCCAGGTAGTCCTGACTTTGACGGCACGGCTAAAGCCGTGCCCCTTCAAAACGAGGTCGATTGGGATGTTTCGCGTAAGTCCTTTAGATCTTGGGATGACCGGGGAGGGGTAGGACGGACAAGATTGAGTAATTGGGAAATTTGGTAATCGGGTAAGTGGAAAGCAAAATAGCAAATGGCAATTGGCCAGGGCAAAAACGATAACGATTGGGATGTTTCGCGTAAGTCCTTTAGATCTTGGGATGACCGGGGTGGGGGTAGGGCGGACAAGATTGAGTAATCGGGAAATTTGGTAATCCAGTAAGTGGAAAGCAAATGGCAATTAACAATCAGCAATTGGCCAGGGCAAAAACGATACTGATTGGGATGTTTCTCTTAAGTCCTTTAGATGTTGGGATGCACGGGGAGGGGGCTTGACGAAACCCTAAGGGCCTAAAGGCCAGTATTTTTTTGATGGCTTTGCGGCCCGACTGAAGTCGTGCCCTGATACTTGTCTCGATCCGGATGCAAATGCGATTTTCAGGGACTCGGCCCCGCGGCATTTGTTTTGAAACATTGTTCAGCAGAAGTTATCTAAGAAAAAGAACATGCGCATTACTATTGGCTCCGATCATGCCGGCTTCGAACTCAAGAAACTCTTGATTGATTATCTCCAGAAATGCGGGCATCAGCTTAAGGACGTTGGAACCAACAGTACTCAACCGGTCGACTACCCTGACTTTGCCGAGGCTGTGGGCCTCAGCGTTCTGCGTGGCGACTCCGAACGCGGCATTCTGATCTGCGGCAGCGGCGTAGGCGCCTCCGTGGCCGCCAACAAGATTCCTGGCATCCGCGCCGGGCTCTGCCATGACACATACTCAGCGCATCAGGGTGTGGAGCACGACAACACCAACCTCCTCGTGCTCGGCTCGCGTATTATCGGCCCCGAGCTGGCCAAGGATCTCTGCACTGCTTACATCAACGCGCGTTTTACCGGAGAGGAGCGGCACGTGCGCCGCCTCGGTAAAATCCAGAAGATAGAAGAACGTTACGCACTCCAACCAGCGCTCAAGGAGAAGCAACCATGAATCCGATCACTACTGAAGAGAAACAGCCACAGGCGAAAGCTGCCGGCAAAAACCCGCTGCTGGGGTTGCAGGAACAAGGCCAGTCCGTATGGCTCGACTATATCCGCCGTAATCTACTGACCAGCGGCGAACTGAAGCGACTGATTGACAACGATGGGCTGCGCGGCATCACTTCAAATCCGGCGATCTTCGAAAAGGCCATCGCGGGCAGCACCGACTATGCGGACATACTGCAGCAGCTCCGCGCCCAGAACCTGAGTGCGGGCGACATCTATGAGCGAATCGCGATCCGCGACATTCAGGATGCCGCTGACTTCCTTCGTCCTGTTTATGACTCAACCAATCGTCGCGATGGCTATGTCAGCCTGGAAGTTTCGCCGACGCTGGCACGCAAAACGCAAGAGACCATCGAAGAAGCGCGCCGTTTGTGGAAGACCGTGGGCCGCGAAAACGTGATGATCAAGGTCCCCGGTACTGACGAAGGCGTACCCGCGGTGCGGCAACTGATCAGCGAAGGCATCAACATCAACATCACGCTGCTTTTTGCGCAGGAGGCTTACGAGAAGGTTGCTGAAGCTTATATCGCAGGCCTGGAAGATCGGATGAAGAAAGGCCAGGACGTCAGCAAACTGGCCAGCGTTGCCAGCTTCTTTGTCAGCCGTATTGATTCGCTGGTGGACACCACCATCCAGAACAAATTGAAGACCGAGACCGATCCCAAGCGGAAAGAACTGCTGACTTCCCTTCTGGGAAAGATTGCCATCGCCAATGCCCGGCAGGCTTATCGCACGTACGAAAAGATCGTTGCCGGTCCGCGATGGAAAGCGCTGGTGGCCAAAGGTGCGCAATCACAGCGTTTGCTCTGGGCCAGCACCAGTACCAAGAATCCGAGCTATCGTGACGTAATTTACGTGGAAGAACTGATTGGCCCGGACACGGTCAACACGATTCCGCCCGCCACCATGGACGCCTTCCGCGATCATGGCAACGTAGCCCGCACCATTGACCATGATCTTCCCGGCGCCGACAAGACGATGTCTGATCTTGAGAAGGCCGGCATCTCCATGCAGCAGGTCACGGCTCAACTGCTCGAGGAAGCGATCAAGCTCTTTGTGGAAGCCTTTGACAAACTGATCGCCGTCGTCGCCGAAAAGCAAGATACCGCCAAATCAGGCGCAGTCGCGAACAAGCCCAAAGTCGAAGCGCAATCCGCCTTGCTTCCGGGACCGCTCCAGCAAGCCGTTGATTCAACGATCAAGGATTGGGTCGCAAACAACAAGGTCAACCGGCTTTGGAAGCGTGACAAATCACTCTGGACCAATGATGACGAAGATAAGTGGCTCGGCTGGTTGACCATTGCCACAGAGTCTGCCAAAGACCTGCCCAAACTCGACGACCTGGCTGCGTTCGCAAAGAAGACGGGTTTCACACACGTCCTGCTTCTCGGCATGGGCGGATCCAGCCTATGTCCGGAAGTTCTGGCGCTTACTTTCGGCAAGCAAAACGGCTTCCCGCAGCTTCACATTCTGGATTCCACTGATCCTGCACAGGTGAAGTCAGTTGAAAACCAGATCGATCCGGCAAAGACTCTGTTCATTGTTGCCAGCAAGTCCGGCAGCACACTGGAACCGAATATTTTCAAGCAATACTTCTTTGCCGTGGCTGAGAAGGCCCTGGGCAAAGGCAACGCCGGCAAACACTTTGTCGCCATCACTGATCCCGGTTCCAAGATGGAGCAGGTCGCGCAGGCTGACAAATTTCAATTCATCTTCCACGGCGTGCCCAGCATTGGCGGCCGCTATTCCGCGCTCTCGAATTTCGGTCTGGTTCCTGCCGCTGCCATGGGGCTGGATGTGCGCCGCTTCCTTGATCGCACGTCCGTTATGGTGGAAGCCTGCGCCGCTACGGTTCATGCCGACAAGAATCCCGGCGCGATTCTGGGTGCGATCCTCGGCACGCTGGGCAATCAGGGACGCAACAAGGTCACGATTGTCACTACGCCCAAAATCTTTGACGTGGGAGCATGGCTGGAGCAATTGATTGCCGAAAGCACCGGCAAGCTGGGCAAGGGACTGATTCCGGTCGATCGCGAAAAGCTGGCTGCGCCGGATGTTTACGGCAATGATCGCATCTTCGTTTATCTGCGACTTGACGGCGACGACAATTCACAGCAGGCAAAGCTTGATGCGCTGCAGAAGGCCGGTCAGCCGGTTGTCACCATTGAAGTAACAGACATCTACGATATTGGCCAGGAATTCTTCCGCTGGGAGATCGCGACCGCCGTGGCCGGATCCATTCTGGGCATCAACGCGTTCAACCAGCCTGATGTTGAAGCAAGCAAGATCGTAACCAAGCAGATCACCAGCGAGTTTGAGAAGTCCGGCAAGCTTCCGGCAGAAACTCCGTTCTTCGAAGTTGACGGTATCAAGCTCTTCACGGATGATCGCAACGCGCAAAACCTCACCAAGCTCGCGGGCAACAAGAAAGACCTTGCCGGATTGCTGCGCGCACATCTTGGTCAACTCAGTGCAGGCGACTACTTTGCCCTGCTCGCCTACATTCAAATGAACGGAGATCACGAGAACGCGCTGCAAGCCATGCGTCACGGAGTGCGTGACAAGAAGCATGTGGCAACGTGTCTCGGGTTCGGCCCGCGCTTCCTGCACTCAACCGGACAAGCCTATAAAGGCGGTCCAAACAGCGGCGTCTTCCTGCAAGTGACTTGTGACGATGCGGCCGACCTGCCTGTTCCCGACCAGAAATACACGTTCGGCGTGGTGAAGGCGGCGCAAGCCCGCGGCGACTTCCAGGTATTGGCAGATCGTGGCCGGCGCGCTCTACGCGTTCATCTGCCGAAAGACGTGAACGCCGGTCTGGAAAAGTTAAACCGGGCAATTCAGGAAGCTCTGGGCTAAAGCTGTTATTGCCCAGCCCATTGTTTGACACCAACCTTAACGACTTTGAACGCTCGAACGAAAGAGGAAACATGCAATTAGGAATGGTGGGTTTAGGCAGGATGGGCGGCAACATGGTGCGCCGACTGATGCGCGGGGGGCACCAGTGCGTGGTTTCCGATCTCAGCGCGCAGACAGTTGCCGAGTTCGCCAAGGAAGGCGCGACCGGTTCAAAGTCACTCGATGACTTTGTAGCCAAACTCACCAAACCTCGTGCAGCCTGGGTCATGGTCCCTGCCGGCGATCCCACGGAGAAAACGGTTAACACTCTGGCCGAGCGCTTTGAAGCCGGAGACACCATCATTGATGGCGGAAATTCCTACTTTAAAGACGATGTCAGGCGCGCCCACAAATTTAAAGAGCGCGGCATCAACTATATGGATGTTGGCACCAGCGGCGGTGTCTGGGGTCTGGAACGGGGCTACTGCATGATGATAGGCGGGCCGAAGGAAGCGTTTGATCGTCTCGATCCCATCTTCCGCACCCTTGCGCCGGGAATCGGCGATATTCCGCGCACGCCCGGCCGCGAAAAACTTGGCGGCACATCTGAACTTGGGTACCTTTACTGCGGCCCTTCCGGCTCCGGACACTTTGTGAAGATGGTCCACAACGGAATCGAATACGGCATCATGCAGGCCTACGCCGAAGGCTTTGACATCTTCAAGAACGCCACCTCTGATCAGTTGCCGGCAGACATCCGTTACGATCTCAACCTTGCCGATATCGCCGAAGTCTGGCGCCGGGGCAGTGTTGTTTCGTCATGGCTGCTTGATCTCAGCGCGATGGCGCTGGTGGAAAATCCCACGTTATCTGAATATGTGGGCTTTGTGCAGGATTCCGGCGAAGGCCGATGGACGGTCCAGGCCGCTGTTGATGAAGCGGTTCCCGCAAGCGTTCTGACAGCGGCGCTCTATGCGCGCTTCCGTTCCCGCCAGGACCATACCTTTGCTGACAAATTACTGAGTGCGATGCGGCAGAAATTCGGCGGCCACATTGAACAGTCCCAAAAGAAGTAGCCCGTTTTACGGAGAGTGACTCTCATGCCTCAAGAGCTTGAACACGAAATGCCAAGTCTGGAACAAGCGCCCACCGGAACTTCGCGTCCCACCGGCCCTTGCGTGATGGTGATCTTCGGCGCCACCGGTGATCTTACCGCCCGCAAACTGTTCCCTGCACTCTACAATCTGGCCAAGAGCAACATGCTTTCGCGCGAGTTTGCCATCGTGGGCGTGGGGCGGAATGACTATTCCGTCGATCAGTTCCGGCAGATCATGGGCGACAAGCTCAAGACTTTTGCCACCAGCAGCGTGGATAACGATCTAAAGGAATGGCTGCTGCTCCGACTATATTATGTGCAGGGCGAATTTGATGATGCGCAGCTCTACAGCAAGCTCGCGCAGGTGCTTACCGAAATCGATAAGAACCACAACACGCACGGCAACTATTTCTTTTATCTCGCAACCAGCCCAACCTACTTTGGACCGATTTCCGATCATCTGGGATCTGCCGAACTCATCTGCGAGAAGGACGGTCACTGGCGTCGTGTGGTGTTTGAAAAACCGTTTGGCAGCGATCTGGAATCCGCCCGTGCTTTGAATAAGCAGGTGAAAAAGTACCTGACGGAAAATCAGATATTCCGCATTGATCATTATCTGGGCAAAGAGACGGTGCAAAACATATTAGTCTTCCGCTTCAGTAACGGAATCTTTGAGCCGATCTGGAATCGCCGTTACATTGATCATGTCCAGATCACCGTGGCGGAAACTGTGGGCGTGGAGCAGCGCGGCGGATACTTTGACATGGCCGGCACACTGCGAGACATGGTGCCCAATCACATTCTTCAGTTGCTTTCGCTCACCACCATGGAACCGCCCATCTCATTCAGTCCGGACGCGGTGCACGACGAGCAATCCAAGATCCTTCATGCCGTGCAGGCCATGACGGACGAGGATGTACTGCACAACTCTGTCCGCGGGCAATATGGACCAGGTGAAGTAAACGGAGAGCGTTTGCCCGCCTATCGTGATGAAAATGGCGTGCCGGCTGATTCAAAGACTGAAACGTTTGTCGCCCTCAAGCTGCTCATCGATAACTGGCGCTGGGCCGGAGTTCCCTTCTATCTTCGAACAGGCAAGCGTCTGGCGTGTCGCTATACCGAAGTTGCCATTCAGTTCCGTCGCGCTCCCTTTATTCTGTTCCGTGATACGCCGGTGAGCAATCTGAAAGCAAATCAACTCGTGATCCATATCGCACCGGACGAAGGTATTTCCATGCGCTTTGGAGCCAAGATCCCCGGCGCGCAAATGCGGGTCGGCTCGGTGGAGATGGACTTCAACTACAACGATTACTTCGGCACCAATCCAAACACTGGCTACGAGATTCTGCTTTATGACGGCATCATGGGCGATCAGACATTGTTTCAGCGGGCCGACATGGTGGAAGCCGGCTGGTCCGTCATCAATCGCGTGCTCGAAGTCTGGAAAGCCCTTCCGCCGCGCACGTTCCCTAACTATCCCGCCGGTTCGTGGGGACCTGCTGAGGCAGATGAACTGATTATCCGCGATGGCCGCCATTGGAGGAAGATTCCCGAATGATCCTGGCCGGCGATATTGGAGGCACGCATACCAGAATCGCTCTCTTCGAACCCAATGACAACAAACTCTGTCTGGTTCTGGAGCAGGTCTATCCCAGCCGCGATCATCAGGGCTTGCAGGAGATTGTGGAATTGTTCTTGCGCGAGCATCCTGCCCAAATCAGTGCAGCTTGTTTTGGAATTGCCGGCCCCATCATCAAGCAGGCTGTCTCCACACCGAACCTGCCATGGGTGATTGATGGCAGCCAACTTTCGCAACAGACTGGGATCCAGCAACTCTGGCTGATCAATGATCTTCATGCGCATGCTTCGGGCGTTGATGATCTTGCTGCCTCGGATTTCGTTTCCCTCAACTCTGCAATTCCCCAACCTGGAAATGCCGCGCTCATCGCCGCAGGTACAGGACTTGGCGAGGCAGGGCTCTACTGGGATGGCGCCGTCCGTCACGCTTTTCCGTGTGAGGGCGGGCATTGCGATTTTGCTCCTCGCAATGATTTCGAAGTCGCGCTCCTGCAATACCTGATGAAGAAATTTGGCCGCGTCAGCTACGAACGTATCCTGTCTGGGCCTGGCTTGCACAATATCTATGACTTCCTCCGCGATTCGCGGATTGAAACCGAGCCACCGACCTTGAAAGACGAACTGGCCCAGGCTGCGGATAGTGTCGCAATCATCTCACTGCACGCCCTGAAGGGCGATGCGCCCATCTGCATGAGAGCTTTGGACATTTTCGTGCAGGTTTACGGCGCGGAAGCCGGCAATCTGGCGTTGAAGATGCTGGCTACGGCGGGAGTTTTCATTTCAGGCGGGATAGCAGGTAAGATTCTCGCCAAGCTGCAGACGCCTGCATTTCTGAACGCTTTTGTGGCCAAAGGACGACTGCAGCCTTTGATGGAAACCATCCCGATTAAGGTCATTACCAATGATCGCGTGGGATTGTTCGGAGCGGCCCGCTATGCCCAGCTCAAACAAAGCGCTATGGTAAACGCTTATTGAAATAGCAAGGGATTGGGACAACGTATTTTCGACAGAGTATCAGGATGACCGAAAACATCAGACGCCCGCGCAAGCCGGACTACCTCATGGTGGTTCCGGACGTGAACGGCTTGAATCGGGCCGCAGTCGATGACATCAGAGTTGCGGCAGAAGCAGCCATTCGAGAACATGGCCGTTTCACGATCGCGCTTTCCGGAGGCAATACGCCTCGGGGAGTCTATTCATTGCTGGCAGAAGAGAAAGACACTTTTCCCTGGACCAAAACATACTTTTTCTTTGGTGACGAGCGCTCCGTCCCGCCCGATCACCCGGACAGTAACTATCGCATGGCCAGAGAATCGTTATTTTCCAAAGTTCCGGTACCTGAGCAGAATATCTTCCGGATTGCAGCCGAACTCGGTGCCGCAAAGGCGGCGGAGCAGTACGAGAACACATTGAAACAATTCTTCACACTTCAGGCGGGCCAATGGCCCCGCTTCGATCTGATCCTGCTCGGCATTGGAGAAGAAGGGCATACGGCTTCCTTGTTTCCCGAGTCGGCTGCGCTCACGGAGACGTCCCGTATGGTAGTTTCCAATTGGATTGAGAAGCTGAAGACTGAACGCATTACGTTTACGTTTCCCCTGATCAACAATGCAGGAGAAGCCATGTTCCTGGTGGCAGGTGCAGGTAAAGCAGAAATCATCAGGGATGTCTTTCTCACAGAAGGCGAAAAGTATCCCGTGCAGCGAGTTCAGCCTCTCAATAGCGAACAAAAAGCGAATCACGCCATGTCTTCGCTCTTTCCAAAACCCGAAGCTCCCTCTCCGCTGGTCGGGATCGCCCGACTGGCGGCCGAGGGAGAAGCCATTGCTGAAGGCCATCAGGTTGAATATCTGACCCTGGACAATCGCTCTCTGCTCACGCGGTGCAATTCATCCCGTATGCCTTTCCAATGGATGATCAACCCTTATCGTGGTTGCGAGTTTGCCTGCAAGTACTGCTATGCGCGTTATACGCACGAATTCATGGAATTGCGCGATGGTCTGGATTTTGAACGCCTCATTTTCGTGAAACAGAACGCGGCATGGTTTCTTCGTCAGGAGTTGAAGGCGGTCCGCAAGGGTGAGCGAATCGCGATTGGCACGGCGACCGATCCTTATCAACCAGCGGAACGCAAATTTGCCGTGACTCAGGCCATCCTGGAAGAATTGGCCGAACATAAAGGGCTGAGCATCGGGTTGATTACCAAATCAGACATGATATTGCGTGACACTGCTTTGTTACGTGAGATTCACAAGCACAACAGACTCTCAATCAGCGTGACAATCACGACCATGAACACTGATTTGGCACGAAAGCTGGAACCCAGGGCCCCTCGCCCGGACCTGCGCATGAAAGCGGTCCAGCAGCTGTCCCTGGCAGGATTGCGTGCAGGCATTAACTGTGCACCCGTCCTTCCGCAAATCACTGACTCTCAGCCTGATCTGGAGGAACTGGTTCGCCAGGCAGCCGATGCCCGCGCGGCTTTCGTTTTTTGCAACGCATTGTTCCTGAAGCCCTGCGCAAAAAATGTTCTTCTTCCTTTTCTGCAGGAACATTTTCCGAAGCTGGTACCGGTGTACCAGCACATGTACGCGGATCGCGCCTATCTGCCGTCGCATTACGGAGACCGCGTGTCAGCGCTGGTGCGCAAGCTCTGTGAGAAATACCGAATGGGTCACGATAGAAGAAGCACAGATCCCCAGCACGATCCACTTGCCCATCAGTCGGCACCGGACGCAACCCAGTTGGGGCTTTTCCCGTCCTGACTGAGTTCCTTTTTGGCACGAATTCTGGCCCGAAACATTAAAAACTTTCATGAGAAGCCGTGGAATCCCCGCAAACACATGAAAGCAAGCCAGATATTTTGCTTGCGTAAATCATTAAAGACCACTATTGTACTTATGGACACGGACTGGTACATGTACCAAACTCTAGACTTAATGTCCACTAGTACATGCACTTTAGAATTAGGAGCAGGTCTAGGGAAGTCGACATATTTTGGTGAATACGCAGTGAAAATGCGGTAAGTCACAACAAAATACCGTTCCCTTCCAAAAGTTCTTGGACTATAGTACAGGGCAATCCAGAGTCTCTACGTTATTGATGTGGGGATGCAGTTCAGGAAGAGCGCCGCAAACGAACAATGGGCGGTCAGTACTTGAACACAGAATTTGCAGTAAAAGGCCAGTCGAGTATTAGAGGTTGCCGTTTTCAAATGGAACATCAGGTGATCGTTACGGGCTGTACGAAAGTACAGCATAAAAAGAGAAAGAATCTGTAACGATCGGGGTCAGCAGTTCACATTAGTTCTGAGAAGAAGTATTTGTATCCGGGTTCGCTGGGCAAGCAATCGGCGAAATGTACAAAGATTCTTCCAGGACCTTAGCGGATGGGCATTGTGAGTCAGACGGTCTGGCCGCAGTGCTTCCACCGAAGCGGGAGGTGGAATTTGCGCATACTGGTAATTGAGGATGAGCCAAAAGTTGCTCGTACACTTGTAAAGGGTCTGGAAGCTGACCACTTTGCTGTCGATCTTGCAGGAGACGGAGAGGAAGGCCTGCAACTAGCTACCGAGATTGATTATGACGGAATCATTCTCGATTGGAATTTACCGAAACTGGATGGTTTGACCGTTCTCAAGAAGCTCAGAAAGTCCGGCTCCAACATGCGGATCCTTCTTCTGAGTGCACGTAAGGAAGTCTCTGATCGCGTCTGCGGCCTTCAGGCCGGCGCCGATGATTATCTGACCAAGCCTTTCTCGTTTGAGGAACTCCTCGCCCGCGTGCATGCGTTGCTTCGCCGGCCGCAGGAACTCCTGGACAAGCTCAGCGTGGAAGATCTGGAACTGGACCGCATGCGTCACATGGTGACCCGTGGCGGCAAGCAGATCAACCTGACGCAGCGCGAATACGCCGTTCTTGAATATCTGATGCGTAACGCTGGCCGCACCGTCACCCGTACCATGGTGGTGGAGCACGTCTGGAACCTTGGCTTTGAGGGCCTCACCAACATTGTGGACGTGTACATCAACTACCTGCGCCAGAAGATTGACCACGGCTTTGAAAAGCCGCTCATTCACACGGCGCGCGGCGTTGGTTACATGCTGGCTTCCAATCAATAAATGAAATTGCTGCTGACACGCCATCTGCGGACGCGGTTGGCGTTACGGCAAACCTTCTCATTCGCGCTCCTGGTGGTAGTCCTCGCCTGGAGCGCCTATGGTTTGCTGGCGCGCCATGTTTACGGTCAATTGGACGATGAAGTCCAGGACCGTTCCATTGCCGTGCGTACCATGTTGCAGGTCCGCGATGGACATGTTCGCTGGCTGAATCAGGAAGCGGACAGCGAAGTCCGCGAACAGTTCGAACACGCCATTCGCTTCTACCAGCTCCTTGATGAAAAGGGCCGCGTTCTCGATTCTTCCCGTGAACTCTCTCGGTTTCAGCTTTCACCCAGCAAGGAAGCGCAAAACACTCTAGTCACCGGGATCGCATCCTACGAAACGCTTCAACTGCCGAACGGCATTAGTCTGCGCGTATCTAATTCTCGCGTGCTGGGATCAAAGCAGCAGTTTTATCTGTTGCGTCTGGGTGTATCACTGTCCGACATCGAAGACCGCATGGCGAAGACGCGGTACACGATGGTCGGGCTGCTTCTCCTGATTATTCTCATTCACGGTATGAACGCCTGGCTCATGGCCGGAACGACCCTGCGGCCTCTGGAAACAATCCTGGCCGCCGCTAAGCAGATTACTCCGTTTGACGGCACCACGCGCCTGCCTGTTCCGGGCACTCATGATGAATTTGATGAACTCAGCACCGCGTTGAATGGAGCCATCTCTCGTTTGCAAAGCTCCTATCAGCGAATGTCGGATTTTCTGCGCAATCTGTCGCATGAAATTCGCCAGCCTCTTACCATCATGCGTTCGGAAACGGAACAGGCGCTTCGCTCCAATCAGGCTGATTCCAAGTACCGGGAAACTCTTACCAGCCAGTTGGAACAGATCGATCTACTGGCGCGCACGATTTCAGGCTTGATGGAGTTGGCCCAGTCAGACGATGACGTTGTCACGCTTCAATGCCAGTCTGAGGATCTTTCCGAACTCATTCAAGCCGCAATTGATGGAATGCGGCTCAAGCCAAATGAACGCAATATACAGATCTCAGGCATGGTGCAGAAGAACATTGTCGGCCAGTTTGACGCGGCCCAGATCTGGCGGCTCATCCTCAATCTGCTGGACAACGCCGTAAAATTTAATCGGGTGAATGGCCGCGTGGATGTCTCTCTTACCGCGCATGACGGGCTGGCCATCCTTTCCATCAGTGACACAGGTAGCGGCATGCCCAAAGAGGAGCAGGCCAAGATCTTTGAACGCGGTTACCGCTGCCCCTCGTCCCAGCTGTCAAGTGTGCCTGGCACAGGGCTCGGTCTTCATTTCGCTCGCTCCATCGTCCACGCCCACGGCGGCCATATTGACTTTTCCAGTGTGGACGGCGAGGGTACTTGCTTCCGCGTGACTCTTGCGCTCTCGCGCGTACCCGTTGTTACCACTGACGGTGAGCAGCGGATGTTGGATTCAGCGGTCCACTAACCACCAACAATTCTGGCCGCTTGCTTACCCGTATCCCTTATAAACCTGCACTGCTCCACTGCAGCTAAGCAACACATTTCGCGGCCCTTTGCAAGAATGAGGCCATCAACAACTGGCAATCCAGGTCCTGGGATTAAAGAATTTAATCGTTTACCAATAGCAGTCTAATTTCCGGATTAGATACTTATGCTGGTTCTGATAGGTGCGTCCGGCAGCGAATGGGCTTCTCGAGCGAAGCGCAACCGTTGATATTCACCTGTTGGGCCTGAGCGCCGCAGCACTTGCGCAAAATTGAGCAGTTAAGTTCGTTCAGCGGGAACGATCACAGACTGATGATTCCTTTCGGGGATTCGGGTAGCGAGCGGTATACGGACCTGAAATCCAGGCCCTTTCCTTCCCTTACCCTCGGAACAGTCCGGTGATTTCCAGTATGAACGTTGACGGATCTTCGTGACCGCTCAGACGCTGGAAAACCGTCTTGGCGAGGAAAGCAGGGAGCTATATGTTGCCAAGGAAATTTGCGGGCTGCATGTTTGTGCTGGCCGCAATCGCCATCTCATCGGCCCAGAGCGCGGTATCACCCCAGCAGCCACAGGGAAACTCCCAGAATCCAAACACACAGAATTCAGCCCGACTTGCACCGGGATCCGTACCGCAGCAACGGCCTGCGTGGCGTCCAGGACAGCAGTTACAACCCAAGCCTTCGCCTCAAGTGGTTCAGTCTCAGGCAGCGCCAAATTCGGTTGAACCCACAACCGGAGCCAGCATCGCATGGCCTGGCGCAGCCAATCATGCCCGCGTAACGTCCCCGCAACCGGTCGCCAGTGTTGCCGTGGCGCGACCGGTCAACGCAACAGTGTTGGCAAGTCCTGCTTCCGCGGTCAATGGCGGTATGCCCATAGCTCAGCCGCTGATCGGCTCAGCCGGACGCGCGGGAGTTGAGTATCGCGGAGGTTTACTGAGTGTAGTTGCTGAGAATGCTGAGCTGGGCAAGCTGATGCGTCTGGTAGGCAATCGAACTGGTGCTCAGATTGATGTTTCGGCTGACGTGGCCAATGAGTTGGTGATGGCCCACCTTGGCCCGGCCAGCCCGAATGAAGTTCTCACTGCCCTCCTCGACAGTTCTCATCTGACTTACATCATGATCGGCGAAGACAAGGTGAGCAAAGTGGTTATTCGCCGGCGCTATGGCTCGGCTGCTACTCCAGTGGTAGCTCGCCATCGCAATTTAGGTTTCCCAGAACCGGGTGCTGACGCGCAGGCAAACACGCAACCAGAACAAAGTGGCCAGTCCGATGAAATCAGCCCTGTTGGCGAGATGGCGCCGCCCGTCACCCCGTCGCGTTCACCATTGATGCGATCTGCTTCATCACAGCCTGTGCAGCCCGGACAATCCCAGGTATCCGATGCCAACAATCAGAATTCTCCTATTGAGAACGTTGATGTTCGTGGACAAGTAGGCGGCACGGAAGCGCCGGAGCAGGCTGAATCCAATCCGCCACAAAGATAGACGGACTGCGGCTTCCACGCCGCTGAAAAGTTCCTGGCCGCGCGGCCAGGATGTTCAAGCGATAGCTTTGCTGTACTTTCGGAGTTGGATGGTCTTCGCGACAATCCAACTCTTTTTTCGTCGCAGTCGAATTTGGCTGCCGAGCGCTGCTTTAACCTCGCAGCTAATTCCTCTAATGAAAAAACTTAATCACCTTTTATGAATTCCTTAACGTTAGGGGAGCATCCTGTTTCCAGGCAGAAGGCAGGTTTGAGCGGCCCTTCCGGGACAAATCATGGTTTGCACGCGACTTGTGCAGCTAATGAGTCGCAAGTTCCATACCCTGTCATTGCAAGTCTCCTGACGGAGGGAATATGCAGAATCTGGGATCGATTGCCCACAAATGCACCTTGGCTAGCCGCAATTTCCTTACCTGGGGTAAGCCCGTTGTTGCCCGGGTTTGGATTAACGTCGCATTTCTGTTTCGCTAACAAGTCGCGTGCCCAAGCCCGCTGGACCGTAAAGACGTAAGCCTCCGCGTCTTCGAATACTTTTTCAGATTCTTTTGTCAATCACTAAAATCTTTCGCCCTCTTCAGTACCCATCATTAAAAGCCCCTCGCCTGAAGCAAGGGGCTCGTCTCTTATTGAGCAGATCCAGGATTGGGCAAGATCTAGCACGGGGCAGATCTAGCAATGAGGCCGAAGCCTAGTTGGGTGCTCCTGCTCCACGTAAAACGTTGGCTGCCAAAAAGCCTTTAGGGCCTTTCAAGAGCTCAAACTCCACGGTTTCGCCTTCATTCAGCGTTCGATATCCGTTCTCCTGGATTGCGGAGAAATGGACAAAAACGTCCTCGCCGGTTGAGCGTTGAATGAAACCATATCCTTTCGCGCCGTTAAACCACTTAACTGTACCCTTCTCTCTCACAAACTAACTCCTTTCGCCTCAATGAAAATTCTCCCCTGCCGGAATCAGGATGAGAGAAGAGGTTGCTGCTTTGGCCGGCCAGTAAGTCCTTGCAACAAAAAAGGCCGCCCTGAGCGAGCACGTTGTCCCGCGCGGGCAACCCGGCTTTTTCGTGAAGTTCTGCTGCTCTGCACAAAAACATCAACCCAAAATGTCCTGTCGGAGAAGTAACTCCTTTCAGGAGCAACGCATGATATTCAGGAACTCTGCATTTTGTAAAGCAATTTGTTGCGCATATCTAATCAGCGCTGGAGGCTAAGTCGTAAGTCAATTCGTGCATATGGATGAGCAAAAGCCGGATCGAATTCGAAAATACCTGTCAAAATGAATACCAAAGTGAGTAAAAGACGAGCAACTTTCGTTTTTTCATTGGCGCTTTTTGATCTTTCAACCAGCTCTGTTTTTCGATAGGATTCGTTCGACCTTCCATGCCATCCACACGCTCATCATCGGCCGCCCCGGCGCGGGCGCCCCTGCCGGAGACTGCAGCGGAAAAGCTCGTTCGCCACTGGAGACTGATGGTGCGTGAGCGCGGCATGCTCACGCTGCGTTATCTGACTAAGACGGAAGCTCACACGTTCGCGTTTTCGGTTGCGGCTAACGCCATTCTGTCGTTCTTTCCGTTCATGATGCTGATCATGTGGCTGATCAGGAATGTGTTTCACTCGCAGATAATGTTTGACGTGGTCGCCCAGCTATTGCGTGATCACCTGCCCACTAATCAGGAATTTGTCATTCGCAACCTGGACTCCATGGTTCGGGCCCGCCAGCGCGTGAAATTCGTTTCCATTGCGATTCTGCTCATTACCTCCACGGGCGTCTTTCTGCCTTTAGAGGTCGCATTCAATCAGATTTGGGGCTTCACCAAGAACCGGTCTTATCTTGGGAACCAGATCGTCTCGCTGGCCCTGGCTTTTGGCTGCGGACTCCTTGCCATGGCCTCCATTGGGCTTGCCGCAGGTAATCAGTGGGTGGTCCAGTTCATCTTGTTCGGGCACAAGAACGTAGTGTTTAACGTGATCACCACTATCGTGCTGAGAATTTTGGCAACACTCGCCAGCATTGGCCTGTTTTTTCTGCTGTATTGGCTATTGCCCAACGGCAAGGTGAGCGCCACCAGCGTCCTGCCCGCGGCCGTGGCTATGGGACTCATCTGGGAGGGGAGCCGGTACCTTTATATTAAGTCTCTTCCTTTGCTGAACTTCCCAGAGGTGTACGGGCCCTTTTCCATTTCCGTAACACTTATGTTCTGGGCCTTCCTTTCGGGCCTGATGGCATTGGCAGGCGCCCAGTTAGCTTCTGATCACTCCCCGGAAAGCGAAGGTACTTTCGTCGCCGTGAACAGCGCTGGCGATAATGTCATAGTGCAGGAAATCGCCTCAGAGATGACGACCAACCAGGTCTAGCCGGGCGATTTTCGTTTTTCCTAATTTTCACTAATCGGCCGAAACAATCACCCCTCGGCCCGATTAGACTTTAACTGCGGCACTTCAACCTCGCAGCCCTCCCCTTGCTTATCTGCCAATGTTCGTTGAACAGATCTCTGGGCCTAGAAAGACTGTTTATAGCTGTTGAGGCTCGTAAGAGCCGGAGAAAATCATTTGTATTACCCAAAGGAGAAACGATGATTACTACGATTCTGGACACCATTCTTGCCGCCATACTGCTGGGAACGGCGGATACGACCCCAACATCCGACGTAGGAGGCGTCCCACCACCAACCGGTGTCCCGAAATAGACCTTATTGCAAAATCGATTTGAAGTGATTCGAGTTGGACATGGAAGAGTGGCTGGTTTAAGCTTGCCACTCTTTCATGAATACTATTGAGCTGGCATTGAGCTGTAGTTCTGTTGCTCTGCAAGCATTACTGCTCGTAATCCTCGTATCGAAAAACCTTCAAAAAACGTTCCTCTGGTTCCTTACGTATCTCGCTACCAATTTCTTCTTCGGCGCAGGACTCCTGCTGATCAGGAACCATCCGCAGCCTTATTTTTATACCTACTGGACCGGGGACGCGATTGTGACGTCGCTTGCCATTATGGCTTGCTACGAGATCTTTCGCGCCATTTTCCTGAACTTTTTTAAGCTGCCTGGCTTTCGCGGACTCTTTCCTGGGGCGTCTATCTTATTGGTCTTCATCGGCTCTATCCGTGCGCTGGCAAATTCGGGATCGACGCTAAACGAAAACCTCCTGATATCACAGATCTTCTCCCTCGAAATCGCTGCTGGTATCCTGCAAGTCGGAATTTTCTTTCTCTTCCTCGTCCTCGTGCAGTTCTTTCGCCTTCCCTGGAAACAGTACACTTTCGGTATTGCGGTCGGTTTTGGTGTATCCGCCGCTGGAAGTTTAGTGGCTTTTATGGTTCGTTCCGAATATGGAACGAAATTCGATTCAGTATTCCGAATCGTCGTTCCTCTGACATACACTATCGGCGTCGCTATTTGGCTGCTGACCTTTTTATGGCCTGTAGCAAAGGCTTCCATTGAAGCAACCCCGGC
>WNFD01001549.1_pt1 | contig 37409 bp, 32 predicted proteins | sample 5400491 | NCBI WGS metagenome assembly WNFD01 (sample SAMN13153343, study PRJNA577476) | soil metagenome | isolation source: 120 cm saprolite under Douglas fir tree site 2 hole 2 replicate 2 | place: USA:California | collected 2015-04-18 | reverse complement strand
CACAATTTATCTGACGATAAGCACCACGACTGCCGACCTCACGCACGCGGTAGCGTCCGCCGCGCGAGCGGCTTCGTTCTGACGGGCAACCCGGAAATTATTCCGGGCCAGAAGTCGGCTTCCGGGAAGCTGGAAATTCCTGTCAGGGCTTGCCTATTTCCGCCGGATTGACGGCCAGAAAAGCAATTCTGCCTTGAGTTTAGCGTTTATCGGGTCGCCCCGGAAAAGACCGCAACGGCTGCCAGCAAACTAATAGCTTAGTTGGAAGTCATATCCCGCGCTGGTCTGAAGGTTCCTTAACCCGCTAAAGAGCGGCGTTTGATCGAGCCCGGCCGACCAATACCTGAGCTTTAGTCGAAAGGGCTAGAACGCAAAATGTGCAAATCTCAAATACGCGCGCATTCTGGCGCGCGAGCCAGTGGGGCGATGTTAATGTGCGATGAATTGCCTAACTGGTTACTATTCAAGGGCTTTAAGCGTATTCGACGACGCCCTCAACACCGACCGAACGGTCTCTGCGGATAGGAAATTTTTGAGGCGATTCGTATTCCACAAGCTTTTCCACAGCAACAATGGCCGGAAACCTAGCGCGCAAGTCAAACTCCCTAATGTACTTACCGTCCGGTTTCTACAGTGATTCCTGTACCAAGGGAGTTACTCCTCCGCTGCCATACCACCCTCGAGCAAGGTCTCAAATCTGGTGCAGTTCTTTATGAATGCCATCTTTACCTTGCCGATGGGACCATTACGTTGCTTGGCGATAATGATCTCAGCCTTGCCTTGGACGTCGGGATCGTCCTGCTTGTAGACCTCTTCGCGGAAGATGAACATTACGAGGTCGGCATCCTGCTCGATCGAGCCGGATTCGCGGAGGTCGGACAATTGTGGCCGGTGATCGCCGCCGCGACTCTCGGGAGCGCGGCTCAACTGCGACAGGGCAATCACGGGAACGCTCAACTCCTTCGCCAGTGCCTTCAACCCGCGTGAAATCGCCGAGACCTCCTGGGTTCGGTTTTCGAAACGCTTGCCGCCACCGGACATCAGTTGCAAGTAGTCGACAATAATCAGGTCCAGCTTGCCGGCCGATTGTTTCAGGCGCCGCGACTTGGCCCGCATCTCGCTCAGAGAAATGCCGGGCGTGTCGTCGATGTAAATGGGCGCGTGCGCGAGTTGCTCCATGGCGCGCACCAATTTCTTTGTGTCGTCCTGCCAAAGCGAGCCGGTGCGCATCTTATGCGCGTCCACCCGGGCCTGTGAACACAGCAGGCGCAGCAGCAGCGCCTCGCGCGACATTTCGAGCGAGAACACGCCGACTACCTGCTGGTCCTCGATGGCGGCGTTCTCGGCAATGTTCATGGCGAAAGCGGTCTTGCCCATGGAAGGACGCGCGGCAATGATGGCGAGATCGGAACGCTGCAGGCCGCTGGTCATCTCGTCGAGATCGGTGTAGTGCGTGGCCAGCCCGGTAATGCGTTGACCACGCTGCAGAAGAGCGTCGACCGTTCCGAACGATTCGCGGACGATCTCCTGTATGCCCATGAATCCGCGGCCAATGCGCTTTTCCGAGAGCTGAAAGATGGCGGCTTCGGCATCGCTGAGAACGTCTTCGGCGGGATCGGACTGATCGGATGCGCGCGCAATCGCCGTATTGGCAGCGGAAATCAGCCCGCGCAGCAGCGCCTTGTCGCGGACGATCTTTACGTAATGCTCGATACTCGGGCGGTCGGGAACTCCCTCGAGGAGGCTGGAAACGTAAGGCACATCTCCAATGGCCTGCAAATCTTTGTGCCGATCGAGTTCCTCGATCAGCGTAATCATATCGATCGGCCGCGAGGATTCCGCAAGATCGACCATGCGCGAGTAAATGCGCCGGTGGGAATCGAGCGAGAAGTCTTCGATCCGCAAATGCTCGGCTGCCTGGTTGTAGGCAAAGTTGTCGAGCAGGATCGCGCCCAGAATGGAGCGCTCGGCTTCTACATTTGCGGGAAGACTGCTGATCGTGTATTCGGAAGTTGCCATAATATTTCGCTTGCCGGTTGAAGCACATTAGCCGTTTGCGCCCTGTGAATGCGAGGAGCGTGCTTTGGAAAACTCAGCTTTAATCCAAAGAATTTTCCGCCGCGCGTCCAGGCTGTCGCACTGGCCTGAGTGTAGGGGAACAAAATACGAAAGACAAGAACCACATGGGAGGAAAAACAAATGCGGCCCGGGCCAGCCACCCAAGCCGCATTGTTCGTGGAGTTTCCTGTCCCACCTTCCACCGCTAGACGGCGGGAGAAACTTCGAGCCTTACAGCGCACACATGGAGCGCCGCATTTGCCCGAAGCGGCCGCAGAATCGTGACCCAGCGATCACTAAACTGCTAAGCTCTACGGTGGCCAGCGGCCCTTTCCTGCTCAATGAGCGGGATGGGGGAGGAGGCCGCAATGCCCGGACAACCAGCAGCGCTTACGCGCATTTCTGGAATGTTCCCCAGCAATTCACCCTCGAGAATCGCTGGCTGCCGCTGGCCCACCGCAATCATCCGGCAAGCTCAGGAACCTCTCACGTTTTCGATGAACCCACTCTGTGACAGTTTGGCGCAGACTGCAACAGGAAACAGCCGCAGACTTGTGCAGAAACTGTGGAGGACAGCACTTGCTTGTGGAAGGCGGAGGAAAACTAAGAATAAAATCCTAATCTTTGAACTCAAACAGCTTTGAAATTCATAACTTGTACACCGTTAAACTTTATGGAAACCCACCTGTTCAAAAAAAGGCACGGCCCAGGGCCGTGCCTTAACATCATAAGCGCTTGTCATCCCGAGGAGCTAATCCCTCACTCCATCCATAAACGCCCGCAGCTTCCGCGAGCGCGACGGATGACGGAGCTTCCGTAGAGCCTTGGCTTCGATCTGGCGGATGCGTTCGCGGGTGACCGCGAACGACTGGCCGACTTCTTCCAAAGTGTGCTCGCTGCCGTCTTCGAGTCCGAAGCGCATCTTGATGACTTTCTCCTCGCGCGGGGTCAGCGTGCGGAGGACCTGTCCGGTCTGGTCCTTCAGGTTCACATTGATCACGGCTTCGGCCGGCGACACGACTGCGCGGTCTTCAATGAAGTCGCCCAGATGCGAATCTTCCTCTTCGCCGATTGGCGTTTCGAGGGAGATCGGCTCCTGCGCAATCTTCAGCACCTTGCGCACTTTGGCCACCGGAATGTCCATGCGCTTGGCGATCTCTTCCGACGTCGGCTCGCGTCCCAACTCCTGCACCAGCTGCCGCGACGTGCGGATCAGCTTGTTGATGGTTTCGATCATGTGGACGGGGATGCGAATCGTACGCGCCTGATCAGCAATTGCACGAGTAATCGCCTGCCGAATCCACCACGTGGCATAGGTGGAAAACTTATACCCGCGGCGGTATTCGAATTTGTCGACAGCCTTCATCAGGCCGATGTTGCCTTCCTGAATCAGGTCGAGGAACTGCAGGCCGCGATTGGTGTACTTCTTCGCAATCGAAACCACCAAACGGAGGTTGGCCTCAATCAGCTCACGCTTGGCCTGCTCCGCGTCCATGTCGCCCTGGATGATCTCGCGCTGCGTGCGCTTGAGTTCCTGAAACGACACGCCCGCTTCCGCTTCCAGCTTCTCCACTTCGCCGCGGATCGCGCGAGACTGACGGCGGTATTCCTTTTTCTGCTCTTCGCTGCGAGTGGCCTCGGCCTTGCGCTCCAGGTTCTGCGCCTGGCGATCGAGAGAACGCATGCCGTCGACGGTTTTGTTGAGCCGTTCGATCAGCCGCTTACGCTCATTGTTGGTAAAGCCCAGCTTGCGTACCGCCATCGAAACCCGAACGATGGCACGAGCCAGGCTCCGGCGAGCGCGGCGATGGTCCTTGGGCCGTTTTTTCTGTGAGACCTCGGCGTACTTCTCTTCGAGGACGTTGGCCTTCTTGTACAGCTTGGCCATGTCATCGATCTTGCCGGTGAACTCATTCAGGCGGTTCTGCAGGATCTCGTCGGTGATTTCCTCTTCGTCGAAGGTCACCACTTCCTTGATCGAACGAACGCCCTTTTTCAGGTCTTCGCCCATGGCCAGCAGTTCGCGGATCACAATAGGCGATCGCGACAGCGCCTTGAGCACACGAATCTGCCCACGCTCGATGCGCTTGGCGATTTCCACTTCGCCTTCGCGCGTAAGCAGGGGAACTGTTCCCATCTCGCGCAAATACATGCGGACGGGGTCGTTGGTTTTTTCCAGGGCGCCGGGGGTGAGGTCGAGTTCGACGTCCTCGGAGCCTTCTTCCACTTCTTCGAATTTTTTGTCGAGTGCGGAGGAAGGCAGTTTAGGCCCTTCCAGCACATCGATTCCTTGCGTACCGATAGTAGTAAGCAGATCATCCAGGTCTTCGGGACTGTGCACGTCATGCGGTATGAGGTCATTGACCTGGTCATACGTGAGATATCCCTTTTCTTTGCCTGTATCGATCAGCTTTTTTATATCGTCGTACTTGTCATCAAGAGCCAAGAGGTGTCCTCAAATAACTCAATTCGCTCACGCGGAGCGTGTGGTAAAGTCTTCAAAAGGTGGGAATCTGGGGTAGCGCGGGATTGTGCCCTAGCACAAACTTATAGATGCTAACACATAAGTGCTGGCATGTCTATTACTTGCCCCAACAGAGACTCCCGCCGATCACCGCTATCTCTAACTTTCCTAAATACTTAGATGGCTCTGACAGCCATTTTGTTTCATGCAGTTCTATTGTTTCTGACGGGCATCCCTAGCCCGCTTTCCGCCAGGCCTGGATCCCTTAACGCCCGGCTCAACCGTTCCAGCTCAAGAAGCAGGTCCTTCAGGCGGCCTTTATCCTCGCTGACGCCGGGCTTCTTCAGCTCCCGCTGGACCTGTTGCTGCTGGCGTCGCAAATGAATGCGCCGCAGGGCCCGAACCGCGCCTTCGACGCGCTCCGCGGTGAGGTCTTCGTCTTCCTTCAGTAAGATCGACGCCAGCAGCCTGCGCTCTCCTTCCGAGCGGGGCACTTCCATTACATCGGCAACTCCCGAGCCCGCATTGAGCAACGCCTCGGCCAAGGACTCGGTTGCTAGACCGCGATGCAGTCCTTCGCTCTGCAGCACAAACTGCGCCTGGCGGGCGGGATCAAACTCTTCTTCTGCGCCGTCGCGAGCGGAAACGTGTTCCTCGCCCGGCTGCATCTGGCGCGCCGAAGCAAGTGCCCGAATCAGAATGCGCTCTGCGTCGGTAATTTGCGTCTCTGCCGGAGCTCTGACCGCCGCTGCCGAACGGTTCACGGCTACATGCCTCAATTCCTGCCGCAGTACTGCGGAGTCGATCCCCAGCTTCTGCGCAATCTCCTGAGCCAGTTCGTCCCGCACAATCCGGCTGGGTACGCGTTGGATGTGGGGCAGCAGGTATTTGACTGCTTTATCCTTACCTTCGGCGCTGCGCACCGGGAATTGGATGCGCGCACGTTCGATCAGGTAAACGAAATAAGATTGTGAGTGCCGCAGTGCATCTTCATAAGCGGCTTTTCCTTTGCGCCGGATGTAGAGGTCGGGATCGAAGCCCTGCTCCAAGGTGAGCACCTTGATCTGGAATTCCTCTTCGATCAGCAGGCCCAAGGGGCGCTCGGTCGCCTTGGCACCGGCGGTGTCGGGATCGAAGTTCACAACCACGTTCTTGCTGAAGCGAGCCAGCAGCTTGGCCTGCAGTTCAGTGAAGGCCGTGCCTGAACTGGCAATCACATTCTGAAAGCCGGCGGCATAGACGGAGATGCAATCCATCTGGCCTTCGACGAGGATGGCATAGTCGAACTTGCGGATCCACTCCTTGGCGAGGTCCAGATTGAAGAGCACCCTTCCCTTGGAATAGATACCCGTTTCAGGCGAGTTCAAATACTTGGGCCCGGACTTTTCGTCCGTGGCCAGCGTACGGCCGGTGAAGGCAATGATCCTCCCCGCGTCGTTGGCGATGGGGAACATCACGCGGTTGCGGAACTTGGAGTAGAGGGCCGCGAGGCGGACCTCGGACCTCGGACCTTGGACATCGGCCTCTGACGCCGCGGTACCTTCAGCGCCGTCCTTCCGAGCGGAGCGAGGAATCCGGGCTGGCTGAGGTCCGCGGTCCGCGGTCTGACGTCTGCTTTCCCGGCTGCTGTCTTCCTGCTTCCAGGAAAACAATCCGCTCTCGCGCAGCACGTCCTCGCCGAACTCACTCTTCAGCCGATCCCGCAGCAGGAAACCAGAATCCGGCGCATATCCGATGCGAAAGCGTGAAATCGTCGCCTCGTCCAACCCGCGGCCCGCCAGATATTCTCGAGCCCGCGCTCCCTCGGGACGTTTCAGGCATTCCTGAAAGAATGCAGCCGCGCGCTCGTGGATTTCGAGCAACTGCGCGCGCAGGCGAGCTTCCTTGGCCTCGGTGGGACTGGAAAATGTGACCTTAGGCAGGGGGATGCCCAGCTTCTGGGCAACGAGCCGGACTGCCTCAGGAAACGTAATGTTCTCGACCTTCTGCACAAAGCTGAAGACGTCCCCTGAAATTCCGCAGCCGAAGCAGTGATAGAACTGCCGCGTGGCGTGTACAGAGAACGATGGCGTCTTTTCCCCATGAAATGGGCACAGTCCGGAATAGTTCTGCGCCCCGGCTTTCTTGAGCTTGATGTAGTCGCCCACAATGCGGACGATGTCCGCCTGCTGCTTGACCGTGTCTTTGAAATCGTCAGCGCTGGGCATGGATGGACTGATGGGCCTGGATGACGTGACACTTCTCCCCTTTGGGATTGTGAGCCAGAGTGCCGCTGATGGGAATATAGCAGCCTCTCTTCACATGCGGAAAAACTGTGGATTACGCGACTATTCGGTTGACGCCCTAGGAAAAAGCAGACTTTATGACGAATCTTCCGCTTCTTGAGGGAAGGAGGATCGTCCAAAGGACGATTTTACGCAGTCGATGCATCCCTACACGCGCTAGTGCACTTCATCCACGGATACCAATCCTTCCCTAAGTTCAGTACAACGCTCCCTACAGGCTGCCCATGATGTACACGCAATAGCTTCGCGGCTGACGTCGGGTCATAGTGTGAGGGGTAGGGATGCTTCGGCTCGCCTTTCCTCTTCGCGAAGCGAAGTCGAAGCATCCCTGCCTCAATGACCCAATCGCAGCGCGTGACGACTTAAACCTCCTGCCCGAAACGCCGATAGGACGCTTAGGAGGCTCTTCATTCCTACGCTTGATACGGCGGATCATTACGTGGCGTCGGTGGTCGAGAAATACCGGGTTGCCACCGGCCCCGGCTCAGCGGCGCACGAGGCTGCGCTTGAGGTGATGCCTACTCTGAAGCAGTGGGGCAACCGCTACCTGCAGAGTATGACTCCCTCTGGAGGCTTTGCCAAGGGCACGGTTATTACTCTGGGTTCGCACATCGACATCTTAATCCTGCTACGCCACGCGCCCGAGATTGCGATGCGGGACATCTTCTGGAGCCTGTTCAAGTTCTTGACCGACCGCGGCTTTCGGCCTCATACCCATGAGGTTGCGATGCGGATTCAGTATAACGGGCTCGACATCGATTTGCTGCCGGCGTGCACGGTAGAGGGCGGCAGCCACGATCACATGGTTTTCGACAAGAATTCCGCAAGCGGAATCGGCACCAACGTGGCCCAGCACGTTCATCTGGTCGCAAACTCTGGACGGACACAGGAAATCTGCGCACTGAAGATATGGCGGGCGCGAAGCTCTCTGAATTTTCCTTCGCTTTATCTGGAGCTCACGGCTCTCGCAGCCCTGGAAAAAGAACGCCTCGGGCAGTTGGCCGATAACGTGATGACGGTTCTTCGATACATCTCGGCGCGTCTGGCAAAGAGTGTCGTCAGAGATCCAGCCAACCCTGACAACGTAATTTCCGACGCCCTAACCGCGAGCGAGAAGCAAGTCATCGCCAAGGCTGCTGCCAAGGAATTTTCAGACGAGAATTGGAAGCGAATCCTGTGGTGATGACCGCGTGGCTGGAATCCGGCCTGCGTGCGGCCTTACAGTCTAAGCTCCACAACCGTGGCTCCCGCTCCACCTTCGTTCTGCGGAGGCTCGACTACTGACTCCACGTGGGGATGCTGTTGCAGCAGTTGCCGCAGCGCCTTGCGCAAAATGCCCATCCCGCTGCCATGCACGACGCGAACCCGGGGCAAGCCTGCGAGAAATGCCCGATCCACAAATTTTTCTACCTCACGGGCGGCATCGTCTACGGTGCGTCCGATCACGTTGATCTCGCTGGGGACGGTCAATCCTTCGCTCTCGAGTGACACCGAGATTCCGCGTGCGCGCGCTGCCTTGACTGGGGACTCGGCTGCCGTGGACAAGACTTCGGCAATGTCGTCCCGCGCGATCTTCATCTTCATCACACCGACCATCACTTCAAAATGATCGTCATCCAGCTTGCGCACTATCCGTGCCGGGCGCCCGGTGGATTTCAGCTTGACGCTGTCACCCTCGGAAACATTTTTCACGATCTGCGGCTGGGCATTGGGATCGCCGCGGTCGGCTCCGGTCGAGTGCGCGACCACGGTCGAATCGAATTGCTCTTGGAATTCCCGCCGCAGCTTGGCGATACGCCGCTCCGCATCCTTGGAAAGCTTCTGCGCTGCCGCCCGGTCCTGAATGGTGTTGATGGCTTCGCGGGCATGGTAGTCAAAATCGCGCAGAACGCTCTCCAGCTTCTTTTCCATCTCCCGAACCTTGGCCTGCTGCTCTTTCCTGCCTTCGGCGGCAAGATTCGCCTTCTCGCGTTCGAGTTCTTGTTCACGTGTCTTCAGACGAAGCCGCTCGCTCTCCGCCTGGCGCAAGTCTTCGTGAAGGCGATCGAGAAATTCTCCTACGTCCCGCGCTTGCGTCCCCAACCGTGCCCGCGCCGCTTCGGTAATCGCAGGATTCAGACCGAGCCGTTGCGCGATGTTGATTCCAGCCGACGCTCCTGGCACGCCAACTTTCAATTCATAGGTCGGCTGCAACGTAGCTTCGTTGAATCCCACGGAGGCGTTCACTACTCCCGGTGTTGTCGCTCCATAAACTTTCAGCGACGTGTGGTGCGTCGAGATTATGGTCAGGCAGCCGATCTGGCCGAAGTGCCCGGCAATGGCCACGGCCAAGGCTGCGCCTTCTTCGGGATCGGTGGCCGATCCCAACTCGTCCAGCAAGACCAGCGATTGGGCAGTCGCAGTGCGCGAAATGAAATCGATGTTGGTTACGTGGGCAGAGAACGTCGAGAGGTTTTGCTCGATAGACTGATAGTCGCCGATGTCGGCCAGGACCGCGTCAAATACCGGGAGTTCGGCCCGGTCAGCGGGAACCGGAATGCCGGACTGGGCCATCAGCGCCAGCAGACCTACGGTCTTCAGGGTAACTGTCTTTCCGCCCGTATTCGGACCGGTGATTACGAGTTGTCGGCGGTCGCCTTCCAGTTCCACGGTTACCGGGACGACTTGACCGCCTCTGAGTTTGAGGTTGCGCTCCAGTAGGGGATGCCTTGCATTGCGCAGAAGCAGGCGGACTTCGCCCGCCCTGGCCCCTTCGACTTCGCTCAGGGCAGGCAGCCGGGGGCGGCTGTCCCCACATGGATCTTGCTGGTCCCCGGCGAGGTTGCTCAAGTGCACTGCGACGCAGCGATAGTCTTCGGCGAAGCGCGCTTTGGCGAACTGAAGTTCCAGTTCTTCGAGAACGTCCACGGCGGCAGCTATCGCATCCGCCTGCTGCCCAATGCGTTGCGTCATCTCGAGCAGAATGCGGTGGATTTCTGCCTGCTCTTCATCCAGCAGCCGGACCAACTCGTTGTTCTGCTCAATGGTTTCCAGAGGCTCAACGAACAGAGTTTGTCCGCTGGAACTGGCGCCATGCACCACGCCCTGTACGCGGCGCTTCTGCTCGGTCTTCACCGGGATCACAAAGCGCTCACCCCGGATCGTCACCAGTTCGTCCTGTACCGCTCCACCTTCGGCAAGCCGCCGCAGATATCCCCGGAGCGATTCCTGAATCGCACGTCTTTGCTTCTCAGTTTCACGGCGAATCCGCGCCAGTTCGGGCGAAGCGCGGTCTTCGAGAGTCCCGTCGGGCTGGATCTTGTTGCGGAAGAAACGCAGAAACTCGGTAAAATCCACGATCCGATCCGAGAGTGTCCGCACGCGGCGCCAATCCGACCTCATGTTTGCCGGGGGATGAGCTGCGATCTCACGCCACTCCGCGGCGCGGTCCACAACCAGGACAACATCGCGGATCTCCGCTGTTTCCAGAGTGGCTCCGGTGATCGCTGATTTTGCGACGAGCTGGCCGATCTCGAGCAGTCCGGAGAAATCAAAGCGTCCGCCTACGCGCCGAAATTCGCGAATTTCATTCGCCAGTTCCTGCTGGTTTGCAATCCAGGTGCGATCGGTGGAAGGCGCAATTTCGGCAATACGGCGCTGGCCCAGCGGAGAGGAGGCGTACCCGCGCAGAAGCTCAAGCAGAGAATTGAACTCGAGCACGCGTGCCGAACTGTGGATGAGAAGCGGCAAGGACATCGAAATTAATGTTACAGGAAGGGCAGTGAAAACTATGGCCATGCGGCGAGAGAGGAATCAGATTATGAGTTATGCTTTGGCCGCACCCGCTGCCTGCGCAGCAGGCTCGGCGGGGAACCGCAAAACGAAAAGCGCGCCGCCCTCCGGTTTGTTCTGGCAGGTAATCTGTCCACCGTGATCCTGAACCACTCCGTAAACCGCGCTCAGGCCGAGGCCGGTGCCCTTGCCCACTGGCTTGGTCGTGTAAAAGATCTTCAACGATCCTCCTCCCGCCTCTTCCAGCGCGTCGATCGAGTTCTCGATGATTTCTATGAACACCTGGAAGAGCTGGTTCGCATTTCCACAGACACGCGGAAATTCAGGGTCAATCAAAGTCTCGACCCGGATACGGCTGGTATGATGTTGCGATTCCATCATCTGCGCACTGCGGTGCAAGAGCACGCTCAGATCGACCAGCGCCTTTTCTCCAGGCCTCTGCTGAGCAAAACTCAATAAGTCTGAAACCAGATCCCGGGTTCGGCGCGCCTGGTTCACAATCTTGCGCACCAGCCCGTCCTGCTCAGCGCTCAACGGCTCATTCGACCACAGGCGTTCCGAGCAGCCCATGATCGCCTCCAGCGGATGGTTGATTTCATGGGCTGCGCCGGCAACCAGACGACCAAGAGAAGCCAGCTTTTCCTTCTGGACCAGATGACTCTGGAGCCTCTGCTGGTTTTCGTATCCGTTGCGCGATTCCTTCAGAAGACGCATCAGCGTTTGATCCTGAATGTATTGCCGCAGGAAGGCAAAGGCCCCCAGCACCAGCATCGCTGCCAGCACTGTAAACAACCGGAACATGCGCGACTGGGCCGGCGACTTGTCCCAAAGAAAGGTCCACAATCCTAGAATCGGCAGAGACAGAATTGCCAGCATGGACAACTGGGGCGTGATTTTCCTCAGGCTCCAATCTCTTGGCGGAGCGCTCTTTAACTCCCACCCGCGTGACGCCAACGCCGTTGCCACCATCCAGCAAACCGCGCCTACCAGCGGAACGTCGTACAGGCTTCCCGAGTAATACGTGCCACGGACTACGGCTTCATCGAGGGCTTGCGAGCCTACTGTGTAGAGAGCTGCTGCCCCAAGAAAATTCAGGTAGAGGCGCTTCCAGGCCCCGGAGCTCGTCCAGACCGCGAATGCGAGTACAACCAGCAGCAAGATGTTTTCCACCTCGTAGAGCAGCACGTAGTAACGGTCGTAGGCCGCTACGTTCAGGACCACGTACTGGTCGGGGAAAACGATGAAGGAGTATAGGAAAACCCACCACACCAGCAGCATCAGGAAGTGCAGAGTGCTGAGGTGAAAAGTGGATTCCTTTCGCAGCAGGTCCGGGCGCCAGACTACAGCGGCAATCATGGGCACCAGATGAAAGAAAAGAATGATGTCGGCGAAATATGGATCAGGTACGCGCCGGTGCTGTATCGTCTCGCAAACCGCCCATGCCGCCTGGTTAAAGGCCCACAACGAAAAACCAAATGCGAGCAAGGCCCAAAAACTGCGCTCCATACCGGGCCTGGAGAGAGCGTTGGCCAGCGCAATGGCCGCTGCCATGGCCACAAGCAGGAAACCGAAAACGTCTCCAAAGGCCGTCAACCCCGAGCTGGGGTGTGCGGTCAAGGACACTCCCGTGAAAGCCAGAGTGATCCCGGCCAAGGCAACAAACCAACGGTGGCGTCGGAACAGACTCATCCGCCTATAAGTTTATGGGAGCCAATCCGGGATTCCGAGAGCAGATTGGGATCCTGCTGGTTACTTTCGTCACATCTCCGATGCTTGCCGACCATAAATCTCCATTTCCGGTCATTTGGCTCTCGCGCTTGACCGAGCGACACCGTGCCTGAAGATGGTCTAGAATCGTCGAGAGGGAGCGGCATATGCACAGCTTCCTCGGTGAGCAGCTTCCTCAGTGAGCATCATGGCATTCCCAATCACCCGCCTTCGACGTTTGCGCCGCACCGAAGAACTTCGCAACCTGGTGCGCGAGACCCGCCTGACTCCCGATTCGTTCGTTTACCCCATGTTCGTCTGTCCCGGTGAAGGAGTCCGCAAGGAGATTCGCTCCATGCCCGGGGTATTTAATTTCTCTGTGGACGAGGCGGTGAAGGAAGCGCGCGAAGTCCACTCCCTGGGCGTGCCGTCCGTGATCCTGTTCGGCCTTCCCGACAAGAAAGACGAAGTCGCCACCGGAGCCTGGGCGGAAAATGGCATTGTGCAGCAAGCTGCGCGCGCCATGAAGCGCGAGGTACCCGGCCTAATTCTCATGGGGGACGTTTGCCTCTGCGAATATATGTCGCACGGCCACTGCGGGGTCGTGAAGGCTGCACCACAATCGTTGGGCGCAGCGGTGGTTACGCCTCCGATTGCGACCACGGAATACGAAATCGTCAACGACGCCACGCTCGAACTGCTGGCCACTACCTCGGTCTCCCTCACGCGCGCGGGCATCGACATCATCGCTCCGTCTGACATGATGGACGGCCGCGTGGCTGCCATTCGCAAGGCCCTCGATGAGTCCGGCTTTCTGAACACTCCCATTCTTTCTTATGCCGCCAAGTTCGCCTCCGGTTTCTACGGACCCTTCCGCGAGGCCGCCGACTCAGCGCCGCAGTTCGGCGACCGCCGCTCCTATCAGATGGATGGAGCCAACCTGCGCGAGGCCATGCGCGAAATCGAGGCAGACATCGAAGAAGGCGCCGACATGATCATGGTCAAGCCCGCCATGCCATACCTGGACGTGATCGCCGCCGCCCGCGCCCGCTTCGACCTGCCGCTGGGCGCCTACCAGGTCTCCGGCGAATACGCCATGATCGAGGCCGCCGCCCGCAACGGCTGGATTGAACGCGACCGCGTCATGCTGGAATCGCTCGTCAGCATACGCCGCGCGGGGGCCAGCATCATCTTGACGTACTACGCCAAGGACGCCGCCAGGCTGCTGGGGTGAGTGTGTAAGACAGCGCTTTCGGCTGGCCCGGTCAAGCCCGTTTGGCTCACCCCTTGCTCAAAAGGGGCGCTGCGCTCTCCATCTTCATAAATGGCGACTCGGCAAGCCGTGAAGGGTGGACCTCGCCTCTCAGTCCGAAAAAGCGGCAAAAGCTCATAATCAGCGGACGCCACTTAACTGGGTCGATGTGGCGGCCGTTCTCCATTAGCAAGTCCTCGGCGACATGCAGCTTCACGATGTGAATCTCGAACATGTTGGCGTTCACGTTCTTGCCGAACGGACGCACGTCATGCACGATGCCTTCCATCTGCACTGGACACTCGCGAATGCGCGGCGGCGCAACGGCCATTGACGCGTCAGACGTCAGCCCAGCGATATCGAATTTGTCTGGCTCATAGCGATATCCCCAGCCACTCTTTTTTTCCGGAACGGGATTCTTGCCGGTAGTGAGCGCAAGCCGATCGACGTGCGTCACTTGGGCATCCGATGGCAGGTTGATCACGCATTCGCGCGTGCGGATGAGATTGTCGGAAGTTTGGCCCATGGCGCCGAGGCCGAGCATGCAGCTCCAGCCCAGCCACCATGCCGACGACATGGGCGCGATGTTGGGGGAGCCGTCCCGGTTCAGCGAACTGATAAGTGCGACCGGAGTTCCGAAATAGAGGATGGTGGGATCGATGGTCTTGTGCATGTGACGACGATAGGTCTAGCGTCGCGTGGGGAACTATCCGATTCTTGCGCTGAATGTTTCTTGTGCTCTGTGGTTTCCAGACACTGCAAAGTGAGGGGTTAGACTCTTGTATCTTGTTTCGGCACATCAGCATTCCTGGCGGAACACTTCGCCTCCCCACCAGCATCTACACTCCCGTCACGCCTTGCCCTTGAAACTTCACCTCGACCTGGCGGCGGTCTTCGTCCGACACTTTGAACATAGCGCGCGGCTTCAGGTTCATGAAGCTGGCCACGAAGACTTCGGGGATCTGGCCGATGCGGGTGTTGTAGGTGTTGACATCGTCGTTGAAGAACTCGCGACGGTCGGCAATGCGCTCTTCGAGTTCTGTGATGCGATTCTGCAGCTTGAGGAAATTTTCGTTGGCTCTAAGCTGCGGATAGTTTTCCGCCACTGCGAACAAGCCGCGCAGCGCGCCCGTCATCATCAGGTCAGCCGTCGCCTTCTGCCGGATGCTGGCGGCGTTCATCGAGGCGGCCCGCGCCCGCGTCACTGCCAGTAACGTTTGCTGTTCGTGCTGCATGTAGCCCTTCACCGTCTCCACCAGATTGGGGATCTCGTCGTGACGCTGCTTGAGCAGCACGTCAATGTTCGCCCAGGCGCGGTCGTTGTCGTTCTTGAGCCGCACCAGTTCGTTGTAGAGGATTACCGTGTAGACCAGAGCGCCCGCCAGAAAAAGGAAGAACGCCATCCCCGTAATGATGTTGCCGCCCATTCGCCGCCCTCCCGAAAAACCTAGTGGATAACAGACCAGCCAGGCAGCGCAATCGTGGGATCCAACTTGATACGCCCACCCGGTTGCAGGTTCGGCAAATGCTACTCGAAGAGCGGGTGGTGCGCAAACTAGGGTAAAAGGCCGACGCAAATGGCATCGGCCTTGGCAGCGTGGACGCAGCAGAGACTCAAGGCTTTTTCGGGGTCAAGTCGCAGGCCTGTTTAACTCTTTCAAGATCCAACCCCTCGGGAGAAAATTCGGCGATCTGCGGACCGCTTTTCGTTCTGACCTCCACCTTGAACATCCTGGCGTCGATCAGGCCGCGGGTGGTGCCTTTATCCATAGAGAGGAAATGTCCCCGCACCCAGTTCCAGCCGTGACGGGCGTGGAAGTCGTCGATGCGGACCATCACCTCCATCTTGGGCTGGCCCCAAAAACCAGGATGATCGGGGCCGCCGAGCCGGACACCGGGATTGAAGTCCGCCAATGCCAGCTTGCCATCTGTGCAGAAGAGCTCAATTCTGGGCGGGTATTCCGGATCTTCGCGAAAGTAATTGTCAGCCAGGAGTTCGAATCGGACTCTCTTGACCCCTGTCATCTTGTCTTCGGACTGAAACTCCATCCACTTGCCGCCGGCGCTGACGCCGTCCTGCTCGCCCTGGTAGGGGCTCATCGAACCGCTCTGGGCTTGGGCCGCTAAGGCAGCCGCACCGAACAGAATCAAACCCGCGCAAAGAGCCGCAATGGCGCGACTTGCATCATGAAAAAAGCGCAATGCCTTCAAGGTTTCCTCCACACAAAAACTTTCCTTAGTTGTATTGAACCCGGAAGGCGGCTAAGAAGTTGCTTCAAGAATTGCCCTAAGTTGCGGAGAGCAGCGTCGCCCGCCATGCGCCGTCCAGACCTCGGACCGGACTCCTAGTGTGTGTCAACCTTGAGATCCAGGTAGACCTGGGGGCGGTCATCAAACTGGCCAACCGACTTCGTGTCGCTCTTGTGGCCGTTGTACTGGGCGTAGACCTCGTAATCCACGGCAGTGGAGAGCGCGGGGAAGCGATACGTGCCGTCCGCACCAACGATGTAGGTCTTCACCGCGCGGGTCCGCGTATTGGTGATGTAGACCACAGCATTGGGAACCGGGTTGTCCTGGTGGTCGAGCACCTTGCCATACAGCAGCCGTCCAGCAGCGTTGTCCTTCTTGTCGGGGGAGGCGTGGGCGACAGCGCCCAAGGCAACCAGCGCGCACACGGCGACGAGGACTATGGTGACTGACCGTTTGTCATTCATTCGGGTCTCATTGTCTCACGGGTTCTTACGACGTCTCATGCCCAGGTCTTCTAGATCTCAATCAAGATGCCCGGCCTATCTGGTTAGATGCAAACTAACATCCACCCGCTCGTCGTTTTCCACGTGTACAGGCACGTCCTGCAGTGGGTGCAGCGGCCTTCCGTCGGTGGGCTTGAAATTCTTGGTGTCAGCCCATACTACGTAATCGGCCTTACCAGCGGCGATCCTCTGAGCGAACTCGCCGCGGTGGTCGGAATAGAGTTCCCACCTTGCCTTTTTGTCCTGGGCACGGCGGATCTTGACCTTGACGCCGAAGACTGGACGATCGTCCGGCCCCCAAACGGTACCAAAGATCAAAGCATAGGGCTGGTCCGGTTTTAGCTGCTTCTGAGCGCCGACGAGAGGATTTCGCGCGCCGAAGGCGGAAAAGAGCAACAAGGCGAGGGACAGACTTGCGGGACGCAAAGAGCGCCAAGCCCTAGGAGTAATCACCGTCTTCGCTTTCCTCTTCCTCTTCCTCTTCTTCGTATCCTTCTTCCACCGGTTTAAGTTCCAGCGGATTTGCAGTAACCACCTCAAAGTCGGTGCCGCACTCGGGACAGGAGATAATTTCTCCTTCGTCGACTTCGTCTTCTTCAATATCCAGATTGGTCTCGCACTCCGGACACAGCATCACAAACCTCCCTTGCTTAATAGAACCTCCTGATAATATTTAATTCTCCGCTGCGGTTGGTCAAGGGCTGCGGGCGGGCGACCCCAGATTTTTCGGACCCTGGGTAATGTTGTGGCTTTCCGAGGGCTTCACCAAAATTGAGTCATATCTTGAGAGCACGGCTCCTGGAGTCCGCGATCTTTGTCGCAATTACGTGGCAATGGTTGTGTACTGCGCTGCACAGGCGCAAAAAAGCTCAGGGCCAGAAATGGCCGAAAAGTCTCTCCCCGACCCCAAGATCGCGGCTGCGCTGCAGCAGGTCTCTGCCGCACGCATTCAGACCAATATCGAAAAGCTGGTCAGCTTTGGTACGCGGTCGACGCTATCGGCGCAAGATCCAGCCTCGCTCTCGGCGGGACGAGGGATTGGCGCTGCGCGCGAATGGATTAAGGCTGAGTTTGAACGCTACTCCAAAGACTGTGGCGGTTGCCTGGAAGTGAAGACTGACAGGTTCACGGAAGAGCCCGCCGACCGGATACCCAAGCCCACAGAAATAACCAATGTTTATGCGGTCTTGAAGGGTACGGATGCGGAGAATGCCAAGCGCATCGTGCTGGTCACTGGACACTATGATTCGCGCAATAGCGATACGCTCGACATCACTGGCGAAGCTCCCGGGGCCAATGACGACGGCAGTGGTACGGCGGTCAGCCTGGAAAGCGCGCGGGTACTCAGCCAGCTAAAGTTCCCGGCAACAATTATCTTTCTGGCCGTGGCGGGAGAGGAACAGGGACTCAACGGCAGCCACCATTTCGCCAAGATGGCCAAGGATCGGGGCTTGCAGATCGAGGCCGTCCTGAACAACGATATTGTTGGCGGGGACAAGAGCGCCGGGCAGGATCACTCGGTGGTGCGCGTGTTTTCTGAAGGCTTGCCGGCAGCCGCGACGGAGCAGGATATCAGCCGCATTCGCGGACTGGGAGGCGAGAATGATTCGGGCTCGCGGCAACTGGCCCGGTATATCGCTGACGTTGGCCAAGCCTACAATGTGGGCGTGAAGCCGATACTCGTGTTCCGGCTGGACCGTTATCTGCGCGGCGGTGACCACTATTCCTTCAATCAGCAGGGATTCTCAGCCGTCCGCTTTACCGAGTTTCGCGAGGATTTCCATCATCAGCACCAGAATGTGCGAAAAGAGAACGGCATCGAGTACGGCGACTTGCCGAAATTTGTGGACTTTGATTATGTCGCGCGCGTAGCCCGGTTGAATGCGGCGGCCCTGGCGTCGTTGGCATCGGCGCCAGCGCCTCCGGCCGATGTCCATCTGCTAACGAAGGATCTGGAGAACGACTCCACGCTCACCTGGAGCGCGTCGCCGGGTGGGCGGGCCGCCGAATACGAGGTCCTTTGGCGGGCAACAACCAGCCCTGAATGGGAGCATATCCAAAAAGTCGAGAACGCGACCCGCACAACTTTGCAACTTTCGAAGGATAATGTCATCTTTGCAGTCAGGGCAGTCGATCGGGAAGGACATCGCGGCCTGCCGGTAGTGCCCGTGCCGGAACACTGAAGCGCTGCGCTCCTCATTCTGCGAGTAGAATCGGGTAAGAGGTAATTCTGTGCGGCGAACCGGCGAACCGATGACGTTGAGCCTGCCCCCGTTCACTCGGGCGGTGACATGGCTGGTAGGAATTAACACGAGCATTTTCTTGCTCATGGAACTGTTTGGGTTGGCCCGGCTGCCGGTCGTGGAATACGTCATCGACTATGGTGCCCTGACACCGGTTCTAGTCATCGGTCATGGGTATCTTTGGCAACTCGTGACCTACAGCGTACTCCATGTGGGTTTTCTGCACTGGATCGGCAACATGCTCGGACTGTGGATGTTCGGCTCCGCGATTGAGAGCGCGTGGGGTACGCGGCGGCTGGTGGAACTCTACATTATTGGCGTAGTGGGCGCGGCATTGACCACCGTTGCGCTTTCCTACGCGCACGTGCTGGGCAATCCTAACCAGCCGACGCTGGGAGCTTCAGGCGGGGTCTTCGCCATTCTCATTGCGTTTGGCATGTTGTTTGGGGACAACGAAATCATGATGATTCCGTTTCCTTTTCTCATTAAGGCGAAGTATTTTATCGGGATCCTGATCGTCGTTACGCTGGCTCTGGCCATGGGCGGCGGCGGAAACGTCGCGTACGTGGCTCATCTTGGCGGCTTGCTGTTCGGATATCTCTATGCGCGGCGTGGACCCCGGGCATCGCTGGTAAACGTGGGCTTCGCGGAGCGCTACTATGGGATGCGCAATTCGTACTACCGCTGGAAGCGACGGCGGGCAGCAAAGAAGTTCGAAGTCTACATGAGCAAGCACGACCGTAAGGTGGAGTTCGACGAGCATGGCAACTACATTCCGCCGCCGGACGAGGCCCCGCGGAAGAGTAATGGCGGCTCGAAGTCTGGTTGGGTGAACTAGCAGCGATCGCAGGCCGTAGAGACGTAGCTTGCTACGTCTTGCTTGCGGCGCATTGGTGGCGGCCGAAAACGGTGTCGGCAGCGTTTCCGGCGGGCGGCGTTTCGGACGCTGGCGGCAGAGACATTGCAAGCAACGTCTCTACAAAAAGCTTATGAATTCCTTCAACACTTCTTGCGGCAGGTCTTGCCGCCTTGCTTTCACCTTAAATCCCAAGTCGTGACCGACGCCTTCTACCGACAGCAGCCTCGTCTTAGCCGGGATCAGTTTCAGAGCGCTCTCCATTTCCGCGAGCGAACCGAAGGGATCACGCGTACCGTGAACGAACAGGGCCGGAACGTGCAGGTTGAAGAGATGCTGAGTACGCAGCTGGTCGGGCTTCCGCGGGGGATGCAGCGGATACGAAAGCAGGAGCAGACCAGAAACCAGTTCCGGCTGTTCTGCACACAGCATGCTGGCTTGGCGTCCGCCGTAGGAATGTCCACCGAGGAAGACGCGTCCGGAGATTATTTTCTTCATCGTGGTGATGGCGTTGCTCAGACCGGCACGATCACGGGCCGCATCGCCCGGTCCAGGCGGTCCGTAGGGTCTCGATTGGCGATACGGCAGGTCGCAGCGCAGCACGGTGAATCCGGCGGTGGTGAAGGCGTCGGCAAGGGCGACCAGCAATGGCGCTGCAGCAATAGATCCCGCGCCGTGGGTCAGAACCAGGGCGTGGCCGGTGGGAGTTTCGGGCTGATGCAGAAAGCCACGGACCCTGGGCTCGGCGGAGTCGTCGGCGAAAACGCGAATGGAGGCGGGCACTCGAATCACTCCAAGGCATTCTAAATGGTGGACGCAGCTGCCAAGCTTCGCTCGGCTGGACAGCCGGGGGCGGCTGTCCCCACATGGATCACTGGTTCATGGGGTCTTTCTTGCATCCAGCGGGACGCTCTCCAGCGTCTCGTAGACTCTTACGATGCGTATCTCATTTCCCAGCCGAGCCCAGCAGCGAAGCACATCGGGATCCTCCTGCGCGGCGCGGCGGGATTCTTCGGACGTCCAGTAACGCAGAAGAACATATTGCGTTTCACTGTCGTGATAAAGGCGATCACGGCTGTATCCCTTGCTGGAAAGAATGGCGATCAATTCCCGGATGGTCGCGAGCGACGCTGCCTCCATGTCGGGCAGCGGCTCGTAGATCGCCACAGATAGGATTTCCTGCGGCATACTGCGCGATTATAGCTTGGGGCGGCGGCGTGCGCGGCGGCGGCGTTGTGCAGGGAAAGTCTCGCGGCGGCGCGGCGTGCCATGGGCCGCGGCGGTCGCTTCCTCGGCGCTGACCGAGTGCAGACGCATGAAGTTGGTGGATCCTGACGACTGGCGAGTGCCGGCTACGACTCCCAGCACATCTCCGGCTTTCAGCAGGCCCCGACGGAGCAGTTCCTGTTCGGCCGTCGTCACCATTTGTTCAGCAGATAGTGCGGCACGACAACGCACCGGATGCACTCCCCAGTACAAGTTCGCGCGCTGCACCACTGACGCCATGGGAGTGAAAGCATAAATCGCAACCTTCGGACGATACTTCGAAATCATGCGGGCCGTGTTGCCGGTCTCGGTGAACACGGCGATGGCGCCCATGGGGAGATCTTCGGCGGAGTGGGCGATGGATTCGCAGATCGTTTCGGCAACCGAGAGCCCTTTGTGGTCGCGTCGACGGCGCACATGGATGAAATCACCCATATTGCTTTCGGCCTCGATGACGATACGCGACATCATGGAGACGGCCTCGCGCGGATAGCGGCCGGTTGCGGTTTCGGCGGAGAGCATGACCGCGTCAGTTCCGTCGAAAATGGCATTGGCTACGTCACTGGCTTCGGCGCGGGTGGGCCGCGGGTTCTCAATCATCGATTCCAGCATCTGCGTGGCCGTGATGACCGGCTTGCGCCATGCCGCCGCGCGCCGGATGATGTGCTTCTGGATGACAGGAACTTTTTCGGGCGCGACTTCCACGCCCAGGTCGCCCCTCGCGACCATCACGCCGTCGGCCAGTTCAAGAATTTCCTCCAGATGGTCGACAGCCTGCGGCTTTTCCAACTTGGCAATCACCGGAACGTCGCTTTTGTGCGCGGCGATGATCTGCTTGACCGTCAGTACGTCGGCAGCGGTGCGCACGAAGGAGAGCGCAACTGCATCGACGCCATGATTCAGCCCGAATTCGAGATCCTTGCGATCCTTTGCCGTCAGCGCCGGAATTGAGAGTGCCACTCCCGGAAGGTTGATTCCCTGGTGCTCGCCCAGCATGCCGCCGTTCAAGACGTCGCATACAACATCCTTGCCGCGCACGCCGCGCACCCGCAGCTCAATCAAGCCGTCGCTCAGCAGGATGCGGGCGCCCAGCTCCAACTCGCGCGCCAGATCAGGAAAGGTGGTCGAGATGCGTGTGGCTGTGCCCGAAATGTCGCGTGGTGTGACGATGACGACCGAACCGGTCTTGAGGAGCACGGGTTCGTGCCGCTCCAGGCGTCCGGTGCGGATCTTCGGGCCTTGCAGATCTTGCAGCACGCACACCGTCCTTCCCTCAAGCTCGGCTGCCCGACGAACCCGTTCCAGATTGCGGGCATGGTCTTCATGGGAGCCGTGAGAAAAATTCAGCCGCGCAATGTCCATGCCCAGGCGAAACAGATCGCGCATGGCCGCCTCGGAATGGCAGGCGGGACCGATGGTGCAGATGATCTTGGCGCGGCGGACGGTGGCCTTGGTGGGGGCGGTCTCGACTGAACTCGAGAGTAAAAGGGAAGGTTGTCCTTCCGGATGGTCGTCTGCAATAAGCCCTTGCTTGCTGGCCTTCAACTTTTTTCCTCGCTTAGGGAGCACAAATTGGCGGCCACCAGGGCCGAGTTTGACACATATCTAGCGGGCAATCGTAGAGTTGTAGCTTGCTACGTCTTACCTGCCAACGCGGAACGTTTGCCGGCAACGTCTCTCAAGCAGGATAGCAGTCTTGCCTTAATCCGCCGCCCTGGGACCATTAATCGCGGTCAGTTCTTTTCCCAACAGCGTCCGCCGCGGGAAGAGCATGGCGTTGAATTCCGCGCCGACCAGGATTACGAGGGAGATGAAGTACATCCACACCAGCAGTGCGATAGCAACCCCGAGCGAGCCGTAAATGATGCTGTAGTCCGCATAGTGCGACAGGTAGAAGCCAAACAGCATGGTAACCGAGAACCACATCGCGGTGGCCAGGGTGGCGCCCGGGATTACGCTGTGCCAGGGCTGGGTGCGTGGAACAGCGTTGTGGTAGATCAGCGCAATCACGGCAATGCTGGTCAGTGTGGCAATCACCCAGCGGATGGCGGTCCACATCAGGAAGATGTAGGGGCTGAATTCATGCGCGGTGTAAAACAGAATGCGGGTTTCGATCTTGCTACCGAAAGCAACCAGCAGGGTGGCGAAGGTCATCGGCAGGCCGGCAAGAATCACCAGGGAAAATGCGATCAAACGCTCTTTGAGCAGTCCCCAGACCTTCGGCAGCTCGTAACAACGGCGGAACCCTTCCATCCAGGAAATCATGACACCGGAGGCGGTCCACAGGGTCAGCAGCGAGGCTGTAATCAGCAGCCCAACCGGCCGCTGTGCCGCTCCACGCAGGTAGTACATTGCCGTTGCACTGCCCGCCGGCAGAATCCGCGACAGAGCATATGAGATTTCCCGCAAGTAGGGAGCGCCTTTGCGCCACGTGGCGAGGAGCGAGCCCACCACCAGCAATCCAGGAAAGAAGGTCAGAATGGACGAATACGCGGACGCCTTGGCAATCGCGAAGGCATCGTGCTGGAAGGCACGCCAGAACGCCAGCCGCAGAAGTCGGAGGAAGCGGAGCATCCGTTGCCCTAGATTAGGGCCGGAAGCCACCTGACGCAAAGAGGGAAGTTCGCCACGTTCCTCGAATTGCAATCGCTGGGGGTTCGCGTGCATTGGGGTGAAAGAAAACCAGCCAAACGCGCTGTCATCTTGAGCGGAGTTGCCGTTCGCAAAGCGAACGGCAATGCAGTCGAAAGATCCCATGCCTTTTAATCCGGGCACAGGCCTATCGAGGAGTTCCTGCCGCTGCATTTGCCGCATCGACAGAACTCACTTCCGGAGCCATCTCAGCACAAGCCGGTAAGGGATCCGTCGACTTCGCGGGGTGCTTCGCTTGGCGAAGCACCCCGCTCCGCTCAGGATGACAACCTTAAAAGCCTATTCCGCTGCCAGTTCTTCGGTTTCGCCCTCGTGCCGCATCATTTCGAGAGCCCGTTCGGCCTCTTCATAGGCGGCTGAGACTTCTGCCTGCACCTTGGCCGCCGCCTCTTCCATTTCTGGCGAGAGGCGCACGTTGCGGTAGTACTCCATGCCGGTGCCAGCCGGGATGAGGCGTCCGACGATCACGTTCTCCTTGAGGCCGCGCAGGTGATCGACCGCTCCCTGGATGGAAGCTTCAGTGAGCACGCGCGTGGTCTCCTGAAACGATGCCGCCGAAATGAACGAGTCGGTCGAGAGCGAAGCCTTGGTGATTCCGAGCAGCAGCGGGCGTCCAGTGGCCGGCTTGCCGCCCTGCGAAATCACGCGCTCGTTCTCTTCGTGGAAGCGGAACTTGTCGAGTTGCTGCTCGAGCAAGAACTGCGTGTCGCCCACGTCCTCGACCTTCACCCAGCGCATCATCTGGCGGACAATCACTTCGATGTGCTTGTCGCTGATGTTGACGCCCTGCAGCCGGTAGACTTCCTGGATTTCGTTCACCAGGTACGACTGCAGCTCTTTTTCGCCGAGCACGGCCAGGATGTCGTGCGGATTCAGCGGGCCGTCCATGAGCGGTTCACCGGCCTTGACGCGCTCGCCTTCCTGCACGTTGATGTGGACGCCGCGCGGCACCGAGTATTCCTTCTCCGTGCCGTTGTCGGCGACTACGTACATTTTGCGCTGGCCCTTGGAAACCTCACCGAACTTGACCGTACCATCGATTTCGCTGATGACCGCGGTCTCGTGCGGCTTGCGGGCTTCGAACAACTCGACTACGCGCGGCAGACCACCAGTAATGTCCTTGGTCTTGGTAGTTTCGCGCGGAATCTTGGCCAGCACGTCGCCCGGGTGCGCCACATCGCCGTCCTGCACCATAAGGTGAGCGCGGGAAGGCATGAGGTAGCGCTTGCTGGCCTTGCCCTTGATCACAATGGCCGGCTGGCGCTTCTCGTCGGGAGAATCGGCCACGACGTGACGCGACAATCCAGTGACTTCGTCCACTTCTTCGTGAAGTGTGACACCTTCCTGCAAGTCCTTGAACTGTACCGTTCCGCCGATTTCGGTCAGAATCGAGAAGGTATACGGATCCCACTCGACCATTACCTGCCCCATCTGGACCTGATCGCCTTCGTTGACCTTCAGCTTGGCGCCATATACCACGGAGTAGCGTTCGCGTTCGCGGTTCTTTTCGTCGACCACCGCGATCGAACCTTGACGGTTCATGACCACCAGGTCGCCCGACTTCGACTTTACCGTCTGCAACCCGATGAAGCGCACCGACCCATTGTTCTTGGCATCGAGGCGCGACTGCTCGGAAACTCGCGAAGCCGTACCACCGATGTGGAACGTACGCATGGTCAGCTGCGTTCCCGGTTCGCCGATGGACTGCGCCGCGATGACGCCGGTCGCTTCGCCGAGTTCGACGAGACGTCCGGAAGCCAGGTTGCGGCCGTAGCACATGACGCAAACACCGCGCTTCGACTCGCAGGTCAGCACCGAGCGGATTTTCACCCGCTCGATACCGGCAGCCTGAATGACTCCCGCGGTATCTTCGGTGATTTCCTGGTTGATATCGACAACCGTGTTGCCGTCGTAGTCCTTGATCTTCTCGAGCGACACGCGGCCCACAATGCGGTCACGCAACGGCTCGATAATTTCGCCGGCTTCGACGATGCCTTGCACGTAGATGCCATCGACCGTACCGCAGTCGTATTCGCTGATGATGACATCCTGCGCAACGTCCACCAGACGACGCGTCAGGTAGCCGGAATCGGCCGTCTTGAGCGCCGTATCCGCCAGGCCCTTGCGGGCGCCGTGGGTTGAGATGAAGTATTCGAGCACGGTCAGCCCTTCACGGAAGTTGGCCGTGATGGGGCTCTCGATGATCTCGCCGGATGGCTTGGCCATCAATCCACGCATCCCCGAAAGCTGGCGGATCTGCTGTTTCGATCCGCGAGCGCCGGAGTCGGCCATGACATAGATCGGATTGATCGAACCTTCCTTGTCGCGCTGCTGCATCTGGCCGAACATTTCGTCCGCGACCTTCTCGGTGATGGCCGACCAGATTTCGATAACTTTGTTGTAGCGCTCGCCGTTGGTGATGGCGCCGTCGAGATACTGTTGCTGGACGTTCACTGCCTGCTTCTCGCCGTCGCGTACCAGAGTCTTCTTGTTATCCGGGATAACCAGGTCGTCGATACCGATGGAAAGGCCGGCCTTGGTCGCGTACAGGAAGCCCAAGTCCTTAACTTCATCGAGCATCTTGACCGTGGTCTCGAGTCCAGAGCGCAGGTAGCCGTAATTGACCAGCGCGCCAATGCCTTTCTTCTTGAGCAAGCCGTTGATGTACGGCATACCCTCTGGCAAGTGATCGTTCAGAATGGCGCGGCCAACCGTGGTGTTGATGAAGGCACGCTCAACCTGTACCGGCTCGGTGTGGATGATGTCCTGATCGTCATACGCGGTGGTCAGGTCAATCAGCTCGCCAGTGTAACGCAGCCGGATGGGCGAGAGCGTTTCGACCGCTCCGGCGTCCAGCGCCAGTACAACTTCGTCAATGTCGGCGAACGCGCGGCCTTCGCCCTTGGCGCCCGGCTTGGCTTTGGTGAGGTAATAGAGTCCCAGCACCATGTCCTGCGTAGGCACCGTGATCGGTTGGCCCGATGCCGGCGAGAGAATGTTGTGCGAAGCCAGCATCAGCACGCTGGCTTCAACTTGCGCTTCCGGAGACAGCGGGATGTGAACCGCCATCTGGTCGCCATCGAAGTCAGCGTTGAATGCGGTGCACACCAAGGGGTGAATCTTGATCGCCTTGCCTTCCACCAGCACCGGCTCAAAAGCCTGAATGCCCAGACGGTGAAGAGTGGGGGCGCGGTTCAGCAGCACCGGGTGATCCTTGATGACTTCTTCCAGGATGTCCCAAACAATCGGCTCCTGCTGCTCCACCATCTCTTTGGCCTGCTTGATGGTGGTGACATTGCCCGTCTGCTCCAGCCGGTGATAGATGAACGGCTTGAACAGCTCGAGTGCCATCTTTTTAGGCAGACCGCACTGATGCAGTTTGAGTTCCGGACCGACGACGATCACGGAACGTCCGGAGTAGTCCACACGCTTGCCCAGCAGGTTCTGGCGGAAGCGTCCTTGCTTGCCCTTGAGCGTGTCCGAGAGCGACTTCAGCGGGCGATTGTTCGCGCCACGCAGCACGCGGCCACGGCGTCCGTTGTCGAACAGAGCGTCAACGGCTTCCTGCAACATGCGTTTTTCGTTGCGCACGATGACTTCGGGCGCGTGCAGGTCCATCAGCTTCTTCAACCGGTTGTTACGGTTGATGACGCGGCGGTAGAGATCGTTGAGATCGGAGGTAGCGAAGCGGCCGCCATCGAGTGGAACCAACGGGCGCAACTCCGGCGGAATGACCGGAATTACGTCCAGGATCATCCAGTTCGGCTTGTTGCCGCTCTTGCGGAACGCCTCAACCACTTTCAACCGCTTGGCGTACTTGAGCCGCTTCTGCAGCGAGCTCTCGTTCTTCATCTTCTCCCGCAGTTCAGTGGAGAGACCGTCGATGTCGACGCGCTTGAGAAGTTCCTTAATCGCCTCCGCGCCCATCATCGCCTTGAACCCGGCCGGACGGTACTGCTGGTCGAGTTCGCGGAACTTGGCTTCGTCCTTGATGACCTCGCGCTCTTTCACCGGAGCGTCGCCGGGCTCAACCACGACGTAGGCCTCGAAGTAGAGTACGGACTCGAGGTCGCGCAGCGAGATGTCGAGCAGATGACCGATACGGCTGGGCAGTCCCTTGAAGAACCACACATGCGAGCAGGGCGACGCCAGCTCAATGTGTCCCAGGCGTTCACGGCGCACCTTGGAGAGCGTGACTTCCACGCCGCACTTGTCGCAGATCACGCCCCGGTGCTTCATGCGCTTGTACTTGCCGCACAGGCACTCCCAATCGGTGACCGGGCCAAAGATGCGGGCGCAGAACAACCCATCGCGCTCCGGCTTGAAGGTGCGGTAGTTGATAGTTTCGGGCTTGGTGACTTCTCCGTGCGACCAGCTCCGGATTTTTTCCGGGGACGCCAGGCTGATACGGATGGCATCGAAGTCCGCAATTACATTTGCCATTTCGAACGGGCTCGAACGAAACAAGGTGTTCCTCCGCTTCCTGCGGTAGTGCGCCACCGCCGGCGGCTCTCGAGACCAGTTCTCAGTTCCCGGTTCTCAGTTCTCACTTTAAACCGGTTGAACTCTTGCCTTTCGTGCGGCATCGAGAGCTTATGCCGCAGTGGCTAATGTTTCAAAAATCATTCGTGCTCTTCAGCAGCAGCATCGCTGTAAGAGACGTAGCAAGCTACGTCTCTACAACGAATGACTCGATCAATCCGCTGCCGCGCTGGCCGTGGGCTTTTTCTCTGTTGCCTTGATCAACTCCACATCGAGGCACAGCGACTGCAGTTCGCGGATAAGCACGTTAAACGATTCCGGTACGCCGGGCTCCATGGCAGCTTCGCCCTTGACGATGGCCTCGTAAATCTTGGTACGGCCATAAACGTCGTCGGACTTCGCGGTCAAAAGCTCCTGCAGGATGAACGCTGCGCCATAAGCTTCGAGCGCCCAGACTTCCATTTCTCCGAAACGCTGTCCGCCGAACTGCGCCTTGCCGCCCAATGGTTGCTGGGTAATGAGCGAGTACGGCCCGATGGAGCGCGCGTGAATCTTGTCATCCACCAGATGCGACAGCTTCAGCATGTAGATGTAGCCAACCGTGACCGGCTGTTCGAACTGGTCACCGGTCATGCCGTCGTGCAGAGTGGTTTTGCCCGAAGTGGGCAGACCCGCATGCTCGAGTAAGGCCTTGATCTCACTCTCGCGCGATCCGTCGAACACCGGGGAACCCATGAACACGCCCTTGGTAAGGGTCGGGGCCACGGCTTCCAGCTCATCGTCGCTCATGTCGCCGATGATGTCCGCCAGCTGCGAGTCTTTGAATAGAGCCTTCAACTCACGCCGGATGGCTTCGGTTCGCGTGTTCTCCTTGAGCAACTGCGTGATCTTCTCGCCCAGCGTGAAACCAGCCCAGCCCAAGTGGGTTTCAAGAATCTGGCCCACATTCATACGGCTAGGAACGCCGAGCGGATTAAGCACGATCTCCACCGGCGTGCCGTCTTCGAGGTAAGGCATGTCCTCTTCCGGCAGGATGCGGGCAATGACGCCCTTGTTCCCGTGACGGCCGGCCATCTTGTCGCCCACGCTCAATTTGCGCTTCATAGCGACGTAAACCTTGACCAGCTTGATCACGCCCGGCGGCAGTTCGTCGCCTTTGGTTAGTTTTTCTTTCTTCTCGTTGACGATCTTTTTCAGGACGTCGATCTGACGTGAGGTCATTTCCTCGATCTCGTCGATCTGCTCATTCACCCGCGGGTCTTTGTCGGCGTACTTGATCCGTTTCAGGTTGCGGGTGGAGATGCGCTCAATCGCGTCGCGGTCAAGGATATTGCCCTTGTTCAGCAGGCGCTTGTTGGTGCGCTCGTCGTGCAGGTCGGCCTGCACTTCCTTGCCGCCCAGGATGTTTTCCAGGCGCTTGAGCCGCTCGTCCGTCAGAATTCGGATTTCGTCCGAAAGGTTCTTCTCCAGCTTGGCGATTTGCGTGCCCTCAATGAATTTGGCCCGCTCATCTTTTTCCTGACCCTTGCGCGAGAAGATCTTTACGTCGACGATCACGCCCTCGATGCCCGGCGGGCAGTAGAGCGAAGCGTCGCGCACGTCGCCGGCTTTTTCGCCGAAGATGGCGCGCAGCAGCTTTTCTTCCGGCGTGAGCTGGGTTTCGCCCTTGGGCGTCACCTTGCCGACGAGAATATCCCCCTGCTTAATGCTGGCTCCGATGCGAATCACTCCCGCCTCGTCCAGGTTGCGCAGCATGGTCTCGCTGACGTTAGGAATGTCACGCGTCACTTCTTCGGGGCCAAGCTTGGTGTCCCGAGCTTCAATCTCGAACTCCTCGATGTGGAGGGAGGTGTAATAGTCCTCCTTCACCATCTTTTCGGAGACGAGAATCGCGTCCTCGAAGTTGTAGCCACGCCACGGCATGAAGGCCACCAGCACGTTGCGGCCGAGAGCCAGCTCACCGTGATCGGTACAAGGACCGTCGGCAATGACCTGTCCCTTCACCACGCGCTCGCCTTTCTTCACCACCGGCTTCTGGTTGATGCAGGTGTTCTGGTTGGACCGCTTGAACTTGGTGAGCTGATAAATGTCGCTGCCCACCTCACGCGACAACTGCGTGGGATGGTGTTCGCCTTCGACGCGCACGATAATGCGCTCGGAGTCGACCGAGTCGATGAAGCCATTGCGGCGAGCCAGCACGACCGCGCCGGAGTCACGTGCAGTGACGCCTTCCATCCCAGTGCCGACGATCGGCGCTTGCGCGCGGAGCAAAGGCACGGACTGGCGTTGCATATTCGCGCCCATCAGCGCGCGGTTCGCGTCGTCGTGCTCGAGGAACGGCACGAGTGACGCAGCCACGGAAACCAGCTGCTTCGGACTGACGTCGATGTAACCCACTTCGTCGCGGCTTACCAGGACGAAGTTTCCGGCCTTGCGGGCATTGACCAGTTCCGCAGTGATGCGGCCCTTGTCATCGAGGTCCACGTTGGCCTGTGCGATGGTGTGACGGTCTTCTTCCCAAGCCGAAAGATAGAACGAGAACGGCTCGACTTCAGCCGGCTTCTTGCGCTTCTCCTTGAGCTCAGCGTTGACCTTTTCAATCTCGTGCTTTTCCAGGTGATCGCCGACTTTGTAATCGCTGTCGCCGGTATTCACCACGGTGACGTAGTCAATCACGCGGCCGCCCTTGATCTTGCGATAGGGCGACTCGATGAAGCCGTAGTCGTTGATGCGGGCGTAGCAACTCAAGGACGAGATCAATCCGATGTTCGGACCTTCTGGCGTCTCAATCGGGCAGATACGTCCGTAGTGCGTGGGGTGCACGTCGCGCACCTCGAATCCGGCACGCTCACGCGACAGACCACCCGGCCCCAGGGCCGAGAGACGCCGCTTGTGCGTAATCTCGGAGAGCGGGTTGGTCTGATCCATAAACTGCGAGAGCTGCGAAGATCCGAAGAACTCGCGGATCGCAGCCATCACCGGCTTGGCATTGACCAGGTCGTGCGGCATCGCCGTCGACATTTCCTGATACACGCTCATCTTTTCCTTGATGGCGCGTTCCATGCGGACCAGACCAATGCGGAACTGGTTCTCCATGAGTTCGCCGACCGCGCGGACGCGGCGGTTGCCCAGGTGATCGATGTCGTCAACCGAGCCGATGTTCTTACGCAGCTTGAGCAGGTACGAAATCGTGCCGTAGAAATCGTCGGGATCGAGCGTGCGCTTGTCGAGACTGGTGGCTTCCTGGTTCTCGAACAGTTTGATGTTGAATTTCAAGCGGCCCACGCGCGAGAAGTCATACTTGCGCGGATCGAAGAACATGCCATGAAATAGCGCCGTGGCCGTGTCCAGCGTCGGCGGATCTCCGGGACGCAGCTTGCGGTAGATCTCAATCAACGCTTCCTGCGGCGTTTTTACCGAGTCGCGCTTCAGGGTCTGGCTGATCACCGTGCCCACGTCGTCGCGCTCGGGGAAGAACAGGCTCATCTCCACCACGCCCGAGTCGAGGATCTTCGACACCTTGTCGGCGGTCACTTCGGAATTCGCTTCCAGCATGACTTCGCCCGTAGTCGTGTCCACGATGTCGCCTGCGGTCCATGCGCCTTCGAGGTCGGTGATGTCGACCTCGATTTCGGTGATCTTCGCCTTCTGAATGTCCTTCAGGATCTGGGCGTTGATCTTGCGGCCGGAGTGTGCAATCTCCTCGCCCGCCTTGTTCTTGATGCTGTGAGCCAGCTTCATGCCCAACAGGTTCGTGGGCTTTTCGCTGGCAGGGTCGAGCGTCCAGTAGAGCTTCTTATCGCGGACAACCAGCCGGTCAACGGTGTAAAACGTGCGCAGAATGTCTTCGCCCGAACGCAGGCCGAGGGCTCGCAGAAAGATCGTTCCCAGGAACTTTCGCTTGCGGTCGATGCGGACATAGAGCACGTTCTTCTGGTCGTACTCAAATTCCACCCACGAACCGCGATAGGGAATGATCTTTCCCAGAAAGTACGTGCGGTTGTTAGCGGTTTCGAAGAACACGCCCGGGGAGCGGTGCAACTGGCTGACGATCACACGCTCGGTGCCATTGATGATGAAGGTGCCGTTCTGCGTCATCAAAGGCACGTCGCCGAAGAAGACCTCCTGCTCCTTGATGTCGCGGATGGAGCGGTTTCCGGTTTCGGCGTCCTTGTCGAAGATGGTCAGCCGCATGGTGACCTTGAGGGGCGCGGAGTAGGTCATGCCGCGCTCTTCGCACTCGGCCACGTCATATTTCAGTTGCAGTCCAACCGGGTCGCCGCACTTATTGCAGAAGTCGGGTGTGTTCGCGTTGTAGGTGCCGCACTTGCCGCACAGGACTTCGCCGGGATGGAACGGATCAGTGATGACCGTGGATCCGCAGTTCTTGCAAGTGGTGCGCAGGTGATGCAACCCTTTGAGGTGGCCGCACTTGCACTCCCAGTTACCAATGGCGTAATCCACAAACTCAAGTTGTGATACGTTGCGAAAGTCAGTGATCGGAAAAACGGATTGAAAGACAGCCTGCAAGCCGCCGTCTTCGCGCTCGCTGGGTAATTTGTCCATCTGCAAGAACCGGTCGTAGGAGCGCTTCTGCACCTCGATAAGGTTCGGGATCTGGATGGTGGCCGGAATTTTGGAAAAATCAAAGCGTTTGCGGAAGGCATTAGTCTTCATCGTCAAGAAACTCCCAATCTCACGCGCAGCCGAGGGCCGCGTCAAACCGCGGAATGTAGGGCGCTTATCGCGCCGCGGTACTTACCAGTGTGCAGAACTTAAGAGCCCGGAACCTGAAAAGACAACGGGGCGCCTGCAGGGACGGGTGTTCCCGCAGACGCCAACCACGGCGTTTCGCCCTTCTTGATTTGAACTCTTTGCGCCAGTTCTTCGGCCTGTTTCCGCCCCGCCTGCCCGCGGAGCAGCATGCCCAAAACTTCCTGCGTGGCCCTGACACCCGTAATTGCGGTGAGATCAAAGCCGCGCTCGATACTGTGAAGCCAGAGGAAGCGATGTTATTTAGATGTTAACACCGCCGCCTTGGGTTCACAACTAGAACGTTCTTGCATTCCCGTTCCTGCACCGTTTGCGGTGCGGTTTCGGTTGTGTGGAACGGGCACTCCTGCCCGCTGGCCTTTATCGATACTGCCGGCAAGCGGACAAGAGTGTCCGCTCCACGAGCCGCTATTTCACTTCAACAACGGCGCCAGCATCGGTGAACTTCTTCTTAATGGTCTCCGCCTCTTCCTTGGAGACGCCTTCTTTCACGTTCTTGGGCGCTCCGTCCACCAGTTCCTTGGCTTCTTTCAGGCCCAGGCTGGTGACTTCGCGGACAGCCTTGATCACGTTGATCTTGTTGGCGCCAACTTCTTTCAGGAGGACGGTGAATTCCGTCTTCTCTTCGGCCGGAGCCGCTGCTGCCGCCCCTCCGCCGCCGCCCGCCATCATGACCGGGGCTGCCGCGGCTGCCGACACGCCAAGGCGTTCTTCCAGCTTTTTCACGAGCTGCGCCGCGTCCAGCAGCGACAACCCTACGATTGATTCTTCCAACTGTTGCAGGTCCGCCATGTTATTTCTCCCAGTGTTTAGTCTTTTGTAGAGACGCAGCTTGCTACGTCTCGCTTTTCGTTTATCCGCGGCCAGGTTTCCAGTGCGACCAGGTCCGCTTCCGCGCGCCAGACAACGCACCGGATCGAACCGCGCAACCCCTGACTTGTGGATAACCAAATCTCTTCGGCGCGATCCAGAACTCGCAGGCATCCGTACAACTGGTTCTATGCCTTTACGAAAGTCTTGTCCTCGATCGCCTTACGGATATACCGCATTAGCGTTATCGCCTTATGCTCGGCAAGCAGCGTAGCAGTTCCCAAGTCCTCGAGGCTCACGGGGAATTTGTATTTCGTTCCATCAACCTCGACCTCATAGAACGCATTGCCCGCCCGGTAGAAGGAAAATCGTGCGACGTTGTTCTTCACGATGTCCTTGATCTTCATCATGAGCACAGCCACTTCCGCGCTCCTACGCTTCTTTGAACTTCTTCTGCTGCACGCCTTGATCGACCACTACGGCCAGGTTGCGGCCGACCGCATTCATCGCGGTAACCAGACGCTGCGCCGGAGCATTCATCAGGAACAGCAGCTTCGACATCAATTCTTCTTTCGACGGCATGGCGCTTCGATCTCCTTGATCGAGATCACGCGGCCTTCGACCACGCCGACTTTGAAGGTGAACTCCGGAGTATCTTTGGCGTACTTGGTAAGCGCCTTGGCCATTGCCACTGGATCGCCCGTGGTGTAGGCGATTGAAGTGACGCCCGCGAGATTCTTCAGCGCCTCTTCGACCTTGGTGCCTTTGGCAGCGCGCTCCGCCAGCGTGTTCTTTACGACTTTGTATTTCGCGCCCACGCCGCGCAGAGTCTTGCGCAACTCGTAGTCCTGCATCACGGTGAGTTTGCTATAAGTGGCAACCACCGCGTTCGAGACATTCTTCAGCTCGGCGTTCAGCTTCTCAGTCTGTTCCGTCTTTTTTGCTTTGCTAACTGGCATTGTCAATTCCTTCTAGAAGAACCTGTTTTGTGTGGCGCGGGCACTCTTGCCCGCGGCCTTTTCTATGCTGCATGCAACGCGGGCAAGAGTCCCTTCGGCTTCGCTCAGGGCAGGTCCGGGCCACATTAATTATGCTTTCGCCGCCGCTTCGATCGGCGCGGTATCCAGCTGGATCCCCGGCCCCATGGTCGAACTCAGCGTGCAGCCCTTGATGTACTTGCCTTTTGCCACGGACGGCTTCGCCTTGATCACGCTGGTGATCACCACCCGGGCGTTCTCAACCAACTTGTCCGGCGTGAACGAAATCTTGCCTACCGGCACGTGCACCAGCGCTGTCTTGTCGGTGCGGAATTCAACCTTACCGGCCTTCACTTCCTGCACCGCCTTGCCCACGTCGAAAGTGACCGTGCCGGTCTTCGGATTCGGCATCAGGCCCTTGGGTCCAAGGATCTTACCCAAACGTCCCACGGATTTCATCACGTCGGGAGTGGCGATGAGCGCATCGAAATCGGTCCAGTTTTCTTTCGTGATTTTCTCGACCATTTCTTCGCCGCCGACGAAATCGGCGCCCGCCGCTTCGGCCTCTTTCACTTTATCTCCGGTTGCGATGACTAAAACTTTCTTCGACTTGCCCAATCCGTGCGGCAGCACGACCGTGCCGCGCACCATCTGGTCGGCATGCTTGGGGTCGACACCCAAACGCATCGTGACCTCGACGGTTTCATCGAACTTCGCGAACTTGACTTTTTGCAGCAGCGGAACCGCATCCTGCAGCATGTAGGGGCGCTTTTCGACTGCCGCATGCGCCTTGGTGATATTCTTTCCCGCTTTTTTCATGGCTTCCTCTCGTCTCCCACCGCTCATCGTTGTTCCGGCGAGCCGTGGTGATTTCGACTTCGAACTCGTGTGGCGCGGGCACTCTTGCCCGCGAAACTCAACCCTCTTCCGATCGGCCTCGTTACAACCTAGCTCGCTTCGCTCGCTGGACAGCCGAGGCGGCTGTCCCTACGCGAGCTTCTATCCAACTACTTCAATACCCATCGAACGCGCGGTTCCGCGAATGCTTTTGATCGCGGTCTCAACGGTCGCGGCGTTCAGGTCGGGCATCTTCTGCCTGGCGATGTCCTCAACCTGCCTGGCCGTGACCTTGCCGACCTTGTCCTTGTTCGGCGTTCCCGATCCTTTGGCGATGCCGGCGGCGCGCTTGAGCAGGATCGCTGCCGGAGGCGTCTTGGTAATAAAAGTAAAGGAACGGTCGCTGTAAACCGTTACAACTACCGGGATGATGAGTCCTTCCAGTTCCTTGGCGTTGGTGCGGGCGTTGAACTGTTTGCAGAACTCCATGATGTTGATCTGCGCTTGACCAAGCGCAGGACCTACCGGAGGCGCAGGCGTGGCCTTGCCCGCCGCGATCTGCAGCTTTACCGAACCTGTAGCTTTCTTTGCCATGACTTCTTTTGGCTCCTAGCTTCTAGCTTTTAGCTCTTAGCTTCTAGCCAAGGCTTCTATGCGACCTTCTCCACCTGGTTGAACTCCAACTCCACCGGGGTCGAGCGGCCAAAAATTGTGACCATCACCTTGAGCGTCTCGCGGTCTTCGTTCACCTCGTCCACCACGCCGGTAAAGCTGGAGAACGGCCCTTCGGTGATGCGCACCGATTCGTTCTTCTCGAACTTGACCTTGAGCTTGGGCTTCTCACGGCTGTCCGCCACTTTGTAAACAATGTGCTGGACTTCCTCTTCCGAGAGCGGCGTGGGCTGCTGTCCTGTACCCACGAATCCGGTGACGCGGGGCGTGGACTTCACCACGTGCCAAACGTGGTCGTCCATGTCCATTTCGACCAGCACGTAGCCGGGATAGAACATGCGCTCGGAAGTATACTTTTTGCCGCCGCGCACTTCGGTGACCGACTCGGTCGGGATCAGCACTTTGCCGATCTTGTCCTGCAGCCCAAAGGCCTGCACGCGCGATTCCAGCGACTCTTTCACCTTGCGCTCAAACCCGGAATAGGAGTGGATGATGTACCACTTCATGTTCGGGTTGCGGGGAGCCTCGGCAGTCGCGGTGGATCCATCCGCAGTGGGAGGATGCTGTTCGCTCTCTCCGCCTGCTCCTGTTTCGTTTTTTTCTTCGTCCGGCATAGGGTGCTTCTTTGTAGATCCTTACGTCCTGACCCTTGAATCAATGACCCTTGAAATAGTTGAACAGGAAACTGACGCCCGATTGAATGAGCTTGTCGATGATGAAAAAATACACCGCAAAAATGAAGACGGTAATGACGACTACCGCCGTCGTGGCGCGGACTTCCTTCCAGGAAGGCGAGGTTACCTTGCGCATCTCGGTGCGCACGTCGTTGTAGAACGTCTTAACCCGCTCAGGCCAGGACTTGATCCGATCGCCGAAATTTCCGCCAGCCGCTGCGATTGAATTCGCCATTTTCTTTGTTTCAACTCCCATCATTTCACCTGGCCCTTACCTCTAGTCCTCAACCGCTCTCCATAATCTGGCAGGGGCGGAGGGATTCGAACCCCCAAGTTCGGTTTTGGAGACCGACAGTTTAACCGTTGAGCTTACGCCCCTGTTGTTTCATCCAAACCTCGTGCGCTGCTCGCGAGATCCTTCGCACAGAACGCTCAGGATGACACCAGCGGGGCTCCCGCTTCGCTCACGCCCCGCTAAACGGCGTCACTTAACTTCTTTGTGCGGCGTGTGCTTACGGCAACGGCGGCAGAACTTCTTCAGTTCCAGCCGTTCCGTCATGGTCTTGCGGTTCTTGGTCTTCGAGTAGTTCCGCTCTTTGCAATCACCGCACTGCATGGTAATGATCTCTCGGGGCATAAAAACAGCTCCTAGCTTCTGCTTGTGTGGCGCGGGCACTCCTGCCCGCGGCCTTTTCGATGCTGCATGCAACGCGGGCAGGAGTGCCCGCGCCACACGTACTACTGCACAATTTCCGCGATCGTTCCTGCGCCTACGGTGTGCCCGCCTTCGCGGATGGCAAAGCGCAAGCCTTTCTCCATCGCCACCGGTGTGATCAACTCGATCACCAGACTCACGTTGTCGCCCGGCATCACCATC